>Ga0153982_1000034_pt1 | contig 71805 bp, 64 predicted proteins | sample TSGA066MetaG_FD_104743 | JGI IMG/M metagenome (GOLD analysis project Ga0153982, IMG submission 104743) | Attine ant fungus gardens microbial communities from Georgia, USA - TSGA066 MetaG | ecosystem: Host-associated > Fungi > Mycelium > Unclassified | place: USA: Georgia, Alexander Wildlife...
GGCACGGTAAACTCCACCCGGAGCAAGGCCAAATAGGGGTTCACAAGGTACGGCCCGTACTGAACCCGGGTAGGCTGCTTGAGCCAGTGAGCGATTGCTGGCCTAGATGAATGACTGTCCACGACAGAACCCGGCTTATCGGTCAGCTTCACTCTTTATAAAACCCCGCTTCGGCGGGGTTTTTGCTTTGTAGAAGAATAAGTTGGTACGAGAATAAATAATTTCCCTTATCTAACTTCAATTGTTTTACACTTAATTAAGTGTAATGTATCAAATTAATTATGTCTTTTCTTAGTTTCCGTAATTCTATAAAATAATCTTTGCCATCATCATGATTAACCAGACATTCATTGAGTTTCGCTGAGATCCATGATAAAGATGTTTGCTCAATTTTTTCACCATTTAGATATTTCAAAAAGAATAATATGTCAGCACATTCTATGAAACCATAGTCTCCGACGATATTCATAATATATTGTTTATGCATAAAATAACCTCTTTTATTATTCGCTATACAATAGGAATAAAATAATCACAAGATATCGCACTTGAATCCGCCGTATCTATATACTTTAAAATTTCAATGTCTGCTCCCTCTCGCCTTGTTAATCCAAGTTTAGGAAGTACATGATAATAGACTCTCCTTGGGAAATGTATATATTCATTTAGATCCCCATCAAATGAAAATTTTATATGCTTACCATTTTCAGATATCAATTCCTCATCGGTTGATATCAACAGGCCATCTTTAGCGTGAAAACCTAAGAATGAGTTAATATTCAACTGGAGAGCTTTCTGAGGGTGAGGAGAAAAAGTACTGCTTATAAATAAATCAGACTGATGTTGCCTCATGATATCAATGATCTTTTGATATCTGATGATAGTTTCATGTTCATTAATGAAATATATTTGCTGCTCAAAGTTAAAACGATAACCATAATATTTTTTTGATTTCAATAGGCAATGTTCGAATTTTATTTCAGGTATGTTTTCTGGCTGAATAGGAAGTTGTAAAGATTTAAAATCCCACTCTCTGGATTTTCGATACTGGCGAGGGGAATATCCGAATGATTTACTGAACTCTCTGCTGAAGGATTGCTGGGAATCGAATTTTAATTGATATGCGATATCCATTATCTTGAGGTTTGTTAATCGTAATAAAAAAGCAGCACGACAAAGTTTTCGTTGTCTAATATATTTACCGGGAGTTAAGTTCGTGTACTGCATAAATATATTCGACAAGTGTCTAATAGTATAGCCACTAATATTTTCAAGTGTTGAGCTGTGGATCTTTTCGTCAATGTTATCCTCGATCCAATGGATGATATCAGCAAGAAATTTCTTTTTCATAGGCTCCTGCTAAACAAGTTTTAATTTAAATGATTACTAAAAATAAATATTTTGTTTGAATTTTATTCAATCATAAACGACAGATGTGAGCATTGATTAGATTTTGCTAATTATTGATGCTCACAATATTAGATACAATTATTAACACTCTTATGTCCAGTATGTTTTTGTCCTTTCAGATTTACGCAATATAAAGTGTGACACAAATAATACGGCTATAAATCCCTCCGCTAATTTTTTCATGGTTAATCGGTGATTAATGAATGTAAATGCGATTTTTGATGGTTATTATAACGTATAGAAAAGTGAGCAGATTTAAGTTTGAGATATATAATTAGTTATAAGAGCTATAAATTATAGCTTCGGTATGGACATGAATTTTTTCTCTTTCGACTGATACAGTTTTGTTGCAGATTGATCAGGGTTAGCAAAAAGATACGATATAGAGCTGAGAGTCTGTCGTATCTTTTATTATCACTATGCTTTGCCCAGACGCAAAGCCTTCACGATTTGAGCTATAGCGGGTCCATACTTTTCTGGAGATGTTTCTCCTGTCCCATTATTATTTAAAATGTATTTACCATTAACATAGAATGATGGTGTGCCTTGAACCTCAAAACTCTGAGCTGCGTGTATCTGTTTTTGGGTTAGCGCTTTAACCACAAAACTGTCTTTTGCTGCATCATATTCTGTGGCTGAAATTCCTGCGCCAATAAATACCTGGCGAATATCTTCTTCATTACGCAGCGATTTTTTATCCTGTACGGCAATAAATAGAGGATGCTCAACCTTATCTGTTACTCCTAATGCCATTGCAACCGACCATGCTGTTGTCAGACTTTGTCCCAGACTACCCATTGCGCCAACATGGTATTTTTCAACTTTTGTCCCTTCAGGTAGTACTTGGTTTATGGCCTCACTCACTTTATATTCACGAGAAAATGCCATGCAGGGTGGACAATAGAACGAAAAAAACTCGACTACCATAGGTGCTTCTTTAACTGGTCTTTCCATTCGTGAATATTGTTGACCTTCCGCTACAGGAAAAGCGCTAACGCTAAAGGTACAGAATGCCAGAACAACAAAGGATAATATTTTTTGTATCATGCTTACTCTCATATCGTTAGTATAAATGTGTGAAAATAATAGATTTTGCATTAGAACGAACAGCATATTTATATTGAGACGGCGCTAAGATGTGGTGTATTCATATGCGTAGTAATTTGCATCTTCCCGTGTGATACCATTAAGAATAACGCCTTTCACGTTTATTCCATTTTGCTCAAATTTTCGCAGGCATCGGTTCACCTGTTGCAAGCTATCCTGATTTGCGCGCGTAACTACCAGACAAGTTCCTGCCTCGTACCCAGCGATGATTGCATCCGCAACCGCGAGAACCGGAGGGCTGTCGACGATCACCATGTCATATTCATTGTTTGCCCATTTCAATAGCTGCTTAAATCGCTCGTTCGCCAGAAGATCCACAGGACTAGAAAGTAATGTTCCACGGGTAAGTATGTCGAATTGGCCTTTCAGGCAATATTGAATACTTTCCGTTAATGTTGCGTTTCCACTTAGAAAATCAGAGAGGCCATTTTTGTTCTCAACGTTGAATAAAATATGGGTGTATCCACGCCGCATATCGGCATCAATAAAAAGTACGCGCTGGCCGGACTGAGCAATAACAGCCGCAAGGCTGCTGCTGATAAATGTTTTACCACATCCCATTGTTGCGCCAGAAATCATCAGCACTCTGTTCGGTGTCTCCTTCATGATAAAATGCAGTGTGGTACGCAATCCGCGAACAGCTTCTATGGAAATATCAGCAGGCTCTTCAAATGCCAGACAAAATCGTGGCGGCGTATCTCGTCGGAAGAAGTTAACGATTGAAGGCCTTTGCTGATGCCGATATTTTTTTTCCAGAGATTTAGACACCGGCACGGTTGCCAGCACATGAACTCCCGCATTTTCTAATGTTTCTGATGATTCGATCCCACGACGCAGGGCTACGCGAGCAATAGCCAGACCCGATGAACTGATCAGACCAAGCATCATCCCAAGCATGATAATCAATGCTTTTTTAGGTTTGACCGGTGAAGGCCAGGTCACTGCGGGATCGATAATGCGCACATTCCCCACGTTGCTGGAGCGGGAGATGTTGAGTTCCTGCTGACGGCTTAGAAGCTGTAAATAGATCTCTCTTCCTGTTTCAACATCACGGCTCAACTTCAGAACTTCTTGCTGAGTGGATGGCATTGTAGATATACGCTGGTTAAGTTTGTCCTTTTCCTGCATCAGCGTTTGGCGTTTATCGAGTAATGCGCGGTAGGCTGGGTGGCTTTTCTTATAAAGTTGCGAGATCTCTGCTTCCCGGAAGGTTAATGCGTTGAGTTGGTTATCTACGTTCACCATCTGTTCAAGTACCGTTTTTGCTTCCAAATTGAGATCAACAGAATCCTGTTGTTGTCGGTAAACGTTAAGTTTGCTTTCAGCATCATCCAGTTCAGACTGCACTTTCGGCAACTGGTGTTGTAAAAAAGCCAGGCTGTTGGCGTCGCGGGCCGCCTGACGATTGATGTTCTGCTGAACGTAGTTGTTCATTACCGTATCGAGAATGCGTGCGATTTCATTTGGGTTATGTCCCGTGATACGAAGGGCGATCATTCCGCTCTCTTTACCCTGTTGGGACACGTCAATTTGCTGTTGCAAATTGCTAATAGCTTCCAGTTTACTTATTTCACGGAGCTTGAATCGAGAGCCAGGGACAGCATGTATGTTGCTAACTTCGATGATGATATTCTCTTTCTTCAGTCGCTCTCCAACCTTACCCTCTAAAGAAAAGTTTGTTCCTTGTAGATGAAACAAACCCTTCTTTTGCACTGTAAGAATAACCTCCGAGTTTTGATCGTTAGTCTGTGGCAAACTGAGATCTTGTATTGTAATTTTTGCTGATGATTCTCCCTTCAGCTTAGCCCAGAGGTATCCTGTGACAGGAAAATAAAGTTGTTCCGATTGTATTCTTAGATTAAGGTCATCAACTGTTTTTCCAAGAATCATTCGTGATTTAAGCAACTCAATTTCAGCTGATACAGCAGATGTGTCGGTTGGTAAAACATTCTTCAAGCGGTTCAAAAATGGCTGATTTTGCTTTTGCTCAACCTGAATTAGGGCATCTGCTTGATACACCGTGGGAGATAAAAATGCGTATAGTGATGCAGCCAGGGTAAAGGCGATGGTTATACAGAGGATTATTTTCCACTGTAAAAATAACGTTTTCAGTAGCTGGATAAGATCCAGTTCTTTTTCCGCCGAGGTAGTGTGCGGATATTTCGAATTCTCATTCAAGGTTAAACTGTCCTTTTTTACACCAGATGCTGAGCCCATCTTTGTGCACCCAGTTCCAGTTGTTGAAACACATACTCATAAACATCACGACTTTTGCGATAGGGGTCGGGGATTGATTGCTTATTGGACCAGTAGCCGAACAATATTGTTTTTCCCCTGGCTTCTGGTGCTATTGATGTAACAAACGCAATATGCTTTGGTTCCATCGCCAGGATAAGCCTGGAGTCACGTAGCATTTCCAGGGTGACATTTCGCGCGATGTGTCCGCTCAATGATACGCCATGCTCGAGCGCCACTGCTGCGCTCATGTTTTCCGCTGGATGCCCATGAAGTGCATGTATCCCGGCAGAAGTGACAGAAATTGTTGACGGTAAAGACTGACATAGTAAGCGTTCTGCGATCACCGAGCGGCAAATGTTCCCAGTACACAGCACCAGTATCGACGTGAAATTTATCGGGACCATGTTCTGATATACCGAGTGGTTTCAGTTAAATCACGTACACCAACTATAGTGGGGAGTAGCTGTGATATAACCCGATTCCAGCGTGCCAGAGGCGCTGTCGTTACGTAGACAATATCGTATGGTTCCAACTGGAATTCGGTACTGAGTACCATCGAGGAAGCATCCTGAGCATCCAGTTGATAAATGTTGGCAATTTTGCCATCTGGCTTTCCTTTCAGCGCCCGAATCACGAAAATACCAGTTGCATCTGAGCTCTCTTGCTTCATGCCTTCGGCATTTCCCAGAGCTTCTGCCAGCGTCATTCCACTTCTGTCCATTTTGAGAGTGGCTTGTCTCCCGACCTCTCCCATGACGAAGACTTTCAAGTCATCATTACGGGGTATAAATAAAATGTCACCAGGATGAAGCAGACGGTTCTGCGTCAGATCGCCGCGCTGTAATAGTGCATATAAAGAAAGGTGAGATTTCTGTCCATTATGGGTGAGAGTGACATTGCGCCAGTCGGCATCTGCAGTCAAACCGCCTGCGGAGTTGACAGCATCCATCACCGTAAGTGGAATATTGGTAACAGGTAGCACGCCTGAACGAACCACTTCGCCTGTAACGTATATTTTCTGTGAGCGGAAGGCGGCAATACTGACATCTACCTGCGGATTCTCAATAAATACATTCAGGCGGGTAGATATGGCGTCGCGAACTTCATTTAAGGTTTTACCTGCCACATGCAGACGTCCGACGTAAGGATAAAAAATAGTGCCGTCAGCACTGACCCAGTTGCCAGTATCACTGGCACTGCGATATTGGCCCGCCGGCGTAGTCAGTTCCGGATGATCCCATACGGTAACCATCAAGACATCACCTACACCGATACGATAGTTATAAGACAGCAACTGTTTTTCTAATTGAGGGTTTGGTCGAGAAACAATATTAGCTGGTCGCAGCGTGTCGACAAGTCCGGGAGTCAGCATAATAATATTGAGCCTGTCATGCAGTGCATCACGATTGTGTGGCAAACCAAGGCTCTTTTTCCCCTGAACAGTGAGCCCTTGTCCTGGCAATATCGTACATCCGGAAAGCAGTATCATTGTACCAATCAGAATAGGGCACATAAAACGTTGTCTGTTCATATTATCTCAAGTCGAACGATTTCAGGCTTGCGTTAAAATTTATAGCCTAAGAATATATAACGGGTCATTGCGTTAATGTGCACCACTCATTATAATTTATCTCTGTTGCGCTAATAAATCTGAGCGTCTGCCTGCTAATGCTGTTAATAATATATAGTTTCCTGGATGTTGGCGATAAAATGTCCATGGAATTAGGTGCATGAGTTGATAATACCCGTGCCATGATCTTTTGCATGTTACTTTCAAGGATAAGAAGATACTCTCCCTCATCAACATACACTGATTCAATGACTCGCCATTCCTTGTTGATTTCTTTATTTAATAGTTTGTCCATTTTATGGATATAACTGTCAATCGAATCATTGCTATGAAATGACATTTGCATTTAGTTCCCCATAAACAGAACAATGTTTAGTAATAAGTGATGTTAATTGTCAAATCAGCCTGGTAGCGGCCCGGCGTTAATGATGCAGAAGCAGTATTGATAACGGTTGGATATACTTTAAACGAGCTATCATATATGCTGGGTTGAATCTCTGCATCTTTAACTGCCAATATATCTGTAGCAGTGGATAAATCAATTATACTTGCGCCATTACGTTTCCAGCGGGTAAGAAGAGCAATGTTCGCCATTGTGGTATTCACCAAACCATTCGCTGCATTCTGAAAACCAGGGGTCGCGGCAGTAAAAGAAATCGTGAGTGCGCTGGGCTTGACGCCTTTGCTGCAGTCGATAATGAGCGGTACATCTGTAGCGCTAACGCGATCAATGACGTTACCGCTATCGTTCATTAGCGGCAAGTTATATGCGCCAGAAATACCTTTTCCACCATTAACAGTACAATTTGCATGGGTGATTTTCATTTTTACCCCGATACTGGATGTGCTGTTACCAGCGATCGCAGTTAATGAATATAGTGATGACAATATAATGATCGAGCATGATAGCAGCGGCTGTTTAATCATAGCTCAGCCTTAAAATAACCGACGTGTTAATATTTCCAGTTGCCATCTGTTCAGCTGTTATTGCTAATAATTTGAATTTAATGTCAATAGTTTTTTCATGATAAGGGTAATCCTCATCGTAATTAAGGGCACCGTACAACCCCATTTTCATTAAACCAATACCAATGCCATTCAGTCCTGATTTCATTATTGATTTGCCATTGTTAGTTTGCCCTGATACGACCCCCAGTGTGGGAATGAACCTCATTTTAGTATTTGCCTCGGCCAAATCACAGTTACGTGTGAAGTTAATTGACTTTTCTACCTTGCCTGCAAGTAGGTCATGTGCAGAAACAGAGCCAAAGTTAACCTCAGAAGAGATATTAATGGAACAGGTAGCTTCGGTAATTGCGCCCTTTATATTAACAACTGTGTCCGTTTGCTGTGCGTTAGCGAGACAAGCAAAAAAAAACGCAAAAAAGAAATATACTCTGAATGGCATTGCTTAAATTCCTTGCCAAGGTTATCACTAATCGTAAGACAGGCGTATGGTCAGTGTCGTATCAATATTACCAGCAGCAATATCCTCGGAAGGTATTTTTACCGGTTTAATTTTGACCGGCATTGTGCGTGAACCGCCGTTTGGAATCCCTGCGGAAGACCAGATATGTTCAGTATTAAATGATAAATTGCTAATGCTGCCCATCACGGGCAATTTAAAACCAACACCCGCTAGTCCGGATTGCATTGTTTTCGGATCACCCGTCACGATTGCACCTGGAATAAAAGTAAGTTTAATATTCGTTGCAGTCCAGTCACAGTTTACCGTCATGTTAATATCCCTTTCCGGAACGGTATTGTTATTAATATTTAATGCAGTAATAGATCCAAAATTAACCTCTGAGTCTGCCGTGAAGGTACAGGTGGCAGACGTTATGGTACCTTTCACTGGGACATTTACCGCTGTCGTAGATGCAAATACAGAGGATGAAAAAGGGAAATTAGCATTGCTATTTTTTTCATATTTTTCCTTAATCATACTGAACACTAATGGCCAGGCTGGTATCAACATTACCGGCTGCGATATCCTCGCCGCTGATATAGAATGGTTTAAGCGCAATTTTACCACCTAAATTGTAAGGTGATGCTGTTGTCGTGGTACTTGCCCAGGTTTGCTCTACGCCAAAGGGGGTATCAGTTAATGTACCTCCCGCAGTGTTAGCAAATTGAAGCTTGAATCCTAAACCCGTTTTACCCGAGCGCATTACGCTGGTGTTGCCGGTAACGGTACCTTCCGTAGGGGTAAATGTCACTTTTACATTTTTAGCAATCCAGTCACAGTTCAGGGCAAGACTTACCTCTTTAGCGGCAATTCTGTTATTGCCGATATCTCCTGCGGTCAGGGTATTAAAGTTAATTTCAGTAGGCGTTGGTACAATATTACAGGTAGCACCTGTTACGCTGGCTTTAATTGCGACAGTCGTATCCGCCGTTTTGGCATAAGAATGAGGAGCTATACCCAACAGAAAAACGACCGGAATTACTTTTTTCATATTCTATCCTTATGTTAAATATAAGTTAACTGAATTGTCATTGAGGTATTAAAAACCCCTTTGGTTATCGCACCATTTGCACCCAGAAGCATCGTGACAGATGTCGTTCCTGGTGATGGCCAAACTATATTACTGTTAAAGTTAACATTATTAACCCCCAGATCTGTCAATGAAACTGTATACATTACACTAGCGTTACTGGTTAATGCCGCATCATTTCTACTGCTTACTATGCCATTTCGTGGAATAAACATTAACTCAACGCGTGAAGCATTGTGGCAAGATGCGGTAATATTAAAATTCCTGATTCGTAAATCTGGATTACCATTTAAAAAATCATTTCTGTTAATATCTCCAAAATTAATCACCGCAGGGGCAGTTAATGTACAGGTCGGAATGATTAGGTTTGCCCCTACGGTTATGCTTAATGTGCTGGTCTTGGCCGAGACGCTATGACCGCATAGCAGCAGTGTAAACAGGAATACTCTTGTCATCTTTGCACTCTATGTATAAGTCAGCTCAGCGTTAAGTACGACGGATACCGAACCTGAAGATATCGTTCCGCTGCTACTTTTTTTAACAAGTTTAAATTTTAATTTATATCCCGAACCACTCATTATTTTTAAATTATAATCGGTGTTAAACTGCATCCTGGCATTATTGAAAAAGGGAAGGATCGCTACATTATGCCCGGCATCTAAAAAATCGCCTCCTGACCCACCGGTACTTACGGGGGAGGTGAAGCGCAAACTCGCCGATTGCAAAGCTGTGATTGCGTTATTCCCGGTTAACTCTGGCGTAGCGCTATCCAGACGACACGTTAACGTCAAATCGGCTTCGATTTCCGGTCCTTCAGTAAGTGTTAAGGTCGTAATATTAACATCACCAAAGCTTAAATTACTCCCTCTGCTGGAAGTTATATTGCATGTAAATTCTCGGAATTTAACAGAGAGAGCAACCGTAGTACTTGTTACTTTAGCGGATGCCTCGATGGTGATGAGGCATAGTAAAGATAGTAAAACAAGTATTACGCGCATTACAGTAACTCCGTTTAGTTATAGGTAATTTCAAAGGTCACAGCGCCATTCCAATCAGCACCATTTCCTTGAGTCGAACCGTATTTGTACGGATAAACAGGTATTGAGATCTTATCTAAGCTATTGATATTTACAGCATCCCCTGTTCTGAATCGTAGCCCCCATCCATTCCCTATACGAAGACCAACACTATTTGATGCTGCCAGCCACTCACTGGTTGCATTTGTTGGTGTGACTGCATTCATTCTGGCAGACCCTGCAATAATGAATGATGGATAATTTGATGTCATATTCCCACCACCAGGCCCCAAACCACATTTCATCGTCAAAATAATAGTCGCCAGTGGTGTGTTTAAATCACCATGAATATTAACCACACCTAAATTCAGGTTGTTTGTATTGCTTGTGACAGAGCATGATACTGTATTTGTATAATACAGTGTAACACTATTGTTTGTGACGCTAGGCTTTAAGTGCTTAGAGGTCGGTGAATTTCCGCCCGCTCTATAGTTTATATTATTTCCAGTTGCTGCAGTCAGCATGGAAATAACTTCGCTACGTGAAGGAACATTACCGCCAATATTGTTGGTATATATACCATATGTAAGTATTGGTCCTGTTTTGTTGCTTTTATTTCTTCCCATTGCATTTGGAAATGATGGAGCTATATTGGTGAAATTCCATGCGTGACTACTTGGCCCCCAAAATTGTGCATAAGAGTTTGCATAACCTTCTGGTTGAAGGTATATCAATCCACTTTTGTGCTCCACTTTATAGTTACTCACAAAGTTAAACTCTGGTAGCGGTATATATATGTATCCTTCACGACCTCCTAAGGCGTTATCATAATTCCAATAACCTGAGCCAACATAATAAGGACAGCTAAATGATATATTCACTGTCCCGATTTTTGTACCCGCGGGGGTATCTGTTGTGATGTTTTTTCGTGAGTAATTTATATCTATATTACTGGATGGTGCTCCCCAAAAGTATGCGAGATTACCAGGGGCAAAGCACCCTGCATATGCGGAAGGCATCACCAATATTGATAGCAAGATAACCCAAAAATATATTTTTCTCATTTACTTAACCTGGTATTGATTATTTGCGCCATAATCGTCAATTGCGTTTACCGTTACATTTCCGTTTAAAGAGTTGCTGATCTGTACTTTGCTAAACGGCGCAAATTTGGCTAACTGTACCCCTTCATTTTTATTGAGCTTTATCTCATTACCATTCACTTTTATCCCGGTAATGGCAAAATAGTAGGGAGTAGGGTTTTCAAGGAAATATTTCCCATCAGTCTTTAACAGTCTGACCTGCTTTTCTGCTTCTTTTCGCCCATCGACCAGCGTTTGTGGGCGATAAATCAACTTAACGCGAGTGTTCAACGCAATAGCCAGAACATTCCCACCTGATTTAGGGGCCGGTGGGATCTCCTGTACATTAAGCCAGGTTAACGTTTCACGATCTTGCGGCAGATTAGGATTGATATCCAGAATCCTGATCGTCTGTCTGCCTTTCGGATCTACTTTAAAAAATGTTGGACTGGTTGTGAAGTAAACGTCTTTATCTTTTTCGTTGTCATTATCAATCCATACCTGTCCGGCATATTTTTGCTCACTTTCATTAGAGACCATTACGGACTGGCTTTTTTTCCCACCTTCATAAACATAGCGAGTACCATTAAGGCTAAATGCGGCATTACTGCTCAGGCTTACAGATAGCATGGCAACAGCAATAAAAGCTTTGAATTTGTTATTTACAGTAAACATCTTGAATTGTTCTCTTGGTTGGACTTAATTTTTCTAAATTAATGACACACTGATCGAGTGTGATATTTTTTACTTTACTATCAACGTTAAGCAACAATACGCCACCATTACTGACAAAACCCACTTCCTTGCCTGCATCATCCTTTGCAATAGTTCCCATAGGAATGACGTACTTATTTTTACTAAAAACGCGTAAAATATAGTGATGAACACGACGATACTTTATCTTCCTGTAGATAATAGCCTTCTCGGTTGGTACAACATTAATCACATTGCCCTGTATTTCAATATCTGTTGGCAACTTATCGACATCGATATTAATAGAGTTCGGTGAATAACTCGCCAGAGAGATCACCGCTCTCCCGTTGCTGTCTGTCGGAAGGCCGCCATTAATTACCGCGCCGCTAATTCCATCCATGTCAATCACTGCCAGCGTACCATTACTATTCTGTGACAACATCAGCCCACCACCATAAACCCCCAGCACTGATCCGCTCATCTGCAAACTCAGGTTTTGGCTGGTAGAACCTTTCGAATACATGCTGTTTAATTGGGCATAATCCGAAGCATAGCCAGTGGATAACGAAATATTATTTCCGTTATTGTCTCGATTCATACTAACGTTGTAACTCAGTCGATCGTTAAGCTTTGCAGAGCTACCCGCCATATAACTCATACCGCCTTCACGGGTATAGGTCATCGAGGTATTACTATAATGCATCACATCGAATGCATTGAACGGGATGTTAAAGGAGAGGCTGGTCATATATTCTCCGCCATTCTCCCCTTTCTTACTATAGCTTCCACTCAGCGAGGCCGAAAAGCGGCTAAATGACTTGCTGAGCATAAAATTCACTCCACTCTCCTGTGGTTTATCCCAATATTGCTGCATCCATCCGCTCATACTGAGATAAATATTTTGTTCCGGTATACGGTGAGCCAGGATCGCCTCATAGCGATTTTTCGACTTAAACTCATCCGTGCTGTAGCTCAGGTAATCATAATTGGCATACTCGACATATCCGCGGTCCGTAAACCGGTAGCCGATTAACTGTAAATCTGTCGTATCGGTTAGTGAGCGGGCATACTTAATGGAAGCGCTATACCCTTTCTGTTCATCTTTCTGTTTAAACCGGGCTTTTGACAGGTTCAAACTGGTTGATAATGCGCCAAACCATCCGAGCGAATGGGTGCTACCAATACCCATGTTTTGATAGTTCTGGCTCAATAACAATGCTGAGTTAAACGTTGCATAGTTAAAACCGTAATCCAGGCTGCCCAGTCCGAAGGTACCGTCGGCGGAACTTTTATTATTGCCCGCCATTTTTTTACCCACGGCCAAACCATAGTCCATGGCACCGGGGCGCAGGAGGTTACCCATTATGGTTACAGGAAAATGTTCTGTTCTTTTACTGCCATTTTCCTCCGTTATGGTCATAATCAGATCCCCGCTGCTGATTGCGCCCAGATTGTTAATTTCAAACGGCCCCGGGGGGACAACAATAGATTCTAATACGCGGCCATTCTGCTCTACGGTCACCCTGGCATTACTGGTTGCAATTCCCTGCAATTTAGGCGCATAGGTTCTGCTTAACCATGACGACATGTTCGCATTCGAGGTCAACTGAATCCCGCGAAAACCAAACCCATTCATTAACGGGCTATAAGTACTCTGTGCCTGCCCAATGCTTAGATCGGCCTTAATGGATTCTAGCGCACGGGTTAAACGTAGATCGCTGGTGTTAAAACCACTTTCATCGGTGGCATTTGTGGTAAATGAAAGCACCCATTTGCCAATGTTCGCATTACCATTCACACCCAGATAGTTAGTACGCTGTTGCCCTGAGCTTTTACTGGTGTTGGCGTTGTATGCTAATTGAAATCCAGAATTGCCATAATCCCAGGGGCGTTGGCTGCGTTCCCCAGACAATAAGGCTGCCTGAGGAATACGTAATTTCAGCGTTTGTGTACCATTATCCAGCTCAACTTTTGTTGTTTTATTATTGCTTAATACATAACATTTTCGGGTTGCGTCGAATTCCTGTGCATAAAAGTCCTCCTTGATAAAAACGCCTTGTTCGGTTAACCATTTGTTTGCCAGGCAAAGAGCTTGCTTTTCGCTGCTGGTAACGGTAATAAAACCGCTACCGACCTTTTCGCCATTAACCTCAACGTCAACCAGATATTCACCAGGAACAAAGTTAACGTTTTTATCAAAGACTTCTGGTAATTCATCCTGTGCACCACCACGAATAAAACTCATGTTAAATTCGTCGTCTGCCATTACAGCAAATACAGGCTGTAATGCAGAGCAAATCAGTAGTAATAATATTTTATTTTTAAGCATGTTATATATTATTTCAACTGTGAAATAAACGGGCTGCATAACTTATGCAGCCCAAAGGCGCATGAGGGTAATACGATTATTTATAGGCTACGGTATAGGATGCTGAAGTGGCAAAACTACCGGCACTGACCGTACCGCTTTTAACTGTTTTAACCAACTGAGCTTCATAATCAAACGTTGATAAAGCCGCTGGTGGGGTACTAGTACTTGCATATGCAATAGTACGGTTGGTGTCGGTCACCAATTCGTCAGCTGTAGCGGCATTCTTGGCTTTCAGCTGCAGGGATACGCCGGTTGCCGAACCGCCACTGTTACCCAGTCCTGCTGCATCCATGTTTGGTGCGCTCCAGCTCACGTCAGCAGCGGTTTTAGCCAGACAGTCGGCGGCAGAAGGGCCTGCCGGCGTCAGTGAGAATTGGACGGTTTTGGCTGCGGTTAAATCCGTGCCCGGCGTCCCCAAATCGATTGAGCTTGCTACACCACCTCCCACAACCGGACTTACTGTACAGGTTGCAGAGGTAATCGTACCGGTAAAATTAATGGTACCGCTGTTTGCTGATGCGACAGAAGAGAATGCTACCGCCGAAGCCAGTGCTCCAAGAATAAATAGTTTTTTCATTTTAACTCCAGGGATTAACTTTTTGTGATTACCTGTAAGTACTAAACAGCGCACTTAAGGGATGTGGTCATATTATCTTTTGAATGGTGAATGACAATGGCTCAAAAGAGGATTGAGCTAAATGTGTAATATTTTGCGTATCATTCTGGTATGTTTTATTTTTAATAGCATGAGCGCTGAAGATATTAACCTCCTTAGCTTATAAAGCTTACCAGATTAACAAATAGAAAATGTGGGAATCTGTAGTTGATAGAGTAATGAGCAGCGATACGAAAATGCGTCGATTTATCTATTGCCTGTTTAGTTGATCTGGAGCCAATAATGAAGGAGACGGTGGCGAATGCCCTCGTCCCGCTAAAGTAAAATTTTAGCTATGATGAGGGCGCTTAGTTACTGTAGGAATGGAAAGGTCAAGGGGGGGTGATGAGGACCATTCTACCAGATTAACGTTTGCCATTGTATTGATAGTGAAACGTACTTTCAGTGGTTTACCAGACTCATAAAAGTATAAGGGGTCATCTGGAAGTATTTCTTGAATGTGGTGATAAAATAAGACGTATGGTTGTACCCACACATCACCGACACCTGAGTAATATTATAATCGCCTGTACGTAGTAGCCTTGCAGCCATACACATCCTGGCATCGAGATAGATCTCGCTGAAGGATGTTTGTTCTATCGCAAGTTTACGTTTTAGTGTGGAACGGCTCATATACAGCTTGGCTGCAACATCGTCCAGGCTCCATGATTTGGATGGATCATTTTTCACCATATTATATACTTTTTCTCTCAGGCTTGATTTAACCGTACGAGTCAGTATGCCAATACCGTCCTCGTGAGCGGTAAAGGCTGAAAGCAGAAACATTAACGTAAAATCTAGCGGTGAACCTTCAGTTCCTGTGTCACAGCGTGTGCAATCCTCACACTCACTGCGCTCTGATTTTTGCAAACAGCCAAAAACATTGTCAAAGGCTTCATTCATTCCTGGACGTAACGGTGAACAAAGGATGCGCAAGCTTATGCTTTTGTGCGCGCCTGACATATATTCCAGTTTGTTCTCGGTGATCAGCAATGAGTACATTTTGCTCATTAACTCATATGAAATATCGATTAGTTTGAATTCTAAATGATTATCGATATCACTACACTTTATGTTAAGTGTTTGGTTTTTCTCGATAAGAATAAGGCTTTCTCCAGTGCATTTCAGCATGTCATTATTGCTGGAGTTAATGATGAGTTCTCCCTTGCTTAATTTGATGAGTGTTGTATTGGCAACGTAGATATGATTTAAAACGACGCCTTCGGTTGATTGATAATAGTTACTATTACTCACACTTTGTTGTTTACAATTTACCATATCTGAACATTTTCTTTGGTTCATCGAATTTTGCATTGAAGCACCTTTGTTTTTATGTGGTTAATATACATATTATCAAGTAATGATTTTTTCTATGGTTATTTGAGAGGGTTGGTCTGATAGTGAAAAAATTACAGCTGATATTAATATACAGGGTTGGTGCTGTAGTATTGCATCAACTAAAACCTCAATATTTGAGTTACGGCCATCTCAGGTGTCATAAAAAAGCACGATCAACGAAAGATATCTTCTGAATGGTGTGAGGGGATTTTATGAGGGATGGAAGCTATGCATACAGAATAAAAAAGATACACGTGATTAAAAAACACCCGATCAGGCTCGGTAATATTGTTGAACCTGAAATTCAAAATGAATTCAACCGTCTTATGATGCGTCGTCGGGCGTTGTACAACCAAGGGTACGCAAATATCTTAAGGGATATGGGTGATGTCGACAGGGATTGTGACGTTCAGAACTGTATCTGTTTCATCACACTCAATCACTGAGCGGGCGAAAAGATTTAATTCAATAATCCGCAATCCTGTTTCAATCATAAAGCGATGGTTTGCATAATCCGAGACAAATTGGATTTTCGGACTGATATTGTTCTCTTTGATAAATCGACTTTGAGCAAATGGTGTATCGATGCTAATGACATAATATTTTGTAGTACTAACATCCTCATGAGTTACTGACTCACTGAGCTGTTTTATTTGGGATTCACAAACTGGTGTATCCAGTGATGGTACGGTGTAAATAATCTTCCTGACACCTTTCGGTAATTTAAAAACATCCAGTTCTGGAGTCACCAGATCGTGTGCTGCTGGCAGTTTACCGCCTACGGACATGAAACCTTGATCCAGCGTCAGATCGTTTTCACCGAACTTTAATTTGAAATCCTTTCCTAAGCGAATATTGTTAATTGATTTGACAAGTTTCATTAATCTTAATCCTTATATAATATAAATGCGGATAACCGCTAAAATAGGCATAGCAACTGATAGGGAAAATCATTTTCCGAATAAATTGTATTCAGTTTTTATTATTCAGTTGTCTCCCTAAATAAATAATAGCAGATGCGAATTTCAAAAACTTAGCTAAAAAGGAAATGTGTGAAATGAATTTTTAGAACACTTAAAAATTAGAATGTATATCCCCCTATAGAGGTATTTTGTCTATGTAAAGGAAATGACTTTAAAAAGTATTGGCTTGAGCAAACTTTGTCTTCTTGCGAGTATCTATAAAGGGGGGCTAACGATTGTCCAATGTGGAGACCCTCTATTGCCCGTAAAGAAACACTCGTCAATAAGCCATACCCCTCCATCACCGTTAGTGTCGTCAGGTGCGCATGTTAACTGAAATGGAAATTTTCTCGGGACTCTATTTCGCACTCATTTCCTGGTAGCTTTCTTTTTGCGGTAACTACTGCCGGAAGATGATAATTGAGACGATTTGGATACAAATGGTATATAGGTCTCTAAAAGAGATTTCTGGTTTTGTGACTAACAACACAAAACGCTATTCGATACGTTTTTATCGAGAATAATCACGCGCAATCGATCGCTATCACAAAATTAGTTGCTGCTAAAGTGCTAAAAACTAGTGTTAGCGTGATGTTACGAATGATGATTGTTTGTTTTTATTTTTTTAAATATTAATAAATGCAATGTTTATTTACAAACAAATAAGGCTAAAAAACGTGATGCATAACGTTTTTTGACTACTATAAACGATAAAATATAATTATATTTGATAAATTACTTATTAAATTTAAGCGGCATTTTGCCCGATAATTACTCTGTAATTGATTGAAATATAGCCTTTCGTGGTTTGAAGAAATAGCAGAGAAAATGGCATTGTTATAGCCATAAAAAATCGTTATCCCCCCATCTTTTTTTGATTAAAGTCAGGGTAAAGTGCGATCGATATTTCATATCTATATGATTATTAAGTGATTTCAATTTAAATAATAGTCTTACAAAATGTAAGCCAAGGGGATTTGTGAGTGGTCGCACATATCCTCGTTTGCTTAATTTGCTACACTTCCTGCCGTCAACAAAGTTATTAGAGCAGAACGATATGAATACTATTTCTCTCCCTAAAACGCAGCACTTAGTGGTCTTTCAGGAAGTCATTAGAAGTGGTTCTATCGGTTCTGCTGCAAAAGAATTAGGTTTAACTCAACCGGCGGTTAGCAAAATCATTAATGATGTTGAGGCTTATTTTGGTATTGAGTTAGTGGTGCGTAAAAATACCGGCGTTACCTTGACTCAGGCAGGTCAGGTGATGCTCTCATGGTCTGAATCCATTACTCGTGAAATGAAAAACATGGTTGATGAGATGAACAGCATGACGAGTAACGCGGTGGTTGATGTGTCGTTTGGTTTTCCTTCACTAATTGCCTTCACCATCATGTCCGGCATGATTAAAAAATTTAAAGAGGTGTTTCCGAAAGCGCAGGTTTCCATGTATGAAGCGCAGCTCTCCTCGTTCCTGCCCGCGCTTCGTGATGGGCGTCTGGACTTCGCCATCGGTACGCTGAGTGATGAGATGAAACTGCATGATCTGCATGTTGAGCCGCTCTTTGAGTCAGACTTCATCCTGGTTGCCAGCAAGTCCCGAACATGCACCGGCATCACCTCGCTGAGCGCGTTGAAAAACGAACAGTGGGTGTTGCCACAAACGAATATGGGATACTACAGCGAACTTCTAACTACGTTACAAAATAATGGCATCAGCAGTGAAAACATCGTTAATACAGATTCCGTCGTTACGATTTATAATCTTGTTCTCAATGCTGATTTCTTAACAGTAATTCCCTGCGATATGACCACACCGTTTGGCTCAAACCAGTTTATTACTATCCCGGTAGAAGAAACCTTACCCGTCGCGCGTTATGCCGCCGTATGGTCGAAAAATTATCGAATTAAAAAAGCAGCATCTATTTTGGTTGAATTAGCCAAAGAGTATTCATCATATAATTGTCGGAGACGAAGGCAATTAATTGAAATTGATTAGATATTAAATTTGCTTTAACACGAAATTAACGCCATCTGTCTATATCTGACAATGGTCACGGCTATCTATTTACTTTAATACCCTAGTAAGAGGTTCTAATGCACATTACATATGATCTCCCAGTTGCAATTGAAGATATCCTCGAAGCGAAAAAAAGACTGGCGGGGAAAATTTATAAAACGGGAATGCCTCGCTCTAACTATTTTAGTGAACGTTGCAAAGGTGAAATTTTCCTCAAGTTTGAAAATATGCAACGTACCGGTTCATTTAAAATTCGTGGCGCGTTTAACAAGCTCAGTTCATTAACCGAAGCCGAAAGATGTAAGGGCGTGGTGGCTTGCTCTGCAGGTAACCATGCGCAAGGGGTATCTCTCTCCTGCGCCATGCTTGGAATCGACGGCAAAGTGGTGATGCCAAAGGGCGCGCCAAAGTCTAAAGTTGCTGCAACCTGCGATTATTCCGCAGAGGTTGTGCTGCACGGTGACAACTTCAACGACACCATCGCTAAGGTTAGCGAGATTGTGGAAACGGAAGGCCGTATCTTTATTCCGCCCTATGATGACCCGAAAGTTATTGCTGGTCAGGGCACTATTGGTCTGGAAATTCTGGAAGATTTATACGATGTCGATAACGTGATTGTGCCAATTGGTGGTGGTGGACTGATTGCTGGTATTGCGGTAGCAATTAAATCTATTAACCCAACCATTAAAATTATTGGCGTACAGTCGGAAAATGTTCATGGCATGGCGGCTTCTTTCCACGCTGGGGAAATAACCACGCACCGAACGACCGGCACCCTGGCGGATGGTTGTGACGTTTCCCGCCCGGGTACTTTAACGTATGAAATTGTTCGTGAGTTGGTGGATGACATTGTCCTGGTCAGCGAAGATGAAATTCGCAACAGCATGGTGGCATTAATTCAGCGAAATAAAGTTGTGACTGAAGGTGCCGGCGCGCTGGCTTGCGCAGCATTATTAAGCGGGAAATTAGATAGCTATATCCAGAACAGAAAAACAGTCAGCATTATTTCTGGCGGTAATATCGACCTTTCTCGTGTATCTCAAATTACTGGTTTAGTTGACGCTTAATATACTTCGTTGAGGATAGGATATGAGTACTACTGATAGCATTGTATCCAGCCAGACAAAACAGTCGTCCTGGCGCAAATCGGACACCACCTGGACACTGGGTTTATTTGGTACAGCCATCGGCGCCGGGGTGCTGTTCTTCCCTATCCGCGCAGGTTTTGGCGGACTGATCCCCATTCTGATCATGCTGGTGTTAGCATACCCCATCGCCTTCTATTGCCACCGTGCGCTTGCACGCCTGTGTCTTTCCGGTTCTAACCCTTCCGGGAACATCACAGAAACGGTTGAAGAGCACTTTGGTAAAACGGGCGGCGTGGTTATCACGTTCCTCTACTTCTTTGCGATTTGTCCGCTGCTGTGGATTTATGGCGTCACCATTACCAACACTTTTATGACCTTTTGGGAAAACCAGTTGCAGATGCCAGCGTTAAACCGTGGCTTCGTGGCACTGTTCCTGCTGCTGCTGATGGCATTCGTCATCTGGTTTGGTAAGGATCTGATGGTTAAAGTGATGAGCTACCTGGTATGGCCGTTTATTGCCAGTCTGGTGCTGATCTCTCTGTCTCTGATTCCTTACTGGAACTCTGCGGTTATCGATCAGGTTGATCTCAGCAATATCGCACTGACTGGCCACGATGGCATCCTGGTTACCGTGTGGCTGGGTATTTCCATTATGGTGTTCTCTTTCAACTTCTCACCTATCGTTTCTTCCTTCGTGGTCTCTAAACGTGAAGAGTATGAGAAAGATTACGGTCGTGAATTTACCGAGCAGAAATGTTCAAAAATCATTTCCCGCGCCAGTATGCTGATGGTTGCCGTGGTGATGTTCTTTGCCTTTAGCTGCCTGTTCACGCTCTCTCCGGCAAACATGGCGGATGCGAAAGCGCAGAACATTCCAGTACTGTCTTACCTGGCGAACCACTTCGCTTCACTGTCCGGTACGAAGTCCACCTTCGCGACCGTTCTGGAGTACGGCGCTTCAATCATCGCACTGGTTGCTATCTTCAAATCTTTCTTCGGCCACTACTTAGGTACGCTGGAAGGTCTGAACGGCCTGGTGCTGAAGTTCGGTTACAAAGGCGATAAAACGAAAGTCTCCGTTGGCAAACTGAATACTATCAGCATGATCTTCATCATGGGGTCTACCTGGGTTGTGGCTTACGCCAACCCGAACATCCTGGACCTGATTGAAGCAATGGGCGCGCCGATTATCGCCTCACTGCTCTGCCTGCTGCCGATGTATGCCATCCGTAAAGCACCATCACTGGCGAAATACCGTGGTCGTCTGGATAACGTGTTTGTTACTGCGATTGGTCTGCTGACCATCCTGAACATCGTCTACAAACTGTTTTAATCCTTAAGCTCAGGATGAGCGGAGTAGTGAAATGAATGAGTTTCCGGTAGTACTGGTTATTAACTGTGGTTCGTCTTCCATTAAATTCTCAGTGCTGGATGCAGCGAACTGTGAAGTTTTAATGGCGGGAATCGCGGACGGTATTAACTCTGAAAATGCGTTCATAGCAATTAATGGAGGAGAGCCAGCGAAGCTGGCTCACCACAGCTACGAAGACGCATTAAAAGCAATCGCCGTTGAACTGGAAAAACGTAATTTAATGGACAGCGTGGCCTTAATTGGCCACCGCATTGCCCACGGTGGAAATATCTTTACTGAATCAGCAATTATTACTGACGACGTTATCGATAATATTCGCCGGGTATCGCCTTTAGCTCCGTTACATAATTATGCGAACCTCAGCGGGATTGAATCTGCTCAGCACCTTTTCCCTGGCGTGCAGCAGGTTGCGGTATTTGATACCAGCTTCCACCAGACGATGGCTCCTGAGGCCTATCTTTACGGTCTGCCATGGAAATATTTTGAGGAATTAGGCGTTCGTCGTTATGGCTTCCACGGCACGTCGCACCGCTATGTTTCTCAACGGGCGCATGAGCTTCTTGAGTTACAGAGTGATGACTCCGGTCTGGTTGTGGCTCACCTGGGGAACGGCGCGTCAATCTGCGCGGTGCGTAACGGGCAGAGCGTTGATACCTCAATGGGCATGACGCCGTTGGAAGGGCTGATGATGGGCACACGCAGCGGCGACGTCGATTTCGGCGCCATGGCGTGGATTGCCAGTGAAACCAACCAGACACTGAGCGACCTTGAGCGTGTAGTGAATAAAGAGTCCGGTTTACTGGGTATTTCCGGTTTGTCCTCTGACTTACGGACGTTAGAAAAAGCCTGGCACGAGGGACATGAGCGTGCGCAACTGGCGATTAAAACGTTTGTGCATCGTATCGCGCGCCATATCGCCGGACATGCCGCTTCGCTGCATCGTCTTGATGGGATTATTTTCACCGGTGGAATAGGTGAGAATTCGGTATTAATTCGTCGTCTGGTTATTGAACACCTCGCCGTATTAGGGGTGAATATCGACAGCGAGATGAATAGTCTGCCAAATTCACATGGCGAAAGAATTATCTCTAATAAAGATGCTCGGGTTATTTGTGCGGTTATTCCCACAAATGAAGAGAAAATGATTGCGTGTGATGCCATTGCGTTAGGCAAAATGAATATACCAGTAGAATTTGCATAATTAATTTTCAGCAGAGAGATTATTTTTCATGAAGGTAAATATCGATACCAGCGATATGCTGTATGCCGAAGCCTGGAATGGCTTTAAAGGTACGGACTGGAAAGAAGAAATTAATGTCCGTGATTTTATTCAGCACAACTATACGCCTTATGAAGGGGATGAATCTTTCCTCGCCGAAGCCACGCCAGCAACCACGGCATTGTGGGAAAAAGTCATGGCGGGCATCCGTATTGAAAACTCGACGCATGCGCCGGTAGATTTCGATACCAATATCGCCACCACGATTACCGCACATGATGCGGGTTATATTGAACAGGAACTGGAAAAAATCGTCGGTCTGCAAACGGATAAGCCGCTCAAGCGCGCTCTGCATCCGTTTGGCGGCATCAACATGATCAAAAGCTCTTTTGATGCTTATGGCCGTGAGATGGATGCTGATTTTGAATACCAGTTTACTGAACTGCGTAAAACCCATAACCAGGGCGTATTCGACGCCTACTCTCCGGATATGCTGCGCTGCCGTAAATCCGGCGTGCTGACCGGTCTGCCGGACGGCTATGGTCGTGGTCGTATCATCGGCGACTATCGTCGCGTCGCGCTGTACGGTATCCGCTATCTGGTGCGCGAGCGTGAACTGCAGTTTGCCGATCTCCAGTCTAACCTGGAGTGGGGCCAGAATCTTGAAGCCACGATTCGCCTGCGCGAAGAGCTGTCTGAGCACCGCCGCGCCCTGCTACAGATGCAGGAAATGGCGGCGAAGTATGGCTGCGATATCTCCCGCCCGGCGCGTAATGCGCAGGAAGCAGTGCAGTGGGTTTACTTTGCTTATCTGGCTGCGGTGAAATCTCAGAACGGCGGGGCGATGTCGCTGGGCCGTACCGCATCGTTCCTCGACATCTACATTGAGCGCGATTTCAAAGCGGGAATTTTAAACGAGCAGCAGGCGCAGGAGCTGATCGACCACTTCATTATGAAGATCCGTATGGTGCGCTTCCTGCGTACGCCGGAATTCGACACCCTGTTCTCAGGCGACCCTATCTGGGCGACTGAAGTTATCGGTGGCATGGGGCTGGATGGCCGCACGCTGGTAACGAAAAACTCGTTCCGCTATCTGCATACACTGCACACCATGGGACCGGCACCTGAGCCGAACCTGACGGTGCTGTGGTCTGAAGCGCTGCCAATTGCCTTCAAAAAGTACGCCGCCCAGGTGTCTATCACTACCTCGTCTTTGCAGTATGAAAACGACGATTTGATGCGTGCCGACTTTGACAGCGATGACTATGCCATTGCCTGCTGCGTAAGCCCGATGGTTATCGGTAAACAAATGCAGTTCTTCGGTGCGCGTGCCAACCTCGCCAAAACGTTGCTGTACGCAATCAACGGCGGTGTGGATGAGAAGCTGAAAATTCAGGTCGGGCCGAAAACGGCACCGCTGATGGATGACGTGCTGGACTACGACACGGTGATGGAGAGCCTGGACCACTTTATGGACTGGCTGGCTGTGCAGTACATCAGTGCGCTGAACATCATCCACTACATGCACGACAAATACAGCTATGAAGCTTCGCTGATGGCGCTGCACGATCGTGATGTCTATCGCACGATGGCCTGCGGTATGGCGGGTCTGTCCGTGGCGGCGGATTCTCTGTCGGCTATCAAATACGCCCGCGTGAAACCGATTCGTGATGAAAACGGTCTGGCTGTCGATTTCGAAATCGAAGGCGACTATCCGCAATACGGCAACAACGATGAGCGAGTAGACAGCATTGCCTGCGACTTGGTCGAACGCTTCATGAAGAAAATTAAGGTGTTGCCAACCTACCGTAACGCAGTGCCGACGCAGTCCATTCTGACCATCACCTCCAACGTGGTGTACGGACAAAAAACCGGTAACACGCCGGACGGACGTCGCGCAGGTACGCCGTTTGCGCCAGGGGCTAACCCGATGCACGGTCGCGATCGTAAAGGCGCGGTTGCGTCATTAACCTCGGTGGCCAAACTGCCGTTTACCTATGCCAAAGACGGTATCTCGTACACCTTCTCCATTGTGCCGGCTGCACTGGGCAAAGAAGATGGGGTGCGTAAAACCAACCTGGTTGGTCTGCTGGACGGTTACTTTCACCATGAAGCGCATGTGGAAGGTGGGCAGCATCTGAACGTTAACGTTATGAACCGTGAAATGTTGATGGATGCCATTGAGCACCCGGAAAACTATCCGAACCTGACGATCCGCGTGTCTGGTTATGCGGTGCGCTTCAACGCGCTGACCCGTGAACAGCAGCAGGATGTTATTTCACGTACTTTCACCCAGGCGCTCTGACGCCGGAGGGATTATGAGAAAAATTATTGCAACCGAATGTGCGCCAGGGGCGATTGGGCCTTACGTACAGGGCGTGGATCTGGGCAGCATGGTGTTGACGTCAGGTCAAATTCCGGTGTGTCCACAGACCGGTGAAGTGGCAGAAAACGTGGCCGATCAGGCACGTCAAAGCCTGGAAAACGTGAAAGCGATCGTCGAGTCCGCAGGTTTGAAAGTGAACGATATCGTGAAGACTACCGTTTTCGTATCCGACCTGAACGACTTCGCCACCATTAACCAGGTGTACCAGCAGTTCTTTGATGAGCATCAGGCTATCTATCCCACGCGTAGCTGCGTACAGGTCGCCCGCTTACCAAAGGATGTGAAACTGGAGATTGAAGCCATCGCCGTACGTGGTGACACGCTGTAATCCCTTGCGGGGCGATCTCAGGATCGCCCCGATCCTTAATGAGTGTGAAACCTGGTCTTCACTGAACGGCTATCCGAGGGTGTGGATATGATTAGCGCATTCGATATTTTCAAGATTGGCATTGGACCTTCCAGCTCCCATACCGTGGGGCCAATGAACGCAGGTAAAAGCTTTATCGATCTGTTGGTCAGCAGCGGAAAACTCCCCAGAACCACGCATATTGTGGTCGATCTTTACGGATCGCTTTCCCTGACCGGGAAAGGTCATGCGACAGATATCGCGATCATGATGGGGCTGGCCGGTAACAGTCCGCAAAACGTTAATATAGACTCAATCGCTGGTTTTACTCAGGAAGTGGCCCGCACCGGACGTTTGCCGGTTGCTGAGGGCACGCATGTTGTCGATTTCTCTCCAGATGAAAATATTCTCTTTCATACCGAAACGCTGCCGCGCCATGAAAATGGCATGCGTATCACCGCGTGGAACGGTACCGAGAGGCTATTAAGCAAAACCTATTACTCCGTCGGCGGTGGTTTTATCATTGAAGAGGAGCAATTTGGTCAGGTGCATGATGTTGAAGCACATGTGCCCTACAATTTTCATTCCGCCAGCGAACTGCTGAAACTGTGCGAGCGCAATGGTCTGTCTGTTTCCGGCTTGATGATGCAAAACGAGCTGGCGATGCGCAGCAAAGAGGAGATCGATGCTGGCTTTGCCGCCATTTGGGACGTTATGCACGCCGGGATTGAGCGCGGCATGAACACCGAAGGCGTCCTGCCGGGGCCGCTGAACGTTCCGCGTCGCGCTGTAGCATTACGTCGGTTGCTGGTTTCCAGCGATAATCTGTCCAGCGACCCGATGAACGTTATTGACTGGATCAACATGTTTGCGCTGGCCGTGAGCGAAGAAAACGCCGCCGGGTGCCGGGTTGTGACAGCGCCGACCAACGGTGCATGTGGGATTATTCCCGCCGTATTGGCCTATTACGATAAGTTCCGCCGTCCGGTGAATGCGAACTCCATTGCCCGCTATTTGCTGGCCGCTGGGGCGATAGGCGCGCTGTATAAGATGAATGCCTCTATTTCTGGTGCTGAGGTGGGCTGCCAGGGTGAGATTGGCGTAGCCTGTTCAATGGCGGCTGCCGGGCTGACAGAACTGCTTGGCGGTAGCCCGTCGCAGGTCTGTATTGCAGCGGAAATCGCCATGGAGCATAACCTGGGGCTGACCTGCGACCCGGTAGCCGGACAGGTGCAAATCCCGTGCATTGAACGTAATGCGATCAACGCGGTGAAAGCTGTCAACGCCGCGCGCATGGCGCTACGTCGAACGTCAGAACCACGCGTTTCGCTCGATAAAGTGATCGAAACCATGTATGAAACGGGCAAAGATATGAACGACAAATACCGTGAAACCTCACGCGGTGGGCTGGCAATTAAAGTGGTTTGTACCTGAGGTGAAAAGCCGTGCCTGGTAAGCACAGCGCCATCCCGCAATGAACTGATCAATATGGCATGATAAAAAAGGTGCACCTTAGTGCGTAATGCTTGTCAGTTAACGAGGATGAGTGGCCGTAGCGATGATGGAAACTGGCATATACGGAGGTAATGAATCTGTTGCCTCCGGCGTATTGCTACGTCACCTCAGTGATATCACTTCTTTGAGGCAATACGACCTGTGAACGTGTTAAGGGTACTATCGCCGTACCCTTAACAATCCCGGCTCCCGGCGGGAAAATTGCCGCTCCGCGGTCCCCTCCGTTTATTCCTCCAGGCTACCGGGCCGGGCGCGAGGTAGCGTCCCTGCAAAACGCGCCCTGAACCCGCATCCCTGCGGGGTCTCCCGGCCTTACGGAAACACGTCGGCAATTTTCAGCCGGACCAGCCCACACCTGACCACCTGCGTTTTTTATCTGAACAGCAAAACAGAGTTAACTGGAAGTCAGTGCGTTGCAGCGATGACCCCGTTCCGGCTGAAAATCGATGAGGCGTTGACGGCTGACCGGATCTGCCCGCAGGGAGGCGGCGGTGAGCCTCTCTTGCACGTTCACGGGTATCTGCGTTTCAGAAAAGTGATACCACTGAGGTGAACGGAACCCTGAGCCGAAATCACATGTTCTCCATAATGCTTAACTGACTAGCATTACATGTTAGTGCGCCTTTTTTGTTGTGATCTGCTTCAAATATAGAAATTCAATTCTTTATATTGGAATAAAAGAGAAAATATTTCTTAACTTTTAGAAATTACAGGGGTTTGTTTGTGAAGTTTTTCTCTGATCCTGCGCGTATGATTTTCTCATTACTCCAATAGCTCACCTGCACATTAGTACTGCGTATCGCATTGAGGCAGTACGAAAAAATATAAAAACCTCTACCTACACATTGAGCGGGAAATTATGGAAACGGCAACGAATAACAGCGTAATACTCGACGCGTCTGCTCCGGCACGTCGGGCGGGAATGACCGAAAGTGAATGGCGCGAAGCCATTAAATTCGACAGCACGGACACCGGCTGGGTCATTATGAGTATCGGTATGGCAATTGGCGCGGGGATTGTTTTTCTTCCCGTCCAGGTGGGGTTGATGGGGCTGTGGGTGTTTTTGCTCTCCTCTATCATCGGCTACCCAGCCATGTATCTGTTCCAGCGTCTGTTTATTAATACGCTGGCTGAGTCCCCCGAGTGTAAAGACTACCCGAGCGTGATCAGCGGCTATCTGGGTAAGAACTGGGGCATCCTGTTAGGTGCGTTGTATTTTGTGATGCTGGTTATCTGGATGTTCGTCTATTCCACCGCCATTACCAACGATAGCGCTTCCTACCTGCATACTTTTGGCGTTACTGAAGGTTTACTCTCCGATAGCCCATTCTATGGCCTGGTGCTGATTTGCATCCTGGTGGCTATCTCGTCCCGCGGGGAAAAACTGCTGTTTAAAATCTCCACCGGTATGGTACTGACTAAGCTGCTGGTGGTGGCGGCGCTGGGCGTATCAATGGTTGGAATGTGGCATTTGTATAATGTAGGTTCACTGCCGCCGATAGCGCTGCTGATCAAAAACGCGATTATCACGTTGCCGTTTACCCTGACCTCGATTCTGTTTATTCAGACCTTAAGCCCGATGGTTATCTCCTATCGTTCTCGCAATAAATCCATTGAAGTGGCACGCCATAAAGCCCTGCGAGCCATGAATATTGCATTCGGTATTCTGTTTGTGACCGTCTTTTTCTACGCTGTTTCTTTCACGCTGGCGATGGGCCATGACGAAGCGGTTAAAGCTTATGAGCAGAACATTTCCGCTCTGGCGATTGCCGCGCAGTTTATCAGCGGCGCGGGTGCTGGCTGGGTGAAAATCGTCAGCGTTATTCTGAACATCTTCGCCGTAATGACCGCTTTCTTCGGCGTTTACTTAGGTTTCCGTGAAGCCACTCAAGGGATCGTGATGAACGTGCTGCGCCGCAAAATGCCAGCCGAGAAGATCAATGAAACCCTGGTTCAGCGCGGCATTATGGCTTTCGCTATCCTGTTGGCGTGGGGAGCGATTGTGCTCAATGCGCCGGTACTGAGCTTCACCTCTATTTGTAGCCCTATCTTCGGCATGGTGGGATGTCTGATCCCGGCCTGGCTGGTCTACAAAGTTCCTGCACTGCACAAATACAAAGGCGCTTCCCTGTATCTGATTATTGTCACGGGCCTGCTGCTGTGCGTTTCTCCGTTCCTGGCATTTTCCTGAGATATCTGAGCAAAGGTTGTTGTTATGTTTGAGACTACATTGAATCCATTATGGGATAGTTTTATCCGCGCGGTGCAGGAAGAAGTTAAGCCTGCGCTCGGCTGCACGGAACCTATCTCTCTGGCTCTGGCGGCAGCGGTCGCCTCCTCTGAGCTGGACGGCGCGGTTGAACGCATTGATGCGTGGGTCTCACCGAACCTGATGAAAAACGGCATGGGCGTTACCGTGCCGGGGACCGGAATGGTCGGGCTGCCTGTCGCGGCGGCACTGGGTGCGCTGGGGGGAAATGCCCACGCCGGTTTAGAAGTACTGAAAGACGCCTCGCCTCAAGCGATTGCCGATGCGAAAGCGATGCTCACCGCCGGGAAGGTCGCGGTGATGCTGCAGGAGCCATGCGAGGACATTCTCTTCTCCCGCGCGAAGGTCTATAGCGCTGAAGGATGGGCGTGCGTGACGATTGTGGGTGGTCATACCAACATTGTGCACATTGAGACCAATAAGGGCGTGGTGTTCACGACAGAACAGAACGCTCAGGAAGAGGAGCAGGAGTCACCGCTGGCGGTATTGTCTCACACATCGCTGGAAGAGATTCTGGGGTTCGTGAACGCGGTACCGTTTGAGTCAATCCGCTTTATTCTCGATGCGGCGAAACTGAACGGTGCGCTGTCCCAGGAAGGGCTGCGCGGTAACTGGGGCTTGCACATCGGAACCACGCTTGAGAAGCAGTGCGCGCGTGGCCTGCTGGCGAACGATCTCTCCACCTCTATCCTGATCCGCACCAGTGCGGCATCGGATGCGCGAATGGGCGGCGCGACGCTTCCGGCAATGAGCAACTCTGGCTCCGGTAATCAGGGGATTACCGCGACCGTTCCGGTAATGGTGGTGGCTGAGCACTTTGGTGCGGATGAGGAGAAACTGGCGCGTGCGCTGATGTTGTCTCACCTGAGCGCTATCTACATCCATCATCAGCTTCCGCGTTTGTCTGCTCTGTGTGCGGCAACCACGGCGGCGATGGGTGCCGCGGCGGGGATGGCGTGGATTGTTGATGGTCGCTACAACACCATCGCGATGGCGATCAGCAGCATGATTGGCGACGTGAGCGGAATGATTTGCGATGGTGCCTCAAACAGCTGCGCGATGAAAGTTTCAACCAGCGCATCTGCGGCGTGGAAAGCGGTGCTGATGGCGCTGGACGATACTGCTGTAACCGGCAACGAAGGGATTGTGGCGCATAACGTGGAGCAATCTATCACGAACCTGTGTGCGCTGGCGTGTCGCTCGATGCAGGAAACCGACAAGCAGATCATTGAGATCATGGCCAGTAAGGCACATTAATCTGCAGGCCGGGTAAGGCGGTATCGCCCCCGGCATAACTCTAAGCCGCCTTTTCAGGCGGCTTCTTCGTCTTCCAGCCGTAGCTCGGCATCCGCCACAATCGCTTCCAGCTCTGTCAGCATGTCTTCATAGCCGAAGGTCACAGTATCCTGTTTTTTCGGCTCAACCTGCGGCTGGCGCTTTTTTGATGATTTCTTGCTCAATAGTCGTACTCCATTGTTTTCCCTGACTATACGGGCAAATCTATCAGCAAAGCGCGCAGCGCGGTATCGGCGACTAACGTTATGTTAGTTTCGTCACGAATAAATGCGCCATCGCCGCAGGTGAGCGCTTCCTTTTCGGCGCCAGATGTCACCGCATGGAATTTGCCGTGGATCGACTGTAAGTAAGCCCGCGGCCCATGTAACTGAAAACTCAGCGATTCACCTTGTTGCAGTTCAACGTGGTGCACCCATACCTGTTGACGCAGATGCAGGCTGCCTTGTTCACCATCCGGCGAGGCCAGCAGCTGATGCTTACCGGCACTCAGCGTGGCTTTCTGTACGCAGGCGTTTTCGCGCTGCGGGCAGGCGTCCAGCCAGAGCTGCATTCGGGTTAACGGTTTATCTTTGCTGATATTGTGTTCGCTGTAGCTAATTCCCGGCTGTGTGGCGAGCAGTAAAACTTCTCCTGATTTAGCCTGGATATGGTTGCCTTCGCTGTCGCGGTACTCTGCTTCCCCTTCAAGGATCAGATTGACGATATCCACCTTCGGATAGGTACGTGGCTGGAAAGAGGCCCCCGGTGCCAGAACTTCCTGGTTCAGAACACGCAGCGAGGCATAACCTAGCAGTTTAGGATCAAAATAGTGCCCAAAGGAGAAGGTATAACGGGCCTGCAGCCAGCCGTAGTCTGCTTGCCCGCATTGTTTGGCTGTACGGGTAGTAATCATAGTTCTTGACCTCTCTTTACTTCCTTTTATGTTAAATGGCTAGACGCTGCATTGTTAGCCAGATATTCTGCCCGGTATGTTCAAATTTCCTGAATGAGAACGAGATGGCCAAAGAAAGGGCTTTAACGCTTGAGGCGTTACGCGTCATGGACGCAATAGACCGGCGTGGCAGCTTTGCCGCCGCCGCGGACGAACTGGGGCGCGTTCCTTCTGCGCTCAGCTATACCATGCAGAAGCTGGAGGAAGAGCTGGACGTCGTGCTGTTTGACCGTTCAGGTCATCGCACAAAATTCACCAACGTCGGGCGTATGCTACTGGAACGTGGGCGTGTACTGCTGGAAGCTGCAGATAAGCTAACCACCGATGCCGAAGCGCTGGCTCGCGGTTGGGAAACGCATCTGACCATCGTGACCGAAGCGCTGGTGCCGACGGCGGCGTTTTTCCCGCTGATCGACAGACTTGCCGGGAAGGCCAATACCCAGCTTTCCGTTATTACTGAAGTTCTGGCCGGGGCGTGGGAACGTCTGGAGCAAGGGCGGGCGGATATCGTGATTGCGCCGGATATGCATTTTCGCTCATCTTCGGAAATCAACTCGCGCAAGCTGTACTCGCTGATGAACGTATATGTGGCGGCCCCGGATCATCCAATCCATCAAGAGCCGGAACCGTTATCGGAAGTCACTCGCGTGAAGTACCGCGGAATCGCGGTGGCGGACACAGCCCGCGAACGTCCGGTGCTGACCGTTCAACTGCTGGATAAACAGCCGCGTCTGACGGTGAGTTCGATAGAAGATAAACGCCAGGCGCTGTTGGCCGGCCTTGGCGTGGCGACGATGCCATACCCGCTGGTGGAAGAGGACATTGCGGCGGGTCGGCTGCGCGTGGTTAGCCCGGAATCGACAAGCGAAATTGATATTATTATGGCCTGGCGTCGAGACAGCATGGGCGAAGCGAAATCCTGGTGTTTGCGGGAAATTCCCAAGCTGTTTACGGGTAAATAGCAGACTGTTACGCCGGATGCGGTGCAAATGCACCTTATCCGGCCGATAAGAGGGGGGATTACATCAGGACTGTTGTTTCGGGTCAGCGCCGAAGCGGTTGCTCCCCTGAGTCCCATTTTGACAGTTGAAAATGATGATTACCAACCAGCCTACGATCGGGATCAGCAGCACCAGTAGCCACCAGGCTGAGCGGTCGGTGTCATGTAAACGCCGGAACTGTACCGCCCACCATGGGATAAAGACCAGAACCCCATAAATCGTCGTTAATATGCCTTCCCCTCCGGCGCGTTCCCAGCCAAGCATTCTGTCCAGAATGCCCAGCACGAAAGTAAAGATGATGTTGACCAGCACAAACATCCAGTATTCTTTACGACGCGCGCGGCCCCCAAAACCAAAGTAGTTCTTTAATACGTTTAAATACCAATCCATTTTTGCCTCGTTTTGTATTCAATTACTTGTTTTTAAAAGCAATCAAATTAAGAATAGCTGTGAATGGAATGCTGGTAAATATTTGCGGCATTAATTATTTGGCCCCCAAAGGAGCCTGTGTCAATCAGGCAAAACGGCCATCACGCCCGTGGGGTTCGTTGAGGTCCTGCCACGGTCCGACAGAAATAATGCCGGTCGGGTTAATGGTTTTGTGGCTACGGAAGTAGTGATTGCGGATGTGATCGAAATTAACGGTCTGTGCAATACCCGGCATCTGGTAGATATCGCGCAGGAAACCGTACAGGTTCAGATAGTCGCTAATCCGGTGTTTGTCGCACTTGAAGTGCGTCACATACACAGGATCAAAGCGCACCAGCGTGGTCCACAGGCGAATATCGGCCTCTGTTAACTGGTCCCCGGTCAGGTAGCGATGTTGCCCAAGGATCTGCTCCAGTCGCGCCAGAGATTGAAAGACTTTTTCTACGGCGTCGTCGTAGGCTTCCTGACTGGTGGCAAATCCGGCTTTATACACGCCGTTATTGACGTTGTCATAAATCCAGCCGTTGAGCTCGTCGATTTTAGTTTGCAGAGCGGGTGGATAGTAATCCCCGGCTTTCGCGCCCAGCGCATCAAACGCAGTGTTAAACATGCGGATGATATCTGCAGATTCGTTGCTGACAATGGTGTGGTTCTTTTTGTCCCACAGCACCGGAACGGTCACCCGACCGCTGTAGTGCGGATCGGCGTGTAAATAGAGCTGATAAAGAAATTCGTGCTGATACAGGGTATCGCCGGTTGCCGCCGGGAAGTTATCGTCAAAGGTCCAGCCGTTTTCCAGCATCAGCGGATGCACAACGGAAACGGAAATAAACGGTTCCAGCCCTTTGAGTTTACGCAAGATCAGCGTGCGATGCGCCCACGGACAGGCCAGAGAAACGTAGAGATGATAGCGGTCTTTTTCGGCGGCGAAACCCCCTTCGCCCGTTGGACCCGGTGCGCCATCCGCGGTGAGCCAGTTACGGAAAGCCGATGCAGAGCGTTGAAATTTCCCGCCGGTTGATTTGGTGTCGTACCAGGTATCATGCCAGACGCCGTCAATGAGTTGTCCCATGATTTTCGCCTCCTCAGATAGCAAAAGCGAGGAGATCTCTCCTCGCTTTTTGATGCGTTTAGTATAGCGCGCTTACCATTTTTTATTCAGTACACGGTCGATGCTGAACGCACCTGGACCGGTGATAGCCAGCAGCAGGAAGCCGCCTGCGATGGTCAGGTTTTTCATAAACATCAGAGAGTTCACACCTTCCGCAAAGTTGCTGTGGAAGAGGAACGCCGTCAGCAGCGTGAAGCCCGCGGTGAACAGCGCGGTAGTACGGGTCAGGAAACCAAACAGGATGGCCAGACCGCCGCCAAACTCAAGCAGGATAACCAGCGGTAACATAAATCCTGGGACGCCCATGGCTTCCATGTACTGTTGGGTACCCGCATATCCGGTGATTTTTCCCCAACCTGCGGTAATAAACAGGATTGGCATCAGAATGCGCGCTACCAGTACACCAACATCTTCTAATTTTTTCATCATACTCTCCAGGAAACCACTCAGGCGGCTTATTGTGTTTTTTTGTGCAACGACGTCGCAGAGTGCGTCGTTGCTGTCGATGGAGAGAATCATAAACGCGGCTAATGACAATTGTTAGCAAGGAAAACTGTCAGAAATTTTCAAAAAATTTGAGGTTAGGGGGAGGAGAGGTTATTAGCCGCGCAGTTGCTGTTGTCTGATGGTCGATTTAACCAGACGCCAGATGCTCCACACGCTAAAGCCGCGTTTAGCCCAGCGTACCAACAGATTCGGGTTACGGATGGTGCGAACCGCCATAATACTGCTTCCGACCAACACCCAGCCACGTAAGTTCAGCAGCGTCTTCCAGCCACGATCGTAGACTTCGGTGACTTCCAGCCAGTCGCGGCGAGTGGCAGACAGATCCAGCCTTTGCTGCTGGATCTGTCCAAGCAGTTGCGCCTTACGTTGTTGACGTTCGACTTTACTGCTCATTATGCATCATCCTCCAGGGCCTGCCTGTCGTTAGCGAGTTCATTGCGCGTATGGCGAAGCAGCGTTGTTTTACGCGCTTTACGCAGCGTCCATAGCCCGCCGATAAGCGCTAAAAGCAACAGCACAACGGTGGTGGCAATCATGGCGTTCAGGCGATACTGCGGGTCTATGGCCCAGATGATTAGTACCATCAGGCTCATCAGACCAAACGCCGCGAACAGCATGGTCAGTCCAAGCATCAGCAGGATCTGGATGAGATTGGCTTTTTCTTCTTCCAGCTCAACGACGGCCAGCCGCAGCCGCGTCTCTACGATCTCAACGAGAATCGTCAGGATCCGCTGTCCAATACCCAGTACGCCTTTGCCTGGACCTTGTGCGTGTTGAGAGTCTGCCATTGTTAACGGCGCGACAGCAGTACACCAAGCACCACACCGACTGCAGCGCCAATGCCGACGCCTGTCCATGGGTTTTCGCGTACATAGTTATCGGCTTTTGCCGCGGCCTCACGGGTCTGTTTGGCAATCACATCGCTGGTTTCACTCAGACGATGGCGGCTCTCGCGTAACGCATGTTCGGCTTTACTGCGAATTTTACTCATCTCTTCCTTCGACTTATCGCCAGAGGAGCTAAGTACTTCTTCAAGCGTATCCGCAAGAGATTTCAGCTCAGCGCGCAGGTTTTCCGTAGCATTATCTTTCGACATAGTTTTCTCCAGTTGAGTGGCTAGTTACCGTACTTAGTAATCGCGTGTCTCGAGTTCTTTCAGCTCTTTCTGAGCTTCAGCAAGCTTATGTTCGCGCTTGGCTACCTTATCCGCATCACCTTTTTGCTTCGCCTCGGCCAAATCACGTTGACGCTCGGCTATCTCATTTTTCTGCTCGGCGATTTTTTTCTGATGGTCGGCGCGCAGTTTGCTGTCAGTACAATTTGCCCGAACTTCGCTCAGGGCTTTGTTCAAGCCATTGATGCGGCTTTGATTATTGTGCTTTTCGGCATAGCTAATCTCCCGCTGAATATCCTGCTCTTTTTCCTGACAGAGGGTGGAGGCGTAACTGCCGGCACTGAGAGCCAAAAGGCTCATTGCCAAAGCGATGCGGTATTTCATTCTTGAACCTTCCATTGTGATTCGACCTTGTGGCTTAGGGCCGATGCTCCAGACTAATAAAGTGATGGGTCATAAACCCAGCTTATTAATCATAGGCGCTAAATGATGAAATCACCAAAGTGAGTGATCTAATTCAGATTCCTGGAGATTAACCAAAACGGTGCGGGGTATCACGTAAGCGGGATAACCACTGTACCGCCTGATTATCATCATCCTGCTGAGCAATAATGAAACCGTGCGGTAGCGTTCGGTCCAGCACGACTTTTGCGGCTGCGCTCTGCGCGCTGGAATCAAAGGTGATCAGCAGCGCGTCATTTTGCGGAGTGATGCTTTTAAAACGAATGCCGTTGGCGTCCAGGTGATGCCAGATAGAGAAGCCATCAGGCATGGTGGCTCCCTGGTTTACAGCACGAATGGCAAGCGTTGACTCCTGCTGGCGGATGACCGACCAGGTCAGGAGCAGCGTGCCGATAAACAGCATAAAAGTAGTCGTCCAGGCCAGGCGTCGGAGTGTTATGCATGATTTCAGCATAATTTACCCTCGGTTCCCGTATTTTTTTTTCCAAAGCACAACCAGTGAACCTGCCAGACCAAACACCAGTAACACCACGGGGAGCAGCATCAGACAAGACATCAGCTGATCTTCATATTTAAGAAACACTGGTGTTTTGCCCAGCAGATAGCCAAGTGAGGTGAGAATCAGAACCCAAAGCAGTCCGCTCATCCAGTTAAAGAACTGAAAGCGCGCATTGTTCAGGCCGGACAATCCTGCGATGGTCGGCAGTAATGTTCTGACAAACGCGATGAAGCGGCCGACCAGCAGCGCAGACAAGCCATGCTTATGGAACAGATGATGTGCGCGCTGATGGTAATGCGCTGGCAGATGAGACAGCCAGTTTTGAACGGTGCGGGTGTTTCCCAGCCATCTCCCCTGGATATAGCTGAGCCAGCAACCCAGGCTGGCCGCGGTGGTGAGCAGCAGTACCGTTTGCGGAAAGCCCATCGCGCCTTTAGCGATAAGTACGCCGACCAGTACCAGGAGACTGTCGCCAGGTAAAAAGGCTGCTGGCAGCAGTCCGTTTTCCAGAAACAAAATGGTAAATAGTACGAAATAGAGCATGCCAATCATGGAAGGATTGGCCAGCGTTTCAAAATCCTGAGCCCATAAAGCATTCAGTAATTGAGTCAGTAGTTCCATTCAATATTCCTGGAGAATCGGTTGTCGTCATGCCGGTATTCTGGAGTTTGTAACGCCGCAATTTTATTGGTGTTTTTACATGGATCGCGGTCTGACACAAATTCACGGCCTGAACTATTCCCTGTAAAGTTGTGAAGTAAGCAAGCTCTCAAACACAAAAATTCAAATAACAACTAATTGTAACAAAGGTCAACGTAGTCCGTTATAGAAATTACGGTTGTTGCACTCTGATTTTGCTTATCGCAATGGAGGGAGGCGAGAGGATTTACACAGGCTGACACTTTATACCTAATGCTTACCAAGCGTCAGAAACAGGCGCTATGTCGCGCCTGCATCACTAAGATTGTTTATTTTGCGCCGTTAGCTGCCGTATCGAGATGAACGACGGGATTTTCGGTAAAAAGATATCGGTCAGCGTTGAATTCAAAATCATCGCTGGTTTCGTTAAACAGCATCTGCTTCGTGTTCTCAAGGTGCTGCCACATCGCCAGTTTGGCGGCGTGTGGATCTTTGCGAATCAGTGCCCGCAGGATCTGGTCATGGTCGTCGCACCAGTTATCTACCGTACGCAGGTCGATGTGGTCGTGCAGTTTCTTCCAGTAGGGGTTGTGAATACGCTGAGTCCACATTTTTTCAACAATCGCAGCCAGGGCAGAGTTCTGTGTTGCCAGCGCAACCTGCACATGGAACTGGAGATCCCACTCTGAGTCACGAAAGCTTTTTTCGTTACGCGACTTCTCCTGAATTTCCATCAGTTTCATGATGTCCTGTTTGGTCACCTGGGTGGCGGCAAACTCGGCAATGTTGCTTTCTATGAGTTGGCGAGCCTGGAGCAGCTCAAAAGGACCGTAGCTGGCGAACTCCAGATTTTCATCAGGCGCGACATAGTGCTTGGCTTGGTTTGAAATGACGTGGATCCCCGATCCTTTACGCACTTCAACGTAGCCCTCAACCTCGAGCATAATAATCGCTTCACGAACCACGGTACGGCTGACATTTTTTTCATCGGCGATAAAGCGCTCAGCGGGGAGTTTGTCACCCACCAGGTAGACACCCTGCTCAATGCGTTCTTTCAGATCAGCGGCAAGTTGTTGGTACAAACGTCGTGGTTCGGTGATTTCCATATGCGCTCCAGGCATGATACGGCAGACTCTATTTGTTATACCACTTTTGCGATTACGGCTCCACTCGCGGCGTTAAAAAAGCCGCCAGATGACTGGCGGCTTAGCATTACATAACCAGGTTAAATCGCGTCTGGTTAACTTTGCGCAGCAGGATTGCCAGTTTGCGAAGCTGATTCTACCTCGCTGGCCGATTTGTTCTGCAATACCGTCCAGATGACTAACGCGCCGAGCAGGTCGAATACCGCCAGTACGGCGAACAGCGGGCTGAAGCCGATGGTGTCAGCCAGCGCGCCAACGACCAGCGCAAACAGCGTACTTGCAAGCCAGGCGGACATACCAGTCAGACCATTCGCGGTTGCCACTTCATTACGACCAAAGACGTCAGAAGAGAGCGTAATCAGCGCACCGGACAGCGCCTGGTGAGCAAAGCCGCCGACGCACAGCAGGGCGATAGCAATGTACGGGCTGGTGAACAGACCGATCATCCCTGGGCCAATCATCAGCAATGCGCCCATGGTGACGACCATTTTACGGGAAACGATCAGGTTAACGCCGAACCAGCGCTGGAACAGCGGCGGTAAGTAACCCCCTACAATACAACCCAGGTCAGCAAACAGCATCGGCATCCAGGCAAACATCGCAATCTCTTTCAGGTTAAAGCCGTAGACTTTAAACATGAACAACGGGATCCAGGCGTTGAAAGTACCCCAGGCCGGTTCTGCCAGGAAACGCGGCAGTGCGATGCCCCAGAACTGGCGGTTACGCAGGATCTGACCGAGAGACATTTTCTTGGAGGTGCTGTTTTTATGCTGTGATTCCTGGCCATTCAGAATGTAATCACGTTCTTCATCAGACAGTTTTTTCTGGTCGCGTGGGTGTTTGTAAAATACCAACCAACACATGGCCCAGATGAAGCTCAGGGCACCGGAAATAATGAACGCCATCTGCCAGCTGTGCATGACGATAGCCCAGACAACCAGCGGCGGAGCAATCATCGCGCCGATAGAAGAACCGACGTTAAAGTAACCCACGGCGATGGAACGTTCTTTTGCCGGGAACCATTCAGAACTGGCTTTCAGACCCGCGGGGATCATCGCGGCTTCAGCGGCACCAACTGCGCCTCGCGCTAGCGCCAGTCCACCCCAGCTACCAGCCAGAGCGGTCGCGCCACAGAAGACGGCCCACAGAACGGCGAACATCGCGTAACCAATTTTTGTGCCGAGTACATCGAGCACGTAGCCGGCAACAGGTTGCATTACGGTGTAAGCAGCAGAATACGCTGCGATGATATAGGAATACTGTTGAGTGGAGATGTGTAACTCTTCCATCAGAGTTGGCGCAGCTGCCGCCACAGTGTTACGTGTCAGGTAACCCAGCACGGTGCCAAGTGTCACCAGTGCGATCATGTACCAACGTAACCCTTTAATTTTACGCATGTAAAACCTCATCGTTTTGTTATATCCGCGAACGAGCGGTCATCTTCCAGTTCAGGGGGAGGATGTTTTTTTACGAAGGGGTAACCGAAAAAAAAGCCGGTACTCCCCGAACTTTGCCATGTCAATATTTGTGCTAATTCGGTTTCCGTACCGGTTAATCCGATGGTGATACATCGGTAATTTGCATTCCGTCGGCTTATGTATCGCGACGGCAAAAAGATAACTTGTCATACAGCTTTAAAAGGTGAGAGCCATCACAAAAGTGTGAATCTTCGTGTGGTCATTATTTCGATTCAGCAAAGCCAGTGCTGGTGCGCCTTGACGCGTGATTTACCTCTTTGAGAGTAATTTTTTTGTCGCCATTTGTTGATCTAACTCACGAAAATATCTTCAGTGTATGGAAATTGGTGTGATAACTTTGTCAACATCAAAACATAAGCAATCTGACGCACTCGCTGAGAGGAAGACGATAATGACCCCGTTTATGACTGAAGATTTCCTGTTGGACACCGAATTTGCCCGCCGTCTGTATCATGATTACGCCAAAGACCAGCCAATCTTCGACTACCACTGCCATTTGCCACCGCAACAAATCGCGGAAAACTACCGTTTTAACAACCTGTATGACATCTGGCTGAAGGGTGACCACTACAAGTGGCGTGCGATGCGTACTAACGGCGTCGCTGAGCGCTTATGTACCGGCGATGCGTCCGATCGTGAAAAGTTTGACGCCTGGGCCGCCACGGTTCCGCACACAATCGGTAACCCGCTGTACCATTGGACCCACCTCGAATTACGCCGCCCGTTTGGTATCACAGGTAAGCTGCTGTCTCCGGCAACGGCTGACGAAATCTGGAACCAGTGCAACGAACTGCTGGCGCAGGACAAATTCTCCACACGCGGCATCATGCAACAGATGAACGTGAAAATGGTCGGTACCACCGATGACCCGATCGACTCTCTGGAGCATCACGCGGCTGTTGCAAAAGACGGTAGCTTTGATGTGAAAGTGCTGCCGAGCTGGCGCCCGGATAAAGCCTTCAACATTGAACAGGCGACTTTTGCCGACTACATGGCGAAGCTGGGTGAAGTCTCTGATACCGACATCCGTCGTTTCGCCGATCTGCAAACTGCGCTGACCAAACGTCTGGATCACTTTGCGGCTCACGGCTGTAAAGTCTCTGACCACGCGCTGGACGTGGTGCTGTTTGCTGAAGCAAATGAAGCCGAACTGGATAGCATTCTGGCGCGCCGCCTGGCGGGTGAAACGCTGAGCGAGCATGAAGTTGCCCAGTTTAAAACCGCCGTGCTGGTGTTCCTCGGTGCGGAATACGCGCGTCGTGAATGGGTACAGCAGTACCACATCGGCGCGCTGCGTAATAACAACCTGCGTCAGTTCAAACTATTGGGCGCGGACGTCGGCTTCGACTCCATCAACGACCGCCCGATGGCGGAAGAACTGTCTAAGCTGCTGAGCAAGCAGAACGAACAGAACCTGCTGCCGAAAACCATTCTGTATTGCCTGAACCCGCGCGATAACGAAGTACTGGGCACCATGATCGGTAATTTCCAGGGCGAAGGGATGCCGGGCAAGATGCAGTTCGGTTCCGGCTGGTGGTTCAACGATCAGAAAGACGGGATGGAACGTCAGATGACGCAGTTGGCCCAACTCGGTCTGTTGAGCCGTTTCGTTGGCATGTTGACCGATAGCCGTAGCTTCCTGTCATACACGCGCCATGAATATTTCCGTCGCATCCTGTGCCAGATGATTGGCCGTTGGGTGGCTGCAGGTGAAGCGCCAGCAGATATCCAGTTGTTGGGTGAAATGGTCAGAAATATTTGCTTTAACAATGCGCGTGACTACTTCGGCATTGAACTGAACTAAGGCCTGGGTGAAGGTATGCAATACATCAAGATCCATGCGCTGGATAACGTCGCGGTAGCGCTCGCTGATTTGGCTGAAGGAACCGAAGTCACTGTTGATGGGCAAGCGGTAATCCTGCGCCAAGCGGTTTCCCGTGGCCATAAATTCGCTTTATGCGATATTGCGCAAGGCGAAAACGTCATTAAATACGGTTTGCCAATCGGTCATACGTTGGTGGACGTGGCGGCGGGGGAGCATATTCATGCTCACAACACGCGCACGAATCTGAGCGACCTGGACACGTATAGCTACCATCCTGATTTTCAGGCAGAGCTTGTTCAACCCGCCGATCGCGACGTGCAGATTTATCGTCGCGCGAACGGTGACGTTGGCGTGCGCAACGAACTGTGGATCCTGCCGACGGTAGGCTGTGTCAACGCCATGGCGCGTCAGATGCAGAATCGTTTCCTGAAAGAGACCAACGACGCCGAAGGTATCGACGGCGTGCATCTCTTCAGTCACACCTACGGCTGTTCGCAACTGGGTGACGACCATATCAATACCCGCACCATGCTGCAAAATATGGTGCGCCACCCGAATGCGGGTGCGGTGCTGGTGGTTGGCCTCGGCTGCGAAAACAACCAGGTTGATGCTTTCCGCGAAACCTTAGGCGAGTACGATCCTGAGCGCGTTCACTTTATGGTCTGCCAACATCAGGAAGACGAAGTGGAAGCGGGGATTGAACATCTCCATCAGCTGTATAACGTGATGCGTAACGATAAGCGTGAGCCGGGTAAGCTGGGCGAGTTGAAGTTTGGTCTGGAATGCGGTGGCTCTGACGGCCTCTCAGGTATTACCGCTAACCCGATGTTGGGGCGTTTTTCCGACTACGTGATCGCTAACGGCGGCACCACTGTGCTGACCGAAGTACCGGAAATGTTCGGTGCCGAGCAACTGCTGATGGATCACTGCCGCGATGAAGAAACGTTCGGTAAGCTGGTGACCATGGTCAATGATTTTAAGCAGTATTTCATTGCCCACGATCAGCCGATCTATGAGAATCCATCGCCGGGCAACAAAGCGGGTGGGATCACCACACTGGAAGATAAATCGCTCGGTTGTACGCAAAAAGCGGGCTCCAGCCAGGTGGTTGACGTTCTGCGCTACGGCGAACGCCTGAAAACGCACGGCCTGAATCTGCTGAGTGCGCCGGGTAACGACGCGGTAGCGACCAGTGCCTTAGCGGGCGCCGGTTGTCACATGGTGTTGTTCAGTACCGGTCGCGGTACGCCTTACGGTGGTTTTGTGCCGACGGTGAAAATTGCCACCAACAGCGAGCTGGCAGCGAAGAAAAAACACTGGATCGATTTTGACGCCGGACAGCTGATCCACGGTAAAGCGATGCCTCAGCTGCTGGAAGAGTTCGTCGATACGATCGTTGAGTTCGCCAACGGCAAGCAAACCTGCAATGAACGTAACGATTTTCGGGAACTGGCTATTTTCAAAAGCGGCGTAACATTGTAATTACCCTTTATCTTTCGCGCGACAGCCGCGTTGGCTGCGTCCATTCACCCCGGGAACTGTTCCCGGGGATGTCTGAACTTACCGCCTTGCGGTAGCTCGAAATCTATTGGGTAATCGAAATGGAGTGGATTTTAAAAACGGCGTTTCATAATATGGGGCGCCGTTTGTTTTTGCGTTTCCTCACAAGGATCTCTCATGACCGCGTATTGGCTGGCCCAGGGCGTAGGTGTCATCGCCTTTTTGATCGGCATTACCACCTTTTTCAATCGTGATGAGCGCCGGTTCCGGCTGCAACTCGCCGTCTACAGCGCCACCATTGGCGTGCATTTTTTTCTGATGGGTGCCTGGCCTGCGGGAATGAGTGCAGAGCTAAACACCATCCGCACACTCGTCTCGATGCATACCCGCAAACTGTGGGTAATGACTGTTTTTATTATCCTCACCCTGGTTCTTGGTCTGGCGAAATTACAGCATGCGATGGAGCTGTTGCCGATCATCGGCACGCTGGCCAGCACCTGGGCGCTGTTTCGCTGCCAGGGGTTGACCGTGCGCTGCGTAATGTGGTGCGCAACCGCCTGTTGGGTTGTCCATAATTTCTGGTTGGGATCGATTGGTGGGACGATGATCGAAGGTAGCTTTCTGGTGATGAACGGCCTGAACATTATTCGCTTCCGGCGGATGCAAAAACGCGGAATTGATCCATTCAAAATTGAAAAAAGCGTACAAGAAGAGAACCCCTCCGTCCGGTAACGGAGGGGCTGAGATTAGCCGCGCAGAGCGTTATTTGCCAGACGTTCGTCTTCAGCCTGGCAGGCCGCAGCGGTAAACAGGACGTCTGTAGAAGAGTTCAGCGCCGTTTCACAGGAATCCTGCAATACGCCGATGATAAAGCCAACGGCAACGACCTGCATGGCGATGTCATTCGGGATACCGAACATATTACATGCCAGTGGGATCAGCAGCAGAGATCCCCCCGCCACGCCCGATGCGCCGCAGGCGCACAGCGAAGCCACCACACTAAGCAACAGCGCCGTCGGTAAATCGACCGGAATACCCAACGTATTCACTGCCGCCAGCGTCAAGACGGTAATGGTGATAGCTGCGCCAGCCATATTGATGGTAGCTCCCAGCGGGATAGAAACCGAATAGGTATCACGATCCAGATTCAGCTTCTCACACAGCGCCATATTCACCGGAATGTTTGCCGCGGAGCTGCGGGTAAAGAAGGCGTACACGCCGCTTTCGCGCAGACAGGCCAGTACCAGCGGATAGGGATTCCGACGAATTTTCCAGAATACCAGCAGCGGGTTGACCACCAGCGCCACCAGCAGCATACAGCCTACCAGCACGGTCAGCAGATGTGCGTAGCCCCAAAGCGTGGCAAAACCGGTGGTTGCCAGGGTGGAGGCGACCAGGCCGAAGATACCGATCGGCGCGAAACGAATCACCAGCTTCACCATAAAGGTGACAGCGTTGGACATATCGTTGACCAGATTTTTGGTTGTTTCATTACCGTGACGCAGCGCAATGCCCAGACCGACGGCCCAAACCAGGATGCCGATATAGTTAGCGTTAAGCAGAGCATGAATTGGGTTAGCAACCATGCTCATCAGCAAGCCACGCATCACTTCGATAATGCCGGACGGCGGTACGATATCGCTGGCACTGCTGGAAAGATGCAGTGTGGACGGGAAGGCGAAACTGAAGACAACGGCCGCTAACGCTGCGGAAAATGTTCCGAGCAGGTAGAGGAACAGGATTGGGCGGATATTGGTTTTTTGCCCGTGCTGGTGGTTGGCGATAGAAGCCATTACCAGCATCAGAACCAGAATTGGCGCGACGGCTTTTAACGCGCCGACGAACAGAGTCCCCAGCAAGCCAACGGCTTCTGCCGCAGGTTTTGACACCAGTGCCAGTAAAATCCCCAGAACCAAACCGATCAAAATTTGTTTAACCAGGCTCCCTTGCGCCAGGCGCGAGAATAGCCCCGATGAACGTTGCGTAGTCATGTAGTCATCCTTTCATTGTGTTGCTGCCCTGCCTTTGTGCGTTCTGTAGACGCATCTTTCAGGATGGGGCAAATGTTTGCATGGCTGAGTATAAGGAAAGAACAGGGTTCTGGAAGCGAAATATACTGGATTTCGCGTTGAGATCATATTTTATAACTTCTGGTTAACATTAATTTGACATGATAAACAAAAAGCCCGACACACACAGTATGCTGTCGGGCTTTTCAGCTAGCAGATAAAACTTACTGTATTTGTTGCTTTTTATCGTGCTGGTAGTTGACCCATGCGTTCACAATCAGCGTCACAAACAGAATGCCAAATACCACGCCTAACGAGATAGCGATCGGGATATGGTAGAAATCGACGATCAGCATCTTAATACCGATAAACACCAGAATGACCGACAACCCGTACTTCAGCATAGAGAAACGCTCTGCCACGCCCGCCAGCAGGAAGTACATTGCGCGCAGACCCAAAATAGCAAACAGGTTAGAGGTCAACACGATGAACGGGTCGGTAGTGACGGCAAAGATAGCCGGAATACTGTCGACGGCAAAAATGACGTCGCTTAGCTCAACCAGAATCAACACCAGCATCAGCGGCGTGACAAACAACAGACCATTTTTACGCACGAAGAATTTTTCATCTTCGATGGTATCAGTCATGCGCAAATGACCGCGCAGCCAGCGTACTAACGGCTTGTCGCCGATACCGGATGCATCTTCTTTCGCCAGCGCCATCTTCACGCCGGTAAACAGCAGGAATGCACCGAACACGTACAACAGCCACTCAAACTGGGTGATAAGCCAGGTGCCGGCGAAGATCATGATCGTACGCAGAACAATAGCGCCCAGCACGCCATACACCAGTACCCGACGTTGCAACGCAGGCGGTACGGAGAAGTAGCTGAACAGCATCAACCAGACAAAGACGTTATCTACTGCCAGCGATTTTTCGATCAAATAGCCGGTCAGGAACGCCAGCGCCTGCGGGTCGGCAACGGCGCGGCCCTGGGTTTGTGCCAGGTACCACCAGAAGACGGCGTTAAACAGTAACGACAGCGTTACCCAAACGATTGACCAGGCCGCAGCCTGCTTCATCGACATCGTATGCGCGCCACGACGACCCTGCAACAGCAGGTCGATGGCCAGCATAATTACCACCACGACAGCGAAGCCACCCCATAACAACGGTGTGCCGACAGTATTCATTGTATTTCCCCATGCATAAAAAAAACGGCCAACGCCGAATGACGTTAGCCGCTGCTTTTTATGCATAGACCTTGCCATTCGGCAAGGTCTCACTTACAACAACAAAGGAATACGATGACGTATTCCTTTGTTATCGCCCGGCGACCGGATGTGGTTTTTCACACATCGTAATGACGATCAACCGACAACGAAGTTACTCCCCTTTGCGAGTTACAAAATATTACAGGCCAGACATTCAGTCAATGGCCTGCAACATTTGTTTTACATACTTTTACGCTGTCAGCGAGGTTACCGCTTCGTCTGCCGGGAAAATCACGCCGGTCTGGCGGCGAATCTCCGTTTGCAGTTTGGCAGTGATACGGCTGACAGCCAGTGCGGGGTGATCCACTTCGCCGGATTCAACTAAATGAGCAAAAGCCTCTGCCTCATACAGCATAGTATTGATGTGCTGAGGCGTCGTGAGATCCTGCGTTTTCCCCCCGCGTGGAACGAAGCACACTTTTTGACACTCGGAGATATGCTCGATCACAAGCGATCCCTGTTCGCCCTGAATTTCACTGGCTAATACCGAGTCGCTTACTTTTGAGTGCTGGAGGGTGACGCTGAAATCACCGTAATTCATCACCACTACGCCGTGGGCATCTACGCCGCTTTCCAGCAGACTGGCGCTGGCCTGAACGCTCTGCGGCTCACCCCACAGCGCAACCGCTGAGGCCAGGCAGTAAAAACCGATATCCATAATCGAGCCATTTGAGAACGCCGGATTAAACGTGTTCGGATTTTCACCGTCCAGATAGCGCTGGTAACGCGAGGAGTACTGGCAGTAATTGATAAACGCTTTCCTGATTCTTCCGACTTTGGGTAGAGATTGCTGCAACAGCAGGAAGTTAGGCAAGCTGGCGGTCTTAAACGCTTCAAACAGCACGACCTGATTTTCGCGCGCGCAGGCGATAGCGGCTTCGGCTTGCGCCAGGTTTGAGGCCAGCGGCTTTTCGCAAATAACATGCTTTTTGTGTCGCAAAAACAGCTCGGTCTGTGGGAAGTGCAGGGAGTTTGGACTGGCGATGTAGACGGCGTCGATCGCCTCGCTTTGCGCCATCGCTTCCAGTGAGGTAAACAGATGCTCGACGGGGTAATCGTTGGCGAAGGTCTGTGCCTGCTCGAGGCTACGGGAATAGACCGCGGTTAACTTATATTTGCCGGTTTCATGGGCGGCATCGACAAACTGGCGGGTGATCCAGTTTGTGCCAATTACTGCGAAACGTATCATAAAGGCCTTCAGGCTGCGAAAAGGGATCCTTTCGTCAATTTAGCATGCCCTGAAGACAAAGCCAGTGCGCAACTACGCAGTTTCCTTTAACGATTGTTGCGTTAACCACAAGCGGGTATCGAACTCCAGTTGATGATATTGAGGTTCCATATGACAGCACAGCTGGTAAAACGCTTTGTCATGCTCTTTTTCTTTCAGATGCGCCAGTTCATGCACGACGATCATGCGTAAAAAAGGTTCAGGGGCATTGCGAAACACGGTAGCAACGCGGATCTCCGCTTTGGCTTTTAGCTTACCGCCCTGCACGCGAGATACGGCGGTATGCAGCCCCAGCGCATTCTTCAGAACGTGTATCTTGCTGTCATACATGACTTTATTCAGCGGCGGGGCATTACGCAGGAACTGATTTTTCAGATCCTGAGTATATTGCCAGAGCGCTTTGTCGGTCGCGAAATCATGCGTCCCCGGATAGCGCTTCTCCAGCACTGCGCCCAGACGCTGTTCAGCAATCAGCGTTCTCACCTGAGAAAGCAAATGTTCCGGGTAGCCCTGGAGATAAGTTAGTTGGTTCATCTTTGCCCATGCCAATCATAAAAAGTGTATACTCACGCACCCTTTTCAGGGATATGCCGAAATTTTACCATTCAGGAGGGCCGATGAGCCACATAGACAACGGTTTCCGTTCGCTGTCACTTAAACGTTTCCCGGAAACGGATGACGTTAACCCGCTGCTGGCGTGGGAAGCAGCAGATGAATATCTGCTGCAACAGCTGGACGATACCGAGATTAGCGGCCCGGTGCTAATCCTGAATGATACCTTTGGCGCACTGGGCTGTGCGCTGGCGCAACATTCGCCGTACAGCATCGGCGATTCTTATCTCAGCGAACTCGCCACACGCGAGAACCTGCGTCATAACGATATTGCCGAGTCGAGCGTCAAATTCCTCGACAGTACCGCTGACTACCCGCAGGCGCCGGGCGTGGTGCTGATTAAGCTGCCAAAAACCATGGCGCTGCTGGAGCAACAACTGCGCGCGCTGCGCGAAGTGGTGACACCGCAAACGCGTATTATCGCTGGGGCAAAAGCGCGTGATGTGCATACCTCGACGCTGGAGCTGTTCGAAAAAGTGTTGGGTCCAACCACCACGACGCTGGCGTGGAAAAAAGCCCGTTTAATCAACTGTACGTTCAGCAAACCTGAGCTGGCAGCCGCCTCGCAAACGCTAAGCTGGAAGCTGGAAGGTACCGACTGGACTATCCATAACCACGCCAACGTCTTCTCCCGTACCGGACTGGATATCGGCGCGCGCTTTTTTATCGAGCATTTGCCGGAAAACCTCGAAGGGGAGATTGTTGACCTCGGCTGCGGTAACGGCGTCATCGGTATGACGCTGCTGGCGAAGAACCCGGAAGCCAGCGTGGTATTTGTTGATGAATCGCCGATGGCGGTGGCTTCAAGCCGTTTGAACGTAGAAAGTAACCTGCCTGAAGCGCTGGATCGCTGTGAGTTTATGATCAACAACGCGCTGTCTGGCGTCGAACCCTTCCGCTTTAACGCCGTGCTGTGTAATCCACCGTTCCACCAGAAGCACGCGCTGACGGATAACATTGCCTGGGAGATGTTCCACCACGCTCGCCGCTGCCTGAAAATCAACGGTGAGCTGTACATTGTGGCTAACCGTCACCTTGACTACTTCCACAAGCTGAAGAAGATTTTCGGCAACTGCGTGACCATTGCCACCAATAATAAATTCGTGGTGCTAAAAGCGGTTAAAACCGGTCGCCGCCGCTAATCGCGTGTGCCGGATGGCGGCGTGACCGCCTTATCCGGCCTACGAAATACATACTGTTAAATTTCCAGTGCCAGCCGGGTGCCTTGTGCGATGGCACGTCGGGCATCCAGCTCCATCGCCACATCGCAGCCGCCGATCAGATGCACCGTTTTACCTGCTGCGTGGAGAGGATCAACCAGTTCACGGCGCGGCTCTTGTCCGGCGCAAATCACTACGTTATCCACGTTAAAGATTACCGGTTCGCCGTTCAACACGACGTGTAACCCATCATCATCAATTTTCTGATAGCTAACTGCCGGGATCATTTTCACGCCGCGTGAGAGCAGGGTGGCGCGATGGATCCAGCCCGTCGTTTTCCCTAAACCTTGCCCCGGTTTACTGGCTTTGCGCTGCAACATCACAATCTGGCGCGGGCTGCGGGATAAGTGCGGACCTTCCAGGCGTAAGCCGCCTGGCTGTTGCAGGCTGGTGTCTATCCCCCATTCCACGCAGAATTCCGCAATGTTTTGGCTGGTGGGCTCTCCGGGCTGGCTCAAATACATGGCGGTATCAAAACCGATCCCGCCGCAGCCAACGATCGCCACGCGTTTGCCCACCGGCATTTTATCGCGCAGGACGTCGAGATAGCTCAGCACTTTAGGATGCGCGATCCCCTCGATCGGTGGCATGCGTGGCTCGATCCCGCTGGCGAGGATCACTTCGTCGAAGGTGTGCAGATCGCGTGCGCTGACAAAGTGATTCAGCCTCAGCGACACGCCAGTCACATCGATCATCCGGCGGTAGTAGCGCAGGGTTTCATAGAATTCTTCTTTGCCGGGGATCTGCTTGGCGATATTAAACTGCCCGCCAATCTCGCTATGCGCGTCAAACAACGTCACGTGATGACCGCGTGCGGCGGCATTAATGGCGAAGGCAAGGCCCGCAGGACCCGCTCCGACAACCGCCAGATTTTTCGGCACTGTGGCGGCAACGATCGGCATTTTGGTCTCATGGCAGGCGCGCGGATTCACCAGGCAAGAGGTGACTTTGCCGACGAAGATCTGATCCAGGCAGGCCTGGTTACAGCCGATACAGGTATTGATCTCATCCGCGCGTCCGGTTTGCGCTTTTGACAGCAGTTCGGCATCGGCGAGGAACGGACGGGCCATCGACACCATATCGGCATCGCCACGGGCCAGAATGTCATCGGCGACTTGAGGATCGTTAATGCGGTTGGTGGTGACCAGTGGGATCGCCACATGCCCTTTCAGCTTACGCGTCACCCAACTAAACGCACCGCGCGGTACCGGAGTCGCGATAGTCGGAATACGCGCCTCATGCCAGCCAATACCGGTGTTAATAATGGTCGCCCCTGCGGCTTCTATCGCCTGCGCCAGCTGGACGGTTTCGTCGAAGGTTCCGCCGTTTTCCACTAAGTCGAGCATCGACAGGCGGAAGATAATAATAAAGTCATTACCGGCACGCTGGCGTACCGCGCGCACCACCTCCACGGCAAAACGCATGCGGTTGGCATACTCACCGCCCCATTCGTCATTGCGTTGATTGGTGCGCAAAGTCAGGAATTCGTTGATGAGATACCCTTCCGAGCCCATCACTTCGACGCCATCATAGCCCGCTTCCCGCGCCAGTTGAGCGCAGTGGGCAAAATCTTCAATCAACTGCAGCACTTCATCGTGCGTCAGCTCATGCGGCGTAAAGCGGTTGATTGGTGCCTGAATGGCGGAAGGTGCCACCAGATGCGGCTGGTAACTGTAACGCCCGGTATGCAGGATTTGCAGGGCGATTTTGCCGCCTTCGTTATGCACGGCATCGGTAATAACGCGATGATGTGCAAGCTGGCTGGTGTCGTTCAACATCGCGCCGCCTTCCATCCCCACGCCGGAAAGCGCAGGCGCAATCCCTCCGCTCACAATTAACGCTACACCGTGACGGGCGCGTTCGGCGTAGAACGCGGCCAGCCGTTCTGCACCGTCGGGATACTCCTCCAGCCCGGTATGCATTGAACCCATCAGCACGCGGTTTTTAAGCGTGGTGAAGCCTAAATCGAGCGGGGCGAACAGCGACGGATAGCTCATAAAGGTGTCCAGTATGTAAAATTATTGTTATGTGGTCGGATGAGTTAATAATTTAGCCGTCGCCGCGTAAAAGGGAAAAGGGGAATGCCGTGATTGTGATGGGATTCAAAAAAGAGGCTCTCTTTTCAGGAGAGCCAATCGGAGGTTACTGCTGTTTTAGAAAATCGTTATACAGCATGTAGAGATGTGCCGCGCTCCAGGAGAAGTTCGGCGCGCCCTGCTGTGCGCCGGTCAGCGGGTTATAGTTTTCCTGAATCGGACCGTCAGCGGTGAGGCCTTTGGCGTGGCTGAAGAAGGTATCCGCCAGTTTTAACGCTTCATCGCGATAGCCATAACGTTCCATCCCTTTTAGCCCGAACCAGAACTGATCCACCCAGACGCGCCCGCGCCAGTATATGTCCGCGCCGAAGGCCGGGTTGGTCAGCGCCGCCGTGCCAAGCGGGACAAAAGTGTTGAACTCTTTGGGGTCGAGCATCACCTTAACGACCGCGTCTGCATGGGGCTGCGTTGCCGCGCCGTTGAACAGCGGCGACCAGCCTTCCGGTCCTTTGCCTCGTTCGACGATCGGTTTACCCGCGCAGCCGTTTGCCAGCGGGGTATCTTCGATCCTGACGTCATAGAAGAATCGGGTGTCAGGGTCGAACATGCAGGTGTTGATGTAATCTGCGAGTTTTTGCGCCAGCTGGCGGTAGCGCTGCGCCTCGTCGTGTTTACCGAGCAGGGTTGCCATCTCCGCCAGATAATGGTTGTCGCTGTACATGTAGCTGGCCTGATCGACTGACTCCTGCAGCAACGAGTAACCCAACAAATTACCGTCTTTACTGCGGTTTTCGGCAAATTTTACTACCCAATCGCTGCGTTTTCCGCCATTGGCGACGTATTTATCCAACTGCTCTTTGTCGATAAACCCGAATACTGCCGCATCGTCACGACCGGATTCCCACGAGGCGGCTACCTGTGCAGGGATCTCAAGGCTGTCATACTCGCCTTTATCGATCACGGTGGTGTAGTTATTCAGCCCGGAGAGGGTTTCTTCCTTGTCGCCCTTTTTCACCGTAAACAACATTTCACCACTGTCAGTATTGTGGGCTTTATCGCGGGTAGCGCCGTATTCCGGCACGCCATTGCCGTTATGATCGCGGTTACGCAGCCACCAGTCGTGGTATGCCACTAGCTTTGGATACATCTCTTCTAGCCAGGCTTTGTCCTTGGTGACGTTGTAGACCTCCATCACCGACCATGCCGCCAGGCTGGGCTTAGTGTTGCGCTCGTTCCAGTTCCCACCGTCGCCGCCGCGTTCCGGGCTGAGATTCCAGGCAATCAGATCAGGAATGAAACCGGCGTCCTGCGCACGAACCGGATCGCCTGGTTTAACCTGCCACGAAAAGACAGCGCGAATATTCTCTTTAGCGATATCCGGGTTAAAGTGCGCCATGGCGAAAGCCTGTTTCCAGGTGTCCCATGGCCAGGTTTGGTTGCCGGAGAACCAGCGACCAGTGACCGACGGCGTCACGGTGTTGTGTTTTACCGCACCGCCCGGCGAGCGCCAGTTGCCGTTCAGCGTTTCAATCGCTTTTACCGCAACCCGGGTTTGTTCTGTTGTGGCATCCGGGTTGGTTAAGCCTTTTTGCAGATAATCTGCCCAGCGCTTTTGCGATGCAGCAAGATACCAGGCCGGGCGAGCCAGAATATCGCGGATCTGCGGTTGCTCTTTCGCCACATCCTGCGCGGTAAGCAGATGAGAATAGGTGGTGTAAATTGTCGTCGAGCCGTTGATATGGGTCTTACCCGTGAAGCGATGACCATTAACCGTGGTTTTCATGGCGACAGATTTATGCACCTGATACTCCGACTCGCCGGAGGTGAGCAGATCCCATGTTGAGCGCACTTTACCGAAGGTGACTTTTAGACCGTCGTGAGTGGCGGTGATTTTGCGCTGATAGCCTGGGAATTCGCCATCAATGGTTTTATCCGATAGCGCCTTTCCCTCTTTAGCCTCTAGCTTTTCCAGTAGTTCACCGTCCCACACCAGTTCCAGCGGTGAGTTGCTGGTGATTTTTGTTTCCAGCAGCGAGGTGCGCGGACTGGCAAAACGCAGCGTCATTTCTATCTGCACATCTTTCGACGACAATTTTTGTACCAGCGCGCCGGGAATACTGTAAGCCTCAAGCGAGAAATCGACCTTTTTACCGTGCTGATACACCGTCAGTCGGTCAAAATTATTGGCCATAAAGTTGATGTACTCTTCGGTCAGCAACGCCACGCCCGGAAAACCGCCCATCGTTGCGGGACCGTCCGGGAGCAAATGACCGTGCCAGGCGCCGAGATCGAAAAATGGATTAAAGCGCTGGTGGTCATCGTGATCGTAGTCATGCATGTAGCCCGGCGCACCGGTGCGATTAATGATGTTTTTAAAATCGTTAGCACTGGCGGCATGTGCGGAGAAGTTCATCAGCAGGATGCAGGCCAGCGGCGTAAGAAGAGGTTTCATGTTCATGGTGTTCCGGTCCTTGTTACCAATAGAAATATTGCATCAGGAAGATTTGATCGCTCGGGTCGCCAGAAGCATTCTGCATATAGAACCGGCTGTCGAAGGCGGTAGCGAAACGGCCGCCGCCGTATTCGTACCAGATACCGAACTGCATAAAGGAAGTGATTTCGTCCTCGGCGCGATCGGGCCGATGTTTGGCGTAGCTATAGGCGGTGGAGAGGTAAACGCCTTTTAGCGCTTCATACATCGCGCTGACCATATAGCCGGTCTCGGTTCCGGGCACATCAGGCCCGTCGGCGCGGCCCGTGTGGTGCCATGCGCGGGCCGCGAAGTTGGGTGAGAGTATACCGGTCAGGAACAGCTCTCCGGTACCGTCAGTTATCTCCAGACCGTTCATCCAGGTTACGCCTTCGGTCAGGTCGTACTGGATGTAGCCGTTCATCATGGCCGGATAGGTATATTTATCGTCGTAGCGATCGTATTTACCAAAGTGCAGCAAGGCTTTGCTCTCGTCGTGGTGTCCGGCGGGTGTTGCGGTCACGCTGTAGCGCAAAGGACCGGTCAGGTTTTGCACCTTAATGGCGGTCATGATGTCGCGGGTGTTGGGAATGACGTAGCCCAGGTCTGGAGTGAAATCCCCCCACCATTGCAGGTCATCCAGCGAGGAGTCCTGGCGCAGGCTGAGCATCAACTCCGTTCCATTATTGGTACGATAGCCGCCGTAAAAGCGGTTGATCCCGCCCTCGAATCCGCCCCAGCTATGGTCAGGAACCCAGGCATTGCCCTGATGGTCTGCCTGCACGGTCCAGCCCTCGCCGTAGATCAGACCAAACCACGAACCGTGTTTTATCTCCAGACCACCTTCAATGTAGGTGCCATCGCTGTATTTATGTTTGTCTTGTCCTTCTAAATCCATATATCCACCCATGCCCAATTCGCCATAAAGACGAAATGAGGGGGAAGATATTTCGGGTGTTTTCGTATCGTTGTGTTCTGCAGGGCGAACTTCTTCTGCCCCCAGAGAGGAGACACAGAAAAAGGGCAGGGCAATAATTGCCCTGCAACAATGGCTAATGGTTTTCATGCTTCGTTCCTAAGCAAATAAAATATAATTTTTATTGTTATAGCCTTGGCGAATATTTTTTATTGTTATTATTTTTTTAGTCATTAATTGATATCTGAAGCGGGTGCCGCTTCAATAGCTTTTTCTTCTTTGGTTAGCCCTTTGATGTATTTACTGTATTTCCACCAGGCAAAACCGAGGAAAATAACAATCCCACCAACGTTATAGAAAATAATGGTCATGATGTTACCGCCGGTCGGGAAGGTTGAGGCAATAAACCCGATGGTGAAAAGGACAATCAGCATCGATACCACAATAATCCCGGTTTTTCGCGAACCCATACGGAAGTCGCGTGGTAAGTGGTCAAGTTTTGCGCGCAGATTCAGGTAAGCCAGCATAATAAACAGCGGCGGTAGCATCGATGCGGCGGCGGTCATGTTGATGATGGTGTTCATTAAATCCTGCACGGTGTTGGAGCCGAGCGTTGGGATAATCATCAGCGGGATAACAATCAGGAACTGAATCCAGGCTGCGCGGGCCGGAACGCCGTTTTCATTCAGTTCGACGGTTTTTTTACCGAAAATACCCGCCGGAATTTCAGAGAAGAAGATCTTCACGGGCGTTGCGGTCCACATCAGCAGAGAGCCGAACATCGCGGTAAAGGAGACCAGGCCGACAAAGCGGTTAACGATCAGTTCCGGCAGGCCAAAGTATGCCGCCAGGCCGTGGAATACCTGCACCGATCCACCGGTAAACTTCAGTTCTTTGCTGCTGACAAAGACGTTGATCAGTACCGAGGAGATGGAATAGAGCACGCCGATAAAAACACCGGCAATGATAATGACCTTCACGAACGATTTTGACCCGCCCTTGACGTCGTTGACGTACACCGCCACCGACTCCGCACCGCCTGCCGCCATAAAGATCCAGGTGGTGATACCGAGGAAGGCCCAGTTAAAATTCGGGATCATTGCGTCTACGGTGATAGGGTCAGCAGGCTGTACGCCGCCAACCAGCGCAGTACCCGCCAGTAGGATATAGGACAGCGTCAGCAGCAGCATCAACGTGGAAGTGACCGAAGTAATCGGTCCTAACATTTTTGCGCCGTTGGTCGAAACCCAGGTGGAGAAGGCAAACAGCACCATACTTAACACGGTGGTGGCGAACGGCGTCAAAATGTATTCGTAGCCTAAAAAAGCATATGAGGCGTAGGCGATAACGCGGGGTAAAAGCGAGGTAAAAAAGAACAGGTTAACGAACCAATAGGTGTAGGCGGTAATAAATGCCCAACGTCCGCCCAGCGAACTTTTCACCCATGCGTACACACCGGCTTCGGAGTTTTTATTCAGCGAAACAAATTCAGCGATGATTAAGCAAAACGGAATAAAGTAGAAGATCGTCGCCAGGAAAAACATCGGGGCGGATGCCAGACCAAGCTCAATATTATTGTTTATAACGTTATTAAAACTATAAACCGCGGCAAAGGTGAGTGAAAGTAAGCCGAACTTGCCGATGGTATTACGTTTGGTATCAGACATAGCACATCTCCGATTCCTGATTATTATAGGGTACTGGCGGCGCAACGTCGGCGCCGCCTGTGTTTTTATTTATTATGAAAATAACCATCTTCGATGGTGACTTTGAGTACGACTTTCTTCACTGCGTTATTGCAAATAAAACGATAGGCTTCATGGTTGTCACAAATCACCATTTGTCCTTCATGCACTTCTACGGTTTTTCCACAGCCTTTCAGATATTCGCGATCGGTTTCATCGCGATAATATTCAACCACCTGGAGATCCTCTTTGGCGGCATATTCTATTTTTTGCTGTCCTTGCAGGTAGTAATGGATCTCAAAATAACGACGATGACCGGTAAACAGCGCATCGGTCGCGGAGTCTGTCTCCACGCGGTAGCTCAGGGAATCACCGATAGAGTGGGCGACGCCTGGTTGAATATTGTCAATATTTTCAATAGCCTCAACGCAGCGCTGCCATTTCCGACCCGAAGCATAGCGTTGCTGGAACTGCTCTAAGTTGTCGATGATCCTCATTTTGTATTCTCGCTGTGCAAATTCGTGGAAAAGAACCCGGTACCAAAGGCGCGGCTGGCGGTGGTTTGAGCGCTAGACTCGCTACCGGAAACCGGCAACAACGTGAAGCCGTAGCTGAACGAACGGAACCAGACGCGCCAGGAATCAAGTACCTCACTTCCCCACGAGTTGGAGCCTAAGCCCAGAAGCTGATGGTCCAGATTCAGGGTGATGTCATCACTGCGCTGCAGCGCATTACAGTGCTGTGCGGCAAAGATATTTTCTGGCGTATAGCGCCAGGCGCTCAGGTTGACAGGGCGCTGCGGGATCACCAGCAGACCGTTGCCGTGCCGGTTGGTTAGCGTTGCCCAGCGTACGTCCTGACGATTGCCGTTGTTTTGCGGGAACGGATAGTTTTCGAACATCTCATCCACGCTGCTGCGCCAGATATCGATGATGTTGGCCTGCTGGCTATCGGCATAGTTTTCACCGGGACCCCGTCCGTAATACGCCACCTGCCCGAAATCGCCGTTGATGCCCATCGTGAAGCCGATGCACGGAATAATGTCCCGGTACTCGCCGTAAGGCTGGCCGGAAAGCTCCACGTTCAACTGACCGTCAGCGGCAATTCGCCAGCGGTAGGTACAGCGCATACCGAAATCAAATACCGGCGGGGCGATAATCGTCTGGCTGGTTATCAACAGCGCGTCATCGGTTTTCTCAATGGCAAAATCGCGCAGATGCTCCTGCATAATCTGTAAATGATTTGGTTGCCAAAGACCTTCGAACTCTTGTTTGTGGTTATCAATGGTTGGTTTGAAGAAATTAATCTTCGGCTCGCGGGTAATCAGCTCCTCACCGTTAACGGTCCAGCTAATGGGTTTACCATTCAGTTTTGAGAAGATCAGATGGAAGTTATAACCGCGTATGGAGCAGCTCTGGCGGCTATCTTCCAGCGTCAGAGGGGTAGCATTTTGCTGGCTAAACGGTACGGCAGCCGCCGTTCTGGCCTTCAGCGGGAACTGATAAGTCGCGATGTGGTGCCCGGCTTCGCTGTATAACGTGCGGGAATCTTTCGTCACGGTGACGTTGAGGAACGCCTCGCGCGCATCCAGCTCCGGCAGCGCGCATTGCAGCAGGGTATCGCTGTTGGGAGCGACCTCGCGCAGTTTTATCTGTTGGGTGGAGAGCGTGTCGCCTTCGGCGCGAACCTCAATATGCAAGGTGTAGTCGTCAAGCGTGGTAAACCACAACTTGTTTTCTACCCGCAGCTCGCCGCGAGCCAGATCCTGCGCGCGTACTTTCACTGGCGCAATCACCTGCTTGTACTCTTGTAGACCCGGCCCCGGGGTTTGATCGGAATAAATCAGGCCATCAAGGCAGAAGTTATAGTTGTTCGGATAGTCGCCGTAGTCGCCGCCATAGTTGTACCAGACGTTGCCGTTATCATCTTTGGCCTGAATCCCGTGATCGCACCACTCCCAGACATAATGTCCCTGAATGCAATCATGCTGATAAAAGACGTTCTGATATTCCGTCAGCCCACCGGGGCCGTTGCCCATGGCGTGAGCATATTCGCAGATGATGCGCGGCTTAGGATGTGGATATTCGCCAAACTCATTCATCAGCGGCACACGGGTGTACATGGTGGAGATGATATCCACCACTTCAGCGTCACGATCTTCCTCGTAATGGATCAGACGCGTGTCATCCAGCGCTTTCGCGGCGTGATACATGGCGCGGATGTTACAGCCGTATCCGGATTCGTTGCCGAGCGACCAGATGACGATCGACGGATGGTTTTTTTGTGCATGGACGTGGCGCACGATGCGCTCAACGTAAACATTTTCCCACAGCGGATCGTCGGTTATCCGGCTGATATCGCCAATATTGGCGAAGCCGTGAGATTCAACGTCGGTTTCGGCCATCACGAACAAACCGTAGATATCGCACAATTCATAGAAACGCGGATCGTTCGGGTAATGGGCGGTACGCACGGAATTGATGTTGTGCTGCTTCATTAACAGCAGATCTTTTTCAACGCGATCCATGCCAACCGCACGGCCTTTAAGATGATCGTTATCGTGACGGTTAACGCCATGCAGCATCACGTAGCGGTTATTGATGTAAAACAGACCGTCGCGAATTTTGATATCGCGGAATCCGACACGCTGTGGCACGACCTCAAGGAGATTGCCGTTGGCATCTTTCAGCGTCATCACCAGATGATAGAGATACGGTGATTCCGCTGACCACTGCTGCGGCGCATTGACCTTGAAATTAAAAGCGGTGCGGGTGTGTTGTTCCACTGCCAGATTGTTAATCACGCCGCTATGCAGCGCCTGCTCACCGTCAAATAAGGTGTATTCGAGCGACGCCATCGCTGGCGTGGAAGACAGGTTTTCCAGCGCAATGTCGCAGGTGAGGGTGGCGTCGCGATAGTGATCATCGAACTCGGTGCGAACGGTAAAATCCTGAATATGGGTCGCCTGTTTGCCTACCAGATAGACGTCGCGGAAAATTCCCGCCGACCACCACATGTCCTGGTCTTCAACGTAGGTAGAATCAGCCCATTGCATTACGCGAACGCACAGCAGGTTGTCACCCGTCTTTACCAGCGCGCTGATATCAAATTCAGCCGTCAGGCGGCTGCCTTTGCTGAAGCCAACGTATTGACCATTCACGTAAACTTCGAAATAGGTTTCTACGCCATCAAATTTAATCAGCGTCTGTTTGCCCTGCCAGCCTTCGCTGAGGGAGAAAATGCGCTGGTAGGCTCCGGTGGGGTTATTGGTTGGAACGTAGGGGACATCAATCGGGAAAGGAAAACCTTCGTCGGTGTATTGAAGCTTACCATGTCCTTCCATCTGCCACATGCCGGGAACAGTGATGCTGCCCCAGTCGCTCATAAAGTGCGACGTAAACGCTTCCGGCACCTGCAGCGGATGCTCAAAGAACTGAAAATTCCACTGACCGCTTAGCAACTGAAAGAGGCTGCTGGTTTCGCGGGCAAACGAGCGAGCCTGCGCAACGGAGTCATAAGAGAAAAAATATGCGCGTGGCGCCAGTCGATTTTCGTGGGTGAGCTGAATGTTTTCCCAGCGATTCATAAGGCCTCCCGGTGGAGAAAAATCGGAACCATTCATTGTAATGGTGAGTAAGTGTAATTGATGATGATTTTAGTAAAACTTTTACTAAAATATAGCGAGTGAGGTGATTTACTTTAACTGGATCACGAAAATAATGGGGGCGCAGAAAATAATGCATGACAATGCGCGCCCGGCATCAGAAGAAACCGGGCGTGTTTACTGGGAATTTTAGCGGGTGGTGCCGCGCAGTTTCAGCTTGCTGGGAACAAAAACCAACAGAGGAAGCGCACGCCCGTCGCGGGCTTTCTCAAACAACAGGTTGACACCCTGACTGCCCATCATTTCCGAATGGATACGAACGGTGGAAAGCGGAGGAAAAGTGAAGCGCGCAGTCGGGATATCATTCACGCTAATCAGCGAAATATCCTGCGGAATTTGCAGGTTACACTCGTGAATAGCGCGCAGAACGCCAATCGCAATCGAGTCTGAAGCCACAAACAGAGCGCTGGGATAGTCGGCTTTCGCCAGCATTTTTTTGGCCAGTTCATACCCTGATGAACTGGAGAAACCGCCGCGATAGATGTCCTGTTCAGAAACGACCTGCTGCAGACGACCGTATTCGACAAACGCGGCTTCGCGGATATCAGCCTTGCCGGGTTCGTCTTCACCGCCGATGAAGCCAATGCGCGTGACGCCCTGGGCGATGAAATAGTCGATGCTCTCTTTACTGATGCGGGCCAGATCGATATCGACGGCGTCATACCCGCTGCCGGGTTCATGGAAATCGATAAAGCAGATGTTGTCAGTAAGGGCTGTGGCCGCCTCGCGCAGTGCGGGAGAAGGTTTGCCGACAATAAGAATGCCGGTAATGTTTTTGCTCTCCGGCAGCCCACTGTGCTCATAGCAGTTGGTCAGTTCGATCCCCAGTTTCTCGCACTGGGTTTCTATTCCGTGACGGATCGCGAGATAGTAAGGATCGTTGATTTCCAAATCCTGCTGGTAGCTGTAGAGCGCCAGAATATGCTGGGGGCCGAGCGCGCTGGTCTGGTTTTTACGGGCACTGCTGGTTTTGTACTCCAGTTTTTCCGCGATCTCCAGAATGCGATGCTTGGTTTCTTCTTTTACATTCAGCGTGGGGTCATCGTTTAAAACCCGGGACACTGTCGCCAGGGACACGCCAGCTTCGATTGCGATGTCTTTAAGTGTTGCCATGTTTGCCTTTTCCCTGAGTTACCTGCGCATTGTAAATGAAGTGCTTATCTATTCATCTGTTTTCAGTAAAAAAAGTACGTTTAATTGACATGCCCGGGGTAAAACTGGGCATTGAGAGTGTGATGACTACGTCATTTTCCCGCTTTTGAGAACAGTTCCCGGAAAATAGTTTGCTAGTATTTAGTAAAATTTTACCAAAGGAGAAAACAATGGATACCGTCGCATTTGCTGATTTTGCCCGAATGGAAATACGTGTTGGAAAAATCGCACAGGTAAAGCGCCATGATAATGCCGATAAGCTGTATATCGTGCAGGTGGATGTGGGAGAGCGTACGCTGCAAACCGTGACCAGCCTGGTGCCTTATTACAGCGAAGAGGAGCTGATGGGGAAAACGGTGGTGGTGCTGTGTAATCTGCAAAAGGCCAAAATGCGCGGTGAAACATCAGAATGTATGTTGCTGTGCGCTGAGACGGACGATGGCAGCGAAAGCGTACTGCTGACGCCAGAACGCCTTATGCCTGCGGGTGTGCGGATTGTTTAAGTTGTGCTAACTGCCGGATGGCGGCTACGCTTTTATCCGACCTACATTTGATCCCGTAGGCCTGAGATGCGCAGCGCCATCCGACATGCATTACACCTGCTCCACGCTTACCCGTAATGCTGCCAGGGCTTTGCGCGTCGATCGCAATACCAGATCGCACTGCTCGATCGTTAACGTTAACGGCGGTTCGATACGGATCGTCTTTGCGTTGTTCAGCGTGCCGGCAACCAGTACCCGCTGGCGGAACATCTCACTGGCAAAGTTGTAGCCGATTTCATTATCGACAAACTCAATTGCCATCAGCATGCCTTTACCGCGTACATCATGTACCAGGTCCGGATATTCCCGCGCAAGCTGGCGGAAACCATCCAGCAACATATCGCCTTTCTGCTCCGCCTGGGCCGGTAAATTTTGCTCCAGCAGGACATTAATGGTGGCTAACGCAGCCGCACACGCGAGCGGGTTTCCGCCAAAGGTGGTGGTATGCAGGAAGGGATTGTCGAACAGGACCGAGAACACCTCTTCGGTGGCAATGGTTGCGCCAATCGGCATCACGCCGCCGCCCAGGGCTTTAGCCAGGCACAGAATGTCGGGCTGCACGTTTTCGTGCTCGCAGGCGAACATTTTGCCGGTACGACCCATGCCGGTCTGCACTTCATCAAGGATCATCAGCGCACCAAACTCATCACAAAGTTTACGCACGGCGGTCAAATACCCTTGCGGTGGCAGGATCACGCCCCCTTCACCCTGGATAGGTTCGAGGATCACGGCTGCGACGTCGTCACCGGTCTTTTTACACTCGCTGAGCAGGGTGTGCATCGCGTTAATATCGCCAAACGGCACATGGCGGAAACCCGGCAGCAGCGGCATAAAGGGTTTGCGGAAGGTTGATTTAGCGGTGGCAGACAGTGCTCCCAGTGATTTACCGTGGAATGCGCCACTGGTGGCAATAAACGTAAATTTACCGCGCGGCGATTGATACGCTTTCGCCAGCTTCAGAGCGGCTTCAACCGACTCGGTCCCGCTGTTACAGAAAAAACTGTATTTCAGTTTACCTGGCGCCAGCGCGGCGAGGGTTTTTGCCAGCATGGCCCGCAGAGGGTCAAGTAGCTCCTGGCTGTGCAGAGGTTGTTTCGTAAGTTGATGCTGTACGGCGGAAACCACGACTGGATTACGGTGCCCCACGTTGAAAATTCCAAATCCACCCAGGCAATCGACGAACTCCTGCCCCTGGGTGTCGACAAGCGTATTCAGGCTTCCCGCTTGCCACTCTACGGCTCCGTAATCCCCGCCTGCAGTGACAGATTTTCGATACTCTAAGAACCCCGGATTGACATGCTCCTTGAAGTATTCAATCACCTCTCGGTTTAATGATTTCATTTCCTCATGATCAAGCGTGCGCTTTTCGATGAGATTCAGTGCGTGTGCGCTGCAGGCCAGGGCCGATGCGCTGGAAGGTAACCTGTTCAAAATATGCTCCCGGAGCTCGCGTATCACATGATACTGATTTAAGTATTGCAGTGATTGCGCCATTCCGGCGCGCTTAGCAAAAATCGAGATAAACACCAGGAAACATCTCATTCACGCAACATTTAATATTGATATTTAACATTTGCTGATATTTTGCCCAGGTTAAGACCGCGAAAACAGATCGGAACAACACTTTTCTGCGCTAAAAATGAGCAATGCTTGCACTGTGATGGTGCGTTGGTAGAAGAACAGTTGAATAGTTGCCGAATGAAAGTATTTTAAATCAATGGATTAGAATGCGTACAGATTCTGAGGTTTAATCGCAAATTGCGATCTAAATCAAATTTAACAACTAAAGATAAAAAAATTATCGCCGAAATAACATAAGCCGAAAGAGTTAACAACCAGATAACCTGCACAGGACGCAATCATGTCTTCTCATCCCTACGTTAGTCAGCAAAATACACCGCTGGATGATGATATTACCCTCATGTCGACCACCGATTTACAAAGCTATATCACCCACGCGAACGATACCTTTGTCCAGGTCAGTGGCTATCAACTGAATGAATTGCTCGATAAGCCGCACAATCTGGTTCGTCATCCGGATATGCCAAAAGCGGCGTTTGCGGATATGTGGTACACCCTGCAACAGGGCGAGCCATGGAGCGGGATTGTGAAAAACCGGCGTAAGAATGGCGATCACTACTGGGTAAGGGCCAATGCGGTGCCGATGGTACGGGAAGGTCGTGTCACCGGGTATATGTCGATTCGTACCCGGGCAACTGACGAGGAGATTGCGGCGGTAGAACCTTTATATAAAGCGCTAAATGAAGGGCGTTGCAACCGACGTATCCATAAAGGACTGGTGGTACGCAAAGGCTGGCTGGGTAAACTCCCGGCGCTGCCGATTCGCTGGCGGGTGCGCAGCTTAATGGCATTTATGTTTGTCATACTGGCGGCCGCATTGCAGCAAATGGGAGCCGAATGGCCGTTACTGCTGATAAGCGTGCTGGTGATGATGCTGGGTACGGCTATTTTCGAATGGCAGATTGTGCGTCCCATTGAGAATGTCGCTCGTCAGGCGCTGAAAGTGGCGACCGGTGAGCGAAACAGCGTGTCGCATCTTAACCGCAGTGATGAACTGGGCCTGATGCTGCGAGCGGTGGGGCAACTGGGGCTAATGTGCCGTTGGCTCATCCATGATGTCTCCAGTCAGGTGAGCTGTGTGCGCAGCGACAGCGAAACGCTGGCGCAAGGCAGCGATGATCTAAACAAGCATACGCAGCAGACCGTAGAGAACGTGCAGGAAACGGTGACCACCATGAATCAGATGGCGGCATCGGTGAAGCAAAACTCAGAGACCGCCGCTGCGGCCGACAAGCTCTCCATTGCAGCCAGCAGCGCGGCGACGCACGGCGGCGAGGCGATGGATACCGTCATCAAAACTATGGACGATATCGCCAACAGCACCCAGCGGATCGGCACCATTACCACGCTGATTAACGATATTGCTTTCCAGACTAATATTCTGGCCTTGAACGCCGCTGTTGAAGCCGCACGGGCGGGTGAGCAGGGGAAAGGGTTCGCCGTGGTGGCGGGAGAAGTGCGTCATCTTGCCAGCCGCAGCGCCAGTGCAGCCAATGATATCCGCAAGCTGATTGATGCCAGCGCCGATAAGGTGCAGTCTGGATCCGACCAGGTTCACGCCGCAGGGCGCACGATGGATGATATTGTGGCGCAGGTGCAAAACGTGACACAGTTGATCGCCCAAATCAGCCACTCAACCCTGGAACAGTCAGAGGGGCTTTCGAGCCTGACTCGCGCTGTGAATGAATTAAGCAACATTACGCAGAAAAACGCCGAGCTGGTTGAAGAGAGCGCCCAGATTTCCGCGATGGTGAAACATCGTGCTGGTCGTCTGGAAGATGCGGTCACGGTGCTGCATTAATATTCACGATAAAGGCGGAACGCAGGGCAAACGCGTTCCGCCTGCTCTGTAGATTAATCCAGTTGAGTAATATCCAGCGCAGCGCGATCGATAATACCGATGATTTTTTTGATCTGCGCATCGCTGGTATCACCATGATTGACCCGTAGGTCCAGCACGGCTTTGAAATTCTCCAGCGCGCGTTTCATCTGCGGGTTCTTGCGTAATTCAAAACCCACGCAGCGGGCTTTAATACGTTCGTGGATATGGCCCAGATGCTCACGGTTTTCATCCAGCCACTGCTGGCCCTGGGTTGTGATCGCAATCTGTTTACGCCCGCCTTCCTCGTCGCTGATGGTGATCATTTCTTGATCCTGCAAGAAATCCAGCGTTGGATAGATGACACCCGGGCTTGGGGTGTAGTTGCCCTGAGTCAGGGTTTCAATTGCTTTAATCAACTCATAGCCGTGGCTGGCGTCGCGGGTCAAGATATCCAGAATGACCAGGCGTAATTCTCCGTGACCGAAGAAGCGCTGACGACGACCGCCACCGCGACGGTGTCCGCACCCCTGTTCGTGGTGATGTTCTTTGTTACAGCCTTCATGGCGATGTTCTTCACCTTTGCAGCAACCTGCATGGTGTTCGTTGTGGCGGCCTTCGTGGTGATGTCCTTCACCCTTGCAGCAGCCTTCGTGTTGGTGTTCTGTATGCTTGCAGCAACCTTCATGATGGTTTTGCATCATCGTCTCCTGATGTGTTTTAGATATATCTAATTTATATCTAAATATTATTTTTGTGCAAGCCTATAAAATACATTTTATTTAACGTGATGATTTTTATCTATTTTTAAAGATGGGTGTTAGCCGGTTAATCAGACGGTGACTATATCAAAAAGTGCTTGCAATCTTGATGATTAGCAATCATTATCATTTAAAAATTGATTTAGATATATCGTATTATCTTCCGAAGGCGAAAAAATGACAAAAAACACCTCACGCTACCCGCAGCGCGTTCGTAATGAACTGCGTTTTCGGGAACTTACCGTCCTGCGCGTAGAACGTATTAGCGCGGGCTTTCAGCGCATTGTACTGGGCGGTGACGCTCTGGACGGTTTTAGCTCACACGGCTTTGACGACCATACCAAGGTCTTTTTCCCTGAACCGGGCAGCCACTTTGTACCGCCGGTTGTCACCGATGAAGGCATTGTCTGGGCTGACGGTGTGCGTCCGTTATCCCGTGATTACACGCCGTTGTATGACGAAGCGCGCCATGAGCTGGCACTGGATTTCTATATTCATGACGGTGGCGTGGCAAGTACGTGGGCGATGAATGCCCGCGAAGGCGACAAGCTGACGGTAGGCGGACCGCGCGGTTCGTTGGTGGTGCCAGAGGACTATGCGTATCAGGTTTACGTGTGTGATGAATCAGGAATGCCTGCGCTGCGCCGACGCCTGGAGTCGCTCAGTCGTGTAGCGGTTCGTCCGAACGTCACGGCGCTGGTAAGCGTGCAGGATGCCGCGTACCAGGACTATTTTGCCCATCTCGACGGGTTTACTATTCAGTGGTTTATCGGCCATGACGAGCAGGCGGTGAATGAACACTTATCGCGGCTAAGCGTACCCGCAGACGATTATTACATCTGGATTACCGGCGAAGGTAAGGTGGTCAAAAACCTGAGTGCTCGCTTTGAAACCGAGGCGTTCGATCAGCGACTTGTTCGCGCAGCGGCTTACTGGCATCAGCGTCGTTAATCAGTAATTAGACGGCGGAACGCCAAACGCCTGGCGGAATGCGTAGCTAAATGCCGCGGTGCTTGAATACCCTACGTCGAGCGCCACGGCGGTCACGCTTTTATTTTTCTTCAGCATTAATACGGATTCCAGAATACGCATTTTTTGCTTCCAGACGCTGAAAGGCAATCCGGTTTCTTTTTTGAAATGGCGTGAAAAGGTACGGGCAGACATACCCAGATGCTGCGCCCAGTAGTCAACAGAATGCTCCAGCGCGGGGGATTCTTGTATTGTTCGGCAAACTTTGGTTAATTCGCGATCCTGCGGCCAGGGTAATACAAAAGCGACTTCCGGAAGCTGCAGAATAATGTCTACCAGGACGCTAACCAGCTTGCCCTCTTTTGACTGGCTATCATAATGGCCCGAAATTAAATTCGTGGCGTAATGAATAAACTCTCTGGCGAAATCACTAATAGCTACCACTTTACATTCATCGATGCTCTCTTCAAGAAAGCTCGGTTTAATATCCAGATTCTCTAAATACACATCATCCAATGCCCAAACCGCATGCTCCGTATTATTCGGGATCCAGATGCCATAATGTGCCGGGATTATCCAGCACTTGCCGGCAACATCAATACGCATACTGCCTTTGCGGGCGAAATGAAACTGCATAAAAGAGTGTGAATGCTGTGGAACATGATGATTGGCTTCCAGGACATAAGAGCGAAAGTGTACATCCTGCGGCAGTTCCGTCATGGAGTTATCCGGGAAGGAGTTCCACTGTTTTTGCACGAGAGTTTCCATAAATAAATCGTCAATGCTCCCGATGATGTGTCCGCTGCTCGATAGATCTTGTCCGCGGATCATAATACATACACTCTGTTTTCCATAATAATCTTGCGTAAGAATTTTTAGCCCACCTTTGGTAAATACCATGAACTCGCTTTGTTCAGATGCTGTCATCGTCAATGAAACAAATGATAACTGGACCCGAATGGGAAAAGAGCTGCTTTCGCAAGCGGATATCAGGATTAATGGCTCCCGTGCCTGGGACATTCAACTTCATCATGCCGGTTTCTTTAAACGGGTACTGCAACAAGGCTCGTTAGGGCTGGGCGAAAGCTATATGGAAGGCTGGTGGGACTGCGAGCGGCTCGATATTCTGTTCTGCAAAATCCTGAAAGCAAAACTTGACCAGCAGATGCCGGGTAATCTGAAAGATATTTTACGTATTGCCAGCGCGCGTCTGTTTAATTTGCAGTCGCGGAGCCGCGCGTGGATTGTTGGCAAAGAACATTATGATATTGGTAACGATCTCTTTGCGCTGATGCTTGATCCGCATATGCAATATTCCTGCGCTTACTGGAAAGACGCAACCACATTAGACGATGCGCAAAATGCTAAATTAAAAATGATCTGTGAGAAGCTACAACTTAAACCGGGTATGCGTTTACTCGATATTGGTTGTGGCTGGGGTGGGCTGGCGGAATATGCGGCGCGTCATTATGGCGTGGCGGTGGAAGGCGTCACCATTTCCAAAGAGCAGCAAAAAATGGCGCAGCAGCGCTGTGAAGGACTGGACGTTAACATTCTGCTGCAGGATTATCGCGACCTCGATAAACACTACGATCGCATTGTCTCGGTGGGGATGTTTGAACATGTCGGGCCAAAAAACTACGACACTTATTTCAGCATCGCCGACCGTTGTTTAAAACCGGACGGACTGTTCCTGCTACATACCATTGGTAGCAATAAAAAAGGGATGAGCGTCGATCCGTGGATCAATAAATACATTTTCCCGAACGGCTGCTTACCGGCGATCTCCCATATTGCCGAAGCCAGCGAATCACGGTTTGTGATGGAAGACTGGCATAACTTTGGCAGCGATTACGATAAAACGCTGATGGCGTGGCACGAGCGCTTTAGTCAAGCATGGCCGGAGCTGTCATCACGTTATTCCGCCACCTTCAGAAGAATGTTTAACTACTATTTATGCGCCTGCGCCGGGGCTTTCCGCGCCAGAGATATTGAACTTTGGCAGGTGCTGTTTAGTCGCGGCGTAGAGGGCGGGATCCGCGTGTATCGTTAACGTTCTGCCTGATAAGCGAAGCGCCATCAGGCAGTGAATACCTGAGAAGCGCTCCTTGTTACATCTTAGCCCAGCTCACTCTCCGCCAGCGCTTTAAACACCATCGCTACGGCGTGCGCGCCGGGGTCCATATTTCCGAGCAGGCTTTCGCTGCTCAGATACGATGCGCGACCCGCATTGGCTTTGCTCGACAAACAGGTTCGTTCGGCTCCCGCTTGCGCGGCGTCGAATGCGGCCTGCAGATTTTTCGGCTGTGTGAGCAGCGAAGTCAGGGCCGGTTGCAGCGCATCAATCATCGTGCGATCGCCTTCGTCTGCGCCGCCGTAGAATTTCATCTGCGCCAGCCCCGTATTTAGCGCTTCGACAACGTTAGCGCCCTGTTCCAGTTTCTGCCCGGCGGCGGTAAAGAAGATTGACATCAGCACACCGCTGGAACCGCCCATCACCACGGTCAGACGTTCGCCAATCAGCGCGAACAGCGTGGCAAGGTTATCCAGCGGCAGCTGCTGGCGATGCAGCAGGCTGGCAATTTCACGCGCGCCGGCGGCAAAGGTCGAACCGGTATCTCCATCGCCGACTTTGGCGTCCAGCGCATTCAGATGAGACTCCAGTTCGGAAAGGGTTGCGGTGACCAGCTCCACAATCCCGGCCACCAGGGCGTTTGCCGAAGGCTGGAATTCCACGCGGGCGCTACGCTGAGATGACGCTACACAGCTGATTTCACGCGGTGGGACCGGCGTCGGCCAGTTGCTGGTTTCCACTTCGGCGAGCAGTGCTTTTTCGATGCTCTCTTCCAGCACGATGGCCGTCAGTGAGAAGCCTTTCATATCCAGCGCGGTGACCAGCGAGGCCGGGCCAATTAGCCAGTCGATACGCGAGTGCAGCGGGCTGCTGGCGAGTTCGCGGGTGATAATGGCCATTTCGGCCACGGAAACGCCGCCAAGATTATTAATCATCACCGCCAGACGACCGGTTTCAGGCAGGGCAGCCAGCAGTTTATCCACCATCAGGTTCACCACTTGCGCACTGTTTTGGGTGTCGATAACCGATGCGCCTGGTTCGCCGTGAATGCCCATACCCAGCTCCGCATGACCCGGATGATGACGAGGGTCAGCGTCGGTTTCTTGCGGCAAATGACAGCTGGAAAGCGCTACGCCCAGGCTAAAGGTGTTGCTGGCTGCGTATTGCGCTTCACGCAGGACGGTGGCGAGGTTGTAACCGCGTTCGGCAAAATAGCCTGCGATTTTATGTACCAGGATAGTTCCCGCAATGCCACGTGGGTGTTTGTTATCCGGCAGCGAGATGTCGTCGCCGACAATCAGCATTTCAACGTTATAGCCAAGGCGACGTGCCTTCTCGGCGGCGAGACCAAAATTAAGACGGTCACCGGTGTAGTTTTTCACAATCAACAAACAGCCTGCCTCACCGGTCACCGCCTGAATGGCGGTCAGTACTGCATCCACGCTCGGAGAGGCAAAAACGTCGCCGCAGACCGCAGCGGTTAGCATGCCTTTACCGATAAACCCAACGTGCGCGGGTTCATGTCCCGAACCGCCGCCGGAAATAACCGCCACGTTATTTTTATTAAGGTCACGACGGACCACGATGCGAATGGCCGGATCGCTTTCCAGACGCGCCAGGTTATTCCACGGGCTGGCGATAATCGTCCCGTCGATGACGTCGCTCACGAGATGGGGGCGTTGGTTAAAAAAGAATTGAGACATAACGGCTCCTCGAGGTTGAGTGAAAGACAAACCCCCGAATACAGGATCATGGTGCGGAGGCAATGAAGAGATTCTGGCGAAGTCAGCGTGGAAAAAACAACGCTAAAATGAGTTTCATTACGGAACGTTACCGCTGTTTTTTGTTCCGAAATGAAACTTAAAAAAGTGGGGAATGATCATAATGCGAGCTCGCTCGACTTTTTTCGCCTGCGATCAGCGCTGCTCATCCGGCGCAGCCAGCCTTTTTTTTGCCAGTTTTAATACAACTGAATGAGTAAAAGAGAAAGTGAGCTTCGTGTTTGCCGGAGATTTGGTGGTAAAGGAACGGATCGGGATCGCAAACCTTATCATTTTTGTGGATAAGCGTTCCAGAATGGAACGTACGTCGTTTTTATCTGTTTCATATCAGAACAAAATTACGAAAGATTTTTTTGTCCACGCCTCGCCATACAGTTATTGCATCGCTCCGGTACCTCCCGTTTTTGCCGTCAGCAACAGGCCAAACAGGTTAATGCCAGGGCTCACCATGTAAAAACATGTATTTATTTGAGGATGAAGGGAATGCTAAAAGTTATTCAATCTCCAGCCAAATATCTCCAGGGCCCTGACGCTTCCACCTTATTTGGTCAATACGCTAAAAATCTGGCCGACAGCTTTTTCGTTATTGCGGATGACTTCGTGATGAAACTGGCGGGAGAGAAGGTACTCAATGGCCTGCGCAGCCACGACATTAGCTGCCACGCGGAACGCTTCAACGGTGAATGCAGCCATATTGAAATTAATCGCCTGATTGCCATTCTGAAACAGCACGGTTGTTGTGGCGTGGTTGGAATTGGCGGCGGCAAAACGCTGGATACCGCCAAAGCGATTGGTTACTACCAGAAGCTACCGGTGGTGGTGATCCCGACTATCGCCTCTACCGATGCGCCAACCAGCGCGCTGTCCGTTATCTATACCGAAGCCGGTGAGTTTGAAGAGTATCTGATCTACCCGAAAAACCC
>Ga0153982_1000035_pt1 | contig 70723 bp, 66 predicted proteins | sample TSGA066MetaG_FD_104743 | JGI IMG/M metagenome (GOLD analysis project Ga0153982, IMG submission 104743) | Attine ant fungus gardens microbial communities from Georgia, USA - TSGA066 MetaG | ecosystem: Host-associated > Fungi > Mycelium > Unclassified | place: USA: Georgia, Alexander Wildlife...
CCTGTTTCTCAAGGAGAGCGCGTAACGGATTATTCTGCGACATGTTCTGGCTCCTGTTTTGCGTTACGGGGTTGAGTAAGGAAATAAGACCATAGCACAACGCAACAAACGGTAACCCGCACCACAACGCAATTCTCTGCGCTGGATCGAATGCCAGCCCCACACAGGCCACCAGGCACAACACAAATCCTAATACCGGCACCAGCGGAAACCAGTACTGCATACAGAATCCGGCAGCAGTAAAACTCGAACCAAGCGCCACGGTCCAGGTCAGCCAGTAGAGCCATGCCACGGTATACCCCGTCGCCGGGCCGAGATAGCGCGCGGCATAGACGTGAAACGCCCCGGTCTCCGGCATCGCGACTGACAGTTCGCCCAGACATTGCATAACCAGCCAGACCACCAGCGCACCTATCAGATAGGCCAGCAACGTTCCCGCCGCCCCGGTGGTGGAGATGATGTAGCCGGTATTGAAGAATAACCCTGTGCCAATCACGCCACCCAAGGAGAGCATAATCAGGTGACGCGTTTTCATCGTGCGCTTCAGTGGCGCATTTTGTTGTGTTGTTTGCATATAACCTTCCAAACGTATGGACATCTAAACATCCAAAGAAGGTTTGTTATACCGCGTTTGTTAACTCAATGCAAAATCAACCCTGCACCAGGCGCAGATGACCGCGCCGGGCGCTTAATATCGGGTGGGGGTTAATTATCAAATATAAAAAGGGCCGCCAGCTCATAACGCCTCCGTTGCCAGGCTTTATATAAACTCTGGCAACGTCGTCGTCGGCTGGCGTTCACCCGGAAGGGGGAACCGTATCTCCCCACTCATACAACCGAACGATTGCTTATGAGCCGCTGGTCGGGATCGGCATCTGCGATTTACGGCTCATCAGGAAAAATACCGCCAGGCCTGCCAGTAAAATACCCGGCGCAGAAGCCGCCATCACGCCTACCGTTCCGGTGCCGAGCGCTAACATTTTTCCTGCCAGCAGCGGACCGCTCATCGCCCCCAGACGCCCAACGGCGACGGCGGTGCCCACACCTGTCGCACGGATCTGCGTACTGTAAAACAGCGGAGCCAGCGCATACAGTACGCTTTGTCCTCCAGTGGCAAACATCCCCGCCACAAATCCGGCCATCAGCATACCGCTCAATGACGACACCGTCCCCAGCGCCAGCAGCGAAGCCAACATCCCGGTGTAGATCAGAAGCGACATAACCACCGGGCGCAGTTTGTCCATTAACGCCCCGAGAATTAGCGTGCCGCTGGCCGCACCGATTTGCAGAGCAAACATCACCCCAGCCGCCTGCGAGGGCTGAAAGCCCTGCTCCACCAGCAGCATCGGCAGCCAGTTGATCAGCATATACACCACCAGCAGAGTGAAGAAATAGCACAGCCACAGCAGCAGCGTGGCGGTGGCGGTAACGGGTGCGAACAGGGCGCGCAACGGCGCGGCGGCCACCTGCGATTGCTGGGCATAAACCTGAGATTCCGGCAGCCAGCGCATCAACAGCGGCACCAGCAGCAGCGGGATCACCCCGCCAACCCAGAACACCGTTTGCCAGGCGGCGGCCAGACCGCTAAACCCGAGCGCCGCCGCTAACGCCGCGCCAATCGGCACGCCGCAGTACATCAGGCTCACCGCCGTACCGCGAAAATGCGGGCCCGCCGCTTCGGAGGTCAGTGCGATCAGATTCGGCAACGCCGCGCCCAACCCGACACCGGTCATCAGACGGGCAAGCACCAGCGACGAGAAATCCCAGGAAATGGCCGTCGCCAGCGAGAACAGGCCGAACAGCGCCACGGAGGCAATCAGAATGCGCTTGCGCCCATAGCGATCGGCCAGCATGCCGCCCACCAGCGCGCCGGGCAGCAGCCCTAGAATGCCCGCACTGAAGATCCAGCCCATCTGCATTTTATCCAGTGCAAACGCCTGGGCGATACCGACAGCAGCGATCCCGGCGGCCTGTAGATCCAGCCCTTCCATCAGGGCGACTAAAAAGCAAAGCCCGACGGTTAACGTCAGGCGGTAAGATGTGGGGGTACGGGTAGTCATAAGATGTACCTCTGAGGTCACGATGCAGGTGAGTCGCAGCTGATACGTTGCCAGCCGCGTAATCATTTTTATTTGCTGTTGCGCAGATCCAGCGCCACGTCGACGATCATATCTTCCTGGCCACCCACCATTCGGCGTTTACCCAGTTCAACCAGAATATCGACCGCGCTCAGGCCATAACGCGCCGCCGCCACTTCGCAGTGACGCAAGAAGCTGGAGTACACCCCGGCATAGCCCAGTGCCAGCGTTTCGCGATCCACCCGTACCGGACGGTCCTGCAATGGACGCACCAGATCGTCGGCGGCGTCCATCAGCGCATACAGATCGGTGCCGTGCTGCCAGCCGAGCTTATCCGCAGCGGCGATAAACACTTCCAGCGGCGCGTTGCCCGCGCCAGCGCCCATACCCGCCAGGCTGGCGTCGATACGGTCGCAGCCCTCTTCCACCGCGGCAATCGAGTTCGCCACGCCGAGACTCAGGTTGTGATGCGCATGCATTCCGGTTTCTGTCTCCGGCTTCAGCACCGCTTTCAGGGCGCGGAAGCGGGCGCGAATATCGCTCATATTCATTGCCCCGCCGGAATCGACCACGTAGATACACGTCGCGCCGTAGTTTTCCATCAGCTTCGCCTGCTGCGCCAGATTCTCCGGCGTGGTCATATGGCTCATCATCAGAAAGCCGACGGTATCCATGCCAAGCTCACGCGCGTACTGAATATGCTGGGCCGACACGTCCGCTTCGGTGCAGTGGGTCGCCACGCGCACCACCCGCGCACCGGCCTGATACGCATTTTTCAGATCATGAATGGTAGCGATACCCGGCAGCAACAACGTGGCGATCTTTGCGTGTTTGACCACGTCAGCTGCCGCTTCAATCCACTCGAGATCGCTGTGTGCGCCAAAGCCGTAGTTAAAGCTGGAACCTTGTAAACCGTCGCCGTGGGCCACCTCAATGGAATCAACCCGCGCGTCGTCCAGCGCTTTGGCAATCTGGCGCACGTTTTCCAGCGAATACTGGTGACGAATCGCATGCATGCCGTCGCGCAGGGTCACGTCAGAGATATAGAGTTTTTTACCGTTCATGCTGCTTCTCCTGCCTGACGGGTGAGTGACTGCGCCATCTGCTCAGCGGTCGCCAGCGCGCTGGAGGTCATAATGTCGAGGTTGCCCGCGTAGGCGGGTAAATAGTGCGCCGCACCTTCCACTTCCAGATACACCGCGGTTTTCAGCCCGGAAAACTGACCAATACCCGGCAGATTCACCGGTTTATCCTCCGGGATGACTTCAAACTGGACGCGCTGTTTCAGGCGATAGCCCGGCACATACGCCTGCACCGCCGCCGCCATGTCATTAATCGACGCTTCAACGTCAAGCTGGGAGGCCGCTTCGCTCAACACATACACCGTGTCGCGCATCATCAGCGGCGGCTCGGCCGGGTTAAGTACGATAATGGCTTTGCCTTTGGCCGCGCCACCCACCACTTCAATCGCCTTCGAGGTGGTTTCGGTAAACTCGTCGATATTGGCGCGCGTGCCCGGCCCCGCAGATTTACTGGCGATCGAGGCGATGATTTCAGCGTAATGGACTTTTGCCACGCGAGAAACCGCCGCCACCATCGGGATGGTCGCCTGCCCGCCGCAGGTCACCATATTGACGTTCTGTTGGTCAACGTTGGCCTCCAGATTCACCACCGGCACGCAGTACGGGCCGATCGCTGCGGGCGTCAGGTCGATCAGACGGATCCCCGGTTTTACGGCGCGCAGCGCGGCGTCATTTTTCACGTGTGCGCCCGCGCTGGTAGCGTCAAACACGATATCAATGTCAGCGAATTCCTGCATCGCAATAAGCCCCGTCACCCCTTCATGGGTGGTGGCAACGCCCATACGTCGGGCGCGTGCCAGACCGTCGGATTGCGGATCAATACCCACCATCACCGCCATCTCCAGATGCACGCCGTGACGCAGAATTTTAATCATCAAATCGGTGCCGATGTTGCCGGAGCCGATAATGGCGACATTACGCTTACTCATGACTGACTTCCTTTTGTAACCGCCGCTGAAAAGGTGGCGGCAACTGAACCAATACCATCGATATGGGCTTCGAACCGATCGCCCGCATTCACCGCCACCATCGGGCCTAACGCCCCGGTGAGAATAATGTCTCCAGCACGCAGCGGCTCGCCGAGGCTGGCCATTTTGCGCGCCAGCCACACGGCGGCGTTGATCGGGTGTCCCAGACATTCGCTACCGCGCCCGCTGGAGACCTCTTCGTTATTACGCGTCATTTTCATCGCGCAGTTTTTCAGATCTAATCCTGCCGGACGTTGCGCCGGACCGCCGACCACATACACGCCGCAGGAGGCGTTATCCGCTACGGTATCAACAAACTTGATCGACCAGTCGCGAATACGGCTGCCGACCACTTCCAGCGCGGGTAGCACCCATTCGATGGCGTTGTACAGCTCGTCAAAGGTGGTATCAGCATTGGGCAGATCGCGGTTCAGCACCAACGCAATCTCCGCTTCAATACGCGGTTGTAGCACGCGGGCAAACGCAATGGTGTCGTTGTCGCCGTAGCACATATCGGCAAACAGCGTGCCGAAGTCCGGCTGATCGACGCCCAGTTGCTGTTGCACTTTCGGGTGCGTCAGCCCCACTTTGCGCCCGACGACGCGACGCCCACGCGCCACGTCGTACTGCACATTGATGCGCTGAATGGCGTAGGCCGCTTCAGCGTTTTCCACGCCGATCAGTTCACGCAGCGGGGCGATAGCGTCCCCTTTTTCCTCAGCCTGACGTAAATCGGCGGCTAACTGCTCAAGATTAAGATTCGTCATGTCCGTTCCTTAAGGGCGTGCGAGGAAGTTCAGCACCAGCTGGTTAAACGCATCCGCATGTTCCCACTGTGCCCAGTGCCCGCAGTCGCGGTAGATGTGCAGCTCAGATCCGGCAATCCCGGAGAGCAGGCGCAGACCGGCGTCCATCGGTACGAAGCGGTCGTTGCGTCCCCAGACAATCAGGGTCTGGGCCTTGATTTCCCCCAGGCGCGGGCTGAAATCCGGAAACTGTTTTGGGTTGGCTTCCAGACTGTGGACAAAGTTTTCCAGGTGATCGCGACGCGACAGCATGTTATTCAGACGCGCTTCAAATAGCGCCTCGGTCAGGTCGCTGGTGTCGAAGACAAAGATCTCCATCATCAGCTTCAGGTTCTCAATGGTCGGTTCGCGGTACAGCTGATTCAGGCGCTTGATGCCTTCGGTCGGCATCGGAGTAAACAGGCTCATGCCCCCCGTCCCGCCGCCCATCAGTACCAGCTTGCCCACGCGCTCCGGCCAGCTCAGGGTGAACGCCACGGCACTGTGCCCCCCCATCGAGTTGCCCAGCAGATGGATTTTTTGAATATCCAGCTGATCGACCACGCTTTTCAGGATGCGAGCGTTGAGATCGGATCGCGAACCGCGGTTAACGATCCCATCGCTTTTGCCCCAGCCAGGACAATCCAGCAGGATCACCCGGTATCCAGCCTCCACCAGCGGATCGATATTGCGGCTGAAGTTCGCCCAGCCCGTCGCACCCGGACCGGAACCATGCAACAGCACGACGGTCTCTTCGCCCTGTCCACAGTCATTGAAATGCACACGTAGCGTTTCGCCAGCTTCCTGCACTGTCAGAAAACGACTGGTTGCGGCTTCGGTTTGCGGTTGGTAAGTCATGATGTTCTCCTGCATCTTCAGTTCTGTTTCAGTCCTGTGTGGTGGCGCTCAGGGAGCCGAATCCGGCTATCCACTCAGGGATCGGACGGTAATAACGGCCTTCGCTGCGCCAGTTGCCAAAGGCAGAAATGGCGGCGAAGGCCGCTACCCAGGTTTTCACTTCATGCGTTGATTTGCCCGCCATCGCGGACAGCTCCTCGTTACTGACCGCGTCCAGCTCCTGCAAACGCCCCTGCTCAAGCAGCGTCATAAAGCGGTTATCCCAGACAGGGTTAAGCGGATGCAGCGTGTTTTGATCGACCACAAACTTCTCGGCGGCGCTGATCACCCGCTGCTGGCGCAGCTCGCGCTCGTTTTCAGGCAGCTGTTTGCCACTGCCGAGCAGGCGGTCGCGCATATGGGCATCGGCCTTCGCCAGCTCCGGGACCGGCGGCTGATGCGACAGGCCGCCAGAACCTAAAAAAAGCACACGCTGATTCAGCGAGCTGGCGAATCGGCCAATCGCTTCACCGAGCATGCGGGTACGCTGAAAACCCGGCAGCGGCGTGGCGACGCCGTTAATAAACACCGGCAGCACCGGCACCTTATCCAGACCGCCGAGCAAAAACTCCAGCGGCTGCGCGAAGCCGTGATCGACCTGCATGTTGTAAGACACAGCGAGATCGATGCCGCTTTTCATTACCGCATGGGCACAGGCTTCAGCGAGATCTGTCGGCACCGGCAGTTCCCCCGCCGCGCTGCCGAAATCGCCGATCGCCGTAGCGCCTACGCCTAAACAAAACGGCGGCATCACGTCGTAGAAAAATCCGTTGTAATGATCGGGGGCAAACAGCACCACCAGTTCAGGGTCGAACGCCGCAATACGTGCCCGGGCGCTGGCGATCACGCCGTTAACCTCATCGAGCACGGCCTGTGCCGGGTCGACGTAACCCACCAGCGGCGAGTGAGAAAGACAATGAAGATAAGCGTGCATATCAGGCCACCTTTTCAACGGAAATGTCGGCATTAACGCGGGTGAGCGTCATCACCGACGCCAGTTTATTCAGGGTACTGCCCAGGGTTTGCGGAATGGCGATGGCGGCCACAAAGCGGTCCGGGCGTATCACCACCAGCGCGGCGTTGTGCTGGGCAAACCACGCGCGCAGGCGGTTTTGCGTATCGCCAATGCGGGTAACGCCGTCATGGTTATCCTGATCGGTATGTATCTGCGTATCCGGCACCACCTGGATAAACCGCGTCCCCAGCGCCTGCCATTGTTGGATCTGCGCTTCGCTCATGCCCCACAGCGGGTTACAGCCCCAACCGATCACCGCGAAATTCGGTCCAATAACATTGTCGAGCAGCGTCATTTCACCGGATTCCAGCGTCACCTTCGGCTGGATAAACATCTTGCCAACGGGGGAGGTTTTCGCCTCACCTTCACGCACCAGCGCCCCGGCGTGGTACTGCGGCATCGGCTTAAAGCGCATTTCAAGGAAGTAGCGTTTGACCGGCGGAATATAGTTCAGCAGCCAGGAAACCCCGTCGCGCACCGCGCCGTGCCAGCGTTTCGGCGGCGCAAGCACGTTGCCTGCGGTCACGGAGAGATCGATCATCGCTTTGGCGTGGTCACGGCGTTCCTGCTGGTAGGTATCCAACAGCGCATCACCGGCTTTGCCCTCAATCACCAGCGCCAGTTTCCACGCCAGATTGAAGGCATCGCGCATGCCGCTGTTGTACCCCTGCCCCTGCCAGACCGGCATAATGTGCGCCGCATCGCCCGCCAGCAGCACGCGGTCAATGCGAAAACGTTCGGCCAGACGGGCATTATGGGTATATACGCGCTGGCGGATCAGCTCGACGTTGTCCGGGTTCGGCAGCACTTTGCTCAAAAGCTGGCGCATATTCTGCGGTTCGCTGAGCTGCGCTTCGGTTTCCCCCGGCATCACCATAAATTCAAAGCGGCGCACCGCGTGCGGCAACGCGGCGGAGACATACGGGCGCACCGGATCGCAGCACAGATACACATGCGGCGTGCTGAGTGGATCGTTAGCGATATCCACCACAATCCACTGATTCGGCGCGGTTTTACCTTCAAATGGCACATTCAGCGAACGTCTGACGTTGCTGGCCCCACCGTCGCAGGCCACCAGCCACTGAGCTTTCACCGTTTCACGCTGGCCATCCGGCGCTTTCAGGTTCAACGTCACTTCACCATTTTGCTGGCTGAAGGCTTCCAGTTCACGGGAGAACAGGCAGCGCACATTAGGAAAACGCGACAGCCCTTCCAGCATCACCGCGTCCACCTGCGGCTGAATAAACGCGTTGCGGCGCGACCAGCCAAATTCGTCTGTCATCGGCTGGATATCAGCAAAACAGCGCCCTTTCGGGGTGAGAAAGCGCATCGCATGCCACGGCGTGGTGTGCGGCAGAACATTTTCGACCAGACCGACGGACTGCATGGTGCGCAGCGCTTCATCATCAATGCCGATGGCGCGAGGATAGTCGATGAGGGTATCAAGCTTCTCCACCACCAGCACCTCAATGCCCATCTGGCCAAGATAGTTCGCCATCATCAGCCCCACCGGACCGGCTCCGGCAATCGCGACCTGCACGGTGTGCTGCACAGCGGGGTGGATATCTGGATTTATTGTTGTCATTTCAGAACCTCACTACTCGGACAAAATGCAATTGCAGACCCTGGTGAGGCGCAATTGGTTTTTTTGTTAAAAAGATGTGAATAATTTTTATTGTGCGGTCAGTATAGAAGTGATTTTTTGCGCTACAATCAAAACATGCCTGGATGTGCACTAAGTGCACAACGTTGTTTTAACTGTAGATTTGTCAATAAATATGAAAAGTGACGACGGAACCGAATACAAAACCGTGCGCGGGTTAACGCGCGGATTAATGTTATTAAATATGTTAAATCGCCTCGACGGCGGGGCCAGCGTTGGCCTGCTGGCAGAGCTGAGCGGCCTGCACCGCACCACGGTCAGACGACTACTGGAAACCCTGCAGGATGAGGGTTACGTCCGGCGCAGTTTGTCCGATGACAGCTTTCGCTTAACCATTAAGGTCCGTCAGCTCAGTGAGGGATTTCGTGACGAGCAGTGGATTTCTGCGCTCGCCGCCCCGCTGTTGGGGGATTTGCTGCGCGAGGTCATCTGGCCGACCGACGTTTCCACGCTGGATGTGGACGCGATGGTGGTGCGCGAAACCACCCACCGCTTCAGCCGCCTGTCATTTCACCGGGCGATGGTCGGGCGTCGTTTGCCGCTGCTGAAAACCGCCTCCGGCCTGACCTGGCTGGCATTTAGCCCGGAGAATGAACGTCAGGAACTGATTGAAATGCTGGCTTCACGACCAGGAGATGAATTTCAGTTAGCGCGCGAACCGCTGAAGCTCGACGCCATTTTGACCCGTGCGCGTAAAGACGGTTTTGGTCAGAACTTTCGCGGTTGGGATCAGGAGGAGAAAATCGCCTCCATCGCCGTCCCCATCCGCAGTGAACAGCGGGTGATCGGCTGCCTGAATCTGGTGTATATGGCCAGCGCCATGACCATCGAACAGGCCGCGGAAAAACATCTTCCGGCCTTACAAAAGGTGGCGAAACAGATAGAGGACGGCGTTGAGTCGCAGGAGATTTTGGTTGCCGGGAGGTGAGATGGATCACAATTGTTGGCGATGGGAGCTCCCAACGGGATGTTTCTGCAACGAAAGCAGCTACAGGTCATTTCAGGCTCGCCCACGGCTGCAATTCATCCATAAACGGCCATCATCGGTGAAATACCCGAGGATTGCCGTTAGGATTAAAATCACAGCGACACATGACACTAGCTGATTAAATTCAACATAAACCGTCACGTTTTCATCTTACTCTCAAGTGAGCTCCACATTTGCGCCAGCGAAATCTTTACACACATTCATGTCATATCCGAAACGTCACTTTTGGTTACTTTGCTATCAATATCATTACCTTTCTTAGAAGAACTCATCATGCCGTTCGGCTCTGTTTATCAGACATGATCAATTAACTGTCAGTCGCAATGCTAAATCTTGCGGGTAGGGATCAAAGTAATTCTGCGTCAGCAGATAACCGTCTGGGTATTCCGCCAGATAATGTTTCAGCAGCGTCATAGGTGCCAGTATGGGCAGTAGTCCTGCGCGGTAATTAAGGATCACCTCGCGCAACTCGCCGCGCTGACGCATGGTTAACTGATTACGGAAGTACCCCTGAATGTGCATCAGCACGTTAGTGTGGTTTTTACGTGAGGCGGGTTTCTTCAGGATGGTCATTAATTTATCCCGGTAGACCGCAAAGAAAGCTTCCAGATCCTCCCATTCATGCAGTGATGCGACGAATGGGCCAATTTCCCGGTATCCGGCCTGATGGTGAGCCAGTAATTGCAATTTATAACGGCTATGAAAATCCAGTAACGCGTGCCGCGTCAGGCCATTTTTGCGCAGCGTATTGAGCTCATGTAGCGCGAAAACCCGTTCGACGAAGTTTTCGCGCAGGACCGGATCGTGCAGCCGCCCGTCCTCTTCCACCGGCAGCCACGGATATTTCTCCATCAGCGCGGCGGTAAACAGTCCCACCCCGTCTTTGCGCCCGCGATTGCCTTTCTCGTCATATAAGCGCACGCGCTCCATGCCACAGCTGGGTGATTTGGCGCAGACGATAAACCCGGACAGCGTGTCCAACCCGGCCAGATACCGCTGGCAAAAGTCAGCCATTTTGTCGGTCACGTCTTCGTGAGGTGCGTGGCTAAAACGCATGCGAATATCGCCGACAGCCGTTTGTACCAGGCGCAACGCCGGTCTTGGGACAGGCAAGCCAATCGCCATCTCCGGGCAAATGGGCCGGAATGTCACCCACTGTGCCAGCCTGTCCATCACAAACTCCGCCCGCTTATGCCCGCCGTCAAAGCGAACGGCAGACCCTGTTAAACAGCCGCTGATCCCAACGATGGGTTGCATTTTCATGGCGTCTTCCTCGCTAGTGCGTTTTACGGGAGAAGAAGAGTGTCACCGTGCCGACGGTGACGCCAAATTTCTTCATCTCAGTTTTATTAAACAGATGATTGGCATCCTGCAGGTACATCCAGTCATCAAAATTTAGCAACCAGGTTCTGCCGCTGGCTTTCACATTCATGCTGTAATGCCAGTTGAACGCGTTGCCCGCCGCCTGTCCCTTCGCCACACCTTCAATGTCGCCGGCGGTGCCTTCGTAACGATCGGCGCTGACTTTACGGATATGCCACACACGCTGCTGTTTCTCGCCATCGTCGTACACAAAGCGTTCGTTGAGGGTCAATGTGTCCCCCACCACATCGCCGTTAATGTCGACGTGGAAGCGACGAAGCTGTTTACCGCTGCGATCCTGAACCATCCCCCATGCTTGCGTTTCTCCCTGAAAATACTGAAAGATATCCAGCGTCGGCTGTTGTTGTCGATAGTCGGCAATTTCAGCGCTACAACCAGCCAGCTGCATCAGCAAGGGCAGGCTCAGGGCCAATAAACGTTTCATTTTTCACCTCCAGTAAGCTGCTGACGCAGCTCAGGATATTGCGTGCGGGAACCCAGCCAGACAGCGAGAAAGTTTTCGCTGAACGCCGCCGACTGCGGTGGGCCAAGCGGGATAAATTGCCTTTGTGTCGCTGACATGCGATACCAGAACTGCCCCTGCTTATCTTGCAATACAAAAGCCAGTTGCGTACCCGGCGCGACGTCTGGCCATAGCTCCTCCAACATGCGAAGCCAGGACTCACTCTGCGCTTCCCGCGCCAGAATCCCCTGCGCTCGCCACTGATCGCGGGTGGCATCCACCAGTTCTTGCCGTTCAATTTTGCGCTGATAGGTGATAATCAGCGCCTGATCCTCTTTCAGCCCGCGATAACGCCCATCCGGCGTACGCAGTTGTGAGGTATAGATCTATAGATCGTGAATGGCCCCCAGGTGAGCGTCGCATCGCCGACTTTCTGCCAGCTTAACCAGTCTGTGGCCCCTGCAAACGGCGCAATCGCCATGACGCCCAGCAGTATCAGTAAGGCAGGTTTCATTGGTGTTTCCCCATGAAAATATGAAAAAACAGCATCAACACCAGCCAGCCCGCCGCCATTAAACCAACAACGATAAATGCCGGTTCCAGAAAAGTAATGGACCCCAAACGCTCTCCTATCACATAGGCGACCGGGCCACCACCGGTGGCCATGATTGCCAGCAGCCATCCCGGCAAAGTGGTCGAGCAGGTAAGGTGCGTCCACAGGGCGGCGAACATGAGCCAGAGCGCAACCATCCATAACGGTAACAATGCATCACCGTGAAAATCGATCAACCCCGTCAACGCCCACAGCGCATCCAGACCACTGCCCGCTGCTGCCAGCATTAACGCGTACAGACGTTGTGCAGGCGGCAGCAAGAAGCAGGCCAGAATAGCCAGCCCAAGCCATAACACCAGGCCGCGCTCACGAAATAACACTACCAGGAGCCAGTACAGATCGAACCCGACCGCCAGGATAAAGACCTGTAAATGGCGGTTCATAGACGTTCCGCCGTCAGTTGCACCACACTGATAGTGCGGGCATTAAAACCGGCTTCGCAGTAGCCGAAGTAATACAGCCACATGCGACGAAAACGCTCATCAAAGCCCAGTTTTTCAATATCATGCCAGGCGTGAACAAATCGTTGTCGCCAGTGCGCAAGCGTCCGGGCGTAGTCAGGCCCCATATCGAACAGATTGCGAACCACAAAGTCGGTGTGCTTTGTCATCAGACCGCTCATCGCGGTGATACTGGGTAAAAAGCCTCCCGGAAAGATATAGCGCTGAATAAAATCCACGCCTTTGCTGTAATCGCGATAGCGCTGATCCTGAATGGTAATGGCCTGAATCGCCATTTTCCCTCCGGGGCGCAGGCGCGCCTGACAGGTACGGAAAAACGTCGGCAGATAACGTTGACCGACCGCCTCGATCATTTCAACCGACACCAGTTTGTCGAATTCCCCGGTCAGGTCGCGGTAGTCGCACAGCAGTACATTGACTCTGTCCTGTAAACCTGCGCGGGCAATGCGCGCGTTCGCCCAGGCGAACTGTTCCTGCGACAGGGTCGTGGTGGTCACCCGGCAGCCGTAATGACGCGCGGCGTATTCCGCCATCGCTCCCCAGCCGGTACCGATTTCCAGCAGATGATCATTCGCGGTCAGCGCCAGCTGTTCGCAAAGCCGCGCCATTTTGGCCTGCTGAGCCTGCGCTAACGACTGCTCGGGGCAGGTGAACAAGGCGCTGGAATAGAGTAAATCCTCATCAAGAAAGTGCGCGTAAAACGCATTGCCGAGGTCGTAATGCGCGGCAATATTTTCTCTCGCCTGTTGCCGATGGTTGCGACGCGTCCAGTGACGCAAACGCTCGACGGGTCGGCCAAGCAGGCGAAATCCGCTTTCCAGCCGTCCCAGCAGGGTGCTGTTAAGCGCAAATATTTGCAATAACGGCGTGAGCTGTTGCGTTTCCCACTCTCCGTCCATCCAGGCCTCAGCCGCCGCAAGACTTCCGCCTTTCAGCACCCGCCAGTACACCGTGGGCGAGAGAATATGTACGTCGGCGCGTAATTCTGCCGAGGCGTCGCCAAAATGAAATGTCTGCTCCCCTTCCCGCACCGTGATTGCCCCCTGGCGAAGACCGCTCAGCACGCGGAAAAGAAGCCAACGCGCCACACGCAGGTTGCGCGGAATATCAGGTTCAAGCGCAAAGACGGGATCGGTCATGATCGTTCACTCCTGCTCACGGGATGGTTGTAGAGAGGGACTCGCTTGAGCCACAGTCGTAGCGCCTGCCAGTAAATCGCTGACACCGTTTTCAGCGTCATCAACGGCAGTCGTAGCAGCAACGTACGTAAATTCGCCTGCGTCAACGGCTCGCGTTTGAGCATCAGGGTGGCATCAAAAATCTTCTCTGCCTGGTGGTTTTCGATATACATATGCAGCGTTTTACCCGGCGAGTTAAATCGCCAGTGATAGACCATATCCATCGGGTTAAACGGCGATACATGGAACGCTTTTTCCAGCGGACGCTTTTCCTGTGCATCTACGGCGTAGTAATGTCGCTCATTCCATGGCGTATTGCGGACCTCCGCCAGCACCCAGCGCAGGATCTGCGCGTGGTCATAGCAGTAGTAAAAATTGACCGGGTTAAAATGAAAGCCGAAATAGCGCAATTGCGTCAGGAGCATCACGCGACCTTCAGGACGTTCGCCCGTCAGGAGGGCAAGCTGATTCAGCGCGTTCTCTTTTAACGGTGTCCCCAGCGGGTAATCCGCATCATGAAAAGCCGCCGCGGCAAAGCGATTACGTTTCACGCCGACGCCCGGAAGCTGCGCGAGTTCATTCAGATCGAGCCACGCCATAAACACCTGATAAGTAAACTGGTGCGTTGTCGGCTGAAGGCGGCGGTGACGCAATACGCCGTGGTACAGGCAACTGTTCATCTTAGCGCCCCTCTCCTGCAGCAATGCCGTACACCACGTCCAGCGCACTGCGTACGCCATCTTCGTGAAAACCGTTGTACCAGTAGGCACCGCAGAACCAGCTCCGATGCAGGCCGTTGATCTCAGCGCGGCGAGCCTGCGCCCGCCAGCTTTCAGGGTTAAACAATGGATGCTCGTAAACAAAGCGTCGCCAGACGAATCGATCGTCAATTGGGGTATCTGGATTGAGGGTCACGCAAAATAGCGGGCTTCCTTCAGGTAAGCCCTGGAGAATATTCATGTTATAGGTGACGCAGGCGCTGGCACGATCTTGCCCACTCAGACGGTAATTCCAGCTTGCCCACGCGCGTTCGCGTACCGGTAACCAGCGGCGATCGCTATGCAACACCACCTCGTTACGCTGCCAGCCAATTGCGCCCAGCACGTCGCGTTCTGCGGGGGTCGCATCTTCAAGCAAAGCCAATGCTTGCGAGGAATGGCAGGCGAAGATCACCTGATCAAACGTCTGTACCGATCCTGCCAACTGGATTTTGACGCCGCTGTCGTAGCGAATAACCTGCTGAACAGGGGCATTAAGGTGCAATGTCAGACGATCGCCCAGCTTCGCCAATATGACGCGGATGTATTCCCGCGATCCGCCCGGCACCACGTACCACTGCGGGCGATCCCGGATATCCAGCAGGCCATGGTGCTCAAAGAAGCGTAAGAACAGCGGCAGCGGAAAACGGCGCATCTCCTGAAGCGAAGATGACCAGATGGCCGCGCCCATCGGCAGAATGTAATGACGCGCAAAGAACGCGCTGAAGTGGTGCTGGTCGAGGAAGGTCTGTAGCGTCGCGTTCGCATCGACCTCATTTAATGCCTGTTTCGCCAGACGATTAAAACGGACAATCTCTTGCAACATACCCCAAAATGCAGGGTTGAGCAGGTTCCGACGCTGGGCGAACAAAGAAGTCAGCGTATGACCGCTGTACTCCAGACCGCTTTGCGGATTATGCACCGAAAAACTCATCTGCGTTTTTTGCCCCTGGATACCGAGTTCGCTCAGCAAGCCCATAAAACGCGGATAGGTTCGGTCGTTATAGACGATAAAACCGCTATCAATCGCGAAATTCCCCTGCGGGGTCGCCACATCCACCGTCGCGGTATGGCCGCCAGGGGTCGACGCCGCTTCAAACAGCGTCACCTGATGGTGTCCGGCCAGACGCCAGGCGCAGGTTAATCCGGCAATACCACTGCCAATGATAGCAATTTTCATGAACGCACCATCCTGCGCAGCAACGCGCGCTGGAGACTCTCAGGCAGCCCGGCCAACAGACGTAGCAGCACGCCAAAGCCTGTCGGGAAGGCAATATGATTTTTTCCTTTCGCCAGGCCACGGCGAATCGCCTTCACCGCAGAATCAACACTCACCTGGCCCGGCATGGCAAAATCGTTTTTACGGGTAAGCGGGGTATCGACAAATCCTGGCGACACGACGGTCACGGAGACACCTTTCGGCTCCCAGTCCAGACGCAAGCTATTGGCAAACCAGGTTAGCGCCGCTTTAGACGCACCATAGGCTTCTGCCCGTGGGAACGGCAGCCAGTGCGCCATCGAACTGACCAGCACCACGCGGCTGCCGGAGGTTAACTGCGACTGAAGCGCTTCCAGGCAGTTGATGGGACCCAGATAATTCGTCGCCATCACCCGTTCAACCTTCTCGGCGTCTATCCAGCCCTGGTCGAGATATTCGCAGGTCCCGGCACAGAGAATAACCAGTTCGGGTTTGCAGTCCGCCAACGCCTGGCGACAGGCGTCCCTGTCTGTCATATCGAACAGGCATACTGTGATGTTGGCGTTGGATTGGCGTAGCTGTTCCAGCCTTTCTGGATTGCGACCGCAGGCAATCACCTGACAGCCTTCATCGGCCCATGACTTTGCAAGCCCAGCGCCAATCCCGGAGCTTGCACCGGTAATGAGGACAGTCATCATGCGCGCACCCTCCTTTTAACGCCGCGAACGGCCCAGCCCAACAGCGGCAGATGCTCATAAAGCATCTCACCCGCGTCGTAGTAATCTCGCTGGCGAAAAATCTTATCGCCATGCGTCTCTACCATTGAACATCCCGGCAAAGATCGTATTTCTCCGCCAGCAATGCGCGGATGCGACCAGTACATGGTCCACGTCACGGCAAACCGCCCGCTCTCACATAGCGGAGGATCTATGGCAAAACGGCAAGCGTTTACATTTGCCAGGAGGTGCGAGAAATAGCGCTGGATGGCAAACAGCCCGTTATGTTCCCCGAAGGGATCGACAAGTACTGCATGCACGTCGTACAACCCAGCAAGCGCAGGGAGGGGCTGGCGATCCAAACTGGCGTAGTAATCCATAAACCTGTCGATAACGGATGGCTGTGCGCGCATAACTCTTACCCTTAAGTGAACCACATGACGTCGTGGCATAATTAAAACTTACACAAACACTTTAATTTGTCCAAGTTTTTGCTGGAGATTTTTATAAACTCATTTAATTCAATGAATTAAAAATTTATTTTTTTTGAGTAAAATTATCCAGCAGCCACTAATACAGTGGCCAGTCGACACACACAGGAAAGGTAATCACAGAGGATTAAAGCGGGATCACATCGAGGAAATTAACCTGCTGTTGCCAGAGGTCTATCTGTTTTTTACGCGCTGCGGTGAGCTTACCAGACGTCACTAACAACCATTTGCGCTCGGGGAAAATCTCAGGGGCAAGCGTCGCGGGCGGTACGGGAAGCACATCAATGCGATGTCCCTGTCCCGTGCGGCAAAGCGCTTCAAGCCAGATCTCGCAGGGGTCCGTAAGATGCCAGCCGGTAATCAGGTAGTTATCGCCCGGCGCACGCTTATCCCCTTCCAGGCAAAACGAGGTGTAAGAAATAATAATACCATCAAGGATTTCACGCAGCGTCATTATAGCCGGCACATTAGCTGAAACCTGGCTTCGCAGAGGGCGCAAAACCTCACTCACCAATTCAGGGCGAGGATACTCGCGGCCTGCGTCATAAATAAGCTGGCGCAGGGCTTCAATTTTCCCTTCGTTCAGCCGCTGCAGCATACTCTCCTGCAGGGCGAGCCAGTTATTTGTTCGCCTGGCGCCAGGGCGGGCCAGCAGCGGTTTTACCTGGCTTATCGGTACGCCTTTTTTCACCCAGTCGAGAATTTTAAGCGCCTGCTGAATATCGTCATCGCTATACAACCGGTGCCCACCATCCGTACGCTGTGGTTTGAGAAGTCCATAACGACGTTGCCAGGCGCGCAACGTCGTGGCGGTTATTCCACAAAGCCGCGCAAATTCACCGATGGAATAGGACATACAGAACACCTGATAACAAAGAATACCCTTAATATACTACGAACTACGTTGGATTGGATAAGTGAAGACGACCGGCCGCCACTGACGACATCGCGCACAACCGCCTTCCACACGCGTTGAACAGCCTGGTGGCGATATGAACATTTGTATGTCATGGACCTCAATTACCTGAGAAAAGACAATATTACCGATAATCTGGCATATATTGTCATACTGACAATACCTTCCTACTGGTAAATTGACTGTATCGTCCTGCAGACGAATAACACCTTATGACTGAATGCAAAAAACCGAAACTCGCTCCTGAAAAGAGCAACGTTTCGGTCTTCATTCACTTTAAAGCGTTTCAGACTTTAAGCAATTTTACCGTTGCGTCGATGTCGATTTCATCTTCCGAGAAGATCAGCGTCGTGCCCTGGAAGGTGGTGATGGCCAGCTTTTTCAGCGTGCGCATTTCGCCCGGCTTCACGTCTGATTTCGGTCGGATGCTATTCATCAGCACACCAACGGACAGTACCGCATTTTCTTTGTCGATACGCGTCTCAGCAGGAACTTCTTCGCTGTACACCAGATATGACTTGATCGCCGTGAGCTTCAGACGCTCGCCGGCGATATAGATGTATTTGCTGTCGGGTATGACTTTTACCGCGTAGGCAGATAAGCCTTTGTTGTTGGTGGTGGGCTCAAAGGTCACCGCCGCGTCTTTCTTGATCAGCTCAGGATTAGCAACCTTAATCACATGAAAATAGCGATTGTCGCCGTTTTCATCTTTGATAAATCCAAAGCCTTTATCTTTAAACCACGTTGTGATTGTTCCGTTCATTGCTGTTTCCGCCTGATTAAACCTATTACGTGTAGAGTATACCTACTCAATTTGCGCGCAGTGTAAAACACAGGCCATGTCTTTGGCTACTCGTTACCCCAGCGATTGAGGAACTCCGCGATATCATCGATACGCAGTGCATCAACTCCGGCCTCGGTTGCCATCTCCTGCTGCGCTTCTTCGCTGATCTCTTCATTGTTCATCAAACGCGTGATCAACTGCTGGAAGTAGTGTGCCAGTGCGTCGCGTTCTGTATCGCTCACCGGCTTTGCAGCTTCAGTCGCGTATTCGTCGGCGATATCATAAAATTTTAGCGGAATGTCGTTGTTCATCGGGTGCTCCGGGGTAAATGCGTGTGCCAGCAGTTGCCTGCCGCGTCTGGTGTGAATGATAGCATTCTTATTTCATGGCTCGCGATCTGTTTTATTGGCTGTAATACGTTGCATATATCAACACTATTTTCTGAAGCCGCTTCGTATTTAATAAATCTACTCTTATTTAAATGACGTTTTTTATTCAGCTCGGTATAACAGCCCCAGGTTAAATAGTGTAGTAACGAAGGAAAGTAGTTAAAGTCGTTTCCCGGAGCATTAAATGATTTAGGGGATATTCCGGTGATTAAACAGCATAAAATAATGATTCCCCTGCTGGCCTGCTAAGCGAAGCGCCATCGAGCATTTATCCTCGCCGCCACTCCCCCTCAGGATGGCGGCGAGACCGCGAGTCCATCCCTACGATTGGCGTCCAATTATTTTTCCATTCCCTACGCTTGCTTCTAACCACTCAATTACAGGTGTAGAGTCAGCACCTAAATTACCTACAATATTTAGCGCCTTATTTCGAGCACTTTCCCAGTTTTTCTCAGACTTTAATATTGTTTCAATTCGAGTTACTGAGCCAGGTACTATCTTACCTGGCAATATAATGCCAGCCAGCAAACCACCTGTCGCTTCAAGCGCAACCTTGTTCCCTGTTGAAGCGTCTTTAACTGTATCCGCTATCGCCGACCAGGTTTCACTCTTCATCAGCGCAGTAACGCTGTCTGCCAGCGCCTGATTCTCCCCGGCCAGGTCACTCATGGCATTGATGCAGTAACTATCACCCGCAGCACAGGCTGCCAGCGCCATGGCCGCATCAGCAGCATAATTTGCTGAGCCTGGTGCTGCATCACCGGTATCAGCGAGGACATTGATAATACCGTTCGCGATGGAAGAGGTTGTACCGTCACCCAGCTTTTCCTTGACCTGATTTTTCAGGGATTCAGTAGCCTGTTTCGCCGCTTCTCGGGCCTGGTCACCACTGAGCGAGTTATTCTCAACAACAACTCTTTCCGATGCAGGTTGCTGCGATAGAATCGGTTTTTTTCCTTTTATTTCAATTTGTTAATAACAATTTTTGTCTATTGTACTTTCTCCCCAGGATTTTTTTGCGCTGTTAAGCGTTTCTAGGGTCACAGACGCTACCGCCCCTCTGCAACGGAGTTGAACGAGCATGGCTGAACGCAATTCCAGCACATAACAGCACGCCACCACAACCGCCGCCTTCGAGCCGCAGGCGCATTATTACAGGGTTAGTTATCGACTCCGCTGCCGCAGTTTACCCTCAAGGGCCGCTGGATGAAGGCGCTAGCCTTCTATACTGGACTGACAGTAGTGGTCACTGCCGAGAAGGGGGAACTGGCTATTGAGCCGCAGCAGAAGGTCTAAAAATCCCGGCTTTTGAGGGCCGGGATTTGCTTAACCAACTAATTTTTTTAAATATTTAAACGGTGGTTCACTTATATCTAACTTCATCTCTTCGATAAGTTGAGTTATTAACTCATACTCATTTTCAGTTATGGTGATGTCATACTCGCTTATATGGTCGCAAAGAATCTCAAAAGCAAGAGGCTCCTCGTCATATTGAATATAATCTAAAGCGCCATCAATTAAATCCGGATCTAATCGATCTTCAAGCAATTTTCCTAATTGACTAATTTTTACACCAAACATTTAATAAATCCCTTCCTATTTTTTTATAGGTTTCGATGCCGGAGGTACAGGTTTATTATCGGGAAAGGCTGTAACAATTTTCCCTGTAGCCGGTTGATAAACAACACGAATACGGACACCATCTCTGACTTCATATGCGACCCATTTGGCAGGATCGCCCTTAGCGGTATACATACCACCGGTTCCTGTCTGAGCAAACCATTTGGTATCGGGTGAAGTAGCTATATATCCTCCAGCACACGATCCGCAACCCTGGAATGCGCCTCGCATAACCCATGCGCAAATACCCCAAAACCGTCTCGCTGTGGCATCATAGCGCGCAGATAACGTCATGACAGGGGTGATAAACGTGAAACCGGTAACGCTATACGATGTGGCAGACCATGCAGGAGTCTCTTACCAGACCGTCTCGCGCGTCGTGAATCAGGCCAGCCACGTTTCCGCAAAAACCCGACAGAAAGTTGAGGCCGCGATGGCGGAGCTCAATTACATCCCCAACCGCGTCGCACAGCAGCTGGCGGGCAAACAGACGCCGCTGATTGGCGTCGTGACGGCGAACCTTGCTCTGCACGCCCCCTCGCAAATCGTTGCCGCCATAAAATCCCGCGCCGACCAGTCCGGAGCCAGCGTGGTGATCGCCATGGTCGAACGTAGCGGCGTTGAGGCATGTAAAGCCGCAGTCCACAACCTGCTTTCTCAACGTGTAACCGGGCTTATCATCAACTACCCGCTGGATGAAGAAGACGCCATTGCCGTGGCTGCCACCTGCGGTACGGTGCCGGTGCTGTTTCTCGATGTCTCTGACCAGACGCCAATTAACAGCGTGATTTTCTCCCATGACGACGGCGCACGGCTCGGCGTTGAACATCTGGTGCAGCATGGGCATCAGCGTATTGCCCTGCTGAGCGGGCCACATACTTCGGTTTCGGCAAGGCTTCGCCATGCGGGGTGGCATAAATATCTGGCGCACTACCAGCTGCAACCCACCGCGGAGCTGGAAGGCGACTGGAGCGCGATGTCCGGTTTTCAGCAAACGCTGCATATGCTTAATGGCGGTAATCTCCCCACCGCCATGTTGGTCGCTAACGATCAAATGGCGCTGGGCGCGATGCGGGCAATCAGCGAGTTCGGTCTGCGGGTGGCGGTTGATATCTCGGTGATCGGCTACGATGACACCGAAGACAGCGCCTGCTACATCCCACCACTGACCACCATCAGGCAGGATTTTCCGTTATTGGGTGAAACCAGCGTCGACAGACTGCTGCAACTTCCCCGTGGGGCCTCAGGCGTGGGCAATCAACTGCTGCCCGTAACCCTGGTTAAGCGCAATACGGTTCTGCCTCCCGATACGCAAACCCCCTCTCCCCAGGTGCTGGCCGACTCACTGATCCAGCTAGCGCGGCAAGTTTCGCAGCTCACACCTAAATTGTGAACGCGTAACAATTGTGTGAGTCAGTTCACTCATTGAACGCCCCATCCTTTACAGTTGGGATCGCTTATTCGTATTTTGATTGAAATTGTGAGCGAGTAACAAATTCAAACAGGATACCGTTATGAACCTGAACACAGATTCACTTTCCGCTATACTGGCCCGCCGTGACTGGGAAAATCCCGGCGTCACGCAGCTCAACCGCCTGGAGGCGCACCCGCCGTTTTGTAGCTGGCGCTCAGCGGATGATGCGCGCACCAATCAGCGATCAACTCAGTTACGCTCGCTGAATGGCAAGTGGCAGTTCGCCTGGTTTTCCGCGCCTGAGGCCGTGCCGGAAAGCTGGCTGACGAGCGATCTGCCACAGGCTGATACTATCAACGTCCCCTCTAACTGGCAGATGGACGGTTACGACGCGCCAATTTATACCAACGTCACCTACCCGATCCCGGTTGACCCCCCGTACGTTCCAGCGCAGAATCCGACAGGATGTTACTCGCTCACATTTAATATCGAAGACGCGTGGTTAGATGAAGGTCAGACGCGTATTATTTTTGACGGGGTGAATTCCGCGTTTCATTTGTGGTGCAACGGTCGCTGGGTTGGCTACGGTCAGGATAGCCGCCTGCCGTCTGAATTCGATCTTAGCGATTATCTGCTGCACGGCGAAAACCGCCTGGCAGTGATGGTGCTGCGCTGGAGCGACGGCAGTTATCTGGAAGACCAGGACATGTGGCGCATGAGCGGAATCTTTCGCGATGTATCTTTGCTGCATAAGCCCACTACGCAAATCCGCGACCTGCGCATTAACACCCGTTTTAACGACGATTTCAGCCGCGCCACGCTGGAAACAGAAGTCAGAGTGGCGGGCAACGAGTGCGAAGATTTACGCGTCACCCTGCAATTGTGGGACGGTGAAACGCTCACTCACGAAACGACTTCCCCGCTCGGCAGCGAGATTATTGATGAACGCGGCGCTTATCATGATCGGGTTACCCTGCGTCTGAACGTCGAAAACCCGGCGCTGTGGAGTGCCGAAACGCCTAATCTGTACCGCGCTGTGGTCCAGTTACGTACCGCTGACGGCGTGCTGATTGAAGCGGAAGCCTGTGATGTCGGCTTTCGTCAGGTTAGTATTGAAAACGGCCTGCTGTTACTCAACGGTAAGCCACTGTTGATTCGCGGCACCAACCGTCATGAACACCATCCGGTCAACGGTCAGGTGATGGACGAGGCGACGATGGTGCAGGATATTCTGCTGATGAAGCAGAACAACTTTAACGCCGTGCGCTGCTCCCATTACCCGAACCATCCGTTGTGGTACACCCTGTGCGATCGCTACGGCCTGTATGTGGTCGACGAAGCCAACATTGAAACCCACGGCGTGGTGCCGATGAATCGACTCACCGACGATCCCGCATGGCTGCCAGCCATGAGCCAGCGCGTCACGCGCATGGTGCAACGCGATCGCAACCATCCGAGCATCATCATCTGGTCACTGGGCAATGAATCCGGGCATGGCGCTAACCATGACGCGCTCTACTGCTGGATAAAATCAGAAGATCCGTCCCGCCCGGTACAGTATGAAGGCGGCGGCGCAAATACCACCGCGACCGACATTATTTGCCCAATGTACGCCCGCGTCGATCAGGATCAGCCGTTCCCGGCAGTACCCAAATGGTCGATTAAAAAGTGGCTGTCAATGCCCGGCGAGCAGCGTCCGCTCATCCTTTGCGAATACGCCCACGCCATGGGCAACAGTTTTGGCGGCTTCGCCAAATACTGGCAAGCGTTCCGTCAATTTCCGCGCCTACAGGGCGGGTTTGTCTGGGACTGGGTAGATCAGTCGCTGATTAAATATGATGAGAACGGCAAGGCATGGTCTGCCTATGGGGGGGATTTTGGCGACACGCCTAACGATCGTCAGTTTTGCATGAACGGCCTGGTGTTCGCCGATCGCACCCCGCATCCGGCATTATACGAGGCCAAACATGTGCAGCAGTTTTTCCAGTTTACGCTGCTGCCGGGACCCAAACGCCAGATTGAAGTGACCAGCGAATATCTGTTCCGCCACAGCGATAACGAGGTTCTGCACTGGTCGATTGCCCAGGATGGCAACCCGCTGGCCGCCGGAGAAATCGTGCTGGATATCGCCCCACAGAGTCGCCAGGTGATTACCCTGCCAGATGTCCCGATGCCGGAAACCGCTGGCCAGCTATGGCTAACGGTACGCGTAGAGCAACCTCAGGCCACCGCATGGTCAGATGACGGGCACATTAGCGCCTGGCAACAATGGAAGCTGGAAGAGAAACTCAGCCTCGCGCAACTGCCAACTGCCCGTACCGCACCACAGCTGAACGTGAGCGAAAACACCTTTACTGTTGAGATCAACGACAAGCGCTGGCAATTCGACCGTCAGTCTGGCCTGCTGACACAGTACTGGATTGGCGACGCAATCCAGCTGTTAACCCCACTTACTGACCAGTTCATCCGCGCGCCGCTGGACAACGACATCGGCGTGAGCGAGTCAACCCGCATCGACCCTAACGCCTGGGTCGAACGCTGGAAAGCCGCCGGTCATTATCTGGTCGAAGCAACGTTACTGCACTGTGCTGCCGACACGCTGAGCAATGCGGTACTGATCGCCACCGAACATGCGTGGCAGTATCAGGGCGCAACGCTGTTCGTCAGCCGAAAAAGCTACCGTATTGACGGCAATGGTGAGTTGCAGATAACGGTGGATGTCGACGTCGCCAGCGGCACGCCACATCCGGCCCGCATCGGCCTGAGCTGCCAGCTGGCGCAGGTCGCTGAGCGGGTGAACTGGTTAGGTCTCGGCCCTCATGAGAACTACCCGGATCGCCTGAGCGCCGCCTGTTTTGATCGTTGGGATTTGTCGCTTGATGAGATGTACACCCCGTATGTTTTCCCTGGCGAAAACGGTCTGCGCTGCAACACGCGTGAGCTACGCTACGGCGCGCATCAATGGCGAGGGGACTTCCTGTTCAACATCAGCCGCTTTAGCCAGAAGCAACTGATGGAAACCAGCCACCGCCATCTGCTGCAACCGGAGGCGGGTACCTGGGTCAATATTGATGGCTTCCATATGGGCGTGGGCGGTGACGACTCCTGGAGTCCTTCCGTTTCACCAGAGTTCCTGCTCAGTGCCGGACGCTACCACTACCAGCTGGTCTGGGGTCAAAAATAATAATAATCGGGCAGGTTCCCCCCTGCCCGCATTCATCGTAAGGAAGTCCATTATGTATTATTTGAAAAACACTAACTTTTGGATGTTCGGCTTCTTCTTTTTCTTTTACTTTTTCATTATGGGTGCCTATTTCCCCTTCTTCCCTATCTGGTTACACGATGTAAACCATATCAGTAAAGGTGACACCGGGATCATTTTCGCCTGTATTTCACTATTTTCATTATTATTCCAGCCTGTTTTCGGACTGCTTTCCGATAAGCTTGGCCTGCGTAAACACCTGCTGTGGGTGATTACCGGAATGCTGGTAATGTTTGCCCCGTTCTTTATTTACGTCTTTGGCCCGTTATTACAGGTTAATATTTTACTGGGCTCGATTGTCGGCGGGATTTACCTTGGCTTTATCTACAATGCCGGCGCCCCGGCGATTGAAGCCTATATTGAAAAAGCCAGCCGCCGAAGCAATTTTGAATTTGGTCGCGCGCGCATGTTTGGCTGCGTGGGCTGGGCGTTGTGCGCCTCGATTGCCGGGATTATGTTCACCATCAATAACCAGTTTGTTTTCTGGTTAGGTTCCGGCTGTGCGGTCATTCTGGCATTTCTGCTGCTCTTTTCAAAAACAGATGCCCCCTCTTCTGCAAAAGTTGCGGATGCGGTAGGCGCCAACAACTCGGCATTCAGTCTGAAGCTGGCGCTGGAGTTATTCAAACAACCGAAACTCTGGTTCCTCTCCCTGTACGTGGTCGGCGTTTCCTGTACGTATGATGTGTTTGACCAGCAGTTCGCCAACTTCTTTACCTCGTTCTTTGCCACCGGTGAACAGGGTACCCGTGTGTTTGGCTACGTCACGACCATGGGGGAATTACTGAATGCCTCTATCATGTTCTTTGCGCCGCTGATTGTGAACCGCATTGGCGGCAAGAACGCCCTACTGCTGGCCGGTACGATAATGTCGGTGCGGATCATCGGCTCCTCCTTCGCCACCTCTGCGCTGGAGGTCGTGATCCTCAAAACGCTGCATATGTTTGAAATACCGTTCCTGATCGTCGGTTGCTTCAAATACATCACCAGTCAGTTTGAAGTGCGCTTCTCGGCCACAATTTACCTGGTGTGTTTCTGTTTCTTCAAACAGTTAGCCATGATTTTCATGTCAGTACTGGCCGGAAAAATGTATGAGAGTATTGGTTTCCAGGGGGCGTATCTGGTGCTGGGGATAATTGCACTGAGCTTCACGTTAATTTCCGTATTTACCCTTAGCGGACCGGGGCCGTTTTCTCTGCTGCGTCGTCGCGAAAGCGTCGCGCTGTAAAAGCCACTTTGCCGGATGCACCACTCACGTGGTTTATCCGGCCTACAATGTGCCATCCTCACACGATGAGTCCTGACCTGGTGGTTTAAGTTCCGAGGACAACACGCCGCTTTTTTATTGTTATGGTAAAACGGGGTGAGAAGCCAGGTCATAGCATGAGCAAAAAGACGGTTGCGGTAACAACGCTCTTTATCAGCGTATTACTTACAGGATGTGGCAGCATTGATGCGCGCACGGCAGGCGAGGATTCAGATACGTATTACGTGGGTATGCACCATGATATTGATAAACTAAAAAACCCGGGCGCTTACGATTATAACTATTTCGATTTAGCGCTGTTATTTGTTGATGTGCCGTTATCGTTCGTGGCCGATACGGTTTATGCGCCGTTTGATGACTATCACGGGCCGTATAAGAAAGTTGATTAGAACGTAGGCCCGGTAAGCATTGCGCTACCGGGCATCACACGACGTTACTCCTCGATCGCCTGACGGATTTGCTGCAACGATGCGGGATCGTCAATAGTCGTTAGATCGCCAGGATCGCGGCCTTCGCAGATCGCCTGAATCGTCCGTCTGAGCATTTTGCCGGAGCGTGTTTTCGGCAGTTGCGACACAAACCAGACGTGCGCCGGACGACCAAAATTACCAATTTGACTGTCCACCAGCGCCATAATCGCCTTCTCTTCCGAATGGGCAATGTCGCTGTCTTCCAGGCTATCGCTCTGTTTTGGAATAACAAACGCGACCGCCACCTGCCCTTTCAGCGCATCCTTCACGCCAACTACCGCCACTTCGGCGACGTTTGGATAGCTGGAAATACTCTCCTCTATCTCGCGCGTCCCCAGCCGGTGTCCGGCCACGTTGATCACGTCATCCGTTCGGCCCAGAATGAAGTAATAGCCATCAGCATCGCGAATACCCCAGTCAAAGGTGGCGTACACCTGGCGGGAAAACAGCGACCAGTAGGTATTCACAAACCGCGCGTCATCCCCCCAGATAGTCTGAATACAGCCCGGCGGCAGCGGCCCTTCAATCACCAGCATCCCCTTCTCGTTCGCCGCGCAAGGTTCACCGGTCACCTCATTGAGCAACTGCACGTTATAGCCGTACATCGGCACGCCAGGACTGCCCAGCCGTGACGGTCGGTCGTCCAGCCCGCGGGCGATAGCCATAATCGGCCAGCCGGATTCAGTCTGCCAGTAGTTGTCGATAACCGGGACACCCAGCGTTTCCGTTACCCAACTGGCGGTCGGTTCATCCAGCGGCTCACCCGCCAGATACAGCACTTCCAGCGAGGAGAGATCGTGATTACGGATTTGCGCGGTCGGGAATTTCTTCAGCACGCGGATGGCGGTCGGAGCCGAGAACATCCGGCTGACCTGATACTTCTCAACAATTTTCCACCATACGCCGCAGTCCGGATACGTTGGCAACCCTTCGTAAACCACCGTCGCCATCCCCGCCAGCAGCGGGGCATAGACGATATAGGAATGCCCAACCACCCAGCCGATATCTGACGCGCAGAAGAACACGCCACCCGCTTTGCCGCCGAAAATGGTGTCCATCGAGGTCGCCAGCGCGACCGCATAGCCACCAACGTCGCGCTGGACGCCTTTCGGTTTACCGGTTGTCCCGGAGGTGTAGAGAATGCAGGACGTTTCGTTCGATTCCAGCCAGACAACCGGCACCCGTGCGCCGAGATGCTGTTGGCGTAGCGCGGCAAAGTCGAGGTCACGCCCCTCCACCCGCGCCATTTTCGCCAGACCGCGGTCGACCAGCACCACATGACGCGGCTGATGCTGAGCCTGATCGATCGCATCATCGAGTAGTTTTTTATAGGGCAGAATCTTGCCGCCGCGCGCCCCGGCATCCGCCGAAACGATAACCACCGGTCGGGCGTCATCGATGCGCGCCGCCACGCTGTGCGAAGCAAAACCACCGAACACCACCGAATGGATCGCCCCAATGCGTGCGCAGGCCAGCAGCGTAATGTGCGCTTCGGCGATCATCGGCATATAAACCAGTACCCGATCCCCGCGCTGTACGCCAAGCGACAACAGCATCGCTGCCACAACATTCACTTCGTCATACAGTTGACGAAAAGTAAACGTGCGTTCTTCTTCGGTTTCTGATGACACAGCAATCAGCGCCAGCGCCTCGGGCTGTTTCTCCAGCCAGCGGTCGATGGCGTTATGGCACAGATTGGTCGTCCCGCCGCAAAACCAGCGGGCAAACGGCGGATTGCTGTGGTCCAGTACCTGCTTATATGGCTGCTGCCAGTCAATACGCTGGGCCTGCTCGGCCCAGAACAACTCTGGCTGCGTAATAGAACGTTGATAAAACTCGCTATAAGACATAATGCTCTCCTGTTGAACTTACGCCTGATGAGTCGGGTTTCAGATAACAAACAAATCCATATACTCATTGACCGGCATCTGCTCCAGGCGAGTTCTATCCAGGGAGACATCCAGAATGCGCTGCTGCTGACGGGTCGGGAACTGACGCGCCAGGTTGATTTTGAACTTCTCGACCAGCTTCGGCATGCCGTCGTTACGACGGCGCGCATGGCCGATGGGGTACTCCACCACCACTTCTTCAAAACGTGAGCCATCGGTGAATTCCAGGGTGATGGCATTCGCGATGGCGCGTTTTTCAGGATCGTGGTAATCGGCAGTAAAGGCCGGATCTTCAAAGCAGTTGATCTTCTCGCGCAGGGCATCAATGCGTTTGTCTTGCGCCACGCCGTCTTCATAATCTGCCGCGGTTAAACGTCCGAACAGCAGCGGAATCGCGACCATATACTGGATGCAGTGATCGCGATCCGCTGGGTTATTCAGCGGGCCTTTTTTGTCGATAATGCGGATACAGGCTTCGTGCGTACGAATGGTCACTTTTTCGATATCCGCCGCCGTTTTCCCTGCAGCCTGCAGCTGCTCGTACAGCGTCATCGCCGCCTCTACCGCAGTCTGCGAGTGGAACTCCGCCGGGAAGGAGATTTTAAACAGCACGTTTTCCATCACATAAGAGCCGTACGGGCGCTGGAAGCGGAACGATTCGCCTTTGAAAGAGACGTCATAAAAGCCCCAGGTTTTCGCCGTCAGCGCAGACGGATACCCCATCTCACCGGTTTTCGCCATCAGCGCCAGACGTACCGCGCGCGAGGTTGCATCGCCAGCCGCCCAGGATTTACGCGTGCCGGTATTGGGCGCATGGCGATAGGTTCGCAGCGACTGCCCGTCAACCCACGCCAGCGACACGGCGTTGAGGATTTCATCCCGGTTCAGGCCAAGCATCTCGGCGACCACCGCCGTGGAGGCGACTTTGACCAGCAGGACGTGATCGAGACCGACGCGGTTAAAAGAGTTTTCCAGCGCGATGCAGCCCTGAATTTCATGGGCTTTAATCATTCCGGTGAGCACTTTTTTCATGGTTAACGGCGCTTTCCCCACCGCCACCGCATTGCGTGACAGCCAGTCAGCCGTGGCCAGAATGCCGCCGAGGTTATCGGAAGGATGCCCCCATTCCGCGGCAAGCCAGGTATCGTTAAAGTCCAGCCAGCGGATCATCGCGCCGATGTTAAACGCCGCCTGCACCGGGTCGAGCTGGAACTGGGTGCCCGGGACGCGCACGCCGTTCGGCACCACTGTCCCTGGGACTACCGGCCCCAGCAGTTTTTTACAGGCCGGATATTCCAGCGCTTCCAGGCCACAACCTAAGGTATCAAGCAGGCAATAATGCGCGGTGTCATACGCCACCGTCGACGTGATCTCGTAATTCATGACGTAATCAACGATATCAACGATTTCACGGTCAAATTCCGGGCGGACATTCGAAATATGTGCAGACATAAAAAGGGTTCCTGTTTTTTATCTTTAGAGGTTTTGCATTAACAACGTTTTTCAATCGGGACAAACTCACGATCTTCCGGGCCGGTATAGTTGGCGGAAGGACGGATAATTTTGTTGTCCTGGCGCTGTTCGATGATGTGCGCCGCCCAGCCGGTGACGCGGGCGATGACAAACAGCGGTGTGAACATTTCGGTCGGGACGCCCATCATGTTGTAGGAAACCGCCGAGAACCAGTCGAGGTTGGGGAACATCTTTTTCGTTTCCCACATCACGTCTTCCAGACGGTCGGCGATGTTGTACATTTTCAGCGAACCGCCTTCCTGAGAAAGTTGTTTCGCCACACGCTTTATCACCTGATGGCGCGGGTCGGCGATGGTGTATACCGGATGGCCAAAGCCAATCACCACTTCTTTGTTTTCAACGCGTTTACGGATATCCGCTTCGGCTTCGTCCGGCGTTTCGTAGCGCTGTTGGATCTCCAGCGATACTTCATTCGCCCCGCCGTGTTTCGGCCCACGCAGTGCGCCAATCGCGCCGATAATCGCGGAATACATATCGGATCCGGTCCCTGCAATCACGCGGCTGGTGAAGGTAGAGGCGTTGAATTCGTGTTCGGCGTACAGCACCAGCGAAATATGCATCGCTTTTTCCCAGCTTCGCGACGGCTTTTCGCCATGCAGCAGATGCAGGAAGTGGCCGCCAATGGAATCATCGTCAGTTTCCGGCTGAATACGCTCGCCGTTATGGCTGTAGTGATACCAGTACAGGAGAATAGAACTGAGCGATGCCAGCAGCTTGTCGGCAATATCGCGTGCGCCGGAGACGGTATGCCCGTCTTTTTCCGGCAACGTACAGCCCAGCGCGGAGACGCCGGTGCGCATCACATCCATCGGGTGCGAGGCGGCAGGCAGCGCTTCCAGAACGGTACGCACGTTTGCAGGCAGTCCGCGCAGCGCTTTTAATTTGCTTTTATAGGCGGTGAGTTCATCACGGGTGGGCAATTTCCCGTGGATCAGCAGGTGCGCGACTTCTTCAAATTCGCACTGCTGCGCCAGGTCGAGAATATCGTAGCCGCGATAATGCAGGTCGTTACCGCTTTTGCCTACGGTACACAGCGCGGTATTTCCGGCGGCGACGCCTGACAGCGCAACCGATTTTTTAGGTTTAATGACATGGGTACTATTTTGCAGGATCGTTGTGTCGCTCATGTTGTCCTCGTCATTTTTATAATATGTAGGGTACAAATTTATTGCCGGATGGCGGCTACGCCTTATCCGGCCTACGACGGTTACTTCTTGGTATACAACGCGTCGAGTTTCTCTTCGAACTGGTAGTAATTGATGCTTTCGTACAGCTCGTTGCGCGTCTGCATAATGTCGATAACGCTCTTTTGCGTTCCTTCCTGGCGCAGCACGTTGTAAACCTTTTCCGCAGCGCGGTTCATGGCGCGGAAGGCCGACAGCGGATACAGCGCCATCGCGACGTTCGCGCTACGCAATTCATCCGTGGTGAACAGTGGCGTAGCGCCAAATTCGGTAATGTTGGCAAGGATTGGCACCTGTACCGCATCGGCAAACTGTCGGTACATCGCAAGCTCGGTAATGGCTTCCGGGAACAGCATATCCGCGCCTGCTTCGACGTATGCCTGGGCACGATCGATGGCGGCCTCTAACCCTTCCACCGCCAATGCATCGGTCCGCGCCATGATCACAAAGTTGGGATCGGTACGCGCATCCACGGCGGCGCGGATCCTGTCGACCATCTCGTCTTTAGAGACGATCGCCTTGTTCGGGCGATGACCGCAGCGTTTGGCACCGATCTGATCTTCAATATGCAGCGCGGCGGCACCGGCTTTGGAAATCGACTTGACGGTACGCGCCACGTTGAAGGCTGACGATCCAAAACCGATATCCGCATCCACCAGCAATGGCAGCGGGCAAACATCAGTAATACGGCGAATATCGGTTAGCACATCATCAAGGGTAGAAATACCAAGATCCGGCAGACCCAGAGACCCCGCCGCGACGCCGCCGCCGGAGAGATAAATTGCCTGATACCCGGCGCGTTGGGCCAGCAGAGCGTGGTTGGCGTTGATGGTGCCAACGATTTGTAATGGATTTTCTTTGCTGAGCGCGGCGCGAAACGCCTGCCCTGGGGAGTGTAGAGACATATCCCGTCCTCTTGTTATCAACTTGTTATCATTCGTTGATTTATTTAAAGCAAGGGGTATGCCAAAGACCTTAATTTTTAATTAATTTATATATTTATCTTTAAAAACAATAAATTAAATTAACTCCTTGTATCTTTGTTGTACAAAAGCGTGTCAGCTATCGTTTCATGAAACGTTCCTTCGCGTTTCATTGCAACATTTATGAAACACAACTAAACCCTAATACTCGGTTCCTTACTTTTTAGGATAGTTATGGCTGATACACATCTTCCGCCACGGGTGAACGACGACAAACCGGTTATCTGGACCGTTTCGGTCACGCGTCTTTTCGAACTGTTTCGCGACATCAGCCTGGAGTTCGACCACCTGGCAACCATCACCCCTATTCAGCTTGGTTTTGAAAAAGCGGTGACGTATATCCGCAAGAAGTTAGCCACCGAGCGTTGTGATGCCATCATTGCGGCGGGTTCCAACGGGGCGTATCTGAAAAGCCGTTTATCGATTCCGGTGATCCTGATTAAACCCAGTGGTTTTGACGTGCTACAGGCGCTGGCAAAAGCGGGAAAGCTCACCTCGTCGATTGGCGTCATTACCTATCAGGAAACCCTCCCCGCGCTGCTCGCCTTTCAAAAAACCTTCAATTTGCAGCTTGAACAACGCAGCTATATCACCGAAGAAGATGCCCGTGGACACATCAACGAGCTGAAGGCCAACGGCACGCAGGCGGTCGTCGGCGCGGGGTTGATTACCGACCTGGCAGAAGAAGCAGGCATGACCGGCATCTTTATCTATTCGGCGGCCACCGTGCGCCAGGCCTTTGTCGATGCGCTCGATATGACTCGTCTGACGCTGCGCAGAAACGGTCCGTACGTTTCCGGCGATACGCTGCGTACCCGCTACGCGCTGGGGGATATGCGCGGTCACTCGGCACAGATGGAACAGGTGCGGCACACCATTATGCTTTATGCCCGTTCGCGTGCGCCGGTGCTGATTCAGGGCGAAACCGGCACGGGCAAAGAGCTGGCGGCGCAGGCAATTCATCGTGAGTTTTTCACCCGTCAGGAGAATCGGCGCGGTAAACCTTCGCCGCCGTTTGTTGCCGTCAACTGCGGGGCCATCACCGAATCATTACTGGAAGCGGAGCTGTTTGGCTATGAGGATGGGGCCTTTACCGGCTCTCGTCGGGGAGGACGCGCGGGCCTGTTTGAAATTGCCCACGGCGGAACGCTGTTTCTTGATGAGATAGGCGAAATGCCGCTGCCGTTACAAACCCGACTGCTGCGCGTACTGGAAGAAAAAGAGGTCACCCGGGTCGGTGGACATCAGCCGATTCCGGTCGATGTACGGGTGATTAGCGCCACCCACTGTCATCTGGAGCAGGAGATAAAACAGGGAGAATTTCGCACCGATCTGTTTTATCGCCTGAGCATTTTGCGCCTCACGCTACCGCCGCTACGCGAGCGATTGCCCGATATCCTGCCGCTGGCGGAAGGCTTTTTAAAACAGTCGCTGGCAGAACTGGACGTGCCGTTTTCTGAACCTGTGCGCAAGGGGCTGGCTCTGAGTCAACCGACGTTACTGAATTATGGCTGGCCTGGGAATATCCGCGAACTGCGTAACATGATGGAGCGCCTGGCACTGTTTTTAAGCGTCGAGCCGCAACCGGCGCTGAACGTACAATTCCTGCAGCAACTGTTACCGGAACTGGCCGTTGCTGCTGACTCGCCGCAGGTATCCTCATCGCTGACGCCGCAGCAGGTGCTGGCGCAATTCAATGGCGACAAAACCGCGGCTGCACGATATCTCGGGGTAAGCCGAACCACGTTCTGGCGCAAATTAAAAGAAAACCCGCCGATTCAATGACCGGCGGGTATCGTGATTTTTACAGCAGCGTATTATTTTTTCTTATAGATATTGGCTGTGCCATGGATTTTATTATCCGTTTGACCGGAGGTTAATACCACAACGTCGGCACCTTTCTCTTCTGCTTTCTTCAGCAGCTCTTCTTTAGCGTCTGCGACAGAAACTTCATTACTCGTTGAGATATCACCGATTTTTGTGTACTGCGACTCAACCTTTTTAAATTCAAGTTTTGTCATAAATTCCGCGGCATATGCGTTGGTCACGACAAAAGCTAATGCACCAATAAGTACTTTAATTCCAGTTTTCATAGACCAGCTCCAGGTTTTGTTATTACGCCATCATTGATCCCTGAACATTACATGACGCGATTCAAGGATGATTAATAACTAGTCCAGCCTGGATAAAAAATCCACATTTTGCAGGAATATATAAAGATTTTGCGGCGCAGAAAAACCGCCCGTCGGGTAGCGGCGCGTCAACCCGTTCAAAGTTTCACTAGCCAGTGTGAGTTGATCCTCAGAACAGGCCGCTCTCTGAAATTATAGTGTTAACTTTATGAGAATCTAAGGGATTGCTGTCTATGGAACCTCTGCACGCCGTCGTACTCACCGTCAGCCTGTTTGTTTTAACTTTTTTTAACCCCGGCGCGAACCTGTTTGTGGTGGTGCAAACCAGCCTGGCATCAGGGCGACGCGCGGGCGTGATGACCGGTCTGGGCGTCGCCTTAGGCGATGCGTTTTACTCCGGCCTCGGGCTCTTTGGCATGGCGACGCTTATCACTCAGTGTGAAGAAATTTTTTCGTTGATTAAGGTTGTCGGTGGCGCTTACCTACTGTGGTTTGCCTGGAACAGCATCCGGCATCAGGCTACGCCGCAAATGCCAACGCTACAGCAGCCGCTTTCCGCCCCCTGGTATGTGTTTTTCCGCCGTGGGTTATTAACGGATTTATCTAATCCGCAAACCGTGCTGTTTTTTATTAGTATTTTCTCGGTCACCTTAAGCGCAGACACGCCAACGTGGGCCAGGTTGATGGCCTGGGCAGGCATTGTGTTGTCTTCCGTTATCTGGCGTATCTTTCTCAGCCAGGCGTTTTCGTTACCCGCCGTACGTCGGGCGTATGGACGAATTCAACGGGTTGCCAGCCGGGTGATTGGCGCCATAATCGGTGTCTTCGCACTCAGGCTTATTTACGAAGGTATTAGCCATCGATAAGAGAGTTTAACTTGACCATCGTGAGGTAATTGTCCGTAATACCGCCTGAATTTTTAATCGCACGTTGAGTGGCAGTGAGATGGAACAGGTTGAACCGGTAAACGACACATTACTCCTTACAGAATGGCAGGCACTGTTACGTCAAACATCGCCTGAAGTTCACACGCTCCTGACATCGCTAAGCGATGAAGAGATCCGCCATTTAGTAACCGTTTTTTATGACTATATGCTCTCCCACGCGGAGAGCGCATTGTTCCTCAATACAGAACAGGTCAGCACCCGCCTCAGCGGCAGCATGTTTGACTGGCTGCGCAGCGTACTTGGCAGTGCGCACGAAGATCTCTCACAACTGCTGGGCAAACAGCGCAAAATTGGTGTGGTACATGCCCGTATCGGGCTGCCCATCGATCTGGTAAACCGCGGCGCGCGCAAGCTGAAAGATGAGCTGTACAGGATGTTAAAAACAAAGGCGGATTCCACTCCCGCCCTGCTGAGCGATGCTATCTGTTTCAGCAGTCTGGCAATGGATACTGCGCTGGAAGCCATGACGGTCTCCTATTCCCCCAGTTTTCAAAACTCTATGCACACGCAGGAGCAGTACCGTCTGCAGACTATTTACGATGACGTAAACGTCGAGCGCGAGCGGCAAATCCGTTCGTTTACCGACTGGGAAAATCAGTTTATCTATAACATCGCTATCGGAATGCCTTTCGGTGAGATGGTGTTTCTGGCGAACTCTGACTTCGGTATGTGGTTGTCACATAAGGGAAAACATATCCTCGGCAACAGCAATCTGCTGAATGAGATGGAATCCCTGATTGCAGAGATAGACAACCGTCTGACGACAACCCTGTCTCATCAGCATCAGCCGACAGAACCCGAGCGGATGAGCTTATTGCAGGATGTACGCCAGCTATCGGCAAAAATCCATTTCCTGCTCGCCTCAATGTTCGACGCACTGGTTAAGCAGGAAAATGGTAAAGATTCGCTGACCCAGTTGCTTAATCGCCGCTTTATTCCGACCATCATGCGGCGCGAGATCTCACTGGCGTTACATACGCGTAAGCCTTTTACCCTGGCGATGCTCGATATCGACTACTTCAAGCAAATTAACGATAACTTCGGGCATAATACCGGCGATTTGACGCTCAAAAACGTCGCGGCGATCATTTACGATCATATCCGCAGCAGCGATTACGTGTTCCGCTACGGTGGCGAAGAATTTATGATTCTGCTCGTCGAGTCAGATCAATCACAGGCCAGTATTATTCTGGAAACGCTGCGTATGAAAATTGCCGAGATGCGCATGGCAGCCTCAGCGACAGAAACGTTTTCTATTACCGTCAGTATTGGTATTGCCGAATATGACTATCACCCCGACTACAAGCAGTTGGTTGATAAAGCCGATCGTGCACTTTATCTGGCGAAAAGTAATGGCCGCGACCGCGTTGAGGTTTATCAGGAATAAGCGTTCCCCCGCAGTGACATAAATACCCCGTTCAGGGTGGTTATAAATATCGGGCTGTTATGACTATTCAGGCATCTTTGCATGAAGAAAATAACAGCCGCGTAATAAGATGCAAATCAAATACACCAAATATGAATAGCGCTAGCATATCCCGGTGATGACGCCTTCTGAATGCAGAAGGGGAAATATGAGGGATAGTATAAAACCATGAACGGGAAGAAGAGAACGCGCTGGCAGCGCCGCCCAGGCACCACCGGGGGCAAACGGCCGTGGAATGACTGGCGCAACGCCAGCAGCTGGCGAAAAGCCACCCAGTTTCTCCTGCTGGCTATCAATATTTATATTGGCGTGGCGTTCTGGTATTGGGTCCGCTATTTCGAAACCGCTGGCACCAGCGTTTATGTCCCAAGGCCCGGTGGTATTGAGGGATGGCTGCCAATAGCGGGCTTGATGAATATCCGCTATACGCTAGAGACCGGTTTTCTTCCGCCCATCCATGCCGCCTCTATGCTGCTGTTAGTTGCGTTTATCCTGATTAGCCTGTTGTTAAAAAAAGCCTTTTGTTCATGGTTATGCCCGGTGGGGACGCTTTCCGAACTGCTCGGTAATCTGGGGAGAAAATTATTCGGTCGCAACTTTACGCTGCCGCGCTGGCTGGATATCCCGCTGATCAGCCTGAAGTATCTGCTGCTAAGTTTCTTCTTGTATATCGCCCTGTCGATGCCCGCCCAGGGGATCCAGTATTTTCTGACGTCAGCCTATGGCATCATCATCGATGTGAAGATGCTCGATTTCTTTCGCCATATTGGCTCCGCCACGCTCATCTCCGTGGTGGTTATCAGCCTCCTGAGCCTGTTTATTCGCAACGCCTGGTGTCGTTATCTGTGCCCTTACGGCGCACTGCTGGGTCTGTTCTCGCTGTTCTCGCCGTTTAAAATCCGCCGCAACGCCGACAGTTGCATTGATTGCGGGAAATGCGCGAAAAATTGCCCATCGAAAATCCCGGTCGACAGACTGATTCAGGTGCGTACTGTGGAATGCACTGGCTGCATGACCTGTGTTGAATCCTGCCCGGTGGCTTCAACATTGAGCTTTTCCCTGCAGACACCGCCGGGTACAAAAGGCAACGGTAAATCGTTATGGCGGCAAACAGCACTGTCGGGTGTTGCTATGACAATACTGGTGCTGGGGATTCTGTTTGCCACCATTGGTTACGCGGTTTATGCCCATGTCTGGGATACACCGATACCGGATCACCTGTATTTCCAGTTGATCCCGAAGGCAACAATGATCGGCCATTAATTCGTTACCAGTGTGTTCAAAAACCCTGCCATTTCTGGCAGGGTTTGCTGCCTGTAACACCATTTTAAGACGATTGAACTTGTCTCATCGTGTCCCCGTTTATACAACCTTAAATATCACCCGTAATTCTTTTTCTATTATGTTATGGGCGAGCAGGACCACAATAATGAACGGGATAACATCATGACTAAAATAAAACTGGCGCTGCTTTTACCTCTGTTTCTGGCGGGTTGTACGGTGAGCGATGGAGAATTAAGAAACGCTTACGCTCAGCGTTATCAGCAGCCCGCCGCCTATGTCGATATCTATAAACAGAAAATAGCAGGCATGGATATTAATGCGCTGGCCCAATATGCCGCCGCAGAAGATAAGAAAAAAATGCGTGGGCAACCAAGACTAAAAATCGACGAATTTATTACCATTGAAAATGTGCGGGCGAAAGGAAACCGGGTGGTCTATGATTACTCGCTATCCGAGAGCTGGCTGGCGCTGTCCGCAGATAAACAGCGTGAAAAGCAGACCAATATGAATAAAGACCTGATCTATCGTACCTGCTCGCTGGAAACGGTACGCCTGGCGCAGGCGAAAGGGTTGGAAGAAGAACATAACTATTACAGCCAGTACCCAGACAAACTCGCCTTTACCCTGAGAACCAGCGCGCAGATTTGTATGCAAAACGGTTTTACGCAATAACCGCAGTCCCCCAGCCTGATGGCACTGCGCTTATCAGGCCTACAATTTGCACGCAACTGTAGGCTTGATAAGGCGCCAGCGCCGCCATCCGGCTAAAAAACGATACTCAGAACTTCCATGAAACGCTGCCGACAATGCTGCGCTCGGCGCCGAAGTAGCAGTATGAGAGCGAATTACAAGCCGCAACGTAGCGCTTGTCGGTCAGGTTATTGACGTTCAACTGGGCGCTCAACCCTTTAATACCGATATTCGTTAAGTCGTAGCCAATTGCCATATCCACCAGCGTGTAGGACGGCAGAGTGTGAGTATTCAGGCGATCGCTGGCAATACCGTTGACATAACGCACGCCTGAGCCCAGCGTCAGGCCATCCAGCGGACCACTTTTCATATCGTAGCTCAGCCAGGTACTGGCCTGGTTACGCGGTGCGTACACTGCGCGCTTACCCTGCTCTTCCGGGCTGCTTTTCTTATAGCGAATGTCGGTATAGGTATACGCAGCCTGCAGACGGAAGCTCTCCGTCAGTTGGCTAATGGCCTCCAGCTCTACCCCTTCCGACTCAATTTCCCCAATCGAGCGGTACGGATCGGTCGGCTCTTCTTTGGTGGCGATATTCGTCTGATTGATACGGAATACTGACGCGCTGAACTGACTGTTGAGTCCTTCCGGCTCATATTTCAGCCCGGCTTCCCACTGCTTGCCTTTCATCGGATCCAGCAGATTGCCGTTCTCATCGGCAAAGCTGGTTGGCGTAAAGGCGGTGGAATAACTCACATACGGCGCAAAGCCGTTATCGAACAAATAGAGCAGCGCAGCACGGGTGCTGAAGTTGTTTTTGTCCAGATCGCTGCGGGTGTCGTTGATCTTATCAATGTTAGAAACGCTGACCTGATCGTAGCGTCCGCCGAGCGTAATACGCCAGCGATCCCATGACATCTGATCCTGCAAATAGTAGCCTGTCTGGCGCAGCTTGTGCTTCTCACGCGCATACATGTTGATGTAATCAGGCTTCGCGCCGTATACCGGGTTAAAGGCGTCAATCGGCGGGAATGCACCGTAGTAACCGGTGGTATTGTTGCTGCGATCCTGATAGTCGATCCCCACCAGCACACGGTGGTTGACCTGCCAGGTATCAAAACTGCCATCGAGTTGGTTATCCAGCGTAATCGCCGACATTTTTTCATCAGAGCCGGAGTAGCCGCGATTAAGCTCGGTTTCATTCAGCCAGCCCGCCGCATACACCTGATTCAGCTCAACGTCGGTATGCAGGTAGCGCAGTTTTTGCCGCACCGACCAGCCGTTATCAAACAGGTGTTCAACGTTGTAGCCCACCATATTTTCACGGCGATCGTATTTGTCGTAATCATCCTCGCCTTCGTAAAAGGTGTTGGAGATCTTTTGCCCGTAATGGGGAACCACGGTGCCGTCATACGGCAGACCGGAGTGGCTTCCGCCTTCCGGGTCACGGTGCAGATAAGCCATCAGATCCAGACGCGTCTGGTCGGTGATGCGCCATGTCAGGCTGGGCATCAGCGCATAACGTTCTTCCTTCAATGGACCAAACTGCGAGTCCGCGTAACGCGTCATTCCACTCAGTCGAGCCGCCACGCGATCGTTATCATCCAGCGCCCCGGTAACATCAAACGCCGCGCCGCGCTGGTTATTGTTGCCAGCAAACAGTTTCACTTCTCCACCGGCATCAAACGACGGCTTACGTGATGTCAACGCGACAATACCGCCCGGAGAAGAACGACCATACAGTACGGAAGCCGGGCCGCGTACCACTTCGATATCGTCGAGGAACCACGGATCGACCACCAGCGAGCTGTGTGAGTTGGTGTCCCCCATCATCTTCAGGCCATCGAGATAAACGTTGTCCAGGCTACCATCCGAGAAACCACGCAGCACAATATAGTCAAAGCGGTTGGAGGCACCGATCTGATTGCTGTACACCCCCGGCGTATAGCTAACGGCCTGGCGCACGCTGGTTGCGCCCTGTTCTTCAAACTGTTCACGGGTAACGATCGATACCGACTGAGGCGTTTCAAGATCCGGCGTGGCGAGCTTCGTGGCCCCGCTTTGCATTTGCGAGGTGACAACCACCGTATCGTTTTTTGTTGTTTCCTGCGCCAGCAGAGGAAAAGCCACGCTACCGGTCACCCATCCCACCAACAGCGCCAACCGAGTCTTCGCGAACATGAATATCTCCAAAGGCATGTCTAATTGTAAGTGAGAATTATTACCTTTTTGCTAACGGAGATAGCTATGCAGGATGCCAGATTGCTTATGCGCAGTGCCAAATTGTCGAAAAGGCACGTGCGCAAAACGCAAAAATGGATTAGCAAAGTTTGAGCATATCGCCCGGCGAAAAGCCGTAACGACGCCGAAAAGCGGTAGAGAAGTTGGTAGCGTGCTGATAACCCGACATCCAGGCCGCCTGCTGTACGCTGTATCCTTCCAGTAAATAGCCGCGCGCGCGTGCCAGACGGCAATCACGCAGGTAGTCAAAAACGGAACAGCCATAGGTCGCACGGAACTTGCTGCGCAGGCTGCTGGGGCTCATCGCCGCGCGTTGGGCCAGGGCATTGAGGGTGTAGTCATTCTCGGGACTCTGCTCCAGCAGACGACGAACGACCTCCAGCCGCTGCTGTTCACCACTTGCCGCAAGCCGCTTGCCACTCTCGACCTGATACACGCTGAGGCCATGGCCGAACAGTTGTAATATCAGCCCTTCCAGCATCAGTTGGCGAGAAACATGACCGATCGTGCTCCGCTGCGCATACTGCAAGCCGCTGAGTAAAAACCCCGGCACCTGCCAGATAAGCGTCGGCGCTTCGCATCTTTCCCACTCACGCATCAACGATTCGAGCAAGCCCGTGCGCCACGCGCCGTCAGGATACAGACCGAGCGATAGCGTGCGCAGTTTACAGTCAGCATGATGGCGGGCGCACATCGTCTGATGCTCGCTCAGGCGTGAGCTAAACGCCATTCCGGAACGCACTACATGCTCCTGCCCGTTGAACGTCAGGATGACGCAGCCTTCCAGGACCACCAGCATATACAGAGGGCTACTGTGGCGAGAGGTGGTTTCATAGGGTTGTAGCACCTGCACATCAGAGTGCGTGACACACATCCCGCAGGGGAGCGTCATCTCCTCAACTTCACCCTGCAGAACGGGGCTGCAAGACGACAAATCCGGCTTTTGCGCCAGCAGGGGAAAACGGTAATCAATACCGTAACGCTCACCAAAATCCATAAACTCGCTGACGGAGAAGGTGCGGGTAACGCATCTGGACGTATTCAGGGCAGTGGTGTTATTCATGCTGTCTTCTGCACAGGAAATGGGATTAACGGTTGATAACTGAAGCAACATTACCATTACCTGTACAACACAACAATAATAATGAGAATTATTATCAATATGGCGTATGCGATTTTCATATCGCGCTGGAGAACGTCATTCCCGATATTCTTCTCGCGCAGCTCATCAGGCAACATTGACACCTGATGAGGCGCGGTCTGTGAGCCGTGTTCAGCTCAACCTTTTTCACTGTCATAAACGGGCACGTCAAACGCACCACGATACCCGTCGAGTTTGTACTCTACTTATTATGCTGAATTTCAGGCTGGTTTTCCTCCACCTGGAACACCGCCACAGCCTGGGATAGCATTGCCGACTGCTCTTCCACACTGCCTGTCGTGGCGGCTATCTCCTCAACCAGCGATGCGTTTTGCTGAGTCACTTGCTCCATTTGCGTTACCGCAACCCGGATCTGTTCGATGCCGCGACTCTGTTCCCCCGAGGCTCCGGAGATATCTTCCATTAAGACATTAATGTTGCGTATTGCCTTCGCAATATCCGCCATCATGGCGCCACTGTTTTCGGCTATCTCTACCCCTTCCTTGACGCTAATTGCCGCTTTGGCAACCAGTTCGCTGATTTCTTTCGCCGAGGAGGCGCTGCGCTGGGCAAGCGTTCGAACTTCACTCGCCACAACGGCAAACCCACGCCCGGATTCACCCGCGCGTGCAGCTTCCACCGCCGCGTTTAATGCCAGGATATTGGTTTGAAAAGCAATACTATCAATAACATTGGATATTTCGTTCACGCCTTGCGCATTACGGCTGATCAGGTGAATTTTCTCAACCATATCACTCATTAAACGCTCGCCACGCAATGCCATTTCCGTACTTTCGCTGGTCATGACGGATGCCTGATGTGACTTATCAGTATTATTTTTGGTGGTAACGGAAATCTGTTCCATACTGGCTGCCGTTTCAACGACTGCCGCAGCCTGCTGTTCCGTTCTGGTTGATAAATCGGAATTACCGGAAGCAATTTCCTGCATACCGATATTAATAGACTCAACGCCATCGCGAATAGTGCTGACAGTCTCGCGTAGGCCTTTTTGCATATTATGCAAATTTAAGCACAGTATGCCGATTTCATTGTTACCCGACACCTTAACAGGATGGCTGAGATCGCCTTTACCAATCCGCGCAAAATGCTCAGAAACGATTTTTAAAGGCTGAATGATGGTCCGGTTCAACCAGAAATTACAGATAAAGAAGATAAGTACCGTAATGACCAGGATCACGGATACTTTCAGGATGGAGGTATTAAACTGAACGTGTGTTTGTGCAACAATCTTCTCACCAATCAGCATTGTTGATTGGTAATAATTCGTCACTTCGTTATCGAAATTTTTGCGGGCCGCGAGCAGTTCTGCATTAGCATTTTCTTGTGCATTAATAACACTGTTGCTGGAAAGCGCCTCGATTAATGTATCAATAGACTTTTGCTCAGCATTCATTTGTTGCTCAAAAGCCGTTCTGATGACTTTACCGATTTGCGGATCATCAGTCGTCAATCCAGGAATCCCCCAGAAAACATCGAACTGTTTTCTGGCATATGTCATCTGCTCTTGCATTTGTTGCAATGTCTGTTGAGCATCAGTCGTATTATGTTTTTGAATATTATCAAGAATGCTTCTGACTTTATAAACAGCCTCAACGACCTTATGCAGGGTATCCTGCTCCTTAATGATATTATCTAGTAAAAACGTATTTTTTTGATTTCCTTTGAGATCAGCCAACTCAAACCCATTGGAAAAGAACTGCATGAAGGTAAATAACAACAGCAATAATAACAGGCTGGTTTTAATTCTCATATTCTTTAACATTTAAACATCTCCATAACAATAAAAATCCTCTACGACTTAATTGTTATCGACACATCACGCAATATCTTAACCTGTAAAATGGTTAATTCTTAGCAAGTTTCCGCATTCATTCTCGCGTAATAAATTAAATATGCAGGGGTACAAACTGCGATAAACAACAGCCCTCTGGCATTGGCAAGAATAAGGCCAAAATCATTCAATATTAATATTATTTATGGATATACACGGTAACGTTTTCTTGACTTTCGACAGGCACCCGCACCCAGGACAACGAATCGACGGTGATCGGTGCCATTTCATTTTCTATGTGTAACAAAGGTGTGCTGGCGTCTGGCACACCTGTGCTTTCAGCTATCTCGAGAACACCCCGAAAAGAAATGGACACCCGGTCTGGAATGTCAGACAACCTTATCCATTCGTTGGCAATCACTAACTTTCGAGTAAACATTCGCTGTCCTTGGCGCGTGGTTTCTATCCGATAAATTTACATGTTGATCAATATATTCTTTGCATTAACAGCACATTGTTCACATCGTCAGTTAAGCATTACTTACCAGAAGAAAATGGAAGTGATAAAACTCATTTGAAACGTGTTTTACAAATTCAGCCGGAAGGTTATGTTTAATGAACGTTAACTTTGCAAACTCAACATCGCCATATACCCGGATACAGAAGGGTTTGACAATCTCACCCTGCACGCCAAAACACGCCTGCAGCCGAGTATCATCCATAAAAATAAAATTACCTTCCCTTACTTTAATCTTTTCATGCAGATCTCGCCATTTCTCTGGCGTAAGCAGAAAGCTTTCCCAACCATTATTTCTCAACACCTCAATCGTATGAGTAAACTTAAAATAATCGTTTTGCATCGATACATCGCCACTCGAAGTCGAGTATAAATATTCTATTTTAAATTTAAGTTGTGCATTGAGGCTTTTTTTCTTCCCCTCATCAATTAGCCATTGAAGTTCATTGATTACGTTCCTTGAGAAGAGCTTTCTTTTTTTAGCGATGGCCAGCCATTGCATAATAAAAAGATGCTCTGACATTTTAGAATGAATCTTACGGTCCCGTATTGCGATACCAATTGCTACCAATGCACTCCAGGTAAACGCTTCCAGGTCATCCTGATAATGGTGTCGTAACGTACTAACTTTTCCTGAATCCCTTACCACTTAAACCTGCCCAAATAAATCATTATTACATGTAAATCTTGCATTATTTCATTTTAAAAAATACTACAACTAAAAACATCAAAATATGATCCAGATTAATTTATCCCTATGTAATAAAATTGCAAACTTAACACATCACTCTTATTAATCATTGATGCCCGGATGGCTCAGCGATAAATAATAAGAATTATACGATAAAGACAAAAACTAATAATACTCATAGGTTATCAATTCCACCCACTGTTAAGAAATATGCTCATCATAAAACTTCAAAAATTTCTGATTAGAAGAAATATCATGATAGATTTGACCAGACATCCCAGACAAACACCCATTTCAACGCTAAACAGCCATTAAACATCCTAATGAAATCGCATTTTTTCCTACGCTGAGCGACAGATAGCCTCACAGCAGCAGGCCAGACATTTATAGAGGTATCAGTAATTTTAACGTTTTAAATTTCGCCTAATTCAAAAAGCCAACTTCCGGAATCAATGAACCGGAGGTTGGCTTGTCGCTGGTACGGTTAATAGAAAATACCGATGATCAGGGTGTGAGTAACAAACCCCACAATCAACGGTACGGCGGTACGCTTCACCACATCGAATGGGGTTATTTTCGCTCCGCTGGAAACAGCAATCACGACGCCGGATACCGGTGAAATTGCCCGTCCCATATGCGATGCCTGCTGCATCGGCAGGATCATGGCAACGGCGTTGGCGCCCATACTGGCGGCGATTTGCGGGATGAGTTCAACGAAGGCGAGGAATGGCGCATTCCCCGACCCCATAATGATAGCCGCGGCCAGCGTCACCAGCGCAAAGACTACCGCCATGGCAAACGGCGGTAATCCCACGTGTTCAGCCATCAGAATGAGCTGATCGATCGCACCGATGACTTTAATCCCGTGAGCAAACACCCCCGCCGCAACTAACAGTCCAACCACACCGGTAAACGCAGTGCCCATTCCTTTCAGGAAATGGCTGAAACCTTCGCATACCAACTTTAAATCACGCACCCGCAGCCATTCAATCAGCATACAGATGGTCATTGAAATGAGGACAATAGTGATAATATTCAGGTTGATGCCCCTGACGAACATTTCGGATGATCCTACTGCCATCAGTATCGGAAGCATGGGGAGGAGCGCGTAAAAAGCCGGAGATTTTCCTGAATCAGTCACTTCTGCACTACCGATTTCCCGCGGTAACGTCCCAGCGTTACGATCGCAATGCCGCTGCCAGAAAAAATGGCACACACCGACAACCAGCACCGTTGCCAGCGCTGCGGGTCCCTGGTGGTAAACAACATATTCCACTACATCCATATTTACTGCTTTAGAGCCCCTGATAGCATCGATTGCCGTCGGGGTGTAAGCCACGCCAAGCGAAGTAGCAATGACCCCTGCAGCCGAGGCCGCTGAGAGCCCTAACCCCAGCATAATGGGGAACATGGTCCCCATCAGCAACACGGCAAGCCCGGTTGCTGAAGGAATGGCCAACTGCAGGAGGCTGGCGAGCAGGTAGGAGAAAAAGAGGAGCACATAGGGCGAACGTAGCGCCCGTAAGGGTTTCGTTACTACCCGCACGACCGCCTCATTTGCGCCGATATGATCCATGTAATGCGCAAATCCCATTAACGCCATGATCATCAGGCCAAGATCGGCGGCGCGCGTGCTGAAGAGATCGCGCATCACCTCGAAAGGATCGAGAAATGAAATTCCCGTACTGGCAACCCCCTTCGGTAATACGGTACCCCATCCGGTTAACGCGGTGCAAATCATCAAGACCAAGCCCGCAATGAAGAGCACCGGTTCCGCGCGATAACCTTTCAGAATCAGACGCGCGACCACCACGATAACCAGAAGTGCGATTAACACCTGAATCATGGCTGAGCTCTCCGCTGCGCGAACTCAGCATAAGTTTCCTCAATGACCGCCACCACCACATCACTGGCGGCCCGCAGAGAACGCACCGGCAGATACTCATAAATTGAATGGAAGTTATGAGCACCGGTAAAAATATTCGGGCACGGCAACCCTTTCTGCGACAGCACGGCGCCATCATACCCGCCACGCATGGCGACAGGCGCTGGCGTTATGCCGCATTTCTGATACGCGCGTAATGCAATATCAATCGGGTAGTGAGCCTCCCCCTGCAAACTGTTCAACACATTCGCGTAGCGATCGGCTAAATGACAGACCACGCTGTTTTCCCCCCACAGGGCACAGGTGCTGACGGCCAGCTGGCGGATAAACGCCATACGCGCCTTATAACCTTCTTCACTGAAATCGCGGATATCCAGCTTAAGTACCGTGCGGGCGCTGTTACCCTGTAGCTGTTTTACCCAGTAATACCCTTCGCGCCCTTCCGTATATTCAGGCGCTTCTCCCCCTGGTAGCATGGCAATAAACTTATGCGCCATCAGCAGCGAGTTCTTTAGCTTGCCTTTGGCCGACATCGGGTGTGCGGACTGGCCGGTAAAGATGATTTCCGCATCGCCCGCATTCCAGTTCTCGTAAACAAACTCACCGATACCGCAACAATCCAGGGTATAGCCAAAATCAGCGCCAAACGCGGCAACATCAAATGCTTTTGCGCCACGCAAGCCCTGTTCCTCATCCGGGACAAAACCCACTTTTACCGGCCCATGTTTAATCTCCGGGTGTGCAACCAGATACTCAAGAGCATTCATAATCGCGGCGAGGGCTGCTTTATCATCAGCGCCCAACAGACTGGTTCCGTCGGTCACCAGCAGGTCATCACCGATATAATTTTTCAGTTCCGGGAATTCACTTTCGCGCAGGTAAATATTCAGCTCTTTGTTCAGGCATACATCCCCACCGAGATATTGCAGGCGCTGTGCTTTAGTATCTGCGGTCTGTTCCGCACTGGTATCCAGATGACCAAAAAAGGAGACCACCGGGATCGTGTCGTCGGTATTTGCAGGTAAGGTTGCCGTCACTATAGCGGTATCCCTGACCTCAATGTTTTCCATTCCTAATGCTTCAAGTTCTGCTGCAAGCAGTTTTGCCAGTTCCATTTGACCAGGAGAAGAAGGCATTATCCCATTAGCGCCGTTTTCCCTTGACGTCGTGGTATTGATTTTCGTGTAGTTAATAAAGCGTTCAACAATATCCATTCCAGGAGATCCTTTAATGTATCATTTATGAGGTACTGCGAGAGGTGTTCTGCATGCAGCGTGGGGTAAATAATTTGAGAGCCAAATAAAATCAGCGCTCATCCCAGAACGCTGATTTTATGGGCATTACGACAACGATTTATATAAAGGAAGATAAAAAGGCCAGTAATTACACCTGCGATTAAAAAACTCCTTTCTGATTGATAAAATCATATTCCCTGTCTGTTTTACTGCTATTTCCCATGGTGTTAAGCTAACAGAAGTCATAACCGGCATCCCTATACCTATGAGATAATAGAAATCATCTAGATTCCTGTATTCTGTACTGGCATAAGACATACCATCGCTATATTTTTTTAATGAACGAATACTGTATCAGCAACATGCAACCGTTTGCACCTCTCTACAAATAGCCACTTCGCACACTAAAATCCGTGAACAAAATCACAATTACCTCAAAAGCAAAAAACTTCTATCGCGCTGAAAAAAAATGCAGTTATAAGCAAAGCTATACAATACCCATATAAACATAGTTAGAATTATACTATTCCATATGAAATAGATTCAACATGATACTATTTCAACATTGGCGTAGGGCCTGGCAAACAAAATCGTCGTAATCAATAATGTTAAACATCAATAACGATAATAGTAAACTTTCTATTTATGACCATGAGCCAAATAATATACAGGCAAAAAAAAACCTCTCCCCCGAGAAGAGATTCAGGGCAGAGGTAATACGGGTGTTAAGGACATACTTATAGTTTTATATGATAACAGAAGCGCTTCTTGCAAGACCGAGTATACACACTTAGCCGCGTTAAGAAAATTCTTAAAAACATTGGATTGAAAATTTCATTTAAAACCACAATTATGATAAAGGAGCATTTATCAAAGAACAAAATTAACCCACAAAAAGAGTAAATCATACTAATCAATGAGGTGATGAAAAAAGAATAGCAATGCTGTATGACTACCGATAGCGTTTCTGGCAATGATGGAACATTAAATTAACTTAATGAATAAACGCAATTTACATAACGAGAATTAAAAAGTCATTAAATAAAAGAAATACAATTTTTTGTTACAGATCACACTTCCACTACAGGAGGGTTCCCCTACAGTTCATTGCAGGTATGATTTAGCAGGCAAATACCTTTCAACTCAACCCGAGGCTTTGATGCTGGAGAATGTAATCATCTGATAATCAGCTTCCCGACCTTTTCAGGCCGGACTGGTTATCAATGCGCCGAATTCGAATGCGGACACCGCTGTGTGTTTGCACATTTTGCACATGATGATTAAACAGGTTTTCCAGTATGAATTTATCCCGTCAGGAACAACGTACCTTACACGTTCTCGCCAAAGGTGGCCGTATTGCTCACGTCCGCGATGCCTCTGGCCGCGTCACTTCCGTCGAATGCTATAGCCGTGAAGGGTTGCTGCTCTGCGACTGCACGCTCGAAGTGTTCAAAAAACTCAGGACCAAGAAACTGATCAAATCCGTCAATGGTCAGCCCTACCGTATTAATACGACCGGGCTGAACAACGTTCGCGCCCAACTTGATAATCGCTAAGGAGAGAGAGATGGATATCCCGAAGATTTTTACCATCAGCGAAAGCGCACATCGCATTCATAATCCGTTCACCGCACAGAAATACGCCACGTTAGGCCAGGTTTTACGGATGGCACCGGGAACTCGCATTCTGGACCTCGGCAGCGGTTCAGGTGAGATGTTGTGCACCTGGGCACGCGATCACGGTATTTCCGGCATGGGTATCGATATGAGCCGGCTGTTCAGTGAGCAAGCCACCCTGCGGGCTAAAGAGTTGGGTGTCGATGAGCATGTGCGTTTTATTCATGCCGACGCAACAGGTTATATCGCCGAAGAAAAATTCGATATTGCCGCCTGCATTGGCGCAACCTGGATTGCCGGCGGCGTCGCCGGAACGGTCAGACAGCTGGAACAAAGCCTCAAACCAGGTGGGATCATACTCATCGGTGAACCTTACTGGCGTCAGATGCCCGCAACGGAGAGCCTCGCCCAGGCCTGCGGTGCCACCGCCGTGGCCGATTTTCTTTCTCTGCCAGAGCTCGTTTCATCTTTCGACCTGCTCGGTTATGACGTGGTTGAAATGGTACTGGCTGACCAGGAGGGTTGGGACAGATACGAGGCGGCAAAATGGCTGACGATGCGCCAGTGGCTGGAGGCTAATCCGGACGATGAATTTGCTCCGGAAGTCAGAGAGCAACTGAGGAGTTCACCAGCACGCCACGTGGCCTTCACCCGGGAGTACATTGGTTGGGGCGTGTTCGCCCTCATACAGAGGTAATATGTACCGTCGGTATAACCATGCAGGTTATACCGACTTTTTTCATCGCTTACTTCATTAATACTTCAACAAATTTAGCCAGCCATTGCGGATGCGCGGGCCATGCAGGCGCGGTAATCAGATTGCCATCCACGTGAGCTTGATCAATACCGATATCTGCGTAATGCCCACCGCTCAGACGAACTTCTGGCGCACAGGCTGGATAGGCACTACAGGTCCGGTTTTCTAACACTCCCGCCGCCGCTAACAGCTGAGGTCCATGACAGACCGCGGCGATAGGCTTACCGGCAGCGTTGAAATCTTGCACCAGCTTAATAACATCCGGATTCAGCCGGAGATATTCCGGCGCACGTCCGCCGGGGATCAGCAGCGCATCGTAATCGGTGGCCCGCGCCTCGGCAAAATTCGCATTCAGCGTAAAACGATGACCCGGTTTTTCACTGTAGGTCTGCGCCCCATCAAAATCATGAATAGCGGTTTGAACGTAGTCCCCCTGACTTTTATCCGGACAGACGGCATCAACACGATGGCCCAGCATCTGCAATGCCTGAAAAGGCACCATCGTTTCATAATCTTCGACATAATCGCCGACCAGCATCAGTATCTTCTTCATTCACATCCCCCGCTCATGGTTATTAATGATGAGAAATCACGACCATCTTTACTATAGCCCACGCATTTCACGACATTAATAAAACCCGACGCACAGGGCGGTCTCCCCTGCGCGTTTTTTATTCCCGGGCAGTGAAAAACAGGTAACGGGCACGAAAATATCGCAATAGGACATAACCCCATTCTTTGCATTGTTTCTCCCCACTGATCGGATAGGCTTTTTTAGATTATCACTGGCGACGTGGCCAGAACTCAACGGGGGAAGAAACGCGTGTTATGAATACGAATACCGAGGAGACCTTTTATCAGGCGATGCGCCGCAAAGGGGTGAGTCGACGCAGTTTTCTCAAATATTGCAGCCTGGCAGCAACATCGTTAGGGTTGGGAGCCGCAATGACGCCCAGAATAGCCTGGGCGCTGGAAAACAAACCCCGGATCCCGGTAGTCTGGATCCACGGGCTGGAATGCACCTGTTGCACCGAATCCTTTATCCGCTCCTCTCATCCACTTGCCAAAGACGTCATCCTCTCCCTGATTTCCCTTGATTATGACGACACCCTGATGGCCGCCGCCGGAACACAGGCCGAAGAGGTATTTGAAGACATTCTGAGCCGCTACCACGGCAGATACATTCTGGCCGTCGAGGGCAATCCTCCGCTGGGTGAACAAGGAATGTTCTGCATCAGCGGCGGGCGACCGTTTATTGAAAAGCTAAAAAGAGCCGCAGCAGGTGCCAGCGCGATTATCGCCTGGGGAACCTGTGCCTCCTGGGGCTGCGTGCAGGCTGCCCGGCCTAACCCAACCCAGGCAACGCCAATCGATAAAGTGATCACCGATAAGCCAATCGTGAAAGTGCCCGGCTGCCCGCCGATTCCGGATGTCATGAGCGCCATCATTACCTATATGGTGACGTTTGATCGTCTGCCTGAACTCGATCGTCTGGGGCGTCCTCTGATGTTCTATGGTCAGCGTATTCACGACAAATGCTACCGCCGCGCCCATTTTGACGCCGGGGAGTTCGTTGAGAGCTGGGACGATGACGCCGCCCGAAAAGGCTATTGCCTGTACAAAATGGGCTGCAAAGGGCCTACCACCTATAACGCCTGCTCCACCACCCGTTGGAATGGCGGCGTTTCTTTCCCCATCCAGTCCGGTCATGGGTGTCTGGGATGTTCAGAGAACGGCTTCTGGGATCGCGGTTCGTTCTACAGCCGCGTGGTCGATATCCCGCAGATGGGGACGCATTCAACCGCCGATACCGTGGGACTCACAGCACTTGGCGTGGTGGCTGCCAGCGTCGGTGTCCACGCCGTCGCCAGCGCCGTCAATCAACATAACCGCCACAAACAGCAATTAGCCGACGCCGGACAACAGTCGCCAGACAATGAGGATAAACAGGCATGAGCAATTCGTATCAAACCCAGGGATATACGGTCAATAATGCCGGTCGCCGCCTGGTTGTCGACCCCATTACGCGCATTGAAGGCCATATGCGTTGTGAAGTGAACATTGATGAGCAGAACATCATCACCAACGCGGTGTCCTGTGGCACCATGTTCCGTGGACTGGAAATCATTCTGCAAGGGCGCGACCCGCGCGATGCCTGGGCGTTTGTCGAACGAATTTGCGGGGTGTGCACCGGCGTACATGCGCTCGCATCGGTCTATGCCATTGAAGATGCCATTGGCATCAAGGTGCCCGACAACGCCAACATCATTCGCAATATTATGCTGGCGACGCTGTGGTGCCACGACCACCTGGTGCACTTTTACCAGCTAGCCGGAATGGACTGGATTGACGTGCTGAATGCCCTGAAAGCGGACCCGCGCGCAACATCACAGCTGGCACAAAGCCTTTCTGCCTGGCCGATGTCCTCCCCAGGCTACTTCTTTGACGTCCAAAACCGCCTGAAGAAATTTGTCGACGGCGGTCAGTTGGGGATTTTCCGCAACGGTTATTGGGGGCATCCGCAGTACAAACTGTCCCCAGAGGCCAACCTGATGGGCTTTGCCCATTATCTGGAAGCGCTCGATTTTCAGCGCGAGATTATCAAAATCCATACGGTGTTTGGCGGTAAGAATCCGCATCCGAACTGGATTGTCGGCGGCATGCCATGCGCTATCAATATCGATCAGAGCGGCGCGGTTGGCGCGGTCGATATGGAACGCCTTAACCTGGTACAGTCAATCATCACCCGCACCGCCGACTTCATCAACAACGTCATGGTTCCTGACGCGCTGGCTATCGGCCAGTTCAATAAATCCTGGAGCCAGATTGGCACCGGTCTGTCTGATAAGTGTGTCTTAAGCTACGGCGCGTTCCCGGATATCGCCAACGACTTCAGCGCGAAGAGCCTGTTGATGCCTGGCGGCGCCGTCATTAACGGTGATTTTAACAACGTCATGCCGGTAGACCTGGCCGATCAGCAGCAAATTCAGGAGTTTGTCGATCATGCCTGGTACCGTTATCCGGACGATCAATTAGGTCGTCACCCGTTCGAGGGGATTACTGAACCCTGGTATAACCCCGGCGATGTCAAAGGCAGCGATACCGATATCCAGCAGCTCAACGAGCAGGAACGCTACTCGTGGATTAAAGCCCCGCGCTGGCGCGGACACGCCATGGAAGTTGGACCGTTGGCGCGTACGCTGATTGCCTATCACAAAGGGGATGCCGCCACGATTGAATCCGTCGATCGCATGATGTCCGCACTCAAGCTGCCGCTGTCGGGTATGCAGTCGACACTGGGGCGTATTTTGTGCCGCGCGCACGAGGCGCAGTGGGCCGTGAGCAAGCTGCAATATTTCTTCGACAAGCTGATGACCAACCTGAAAAACGGCAATCTGGCTACGGCGAATACCGAAAAATGGGAGCCTGCAAGCTGGCCGCAGCAGTGCCGTGGGATCGGTTTTACCGAGGCGCCGCGCGGGGCACTCGGTCACTGGGCGTCGATTCGCGACCAGAAGATCGACGTGTATCAGTGCGTGGTGCCGACCACCTGGAATGCCAGCCCGCGCGATCCGAAAGGACAAATTGGTGCCTACGAGGCGGCGTTGATGGGTACCCAAATGGCGATACCGGATCAACCGCTGGAGATCCTGCGCACCTTGCACAGCTTCGACCCCTGCCTGGCATGTTCAACCCACGTCCTCGGCGACGACGGCAGCGAACTTATCGCAGTCCAGGTTCGCTAAGCGTTAAGGAACGAAACGATGACTGGAAAGATACCCCCACGCGTCGGGGAGGCGCGTGATACCGCCGTCAGCCACTATGTGTTTGAAGCGCCCGTACGCTTATGGCACTGGCTGACGGTGGGCTGCATGTTGGTTTTGATGGTAACCGGATACTTCATTGGCCGACCGCTGCCGTCGGTCAACGGCGAGGCCACTTATCTGTTCTACATGGGCGACATCCGGTTAGTGCATTTCGCGGCAGCCATGGTGTTCACGGTGATACTGCTGGGTCGCATTTATTGGGCCTTCGTCGGCAATCGCTATTCACGCGAGCTGTTTATCGTGCCGGTCTGGCGTCGCAGCTGGTGGCAGGGTGCGTTTTCGGTGGTGCGCTGGTATCTGTTTCTGGAAAAAAAACCGGGAGAGGATATCGGCCATAACCCCGTCGCGCAGGCGGCGATGTTCGGTTATTTCCTGCTCTCAGTTTTTATGATCCTCACCGGTTTTGCCTTATACAGCGAGCATAGCCAGTACGCCATTTTTACCCCCTTTCACTATGTGACCGAGTTTTTCTATTGGACCGGCGGTAACTCTCTCGATATTCACAGCTGGCATCGGTTGGGGATGTGGTTCATCGCCGCCTTTATCATTGGGCATGTATATATGGCTATCCGTGAGGACATCATGTCTGACGATACCGTCATCTCAACCATGATCAACGGCTACCGTAGCCACAAATTTGCCAAACGCCAGCACGATAAGGAGGCCTCATGAGCGAACCTAACGTCATCGTGATGGGCTTAGGCAACCTGCTGTGGGCAGACGAAGGATTTGGCATTCGCGTCGCCGAGCGCTTGTACGCCCACTATCACTGGCCGGAATGGGTAGAGATTGTCGACGGCGGCACGCAAGGGCTGAATCTGCTGGGCTACGTTGAGCAGGCCAGCCATTTGCTGCTGCTGGACGCCATCGACTACGGACTCGCGCCAGGCACTTTGCAATCCTACGCCGGTGAACAAGTCCCCAGTTACCTCAGCGCCAAAAAAATGAGCCTGCATCAGAACAGCTTCTCCGAAGTGCTTGCTCTGGCGGAGATTCGCGGTCATCTGCCCGCTCACATCGCCCTCGTAGGGCTACAGCCGGTGCAGTTGGACGACTATGGCGGCAGCCTGACCGACATCGCGCGTGCTCAGCTCCCGGCGGCAGAACAGGCCGCGCTTACGCAACTGGCCGCATGGGGCATTACGCCACAGATAATCGATGAAACGCGTTGCCTGAACTATGAATGCCTGTCGATGGACAACTATGAAGGCGTGCGTATTCGCCAGTATCGTGTAACGCTGGAGAGATAAGCAACATGTTGAATGACAAACTATTTTCTGTGCTATGGCAACGCATGCTGGCGCGCGGCTGGCAACCGCTGACCGCATCTGAACTGGATGACTGGGTAACGCGTGTGCGTGATGGCGTGGTGCTGCTCAGTAGCGATCCCCGCCGTACGCCGGAAGTCAGCGATAACCCGGTAATGATTGCCGAGTTGCTCCGCGAGTTTCCCCAGTTTGACTGGCAAATCGCTATGGCGGATCTCGAGCACAGCGAGGCTATCGGCGATCGTTTTGGCGTATTCCGCTTCCCGGCCACGCTGGTATTTATCCACGGCGAGCTGCGCGGCATTCTCAGCGGCATCCATCCGTGGGCCGACCTGCTCAACCTGATGCGACCCCTCGTTGAAGAACGCATCCCCCCGGAGCCTGCAAGATGAGTGATACCTTTTTTCATCTGCTGGGGCCGGGAACCCAGCCGGGCGATGACAGCTTCAGCATGAATCCCTTGCCTCTTACCTGCCAGGTCAACAGCACTCCCAGCATGGCGACACTGGAAAACTACCCGCACAGCCCGGCGGTGATGGCATTGTTAGCCGACGTGCGCCACCAGCTTAGCCAGAGAATTCCCGCCAAACAGGACGTGCTGAGATGGGATTTATCCGCGCTCAACGCAGACGACCTCACGTTTCTGAACACGCTGCTCGGCGAAGGCGAAGTTTCCGTGCGTATCCAGCAGGCTGACGGCAGGGCGAGCGAGATTCAGGAGTCGATTTTCTGCGGAATCTGGCGGGTGCGTTGCCAGAATGACGTGGGTCAATGGGAGGAGCATCTGGAGGCAGGCAGCGCGCCACGGGCGCTGTGGCAGGCAGCAACAATCAATACGCTGCCAGACGATAGCCTGTTGCCTCCGCCCATTGATGGGTTGATGAATGGCCTGACGCTGGCTCAGGAACTGCTGGCGCACGTGCGCGATCCGGCCACGCAACCTCATAGCATTAACCTCACCCAACTCCCGGTTAGCGATGCGGATCGCCAGTTCCTCTCCCGCCTGTGTGGCGAAGGGCACATCCAGATCCGTACCATCGGCTACGGCGAGAGCCAAATCGACGCCACGGCGCTGCGTCATGTCTGGCATGTGCGCTGCCTGGATACCCTGAAAGGGCTTCTGCTCGAGAGTTATGAGATCTGCCCGTTACCGGAGCTGGTACTGGCTGCTCCGGAAGATCTGCTCGACTCGCTCCAGCGCCTGGATGAAGTCTGCAGCTGGCTAGCATCCGGTCCGCCGGGCTGATGTCCTTCTCCCGACCCGCATACTTTTTTGCTGCGGGTCTGGCGTTTTCTTCCTTATCTATTCACTCTCTAATGCCTGATGGAGTTCGCATGTGGGACGTCATTGACTTATCGCGCTGGCAGTTTGCGCTGACCGCGCTGTACCATTTTCTGTTTGTTCCCCTGACGCTGGGGCTGATTTTTTTGCTGGCCATCATGGAAACGCTGTTCGTGGTGACGGGCAAAACAGTCTACCGCGACATGACGCGTTTCTGGGGAAAGTTATTCGGTATTAACTTTGCGCTCGGCGTGGCGACCGGTCTGACCATGGAGTTTCAGTTCGGGACTAACTGGTCGCTCTATTCCAACTATGTGGGCGATATTTTCGGTGCCCCGCTGGCGATGGAAGCCTTGATGGCTTTCTTTTTGGAATCCACATTTGTGGGTCTGTTCTTCTTCGGTTGGCAGCGCTTAAACAAGTACCAGCATTTACTGGTGACCTGGCTGGTAGCCTTTGGCTCCAATATCTCGGCCCTGTGGATCCTCAACGCCAACGGTTGGATGCAATATCCATCGGGCGCTCACTTTAATATTGATACCCTGCGCATGGAGATGAGCAGCTTTAGCGAGCTGGTGTTTAACCCCATCAGCCAGGTGAAATTTGTGCATACCGTGATGTCCGGTTATGTCACGGGTGCCATGTTTGTGATGTCCATCAGCGCCTGGTATCTGCTGCGGGGTCGCGCTCGCGCGTTCGCCCTGCGCTCCTTCGCGGTAGGTTCGGTCTTTGGCACTCTGGCTATCCTCGGCACCCTGCAACTGGGAGATAGCTCAGCTTATGAGGTCGCCCAACGCCAGCCGGTAAAACTGGCGGCAATGGAAGGGGAATGGCAAACCGAACCGGCACCCGCGCCCTTTCATGTGATAGCCTGGCCACAGCAGGTGCAAGAGCGTAACGCTTTTTCCGTGAAGATACCGGCCCTGCTGGGTATCCTGGCGACTCACTCTTTAGATACGCCGGTTCCGGGGCTGAAGAATCTGATGGCGGACGCGCTACCCCGCCTGCAGCGAGGACGGGAAGCATGGTTGCTGATGCAGGAAATTGCCAAAGGTAACCGCACGCCTCAGCTACTGCACGCTTTTCACGCCGTGGAAAAAGATCTGGGTTACGGCATCCTGTTGGCAAACTACGCACCTGACATGAACCATGTCACGCCAGCGCAATATCAGGCCGCACAACGCGGCGCGATTCCGCAAGTCGCCCCCGTGTTCTGGAGCTTTCGCATCATGATTGGATGCGGTTCACTTCTGCTGCTGGTGATGGCGATTGCGCTGATACAGACCTTACGCTGGCGTATCGACCAGCATCGCTGGGTACTGCACATGACGCTGTGGAGCCTGCCACTACCGTGGATTGCCATTGAAGCTGGCTGGTTTATGACAGAGTTTGGCCGCCAGCCGTGGGCGATTCAGGATATTTTGCCGACCTGGTACGCCCACTCCGCGCTGAGCGCGGGCCAACTGGCCTTCTCCATGGGGCTAATCCTCACGCTTTACACCCTGTTTTTAATTGCCGAAGTCTACCTGATGCAAAAATACGCGCGTCTTGGTCCAGATGCGATGCAACATCAACAACCGGCACAACAACAGGTATAAAGGAGAGCATCATGTTGGATTATGAAACGTTGCGGCTCATTTGGTGGCTGCTGATTGGCATTATTCTGGTGGCCTTTATGGTCACTGACGGGTTTGATATGGGGGTCGGCTGCCTGTTACCGCTGATCGCGCGCAACGACGATGAACGTCGGGTGTTAATCAATAGCGTTGGGGCGCACTGGGAAGGTAACCAGGTGTGGCTCATTCTGGCGGGCGGCGCATTATTCGCCGCCTGGCCGCGCGTCTATGCTGCCGCATTTTCGGGGTTTTATGTGGCGATGATTCTGGTGCTGTGCGCCCTTTTCTTTCGTCCGTTGGCCTTTGATTATCGCGGTAAAATAGCGAATGCACGCTGGCGCGCCATGTGGGACACCGGATTGGTTATCGGCAGTCTGGTGCCACCGGTTATCTTCGGCGTCGCCTTCGGCAATCTGTTCCTGGGGGTGCCATTTGTGTTCACGCCACAATTACATGTGCAATACCTGGGCACTTTCTGGCAATTGCTCTCTCCTTTTGCCCTACTGTGCGGCGCATTAAGCCTGATGTTGGTCATGATGCAGGGGGGCGTGTGGCTCCAGTTGAAAACCGACGGCATTCTTCACCTGCGCGCGCTGTCTGCCACTCGCCGTAGCGCGATGTTAGTGGTGCTCTGCTTCCTGTTAGCCGGGTACTGGCTGTGGACGGGGATCGACGGCTATGTACTGCTTAGCCAGGATCCTAATGGTCCGTCCAACCCGCTATTAAAGGCAGTAACGACCGCACCGGGCGCGTGGATGGCACACTTTGAAAATTCACCACTACTGTGGGTTATTCCGCTGTTTGGCATGATCTTTCCAATGCTCGCGATCTATGCCTGCGGGCAACGTCGGGCTGTGTGGGGATTTCTGTTTGCTTCATTGACCCAGACCTGCGTGATATTCACCGCTGGAATCACCCTGTTTCCATTTGTGATGCCATCAAGCGCGTATCCACTCTCTAGCCTGACGGTCTGGGACAGTACCTCCAGCCAGCTGACGCTCAGTATTATGCTAGTTATCGTGCTGATTTTCCTACCGATAGTTCTGCTTTATACCTTGTGGAGTTATTACAAGATGCTGGGACGAATCAATGTAGAAACAATTCGCCGCCACAACCACGAACTTTATTAGGGAGGACTGTACGATGTGGTATCTGTTTTGGTTTGTCGGCATTCTGCTGATGTGTACGCTCTCCACGCTGGCGCTGGTCTGGCTTGAGTCACGGCAGAAATAGTCCTGCGCATACGTTACGCTTCAAGGCTCCTCTGTTTATTCGGGGAGTCTTTATTATCCCAACAGTTTCCGCGTCGGCTCATACTCTGCCTGATACGGTAACGCTGCCGGAACTGCCTGCTTGTCTGGAGGCCCTTCGAAGAGTCAGCCTGCTGTCCGATGAAAATGACATTGCTCAGCCCACCAGATATAACCGCACCAGACCTGATTAGGCTGTCACGGCGAACTGTCGCTTGGGGCTATTTGGGAAATGGAACAAGGCGAGTAACATCACCCGCCTCAGCCTTCATCTAATGGATTAGTTTTACTAAAAATACCGGAGACTAATACGTCCTCGGATCAACCGGATGACTGTCGCCCGGGATATGCGGAGATTTAACAAAGACGCCTTTCCACGGCACCTCACCTCTGTTCACCAGAAAATGTGCTTCACCGGGATCGCAATGCAAAACATCCCCCGAGCCTAACGTGTAGGGCTCACCGTTCAGATATAACGTCACTTCGCCTGCCAGGGTATAAAAAATCTCGCAGGCTTCGATATGACGATGGTTGGGAAAAGACTGACCGGGCTGGAGCATGACGACGCCCATGTCACATACCGGACCGCGAATGAGGTATTTCGGGCCACTGTCGCCAAAACGGTACTCATGCTGCGCTTCATTCGATTTAATCATTACGATCTCCTGTTATAAACCCGGCGCTTTCCACAAAGAGGTCGTCAACCCGTGATCGACCAGACCTAACTGCTCCTGATATACCGCCTGCCATTTCTCGCGTGATTCCCGATAAAGCTCGTGCTTCTCTTTATCCGGCACATGCTCCCGCTCCCAACGCACCAGTCGCTCGCCGGTTTCGGCCATGGATGACCAGATCCCTGCCCCGACGCCGGCCGCGATGGCGCAGCCCAGCGCCGTTGCCTCTTTGACGACCGGCACGTTGACCGTCAGCCCTGAAACATCCGCCAGAATCTGGCTCCAGAGTTTGCCCTTCGAGCCTCCCCCAGCAAACACCAGTGAAGTAGGATGGATCCCGGTAAAATCGGCGATTTGCTGCAAATTACAGGTCGATACAATGGCCGCATTCTCTTCCAGCGCACGAAAGAGCGTGGCTTTATTGCATTTTTCCGGATCGATGGACAGGTTGATGAACGAAGGCGCTGCGTGATACCAGCTCTTGAAGCGCATCCGATCGGAGAAAATCGGCATTATGCCCCATGCACCAGCCGGTACTCGGGATGCCATCTCTTCCAGAAGTGTGTAGGTGTCCACGCCCAGACGCTCAGCAATCAGCTTTTCCTCGGCACAGAAAGCGTCACGGAACCAGCGCATTGTCAGGCCAGTAAAGAAGCTGATAGATTCGGTCTGTACCATCCCCGGAATGACGTGCGGATTCACACGCACGTTCATTTCAGGATCAACAATCGGCGCGGGTAAATTCACCACCTGCTGCCAGAATGTGCCGCCGAGTACAGCGGTTTGTGCCGGGCGAACAACCCCAAGACCGAGACACCCCAGTTGGACATCTCCGCCGCCCACTACCACCGGCGTGCCTGCTTTCAACCCGCACTGTGCAGCGGCCTGGGCCGTCACCCTTCCCAGTAGCGTTCCGGTCTCTTTAACCGGTGAGAGAATATCCGACCGCAATCCTGCCATCTGCAGCAATGACGGTTTCCAGTCCCGCGTTTTGAGATCCAACAGGCCCGTTGTTCCGGCATTGGAAGGATCCACCGCCAGCTCACCGCTAAGCATGTAGGCCATCCAGTCACTGATCATCGTAACCGTCGAGGCTCGACGATAGATATCCGAACGATGGTGCGCCAACCAGAGCAATCGTGGAATGGCGCTCAATGCTAACGTCTGACCGGTGCTACGATAGACTTCGCTTTCGAAGGTGTAGTCGTGGATCTCTTTAAGTTCGCTGACTTCCCGTGCCGCTCTGGCATCCACGTTTGCGCAGGCCCAGACAGGCGTCCCCTCTGCATCATAGACCACAATGCCTTCACGCATCGAACAGGCTGAAACGGCAGCAATCGCCTCAGGCGCAATCCCGGCGTTATGCAGCGCCTGACGAATACACTCACAGGCCAGTTGCCAGTTTTTCCCCAGATCAAACTCCATCGAGCCAGGAACATCCGGTACGGCGAGGTGCCGCCATTCCGCTTGTCCGACCGCAATTTGTTTGCCTTCCAGGTCGAAAATCACGGCGCGGACGCTTCCGGTTCCGGCGTCCAGTGCCATCAGGTAATGTGCTGATTCAGAGAGGGTACAGAGTCGGGCCATCGTTTTTGTCCTCGGCTTATTATATCTGTCAGGTCGTCAATGCTTTCTCCACGGTACAAACGGAAATTCTGTTACTCCCCTGCCGCACGCCTGCACGGCAGATACGCATTACTACCCACTGATAATGGCGGCGGCAGTTTCCTGGTCAGTGACCAATGCGTTGATATAACCCCCTTTCATCGCCGCAGCGATCGCTTCCGCTTTATTCACGCCCCCGGCAACGCCGATCACAGTCGGGATCGTCTTCAGGGTATTGAGGGTTAACCCGATAAGTTCATCGTGGATCTTCATATCCGGAATCACCTGCCCTTCACCATCAAAGAAGTAACCCAGAATGTCGCCCACGGCCCCTTTGCGGCCAATCATCAGCTGTTCACCCTTAGTGATATAGCCTGATCGAATAATGGTAGCCTCATCTTTCTGGTTGATTGCGCCGATACCGACAATTGCCGCATCGGCTGCCTGGGCGGCCAGCAGGACATCCTGGACGCTGTTTTCATTCTTTAACGTCCTTGCGATCTCCGCAGAAGAAGCGCGAAGCGGTGCCGGGATAATACTGACCGGACAGGCCGCGTTGAGTTGCCCAATACCGGTCATATAAGGTCCTACGCCACCCGACAGCGTCACCAGGCGAATTTGTTGAGCAGAGATGAACCCGCTCAGCCGTTTTAAGGTATTCATGGTCGCCTCGCCGAAACCTGCCGCCAAAATCTGCTGCGGCTGGAGTGACTCCATCAGCATGTGCGCGGCGCCAATCCCCAGGCGAACGCAGGCATCCGCTCCGGGAAGTCCCGGGATGACCCGCACATTGTTCAGGTCAAAGCGACGACGTAATTCAGTTTCATATTCCAGACAGCCTTCAAAGCGAGAATTAATCTGTACGCGAATAATCCCGGACTGATGCCCCTTCTCCAGCAGGCGCGACACCTTAAGCCGCGTCAACCCCAGCCTGTTACTGATGTCGCTCTGCGTCATACCGTCGTGGTAATAGAACCACGCAATGCGTGCCACCAGCTCTTCTTCACACATCCCTTGCTCGGAAATCATCGGGTCGTTAATAGTCATCATTCTGTCTTCACTTTGAACATATCGAATTCCTGAACACAATTGTTCATTCATTATTCGTTAATAACTGTGATTAAACCCACATTCCAGGGGCTTTCATTTGAACAAATTTAATATTGATGATCATTTTCGCATAAAACGTGATCTATTCGTCGGTTTTATGAGCAGTTAGGTCATAAGGTTATGAACAATTCGAATCGCACAATACATTTGTTCAACCTGATTCTACCCAGGCCGAACGGAGGTGGCACGTAAATGAGTCACGAAAAGATCGCCCCCCTACTCAGGGCACAGTCTGTCTTTAAGCAGTATTCTGGCGTCAAAGTGCTGAAAGGTATTGACTTTGTCTTGCGCAAAGGCGAAGTCCATGCGCTGCTGGGAGGGAATGGCGCCGGGAAATCCACGCTGATGAAAATCATCGCCGGTATTACCCCGGCAGATAGCGGAAGCATTGAAATTGAAGGTTCCCGCTGTACAAAACTGACGCCAATCCTGGCGCATCAGTTGGGGATCTACCTTGTACCGCAGGAGCCGCTACTCTTCCCAAGCCTGACGGTAAAAGAGAATGTCCTGTTTGGTCTGCCCAAACACCAGAGCTCGACGCAAAAAATGAGCGCAATGCTGAGCGCTCTGGGTTGTCAGTTTGATATTCACAGCCCGGCAGGGTCACTGGATGTCGCCGACAGACAAATGGTCGAAATCATGCGCGGGCTGATGCGCGATTCGCGAATTTTGATCCTTGATGAACCCACCGCCTCACTCACACCTGCAGAAACAGATCGGTTGTTCAGTCGTCTGCGCGAGTTGCTGAGCACCGGCGTGGGGATCGTCTTTATCTCCCACAAGTTGCCTGAGATACGCCAGATTGCGGATTACATTAGCGTGATGCGGGACGGAACCATTGCGCTCTCTGGTAAAACGGCGGACCTGAGCACGGACGAAATTATCCAGGCCATCACGCCAGCGTCACGTACAAACACGCTGAGCGCGACACAGAAACTGTGGCTGGAGTTGCCTGGCAACCGTCCGCAGCACAATGCAGGCACACCGGTATTGTGCCTCGAAAATGTGACCGGAGAAGGATTCATGAACGTCAGTTTCGAGGTTCGTGCCGGGGAAATTTTAGGTCTGGCCGGTCTGGTCGGTGCCGGTCGCACCGAACTTGCCGAAACGCTTTACGGATTACGACCGCTGCGGGCTGGAAGCATCCTGCTTGGCGGCAAGGATATTTCCGCGCTTTCCACCCGCGAACGTCTGCACCACGGCCTGGTATATCTACCGGAGGATCGTCAATCCTCAGGACTGAATCTGGATGCTTCGCTGGCGTGGAATGTTTGCGCGTTAACTCACAACCACAGCGGTTTCTGGGCCAATCCGGCAAAAGACCGCGCCACGCTCGAACGCTATCGCCGTGCGCTCAATATCAAGCTGAACGATCCCGAACAACCTGCCCGCACGCTCTCCGGTGGTAATCAGCAAAAAATTCTGATCGCCAAATGCCTAGAAGCCTCGCCGCAGGTACTGATTGTGGATGAGCCGACGCGCGGTGTGGACGTCTCTGCCCGTAACGACATCTACCAGTTGCTCCGCAGTATTGCGGCTCAGAATGTCGCGGTGCTGTTCATCTCGTCCGATCTGGAGGAGATCGAACATATGGCCGATCGCGTCTACGTCATGCACCAGGGGGAAACAGGCAACGATGCCCTGCAAGGTGACGAGATTAATGTCGACACCATCATGCACGTAGCGTTCGGCGACAGCGCATCAGGGACTACGCCACATACCGGGGAGGCGCCATGCTGAAATTTATCCAGAATAACCGCGAGGCAACCGCACTGTTGGCTGTGCTGTTGCTGTTCGTTCTGCCGGGAATGCTTGACCGCCAGTACCTCAGTGTTCAGACGCTGACGATGATCTTCAGCAGCGCCCAGATCCTCATGCTGTTGGCGATGGGGGCGACGCTGGTGATGCTGACCCGCAACATCGACGTCTCGGTCGGCTCGATCACCGGGATGTGCGCCGTTTTGCTCGGGCTGCTGCTGAACGCGGGATATCCCTTGCCTGTAGCCTGCGTAGCAACGCTGCTACTGGGATTGCTGGCGGGGTTTATTAATGGCGTGCTGGTCGCCTGGCTGAAAATCCCGGCAATTGTCGCTACGCTGGGAACGCTGGGGCTCTATCGCGGCGTCATGCTGCTCTGGACGGGCGGTAAATGGATTGAAGGACTGCCTGCGCAGCTTAAGCAACTCTCTGCTCCTGTTTTCCTCGGGATCTCCGCCATCGGCTGGCTGACCCTGCTGCTGATGCTGCTGATGGCCTGGCTGCTGGCAAAAACTGCCTTTGGTCGCTGTTTTTATGCCACTGGGGATAATTTGCAGGGCGCGCGCCAACTGGGTGTGCGTACCGAAGCCATCCGTATTCTGGCCTTCTCGCTCAATGGCTGCATGGCGGCGCTCGCCGGGATCGTCTTTGCCTCGCAGATTGGCTTTATCCCTAATCAGACGGGAACCGGGCTGGAAATGAAAGCCATTGCCGCCTGCGTACTGGGTGGAATCAGCCTGCTGGGCGGTTCCGGGACGATCATTGGTGCCGTGCTCGGTGCCTATTTCCTGACTCAAATCGACAGCGTACTGGTCCTGCTGCGCATTCCGGCTTGGTGGAATGACTTTATTGCCGGTCTGGTCCTGCTAGCGGTGCTGGTATTTGATGGCCGACTGCGCTGCGCGCTGGAACGTAATATCCGCCGGCAAAAATATGCCCGCTTCACTCCGCAGCCTCAGCCGTGTCCGTCGGCAAAAAGCGCAGCGGATACTGTGCGCACCGCCAAAAAACGTGAGGTTGCCTGATGACTCGTTTACATCGTTATGGCTGGGAACTGGCGCTCGCCGCGCTACTGGTGATTGAAATTCTGGGATTCGGTGCTCTGAACCCGCGCCTGCTGGATCTGAACGTACTGCTGTTCAGCACCAGCGACTTTATCTGCATTGGCATTGTCGCCCTCCCCTTAACTATGGTGATCGTCAGCGGCGGGATCGATATCTCTTTTGGCTCCACGATGGGGCTGTGCGCTATCGCGCTGGGCGTGATGTTCCAGGGAGGCGTTCCGTTGCCGTTGGCCATTATTCTGACGCTCGCGCTGGGCGCGCTGTGCGGACTGATCAACGCCGGGCTGATTATCTACACGGGCGTGAATCCTCTGGTCATCACCCTGGGAACGTTGTACCTGTTTGGCGGCAGCGCATTGCTGTTGTCGGGGATGGCAGGAGCGACCGGTTATGAAGGTATCGGCGGTTTCCCGCAGGGTTTCACCGATTTTGCCAATCTCGATGTGCTGGGCCTCCCCGTACCACTGATCTTCTTTCTCGTCAGCGTACTGTTTTTCTGGCTACTGATGCACCGAACCCACGCAGGACGAAATGTCTTCCTGATTGGGCAAAGCCCCCGCGTGGCACTGTATAGCGCTATCCCGGTGAATCAAACACTGTACGCGCTGTACGCGATGACCGGCTTTGCCTCGTCGGTCGCTGCAGTGCTGCTGGTTTCTTACTTTGGCTCTGCACGTTCCGATCTGGGGGCCTCCTTCCTGATGCCAGCCATTACGGCAGTCGTCCTTGGCGGCGCCAATATCTACGGTGGTTCCGGGTCAATTCTCGGCACCGCTATCGCCGCGCTGTTAGTGGGCTATCTGCAGCAAGGGTTACAGATGGCTGGCGTGCCTAATCAGGTATCCAGCGCCCTCTCCGGCGCATTACTTATTGTCGTTGTCGTAGGTCGTTCCGTCAGCCTGCATCGTCAGCAGATTAAAGACTGGATGGCGCGTCGTCGCGCTATCCGGCAGGCCTGAAACCCATTGCCCTAAAGGAAAAGTACATGACTATTCAGCGCATTAAAAAAATTGCCGTAATCAGTACCCTTAGCCTGGCGGCGTTTACCCTCAACGCTTATGCCGCAGAGCGAATTGCATTTATCCCGAAACTGGTTGGCGTGGGATTTTTCACCAGTGGCGGGAATGGAGCTCTGGAGGCCGGCAAAGAGCTTGGCGTCGATGTCACCTATGACGGTCCGACAGAGCCCAGCGTGTCTGGTCAGGTTCAGCTCATCAATAACTTCGTTAACCAGGGGTATAACGCGATTGTGGTTTCCGCCGTTTCGCCTGATGGCTTATGTCCGGCGTTAAAGCGCGCTATGCAACGCGGCGTGAAAGTGCTGACCTGGGATTCTGACACCAAACCAGAATGTCGCTCGTATTACATCAACCAGGGCACGCCGGCCCAGTTAGGGGGCATGCTGGTTGATATGGCCGCAAACCAGGTCAAAAAAGAGAAAGCCAAAGTGGCCTTCTTCTACTCCAGTCCGACCGTGACCGATCAGAACCAGTGGGTGAAAGAGGCCAAAGACAAGATCACCAAAGATTATCCGGGCTGGGAAGTTGTCACCACCCAGTTTGGCTATAACGACGCCACCAAATCGCTGCAAACCGCAGAAGGCATTATTAAAGCTTATGCCGATCTTGACGCCATCATCGCACCAGATGCCAACGCCCTTCCCGCTGCCGCTCAGGCCGCTGAAAACCTGAAAAACACCAGCGTGGCGATTGTTGGATTCAGCACACCAAACGTGATGCGTCCTTATGTTGAACGCGGCACAGTGAAAGAATTTGGCCTCTGGGACGTGGTCCAGCAGGGCAAGATTTCCGTATACGTGGCTGATGCGTTGCTGAAAAAAGGCGACATGAATAGTGGTGACAAGCTGGACATTCCGGGTGTAGGGCAAGTTGAAGTCTCGCCGAACAGCGTACAGGGCTACAGCTACGAGGCGAAGGGAAATGGCATTGTGCTTCTACCTGAACGCGTGGTGTTCACCAAAGAGAATATCAATAAATACGATTTCTGAATTTCATTCCGTAACCGTGGAGTAAAAAATGGCTGATTTAGATGACATCAAAGATGGTAAGGATTTCCATACCGATACGCCGCAACGCAATACCCCGTTCACACTTAAGGGATGCGGCGCACTTGACTGGGGGATGCAGTCCCGACTGTCGCGCATTTTTAATCCTGAGACCGGAAGAACGGTCATGCTCGCGTTTGACCATGGCTATTTTCAGGGGCCGACAACAGGACTGGAGCGTATCGATATCAATATCGCCCCCCTGTTCTCGCTCGCTGATGTACTGATGTGCACACGCGGCATCTTGCGCAGTGTGGTACCCCCCGCCACCAACAAACCGGTAGTCCTGCGCGCTTCGGGCGCTAACTCTATTCTCACCGAGTTAAGCAATGAGGCGGTCGCGCTGTCCATGGATGATGCCGTTCGTCTCAATAGCTGCGCCGTCGCGGCACAGGTGTATATCGGCAGTGAGTATGAGCATCAATCGATCAAAAATATCATTCAGTTGATCGATGCCGGTATCAAAGTCGGCATGCCGACAATGGCGGTGACCGGGGTGGGGAAAGACATGGTGCGCGATCAGCGCTACTTCTCACTCGCCACCCGTATCGCCGCAGAGATGGGGGCGCAGATCATCAAAACCTACTATGTCGATAAAGGTTTTGAGCGCATCGCCGCGGGTTGTCCGGTCCCGATTGTTATCGCGGGTGGTAAAAAATTACCTGAACGTGAAGCGCTTGAGATGTGCTGGCAGGCCATCGATCAGGGCGCATCCGGTGTCGATATGGGGCGTAATATCTTCCAGTCCGATCACCCTGTCGCCATGATGAAGGCCGTCCATGCGGTAGTGCATCGTAATGAAACCGCTGAACGCGCGTACGAACTCTATCTGAGCGAAAAAAATTAAACAAGGCATGGGCCTGCCCTGGTGGGCCCATGCGTTTTAAGGAGAAAAGTATGCATGTCACGCTGGTGGAAATTAACGTCCACGAAGACAAAGTCGACGAGTTTATCGAGGTATTTCGCCTCAATCATCTGGGGTCGGTGCGTGAAGAGGGGAATCTCCGCTTCGATGTGTTGCAGGATCCGGAAGTTGAGAGCCGCTTTTATATTTACGAAGCCTATAAGGATGAAGCCGCCGTTGCGTTCCATAAAACAACGCCCCACTACCTTGCCTGTGTGGAAAAGCTGGAATCGCTGATGAGCTGCCCACGAAAAAAACGCGTCTTCAATGGATTGATGCCATAAGGATCTAAAAATGAACCGTCCCTTTTCCGGTTTGAATCGCGCAGAGTGCGTATCGCTAATGAAGCACTACCCGTTAAGCATCGGTATTCTTGCCGGTCAGTGGCTCAAACTCGGGGAGTATCAGCAAAGTCTTCGCACACTTGAACAACCCGTTATTCACTTAGATCTGATGGACGGACATTTTTGCCCTCAGTTCACCGTTGGCCCTTGGGCTATCGCGCAGTTACCACAGCAGATGATTAAGGATGTCCACCTTATGGTGGATAATCCCTGGCCCGTCGTGCAGGCAAGCGTAAAGGCAGGCGCACACTGTGTCACGTTGCAGGTGGAAAACACACCGCATCTCCACCATATGCTTCACTGGCTTGGTGAGCAAAATGCTGAAGTTTCCGGGGGCACTATGCCGCTTATGCGAGGGATTAGCCTGTGCCCGGCAACACCACTGGAACACATTCTGCCGGTCATTGAAGACGTTGAAATAGTACAAATTCTGGCGGTAAATCCTGGCTACGGTAGCAAACTTAGCAGGTCAGCTTTACTGAGGCGCATCGCACAGGTTGTCGCATTACTCAATGCAGCTGGCAAGCGAGACGCCATTTTGCTGGCAGTTGATGGTTCGCTAAATCTGGAAGAACTTCCAGAGATAATCGCCAGCGGCGTGGATCGTGTGGTATCCGGCAGCGCACTCTTCAGGAACGATGCTCTGGCGGAAAATATCTCACGCTGGCTCACTACAATTCATTCAGCGAAATAAGAACTGCTATGTTTTCTTTTATCACCAGGGCACCAACGATTTACCACACGCCATTAAATTCTACGCTCCCTTGATAGAAAACCTGGATATCCACAGGCAGGATGTAATAAAGAGGGAGCGTCCTGCAACAAAGTGGTGCGATAACAGTTACCGCGTTTTATTCATCCTCATTATTTCAACCATAATTTCTGGTCTCTTCAGCCCGTAACTTTCACACACGTTGAGCGTTTTTATTCCACTCGCTTCACATTATTTTTTATTTGTTCAGCTTTGCGCGTTTTCACGTGAACTCTCTCACAATTATTCGACCAGTCTGCGCCTATAAAACGCTCAACGAGTGATTGTTTTACGTTCTACGGAGATAGCTATGTCATTTTCTGTGCAAGAAACCCTGTTCTCACTTTTGCAGCACAATGCGATTTCAGGACACAAAACGCAGTCGCTGACGTCATGCTGCGCGAATTCAGGCGTCAGGCAAAAGAG
>Ga0153982_1000036_pt1 | contig 69771 bp, 65 predicted proteins | sample TSGA066MetaG_FD_104743 | JGI IMG/M metagenome (GOLD analysis project Ga0153982, IMG submission 104743) | Attine ant fungus gardens microbial communities from Georgia, USA - TSGA066 MetaG | ecosystem: Host-associated > Fungi > Mycelium > Unclassified | place: USA: Georgia, Alexander Wildlife...
ATTTTAGGCGGCTCCCCCTAAATTTAGTCTTTTATGAGTGCGAGTAGATGTTCTGTTCGGGTTGCTATAGCCGTATTTACTATGTTTAGAAATGTGACTTAAATCACCTTTAACATAGTTGCTGTTGTGTCGCGTGTTGATTGTGTTTCTTATTTTTCAACGAACTATGCTGCGCCACGGCGCTCAGGAGGTCAATAAACGTGCAGAAATTTCACGTTGCCGGAAAGCGTGAACCGACGGGCCTGGCAAAGGACCCATCGGGAGAAAGAAAAATCAGAAGCTTTGCTCGACGCGGCCAAGTCCTTCAGCCAGCGTCGCGCATTCACCGGTTGCTACCAGGCAGCAGGCCATCTGGATTTTCAGCGATGCCGGAACCGGCTCACGGCCCGCCAGACAACGCTCAATCCAGCGCGCGGTAGTTTCCGGGTCTTTAGCCACCGGCAGCGGGACCGGCTCATCGGGCATCTCGCTCTGCCGGTCCTGTAGCACTCGCACGCCGGACGAATCTATCAGGCTTATCTGCGGGCAGCGCTGCGGGTTAGCGTACACTTCACCCTCGGTACCGTGCATCAACAGGGCACGCCCACCGATATCGCCAAAGAATTTCGCCACGCGCGAGACGTATTCCGGGTGGGACACGCTGGAAAGACGCAGCGCGGCATCTTCGGCAAACGGCGTGGCTAATTTAGCCAGCGTATGCGCACTGTTACGTACGCCCATTCGCCAGCGCATCGCCAGCTGTTTCTCCAGCGGAGGACACAGCGCACTCACCGGGATAAACACCGGCTCATGACCATCCAGCTTTGCCTGCGCCTGCCCGGCATACAGCGTCGGCGCAATCCCCAGCAGTTCAAAAATAGTTTCAGTCAGCACGCGGGTTGGATCCTCGCTGACGCCGTGCACTACCACCGGGAAGCCCAGCTTATGCAGTAAAATCGCCAGCAGTGGAGTTAAATTTGCCTGCTTGCGCGCGCCATTGTAGCTGGGAATGACAATCGGCATAGGTTTGGCTACTGGCGGAGTCAGGCGCATGGTGTGGTTCTGCATCGCTTCGTAAAAACCCAGCATCTCTGCTTCGCCTTCGCCTTTAATACGCAGCGCAATCAGTACACCGCCCATCTCAAGATCGGGCACTTCGCCGTTCATCATATGGGTATACAGGCCACGAGCAGTATCCTTATCCAGGTCACGCGCATGATTTTTTCCTCGGCCAATCTCTTTGATGATTTTGCGGTAATCCATCGATAACTCCTTGCCTGTTGCTCGCATCGTTAACGCCGGCGGCGACGCGTGGGTTTCGCTTTTTCTTTTGGTTTTACTATAACGTCTGGCACAGCAGGTTGCTCTATCGGAAATATGGGTAATGCGTTCAGTAAACGCTTGCCATAGCTTTTGGTCAATAAACGCTTGTCATAAATAACCACTTCCCCCCAGCAGCCGTGGCTACGAATAAGTCGCCCAACCTGCTGGATCAAATTGAACGACGCTGCGGGCAAGCTCTGCACCTCGAAGGGGTAGCGGTTCAGGCTTTTCAGCCACTCGCCCTCGGTGATCACCACCGGGCTGTCGATAGGCGGAAAAGCAATTTTGTGAATATGCACCTGGGTCAGCAGGTCGCCTTTCAAATCCAGACCTTCGGCAAAAGATTGCAGCCCAATCAGTACGCTACGCTCGCCGTTGGTCACCCGCTTGCGGTGCAACTCCACCAGTCGATAGCGCGGCTGGTCGCCCTGTACCAGCAACAGCAGGCGCAGATCGGTAACATGCTCAAGAAAACGCTGCATTGCCCGACCGCTGGCAAAGAGTACCAGCATGCCCGGATGCTTTTTACTTTCCAACTGTTCGCGGAAATAGGCGGCCATTTCCGCGATATGCTGCTCTTCGTTCTCAATTGACGGTTCGTAGCGCATCTGCGGAATGACGATTTTGCCTTGCTCAACGTGATTAAATGGTGAATCCAGCGCGATAAACCGGTCCCCTGCTTTTTCTTTCAGCCCGCTCATCTCCTGCAAACGCGAGAAGCTGTTGAGCGAACGTAGCGTGGCGGAGGTCACGATAATATGCGGTACGCTGCGCCACAGCAGTCGTTCGAGCTGATCGCTCACGCGGATCCCCACACAGTGGAACCAGACGTGGATCTGCCCGTCGCGCACTTCACGCGTCGCCCATTTACTCACTGGCGCGCCTGACGACTGCGCGAGCGAGGCCAGCCGCCACAGTTTGCTTTGTGCCTCAAACATGCCCAGCGCCCGATTCATCTGCAAAATAACCCGATGCAGACGCACAATATCGTGAGTGCCGGTTTTTTCACTGAGATCGTTAAGGAACAGCTCCGCCAGACCGCGCAGCATTTCTGTTAGCTTCGCCAGACGCTGACAAATCTCCATCACTTCCGCAGGCAGTTCGCCCATCGCGAAGCGGTGTTCCGCCTCCTGGGTCGCAGGCATGTACAGATTAAGAATGTTATTGAGCGATGAAATCAGCTCATACAATTCCTCACAGTGACCGTTCAGACGCTCGGCATTCGCCAGCGGCGGCGTGGTTTTTGGACGAAACTGTTCCAGGCAAGTGGCCACTAATTTGCAAAACAGATCCAACTGCAGTCGATACCAGGGGGCGCTGATTTCTGCGCTCATCTCCAGCGCATCACGCGCGACGTCCGGCAAATGATGACCTTCATCAAGGACCAGTAGCAGGTTCTTCGGCTCCGGCAAAACAGCTTCGCTTTCCATGGCCGCCATCACCAACGCGTGGTTAGCCACTACCACTTCGGCTTCCTGAATCTCACGGCGGGCGACAAAAAAAGGGCATTCACGATAGTAGTGACAGTTACGATTCAAACAGCTGGCTTTATCAGTGCTCAGGCGCTGCCAAAGTCCGTCGTCGATAGCGATATCCGTGTGATCGCGCAGCCCGTCCCACTTGTAGCTGTCGAGATCGCCTTTTAGCCTGGCGCAACGCTTTTGTTCTTCCTGGTTGTTGGGCGTCAGGTCATCGTCGAGAAAAGCCAGCAGATCCTGCTGATTAGGTTCGCTGCTGGCCAGCGCCGCTAAATTACGCGGGCAGACATAGCGTCCGCGACCAAACGCGGCGGTAAAACGCAGATCAGGGATAATTTTGCGCAGCAGCGGTAAATCTTTACTGTAGATCTGATCCTGTAAAGCAACGTTGGCGGTACTGACCACCAGCGTTTTTTGTTCTTCACGTGCTATGGCAATACCGGGAATCAGATACGACAGCGTTTTCCCCACCCCGGTCGGCGCTTCAATCGCCAGATGCCGCCCTTCTTCCCCGGAGAGCGTTTTCGCGACGTCAGCAATCATCTGCCGCTGCGGCGCACGGGGGATAAAGTCGGGGATCTGTTCCTGAAGCGCCTTATACCAGGCGGCAATTTGCGCTTTTAGCGCAGCCGTGAGTGCCATGAGAAAACCTGAAATACTGTATAAACAGCCACTATTGTGGCACTTTCTGATACGTGTCGCAAAAGAAAAGCCCGACCTTTCGGCCGGGCTCGCAATTACTGCGCTGAAGACGGTTTGCGCGGACGGCGCGGTGGACGAGGCTTATCCCCTGTCGGTTTGCCTTCGCCGCTACGCGGTTTCGCTTTTGGCGCACCGCCATCCTGACGACGCGGCTGCTGGCTACGTCCTGCTCCACCCTGACCGCGACCACCGCCGCCGCCACGCTGCTGGCGACCATTCTGGATCGGCTCGGCTTTGATGGACGGGTCTGGCTCGTAGCCTGGCATCGCAATGCGCGGGATCTCTTTTTTCAGCAGCTTCTCGATGTCACGCAGCAACTTGTGTTCATCGACGCACACCAGAGACAACGCTTCGCCGGTAGCGGCCGCACGACCTGTACGACCAATACGGTGCACGTAATCTTCCGGGACGTTTGGCAGCTCGTAGTTCACCACGTGCGGCAGCTCTTCAATATCCAGACCACGCGCGGCAATATCGGTCGCCACCAGCACACGAATATCACCGGATTTAAAATCAGCCAGCGCGCGCGTACGCGCCCCCTGAGATTTGTTACCGTGGATCGCCGCGCTGCGAATGCCATCTTTATTCAGCTGTTCCGCCAGATGATTAGCCCCATGTTTGGTACGGGTAAACACCAGCACCTGCTGCCAGTTGCCCTGACCGATCATCTGCGACAACAGTTCACGCTTACGTTTTTTATCAACGAAATGAACGTGCTGAGTCACCTGTTCTGACGCGGTATTACGGCGCGCCACTTCGATTTCCAGCGGATTGTGCAACAGCTTTTCGGCCAGCGACTTAATATCATCAGAAAACGTGGCTGAGAACAGCAGGTTCTGGCGTTTTGCCGGCAGTTTTGCCAGAACGCGACGGATATCATGAATAAAGCCCATATCCAGCATGCGGTCAGCTTCATCCAACACCAGGATCTCAACCTGATCCAGTTTCACCGCATTCTGGTGTTCCAGATCGAGCAAACGACCTGGCGTGGCGATCAGCACATCCACACCGCCGCGCAGCTTCATCATCTGCGGGTTAATGCTCACGCCGCCGAAGACCACCAGCGAGCGAATATTCAGATACTTACTGTAATCACGTACGTTTTCGCCAATCTGGGCCGCCAGTTCGCGGGTTGGCGTAAGGATCAGCGCACGCACCGGGCGACGGCTTTTGCTATGCGGCTGATGGGTAATCAGGTGCTGCAACAGCGGCAGGGTAAAACCTGCCGTTTTCCCCGTACCAGTCTGGGCACTGGCCATCAGATCGCGGCCTTCCAGCACGGCAGGGATCGCCTGCTGCTGAATAGGGGTAGGTTCACGGTAACCCTGCTCGGCAACGGCACGTAAAATATCAGGGTTTAAACCAAGGGAATCAAAAGACATAACAACTCCGAACCACCCTGACCGTTACCGGTGTCGTTTTCAGGGAGATACATATAATGAAGATGACAAAAACCACAATGTCATGAAGGGGCGGAGTGTAGCAGTTTTTGTGATGTGCCGCATAAATTATCCCTGCGCGGGAAAATAACTGTCCGGACTGGACAAGATTACACATCAGTCATAATCTTAATCAATCGATTGATTAAGATCTGAGTCGTGCTATGAATACACCCACCATGACAACCAAAGGTGAACAGGCGAAAAATCAGCTCATTGCCGCCGCGCTGGCGCAGTTTGGCGAGTACGGTCTGCACGCCACAACGCGCGATATCGCCGCGCAGGCCGGGCAAAATATTGCTGCCATCACCTACTATTTTGGCTCAAAAGAGGATTTATATCTCGCCTGCGCCCAGTGGATTGCAGATTTTATCGGCTCACAGTTTCGCCCGCACGCTGAAGAAGCCGAGCGTCTGTTTGCTCAGCCGGAACCGGATCGTGGCGCAATGCGCGAACTGATCCTCCGCGCCTGCAAAAATATGATCATGCTGTTAACCCAGGACGATACCGTTAACCTGAGCAAATTTATTTCGCGCGAGCAGCTTTCCCCTACCGCGGCTTATCAACTGGTGCACGACCAGGTTATCAATCCGCTGCATACTCACCTGACGCGCCTGATTGCTGCCTATACCGGCGGCGATGCCAACGATACCCAAATGATTCTGCACACCCACGCCATACTCGGCGAGGTACTGGCCTTTCGTCTGGGGAAAGAAACCATTCTGTTGCGTACGGGCTGGTCACAATTTGATGAGGATAAAACCGCGCTGATTGACCAAACGATCACCTGTCACATCGATCTTATTCTGCAAGGTTTAACGCAAAGGAGTCTGGAGTCATGAAAAAACCTGTCGTTCTCGGGCTGGTCATCGCGGCCCTCGTTGCCGTGATTGCCGGTGGAACGTGGTGGTATCAAAGTCGGCAAGATAACGGTCTGACGCTGTACGGCAATGTCGATATCCGTAGCGTCAACCTGAGTTTTCGCGTCGGCGGCAGGCTGGCCTCGCTGGCGGTTGACGAAGGCGATGCCATTACCGCCGGTCAGGTGCTGGGCAAACTGGACCATGCACCGTATGAAAACGCATTAATGCAGGCAAAAGCGAATGTTGCCGCCGCGCAGGCGCAATACGATTTGATGCTGGCAGGGTATCGTGAAGAAGAGATCGCGCAAACTGCGGCGGCAGTCAAACAGGCGCAGGCAGCCTATGATTACGCGCAGAATTTTTACAATCGGCAGGTGGGATTGTGGAAAAGCCGCACTATCTCCGCCAACGATCTGGAAAACGCCCGTTCATCACGCGATCAGGCGCTGGCCTCACTGAAATCCGCGCAGGATAAACTCACCCAATATCGCAGCGGCAATCGCGTGCAGGACATCGAGCAGGCGAAAGCCACCCTCGAACAAGCCCAGGCCGAGCTTGCCCAGGCAGAGCTTAATTTGCATGACACCACGCTAACCTCGCCGTCTGACGGCACCTTACTCACCCGTGCGGTCGAACCCGGCAGCATGCTGAACGAAGGAGGCACGGTACTGACGCTGTCGCTCACGCGTCCGGTATGGGTTCGCGCCTACGTTGACGAACGAAATCTGAGCCAGGCGCAGCCAGGACGCGAAATTCTGCTTTTCACCGATGGCCGTCCGGACAAACCGTATCACGGTAAAATCGGCTTCGTGTCGCCCACCGCCGAGTTTACCCCAAAAACCGTCGAGACCCCTGACCTGCGCACAGACCTGGTTTATCGACTGCGTATTGTAGTGACCGACGCGGACGATGCGCTGCGCCAGGGAATGCCGGTAACGATAAAATTCAGCGATGAGGCACGGCATGAATGACGCCGTCATTACGCTGAATGGGCTGACGAAAAACTTTGCCGGAATGGAAAAACCGGCCGTCGCCCCGCTCGACTGTACCGTTCATGCGGGCTACGTGACCGGGCTTGTCGGGCCGGATGGCGCTGGCAAAACCACGCTGATGCGAATGCTGGCAGGGCTGTTGAAACCCGATGCCGGTAGCGCTGCGGTGATTGGTTTTGATCCCATTAAAGACGACAGCGCGCTGCATGCGGTACTGGGTTACATGCCGCAGAAATTTGGTCTGTATGAAGATTTGACCGTCATGGAGAACCTCAATCTCTATGCAGATTTGCGTAGCGTTACCGGTGAAGCGCGAGAAAAAACCTTTGCCCGACTACTGGAATTTACCTCACTGGGGCCATTTACCGGACGACTGGCCGGCAAACTTTCCGGCGGCATGAAACAGAAGCTCGGACTTGCCTGTACGCTGGTCGGTGAACCCAAAGTGCTGCTGCTGGATGAGCCTGGCGTGGGTGTAGACCCTATATCCCGTCGCGAACTGTGGCAAATGGTGCATGAACTGGCCGGGGACGGCATGCTGATCCTCTGGAGCACTTCGTATCTGGATGAAGCTGAACAATGCCGTGATGTGCTGCTGATGAACGAAGGTGAATTGCTGTATCAGGGCGATCCCACTCAGCTTACGCAAACCATGGCGGGTCGCAGCTTCCTGATGAGCAGTTCGCAGGAAAATAACCGCCGACTGTTGCAACGCGCGTTAAAACTGCCGCAGGTTAGCGACGGGATGATTCAGGGGAAATCTGTTCGTTTAATCCTGAAAAAAGAAGCGACGGCCCAGCAGATTCAAAACGCTGACGGCATGCCGGAGATAACCATCAACGAAACCGCCCCCCGCTTTGAGGATGCGTTTATTGATTTACTCGGCGGGGCCGGAACATCGGAGTCCCCGCTGGGCGCTATCTTGCATACCGTGGAAGGCACACCAGGCGAAACGGTGATCGAAGCCAAAGCGCTGACCAAAAAATTTGGCGATTTTGCCGCTACCGACCACGTAGACTTTGCGGTGCAGCGCGGCGAGATTTTTGGTTTGTTAGGCCCCAACGGCGCGGGCAAATCCACCACCTTTAAAATGATGTGCGGCCTGCTGGTCCCCACCTCGGGTAAAGCGCTGGTGCTGGACATGGACCTGAAGGTCAGCTCCGGAAAAGCGCGCCAGCATCTGGGCTATATGGCGCAGAAATTCTCCCTGTATGGCAACCTGACGGTTGAACAGAATCTGCGCTTTTTCTCCGGCGTCTATGGCTTGCGCGGTCGGGCACAGAAAGAGAAAATCGCGCGGATGAGCGAGGCATTCGGCCTGAAGAGTATCGCCTCCCACGCCACCGACGAACTGCCGCTGGGCTTTAAACAGCGCCTGGCGCTGGCCTGTTCGCTGATGCATGAACCCGACATTCTGTTCCTCGATGAACCTACTTCCGGGGTCGATCCCCTCACCCGTCGGGAGTTCTGGTTACATATCAACAGCATGGTGGAAAAAGGCGTCACGGTAATGGTGACCACCCACTTTATGGATGAGGCAGAATACTGCGATCGCATCGGGCTGGTGTATCGCGGCAAACTGATTGCCAGCGGTACGCCGGACGATCTGAAAGCTCAGGCGGCCGACAATGAGACGCCAGACCCGACCATGGAACAGGCATTTATCACGCTAATCAATGACTGGGATAAGGAGCATACGCATGAGTAACTCCATTCTCTCCTGGCGTCGCGTACGCGCGCTATGCGTGAAAGAGACGCGCCAGATCGTCCGCGATCCCAGCAGTTGGCTGATTGCGGTGGTGATCCCGCTGCTGCTGCTGTTTATCTTCGGCTATGGGATCAACCTCGACTCCAGCAAGCTGCGGGTAGGGATTTTGCTCGAACAGCAAAGCGAAGAGGCGCTGGATTTTACCCATACCATGACCGGTTCACCGTATATTGACGCCACCATCAGCGATAACCGTCAGGAACTGATTGAGAAAATGCAGGCCGGGCGCATTCGCGGGCTGGTGGTGATCCCGGTAGATTTCGCCCAGCAGATGGCGCGACCTAACGACGTGGCACCGATCCAGGTGATCACCGATGGCAGTGAACCGAATACCGCTAACTTTGTGCAGGGTTATGTCGAAGGCATCTGGCAGATTTGGCAACAACAGCGGGCGGAAGATCGCGGAGAATCATTTGAGCCCTTGATCGACGTGCAGACCCGCTACTGGTTTAACCCGGCGGCCATCAGCCAACATTTTATTATTCCCGGGGCGGTAACCATTATAATGACGGTGATTGGCGCTATCCTCACCTCATTAGTGGTGGCGCGCGAATGGGAGCGCGGAACCATGGAAGCGCTGCTGTCTACCGAAGTCACCCGCGTCGAACTGCTGCTGTGCAAACTGATCCCCTATTACTTTCTGGGCATGCTGGCGATGCTGCTGTGTATGCTGGTGTCGGTGTTTATTCTCGGCGTGCCCTATCGCGGTTCGTTGCTGATCCTGTTTTTCATTACCAGCCTGTTTCTGCTCAGCACGCTCGGCATGGGATTGCTTATCTCCACCATCACCCGCAACCAGTTTAACGCCGCGCAGGTCGCGCTAAACGCTGCCTTCCTGCCCTCGATTATGCTGTCGGGTTTTATCTTCCAGATAGACAGTATGCCCGCGATTATCCGGGCGGTAACCTACATTATTCCGGCTCGTTATTTCGTCAGCACCCTACAAAGCCTGTTTCTGGCGGGAAATATTCCGGTGGTGCTGATTATCAACGTGCTGTTTTTAATCGCTTCGGCGGTGATGTTTATTGGCCTGACGTGGCTTAAAACCAAACGTCGGCTGGATTAAGGGGACGGGCATGTTTCATCGCTTATGGACATTAATTCGTAAAGAGCTGCAATCGCTGTTACGTGAACCGCAGACGCGAGCCATTCTGATTTTACCGGTGCTGATTCAGGTTATTCTGTTCCCGTTCGCAGCCACGCTGGAAGTCACCAACGCCACTATCGCTATCTATAACGAAGACAACGGTAAACATTCGGTGGAACTAACTCAGCGCTTCGCTCGCGCCAGCGCCTTTACGCACGTTCTGCTGCTGAAAAGCCCGCAGGAGATCCAGCCCACCATCGACACGCAAAAAGCCCTGTTACTGGTGCGCTTCCCGGCCAACTTTTCGCGTAATCTGGATACCTTCCAGCAGGCTCCCATGCAGATTATTCTCGACGGACGTAACTCTAACAGTGCGCAAATTGCCGCGAATTACCTGCAGCAGATCGTTAAGGAGTATCAGCAGGCGCTGATGGACGGCAAGCCGAAACCAAACAACAGTGAGCTGGTGGTGCGTAACTGGTATAACCCGAATCTGGATTACAAATGGTTTGTGGTTCCGTCACTGATCGCCATGATCACCACCATCGGCGTCATGATCGTCACCTCGCTCTCGGTCGCTCGCGAGCGCGAGCAAGGCACGCTGGATCAGCTACTGGTCTCCCCGCTCACCACCTGGCAAATATTTATTGGTAAAGCGGTGCCCGCGTTAATTGTGGCAACGTTTCAGGCCACCATTGTGCTGGCGATCGGCATCTGGGCTTATCACATCCCGTTTGCCGGTTCACTGGGGCTGTTCTATTTCACGATGGTGATTTACGGGCTGTCGCTGGTCGGCTTTGGTCTGCTGATTTCCTCGCTGTGCGCCACCCAGCAGCAGGCGTTTATCGGCGTGTTTGTGTTTATGATGCCAGCGATTTTACTTTCAGGTTACGTCTCGCCGGTCGAAAATATGCCGGTCTGGTTACAGAATCTGACGTGGATAAATCCAATCCGCCATTTTACGGATATCACGAAACAGATTTACCTGAAGGATGCGAGTCTGCAGATTGTGTGGGGAAGTTTGTGGCCGCTGTTGGTGATAGCGGCCACGACCGGCTCAGCGGCGTATGCGATGTTTAGACGCAAGGTGATGTAGCTTTTTGTCTTTCGCCAACAGCGAGACCACGGCGGGTCCGGCAAGGATCACCAGCCCCGCCAGGGCCAGCAAGACGTTGTTTTGCAGCACGCGCGACAGCAACCACAGTACGATCATCGCGGCACCGAAATACCACGTGGTAGTCAGCTCTTCCAGCACATCAGCTACGTCGCGCCAGCGCTGTTCATGGTGACGTTGCAAGGCCAGCATTAATAAAACTGTTACGCCGTAAACGACGCATAATCCCAGGCCGACGCGCACCAGCGTGCCACTCATCCAGCCCATTACCAGCAACGCCACTACCAGTAAATGCAACACAATCTGCCAGCAACTTAGACCCGTTGCGACACGAACACGTTGTTGCCACCTCATGGCTTTTCTCCTGAAGGATTTTCAACTAATTATTCAGAGTACCGGACTTTACGGAAAATTCCGCAACACCGCATCTTTTTGTGACGACGACTACACTATTTTATTTAGGAAGTGACGCCAACGGGAGGCTCATGAGCGGATCGGGAGTTCAATTTTCATTCAATGTGCTCACCATTAATACTCACAAAGGGTTCAGCGCCTTCAACCGGCGTTTTATTTTGCCTGAACTACGGGAGGCTGTCAGAACGGTTGGTGCAGACATTGTGTGCCTGCAGGAGGTCATGGGCGCGCACGATGCTCACTCGGTACAGATTAAGAACTGGCCGGATATCACCCACTACGAATTTCTGGCGGACACGATGTGGAGCGACTTTGCCTACGGGCGTAACGCCGTTTATCCGCAGGGGCATCACGGTAATGCGGTACTGTCGCGTTATCCCATTGAACATTATGAAAATCGTGATGTGTCAGTCGGCGCGAGTGAAAAGCGCGGAGTCCTCTACTGCCGTATCCTGCCGCCAATGCTCTCGCGTCCAATCCATGTCATGTGCGTGCATCTCGGCTTGCGTGAAGCTCACCGCCAGGCCCAGCTCGCTATGCTGGCTGAATGGGTCAATGCCCTGCCCGACGCGGAGCCCGTGGTGATCGCCGGAGATTTTAACGACTGGCGGCAAACGGCCAATCACCCATTGAAAGCCAGAGCCGGCCTTGACGAGATTTTTACCCGCGCCCACGGTCGCCCGGCGCGGACGTTTCCGGTGCAGTTTCCCCTACTGCGTCTGGACAGGATCTATGTGAAGAACGCGAATGCCAGTACCCCAACGACGCTGGCGCTACGTCACTGGCGACACTTATCCGATCATGCCCCCCTGAGTGCGGAGATTCATTTATGAAATATGGCTGGCGTGAAGGCAATCAAATTCAACTGCTGGAAAACGGCGATCAATACTATCCCGCCGTCTTTGACGCCATTGAACAGGCACAGCAAAAAATTTTCCTTGAGACCTTTATCTGGTTTGAAGATGCGGTTGGAAAACAGCTACATGCCGCATTGCTTGGTGCCGCCCAGCGTGGAATCAAAGCAGAGGTGCTGCTGGATGGTTACGGTTCGCCGGATCTTAGCGACAGTTTTGTCGAAGAGTTAACCGTAGCTGGCGTTGTTTTCCGCTACTACGATCCGCGCCCGCGTCTGTTCGGTATGCGCACCAATCTCTTTCGTCGTATGCATCGCAAAATTGTGGTCATTGATGATCGCGTTGCGTTTGTCGGCGGTATCAATTATTCCGCGGAACATATGTCTGATTACGGTCCCGAGGCCAAACAAGATTACGCCGTCCGCGTGGAAGGTCCAGTCGTGGCCGACATCCTGAGATTCGTGCTGGATAACTTACCGGGACAGAGCGCCGTACGGCGCTGGTGGCGACATCATCACCGGGCAATTGAGAATCATCGGCCTGGCGAAGCGCAGGCGCTGTTTGTCTGGCGTGATAACGAAGAGCATCGCGATGATATTGAACGCCACTATTTGAAAATGCTGACCCAGGCCCGGCGGGAAGTGATCATTGCCAATGCCTATTTCTTCCCTGGTTATCGCCTGCTGCATGCCCTACGAAAAGCAGCGCGACGCGGTGTTCGGGTAAAACTCATCGTCCAGGGTGAACCGGATATGCCGATTGTGAAAGTGGGTGCCCGCCTGCTGTATAACTATCTGGTTAAAGGCGGCGTTCATGTCTATGAATACCGCCGTAGGCCTCTGCATGGCAAAGTGGCGCTGATGGATGACCACTGGGCGACGGTAGGTTCCAGCAATCTCGACCCGCTGAGCCTGTCGCTCAATCTGGAGGCGAATCTTATTATTCATGACCGCACGTTTAACCAGACCCTGCGTGACAATCTGAATCTCATTATTGCGCAGGACTCCAAGCGAGTTGATGAATCAATGCTGCCAAAACGCACCTGGTGGAACCTGACCAAAAGCGTGCTGGCCTTCCACTTTTTACGCCATTTCCCGGCGCTGGTCGGCTGGTTACCGGCACATACCCCGCGTCTGGCCGAGGTTGAACCACCCGCACAGCCCACTCTGGAAACCCAGGACCGTATACAAACTGAGGATGCAGGAGGGAAAACCTGATGCAAAAAAATCGCCAACGCTGGCGCTTAGCGAAAAAGATCCTCACATGGCTATTTTTTATTGCGGTCATCGTATTGCTGGTCGTTTATGCCAGTAAGGTCAACTGGCAGGAAGTGTGGACGGTTATCCGCGATTACAATCGGATTGCCCTGCTCAGCGCCGTGGGGCTGGTGATCGTCAGTTATTTACTTTACGGCTGCTATGACTTGCTCGGGCGCTACTACTGCGGGCACAAGCTGGCAAAACGCCAGGTTATGCTGGTGTCGTTTGTCTGTTACGCCTTCAACCTGACGTTAAGCACCTGGGTGGGCGGTATTGGGATGCGTTATCGGCTCTACTCGCGTCTCGGATTACCGGGGAGCACAATTACGCGAATTTTTTCACTGAGCATTACCACCAACTGGCTGGGCTATATCCTGCTGGGCGGTTTTATTTTCACCTTCGGCGTCGTTGAACTGCCCGCACACTGGTATATCGATGAAGGTACGCTACGCCTCTTAGGCATTGCGCTATTGCTGATTATTGTTGTTTATCTGTGGTTTTGCGCCTTCGCTAAACATCGCCACATCACTATCAAGGGCCAAAAGCTGGTGCTGCCCTCGTGGAAATTTGCCCTCGCGCAAATGGCGATATCTGGTACTAACTGGATGGTAATGGGGGCGATTATTTGGCTGTTGCTGGGTCAGAATATCGACTATTTCTTCGTGCTGGGCGTGCTGCTGGTGAGCAGTATTGCCGGTGTTATCGTGCATATTCCGGCGGGGATTGGCGTGCTGGAGGCGGTCTTTATGGCGCTGTTGGCGGGAGAAAACACCTCTCAGGGGACTATCATTGCCGCCCTGCTCGCGTATCGTGTGCTGTACTATTTTATTCCGCTGCTGCTGGCGCTGATGTGTTATTTGCTGCTGGAGAGTCGGGCGAAAAAGCTGCGGGTAAAAAACGAGAAGGCGATGGCGAAATGAGTCACCGGATGGCGGCTTACGCCATCCGGCAACAGAGAATTAACGACGATTGCCGAAGATACGCAGCAGCATCAGGAACAGGTTGATGAAGTCCAGATACAGCGTTAAGGCCCCAAGAATCGCGTATTTACGCAGATTGGCGCCGTCACGCAGGTCTATCTGCTCACCGATATTTTTCAGCTTCTGCGTGTCATAGGCGGTCAGACCGACAAACACAATCACCCCAATATAGGTCACCGCCCACATCAGCGCTTCGCTCTTCAGCCAGAAGTTAACCAGCGAGGCCAGCACAATACCGATCAGCGCCATAAACAGCATATTGCCGAAGCCACTAAGATCGCGTTTAGTGGTGTAGCCGTACAAACTCATGATCCCGAACATCCCGCCGGTGACCACGAAGGTGCTGGCAATAGACGAGTAGGTATAGACGATAAAAATGCTTGATAGCGTCAACCCGGTTAGTGCCGAATAGAGCATAAACAGCGTGGTCGCCATACCCGCACTGAGCCTTTGGACCATGCCAGACAGAACGAACACCAGCGCCAACTGGGCGATGATCAGTCCAAAGAAGGTGATTTTGCTGGAGAAAACAAACATCATCACCGCGGGCGTATTTGCCGCATACCAGGCGATAAACGCCGTCAGCAACAGTCCGCAGGTCATCCAGCCGTAAACCTGCGCCATATACGTTTGCAGGCCGGAACGGGCCTGTACAATAGAATCGGATCGTGGGAATCGGTCCATGACAATCTCCTGAATCAGTGTGAGCCTACACCAATTGTACTCTACCAGCGTTTTGCTGCTAGCTTATCGCTGTCGCGGGCATCAACCCAGCGCTCACCTTCCGGCGTAGCCTCGCGTTTCCAGAACGGTGCGCGGGTTTTCAGATAATCCATAATGAACTGCCCGGCATCAAACGCGCTGCTGCGATGCGCACTGGTCACGCCAACAAAAACGATTTCATCACCCGGCCACAGTTCACCAATGCGGTGAATTACCGTTACTCGTCCCAGCGGCCAGCGCGCACGCGCTTCGTCGACAATCTCCGCCAGCGCTTTTTCGGTCATTCCCGGATAGTGTTCCAGCGTTAACGCCTGCACGCTATCGCCGAGATTGTGATTGCGGACTTTACCGGTGAAAGTGACCACCGCGCCGTCTTCATCGCGTTCGGCAAGCCAGAGATACTCATCCCCGATGCGAAACGGCGCATGATCAACAACAATTCGCGTTTCAGCCATCTTAACCTCCGGTGACCGGTGGGAAGAAAGCCACTTCGTCCCCCACCTTAAGGGGATGGTCAAAACTGACCAGCGTCTGGTTTACCGCCGCCAGCAGCTTGCCGTCTTCCAGCGCCAACGCCCAGCGTTCGCTTTTTGCCGCAAGACTCCGGCGCAGCGCTTCTACCGTTGCAAACTCAGCGGCGACCTCTAACGCATCCGTGTTCACCAATTCCCGTACCTGAGCAAAGAATAGAACCTTAATCATGCGCATCCACCTTAAAATCTCCCGATTTGCCGCCGCTTTTGGCCAGCAGACGCACCGGACCAATTACTATATCCTTTTGCACCGCTTTGCACATATCGTAGATGGTCAACGCCGCCACGGAGGCCGCCGTTAACGCTTCCATTTCGACGCCGGTTTTCCCGGTCAGGCGACACCGCGTTTCAATGCGTACGCGGTTGTGCTCCGGCTCGGCGTGCAGATTAACTTCAACCTTGCTCAACATCAGCGGATGGCACAGCGGGATAAGATCCCAGGTGCGTTTGGCGGCCTGAATACCGGCAATACGCGCCGTGGCGAATACGTCGCCCTTATGGTGGCTGCCGTCGATAATCATCGCCAGCGTTTCGCTACGCATGGTCACGAATGCTTCTGCACGCGCCTCGCGTACGGTTTCCGCTTTGGTGGAGACATCCACCATATGCGCTTCGCCAGCGGCGTTAATATGAGTCAATTGCGACATACTTATTTCTTCAAATGTGGGTGGAAATTACACGGACGCGTACGGGCATCGAGCTGCGGCGCAATGATATTTTCCCAAGCGGTACGACACGCTTTAGTCGAGCCCGGCATGGCGAAAATCAGCGTTTTGTTGGCCACTCCGGCGATCGCCCGGGATTGCAGCGTCGCGGTGCCAATCTCTTCAAACGACAGCATACGGAATACTTCACCAAACCCTTCGACTTCTCTGTCGAACAGCGGTTGCAGCGCTTCCGGCGCCTGGTCCCCTTCGGTTAAGCCCGTGCCGCCTGTAATGAGCACGACCTGCACATCCTCACTGGCAATCCATGCAGAAACCTGGGCGCGAATAGCGTAGCGGTTCTCTTTGACGATTGCCTTGTCGACAATCTGATGACCCGCTTCTTGCGCCGAGTCACGCAGATAATGGCCGGAGGTGTCATCTTCTTCGCCGCGACGGTTGGAAACAGTAAGAATAGCAATACGTGTCGGGATAAATTCAGCACTTACCTGACTCATGAAAAACTCCTTTTAGCGATCAACCGCCAATGTAAGATAAGTTTTGCGTAATACCGGTATTGTTCTGATGCAGGAAATGAGTCTGCTTTTTCTCCAGCAGCGCGGCTGAAATGCGTTCTTCCAGCGCCGACTGCTGAGCGTCATCTTCCAGCAAATCACGCAGGCTTACGCCGCCTTCACCAAATAAACACAGATGCAACTTGCCGACAGAGGAAACGCGCAGACGATTGCAGGTGGCGCAGAAGTCTTTCTCATACGGCATGATCAGACCAATTTCACCAGCATAGTCAGGATGACAGAAAACCTGAGCCGGGCCGTCGCTACGCTGGCGGATCTGGTGGATCCAGCCGCGGCGCAGCAGCTCATCGCGCAGGACCTGGCCTGAGATATGGTGTTTACGGAAGAGAGAGCTGCCCTCGCCCGTTTCCATCAGTTCAATAAAGCGTAGTTGGATAGGACGGGGCTGAACCCACGCCAGGAAGGTGTCCAGTTGATGGTGGTTTACGTCGCGCATCAGCACGGTATTGACTTTCACTTTTTCAAAACCCGCATCAAAGGCGGCGTCAATGCCTGCCATCACCTGCTGAAATTTGTCCTGTCCGGTAATGGCGTGAAACTGACGGGCATCGAGGCTGTCCACGCTGACGTTAAGTGCAGTCAGTCCGGCATCGCGCCAGGCTGCGGCATCACGCGCCAGACGATAACCATTGGTGGTCACCGCAATCTGACGGATGGCGTCATTTTCACGCACGGCGGCGATAATGTCGGTAAAGTCGCGACGCAATGAAGGTTCGCCCCCTGTCAGACGCACTTTTTCCGTTCCCAGACTGGCGAACGCGCGCGTGACGCGGCGAATTTCATCAACGGTCAAAAAGCCGTTATTGGTGACACCGCCGGGCTTATAGCCATCCGGCAGGCAGTAGGTGCAACGAAAGTTACACACATCGGTAATCGACAAACGTAAGTAGTAAAACTTACGTGCGAAAGCATCGGTAAGTTGAGAGCCCATGTACACCTTTCCAAATACGGGAGACGTAGTCATTTCTTCCTGCGCCCTGGTGACAAACTTATTCAAGTATTGTCACGGCCAAAGCACCGTATCATTTGACCCAGGTGCAGAGGCTAGAGTGTTTATTCTCGTCATACTTCAAATTGCAGAAGCGTGGGCTTTGCTCGTTCCCCCCGTCACGTACTTATGTCCGCTCACCGGGGATTTTCTCCCTCACAGCCTTCCTGCAACTCAAATTATTCAGAGTACATTGTGGTTATGCCGATACTAGCGTGTAAATGACGCTTTTGCCATGTACACTTTCGCTGTATAAACACATACATAGCGACATAATCGTGCAATTTCGCTACAGAATAAGCAAAAATCACAGTTTTGCATTGATATACATCATCTTGCTGGCAGGTGAATCTCGTCAGAAAGGAGTAGATCGCAGAAAAAAATTACGCCAGATACCGACTGGATAATTGCTGAAAACACACTATTTACGTTACTGTAGCGCCGATCAATTGATATCAGGAAAATATATGCGCACTCGCACGCTGGCAGATCTGGACCGCGTTGTCGCTCTCGGCGGAGGGCATGGACTGGGACGCGTTCTCTCTTCTCTTTCCCCTTTAGGTTCACGCCTGACAGGTATCGTCACCACGACCGATAACGGCGGGTCGACAGGGCGTATTCGTCGCTCTGAAGGAGGGATTGCCTGGGGAGACATGCGTAACTGTCTGAACCAGTTAATTACTCAACCCAGCGTTGCATCCGCCATGTTTGAGTATCGTTTTGGCGGTAATGGTGAGCTTTCCGGGCATAACCTCGGAAATCTGATGTTAAAGGCGCTCGATCACCTCAGCGTGCGGCCTCTGGAAGCCATCAATTTAATTCGTAGTCTGCTGAAAGTTGACGCGCATTTAATTCCGATGTCGGAGCTGCCGGTGGATCTGATGGCTATCGATGATCAGGGACATGAAGTCTACGGCGAAGTGAATATCGATCAGCTCACTATCCCGCCTCAGGAACTGATGCTGTCGCCAAAAGTCCCCACCACGCGGGAAGCGGTCGAGGCTATCGCCGAAGCGGATTTGATTTTGATAGGACCCGGCAGTTTTTACACCAGCCTGATGCCGCTCCTGCTGCTCGACGAATTGGCGCAGGCATTACGTCGCACACCGGCCCCGATGGTCTACATCGGCAATCTGGGTCGTGAGTTAAGCCTGCCAGCAGCCAGCCTGACGCTTAACGATAAGCTGGCAATCATTGAACAGTACGTTGGCAGGAAAGTGATTGATGCGGTGGTTGTGGGCCCGAAAGTGGATGTATCCACCGTGACCGACCGCGTTGTTATTCAGGAAGTGCTGGAAGCCAGCGACATTCCCTACCGCCATGACCGCCAGTTATTGCATGACGCGCTGGAGAAAGCGGTACAGGCGCTGGGGTAATCCCTGGTGCGTGATTAGCATACAATCCTCATTACAATGAGGATTGTATTTGTCGCTTTCTGCATTAACCTCACAGCACAGGTACATGCTCGGCGGATATTGGCTCTTCATATCTTGTGCCAAAACTAGACCACCGGGCAAGAATGGCAAAGAATACGGCCATAACCAGGCAACTTAAATTGAACAAAACCCAGGGTGCATAATCCAGCGTCGCCACCCCCAGCGTCTTCGCCATGAACATACCAGATATTGTCCAAGGGAAAAGCCCTTCAAGTAGCGTGGCTCCAGACTCCATTGATCGGGACATATTAACCATATGCAATTTTTTGTTTTTAAAACAAGGATCATAAATATTCTTCACCAGAAAGAAACTGATGACTGCATTGCCAGTGCAGGCAACTAATAAAGAACTTGTGAACATTGTCGCCAACAGAGTACTGGTCACCGTTTTTAATTTCTTAACCAGTCGCCCAAGCAGTACATTAAGGCCACCAGAAACATCAAGTGCCGAAGCGAACATAAATGCACAAAGCATAACCACAATCGGGCTAACCATTGAGTACATACCGCCACGATTAAGCAATATATTAATATTTTTAGTCGTAGATTCATTCATCGCGACATCTGAAAAATTGCTGATCATATTGGTATTAAAGCCATTAATCGATGATTGAACGAGGTCCATCATGGTAAACGACTGAAAAATTGCGCATATTGCCAGAGCAAAAAAAGAAGATGCGATCAAGACAATAATGGTATCCCATTTTTTTATCGCGCCAATAAAGACCAGCAATGTCGGTAATATTAATAAGGGGTTAAGCCAGAATAATGAGTTTAGCGCTTTTTTCATGACCGGGATAGTATCTAGTTGGATTGAATTTACCACATTTAAATCTAACCCCGCGATATAAAACCCCAGGCAGGCAAACAAAAAAGCAGGAATCGATGTATATAACATATTTCTAATACTTTGATAAAGCTCAGCCCCCGCAGCTAACGCAGCCATGTTTGTGGTATCTGATAAAGGAGATAATTTATCACCAAAATAGGCACCGGAGATAACGGCTCCAGCAGTAATCGGCAATGACACATTCATCGCCGCTGCAACGGCAACCAACGCCACACCAATTGTTCCTGCGGATCCCCATGAAGTGCCTGTAAATGTCGAGATGCAAACCGTCACTAAAAAAGCGGTAAGATATAAGTAAGCTGGGTTGATAATTTCCAGGCCATAATAGACCATTAACGGAATGGTACCACTAACCATCCAGCATCCAATCAACATACCGATCGACAGTAGAATTAACATTGCGGGAACGGCATCTTTTATTTTTTCTATAAAAGTCTGGAGAATTTCCTTCCAGCCCGCGCCATAGTATCTGGCAAAAAAACCTGTAATAATCGTAATAACAATCAAGATAAATTCAACTGGGTAATTTAAAATACCAATACCTATAAAGAAAACCAGGAAAATAACCACTAATAACATCAATGCTGCATAAAAGCTCGGTTGCTTATTTGTGCTTACCATGTTATTTTCCCGCTATTAATATATTTTTATAGAATCAAACGCATTCTCTAAGTCCGCGATTAACATCTCTGGAGATTCCTGTCCAATTGAAATCCTAATTAAACCAGGCGCCATCCCATCTTTGCATATTACATCCTGGTTATAACCGCGATTTGGAGAAATAATCAGGCTTTCATATCCCCCCCAACTGCACCCCGGTTTGAAAATTCTACAACTATCAATAATGGCTTTAACTTTTTCAAAACTGCCATCTTTAAGTTCAAAGCTAATGAGGCCAGAAGTACCAAACATTTGCTGTGAAACAATTTCACGTTGTTTTGCATCAGCCATAAGAGGGTGACAGATATTCTCAACCTCTGCTCTGCTATTGAGAAAAGTAAGAATTGCATAGGTATTATTCTGATGTTGTCTCATGCGCAGCGGCAACGTTCGTAAACCGCGAATCACTAGCCATGCACTATCCGGGGCCAGCACTGCGCCAAGAAGCTGATGTGAAAAATCACGAATAATATCAATATAGATTTTTTCGCCTACCACAGCACCCGCCGTTAAATCACTGTGACCGCCGATATATTTAGTACAAGAGTGGAGCACTAAATCGAAACCAAGAGTCAATGGCTTTTGGAAGAGTGGCGTAGCCCATGTATTATCAATGGCAGTAATAATATTATTCTCTTTCGCCAACCCTGCTATCATCTGCAGATCCACAACTCGCATGGTCATTGTTCCTGGGGATTCCGTGTATATCATGCGAGTATTCGGCTTTATTTTCTGCCGAATATCCTCGACATCGCCACTGAGAACAATGTCATAGTCAATACCAAAGCGTTGTTGCATTTGCTTCACCAGCACAACTGTTGGACCATAAACATTATTCACCAGAATAATATGGTCACCACTTTTCAGCAGGCCAAACAATGTTGCGCTTATCGCGCCCATGCCCGATCCAAAAACTTTGCAGGCCGCTCCACGCTCCAACGCTGCCAGTTTATGTTCTAACAGTTCCGTTGTTGGGTTAAGCCCCCGGGAATAGATGTAACGTTCAGCTTCGTGCTGCATATCATCACAGTATTGCTGATAGCTCTGCTGCACAAACAGACTGGTTTTTACTAGCGGAGGGCTGACTGCACCAAAATTTTTCTGGTGTTGTTCACCAACTCCGGAACATATCATGGCGTCCTGAACGGCATAATCATTCTCAGCATAATTGCATTTTATTTCTTTCATAATCTTCCTTTATATTTTCGTCAGAGAAATTTCTATAACAGGACAATTATAAAAAAAGGAACAATGACAGCCTTTTTCTTGCTGCCAAAATGCTGAAAGAATCGTCAGAAATGTAAAGAATAAAACGATGAGGTTCACAAAGCTGAAAAACAAAAATCAATTCAGCAAAGAATCAATTAAAGTGAGCGCATGAATTTTAAGAAAAATAAATAGCAATAGAAAAACGAATAATATAATTATAAGTGATAATACATTCTTTATTTTTCCAATCGCCATGGCATTTACGCGATGGCGAATTGGAAAGTGGAAACAATCTTACGATGCCGCGATAAACAACTCGCGCAGCTGATGCAACTGGTCGCGGATCGTCGCAGCCTCTTCAAATTCAAGATTCTGCGCATGCTGCATCATCTGCCCTTCCAGCTCATGAATCTTCTGCTGCAGGGCTTTTGGCGTCATATCCAGTTCGACAATTTCAGACTTCGCGCCTGCGCGTGACTTCCCTTTGCCTTTTGCCTTAGTCTTCGCGATATTCTGACCCAGCGCCAGAATATCGACCACTTTCTTGTTCAGCCCCTGCGGCGTAATACCGTGTTCTTCGTTGTAGAGCTGCTGTTTTTCACGACGGCGTTCAGTTTCACCTATCGCCTTAGCCATTGAGGCGGTAATTTTGTCGCCGTAGAGAATAGCCTTCCCGTTGATATTACGCGCCGCACGACCGATGGTCTGAATAAGCGAACGTTCAGAACGCAGGAACCCTTCTTTGTCTGCGTCCAGAATCGCTACCAGTGAGACCTCTGGCATGTCCAGCCCCTCTCGTAGCAGGTTGATACCCACCAGCACGTCAAACTCGCCCAGACGCAGGTCACGAATGATTTCCATACGTTCCACGGTATCGATGTCTGAGTGTAGATAGCGCACCCGCTCACCGTGCTCTTCGAGGTATTCGGTGAGATCCTCCGCCATCCGTTTCGTGAGCGTAGTGACCAGCACACGTTCGTTAATCGCCGCACGGATGCGGATCTCAGACAACAAATCGTCAACCTGCGTCGCCACCGGACGTACCTCAATGATCGGATCCAACAAGCCGGTCGGTCGTACGACCTGATCGACGACCTCATCACCGGATTTCTCCAGCTCATAGTTGCCCGGCGTCGCTGAGACGTAGATGGTCTGCGGGGCCAGCGCTTCAAACTCTTCAAATTTAAGCGGGCGGTTATCCAGCGCCGACGGCAGACGGAATCCGTATTCGACCAGAGTCTCTTTACGCGCCCGGTCACCACGATACATACCGCCTATTTGCGGGATAGTGACGTGGGATTCATCCACCACCAGCAGGCCGTCGGCAGGCAGGTAATCAAACAGCGTCGGCGGCGGCTCGCCGGGGCCACGTCCGGACAGATAACGGGAGTAGTTTTCAATCCCCGAGCAGTAACCCAGCTCGTTCATCATTTCCAGATCGAACTGCGTACGCTGACTTAGCCGCTGTTCTTCCAGCAGTTTGTTATTTGCCAGCAGGACCTTACGCCGCTCTGCCAGCTCAACTTTGATTTCTTCCATCGCCTGCACGATGCGTTCGCGCGGCGTCACGTAGTGCGTTTTAGGATAGATGGTGTAGCGCGAAATCGTAGACTCAACCTGCCCGGTAAGCGGGTCAAACAGCGATAAACGTTCGACCTCTTCATCAAACAGTTCCACGCGCAGCGCGATGTCGTCGGATTCAGCCGGGAAAATGTCGATCACTTCACCACGCACGCGGAAGGTTCCGCGCTGAAATGCCTGATCGTTGCGGGTATATTGCAGTTCCGCCAGGCGGCGCAGGATCGCACGCTGGTCGATAATCATCCCCACCGTCAGGTGCAGCATCATTTTCAGATACAGATCCGGGTCGCCCAAACCATAGATAGCGGAAACTGACGCGACGACGACGACATCCCGACGTTCCAACAGCGCTTTCGTCGCCGACAGACGCATCTGCTCAATATGTTCGTTAACCGAGGCATCCTTCTCGATGAAAGTGTCAGAACTCGGTACGTAGGCTTCCGGCTGATAATAGTCATAGTAGGAGACGAAATACTCCACTGCGTTATCCGGGAAGAACTCTTTCATCTCACCGTACAACTGCGCGGCAAGCGTCTTATTGGGAGCCAGCACCATGGTAGGACGCTGCAAGTCCGCAATTACGTTAGCGATGGTGAATGTCTTCCCCGAGCCCGTCACCCCCAGCAGCGTCTGATGCGCCAGACCATCCTCCAGCCCTTCTTCCAGACGGCGAATAGCCTCAGGCTGATCGCCAGAGGGTTTAAAAGCGGAATTTAGTTTGAACGGTTTACTCATGAGCAGCTACCTGAAGCAATGGGCGGGCAGGTGTGTAATTTTACTCGCAGTCGGATATTTTGCCAGTAAAATATACTGGATGAAAAAACAGTAACGCACCAGAATATTTCTGATACGCCATCAGAATGACCGTTACCGCAGGCTAAAATTTGGCCTCAGACAAGATAAAACACCAGCAAAAACGTGTTATCCCCAAAGCAATGACTTTTTTAACATTTGTCAAGCTGCCCGATGAAAGTTTTGTGGCAACGTATGACACTTCTGCGACAGCCATTGATTTTATCTAACATTCTGTAATTTAATGATTATTATCTCGAGCCGTCTTTCGCATCAATTTAGTCGCAGGCCGCGTCTTCTCTCGCTTACATTGTGTTTTCTAACTCTAATACACAAGGTTATCCACAGGAATAGTGGATAACTGCCTCCAGCCCGTATGGACTGTAGCCTGGCAAAAACGTCCTCACTCCCTTTTCCGAAGGGATAAAAAAAATTTATCGCTATTTTTTGATATTTATCAGCTAACGAAGCGGCCTGGAATGGCCGGGATCTTGCTCGCATTTTCATCATTTTCTTGCCTGCACCATTACGACACCGCCAGGCACTGGCAATGTGCACAAAACAGCGCCAGCCCTCCGGCCAGCCAGACGTTACCGCCTGCGCGGCACACTCTCCTGCTGTTTTTTGACCCCAATCCCTCTTCTGGCAAGAGAATTGCAATTTTCTTCCAACGACCTGTACGTGGGGCGGATAACATCATGCTGGAGGAATCTATGTTGAGTCTTCGCGCAGTGAATCATTATTACGGTAATCAACACTCCCTATGGGATGTGGATCTCGACCTGCTGCCCGGGAAATGTACCGGTGTGCTGGGGCTTCCAGGGATGGGAAAGACGACGCTGGCCAATTGCATTATCGGCAATTTACCGATCGAAAGCGGCACCCTGTTCTGGCATCAGGCTGGCGCCCCGCCGCGCGACCTGAGTCCCATTCCGGCGGCAAATCGCATTGCGCTGGGCATTAACTACGTTTCACAAGAGAGACGGATTTTTTCGCAATTGACAGTAGAGGAAAATCTGCATATTGCGCGCCAGGCGGTTGAGGAAAGCGAAACGATGGACAGCAGTGATATTTACCGCCTGTTTCCACAGTTGTTCGTACTGCGTCAGGTCAAAGGCGCGGCATTATCGGAGGATGACCAGCACCAGCTTGCGCTCGCCAGCGCGCTGGTCACACGCCCGCGCCTGTTGATCCTCGATGAACCGACGCGGGGAAGTGACCAGGCATATATCCACAAACTGGGAAACCTGGTGGTAAGGCTAAGCCAGGAGCTCGGTATCGCCATAATGCTCGCGGAACAGAGCCTGCCGTTTATTCGTCGGGTCGCTGACCGCTACTGCCTGTTACACCGTGGGCGCAACGTGGCTCAGGGGCAAATCACACAGCTCAGCAACCCGTTAATCAGCGACTGGATGACGCCACAGACAAAACGCTAAGATCAATATAACGCCCTGTCGATGCCCGCTCCGGCTCTTCTGCCAGCCAGGGAATTTCTCCCAGCAGCGGAGCCGCAAGCACACGCCTGAGCGTTGCCATATATTCAGCATGACGCTTGCCTGGTGGCGTCACATCATTGGCGACCCATCCGGCAAGCGTCAGTCCGGCCTGCTGCACCGCCTGGGCGGTCAGCATCGCGTGGTTGATGCAGCCGAGCTTAACGCCAACCACCAGAATAACCGGCAACTGTTCTGTTTTTACCCAGTCAGCAAAACTCAGCGTCGGCGAAAGCGGCGTAAACCACCCACCGGCACCTTCCACCAGCACCCAGTCAGCCTGGTGTTCCAGCGCGCGTAAACCCGCAGACATTACTGAGGCCTGAATGGGGCGACCTTCGTCCGCGCTGATGATATGCGGTGAGGTAGGTTCCGCGAAGGTATAGGGGTTGATAGCCGCATAATCCACCGTCACAACGCTGTTGCGCTGTAATGCCAGGGCATCGCTATTGCGCAGACCTTCAGCCGTTATTTCACTGCCCGACGCCACTGGCTTATAGCCGACGGTTCGCAATCCCATCTGTCCCGCTGCCTGGAGCAGCGCGCAGCTGGCGATAGTTTTCCCCACTTCGGTATCCGTCCCGGTGACAAAAAAAGTGTTAGTCACGTTGAATCACTCCCAAAAATAGATGATAGGTCAGCGGATATTTCCCCTGCTGGCAGGGCCAGGCTAGCTGTAGCTGGCGCAGCTGTGAGCGGGTGAGTACGCGCGGCTCGCGGCCATCATGCAAATGCGTCGCGCCAATACCCTTCAGCGAGCGCATGGCGCTCAGCGCATCGTCAAACCACAGCGTGATGGCATGAGACTGGTATTCAACGTCCCACCCATGCAGGGCGTTTTCAAGTTGATCCACGGGCAAAAAACGATTGGCGTGCTCCCGCTCATCAACCGCGCGCCACGCCTGACGAAGTTCCGGCATTGACCCCTGCGCGAGGGTACTAAAGGCCACCGTCCCGCCAGGACGCACCACCCGGTAAAGCTCACGTAACGCGCCGCGCAGATCGCTGCACCACTGTACGGCCAGATTGCTCCAGGCCAGGTCAAAAGTAGCCGCAGCCTGCGGAATGGCTTCAATATCCGCCAGCAGATAGCGATGGGCGACATCGTGACGCTGCGCTTCAGTCAGCATTTGCGCCGACAGATCCAGCGCGCAGACTTCGCTCCCCTGCTCCCGCCAGTAACGGCTCATACGCCCAGGCCCGCAGCCCGCATCCAAAACCCGAGAGAATGCCCGACCTTCGAGTCGCGCCAGTAACGCATCGGCGCTCTGACGCTGGAGTTCCGCGTGTTGTTCATAGTGTGTAGCCGCGCGACCAAACGCGGCAGCAATCGCCTGCTTATTGACCTGCGCCATGTAGCACCTCCAGTAAGCGATCGATATCCTGAACTTCATGCGCCTGGGTCAGCGTAAGCCGCAGCCTGGCCGTACCCACCGGCACCGTCGGTGGGCGAATAGCCGTCACCCAGCATCCCTGTTGACGTAATGCCTCCGCCAGCTGCAAAGCTTTATGATTGTCGCCCACGATCAGTGGCTGAATGGCGCTGTCTGATTGCGCCAGCGTTAAGTCCGGCGTATTCACCCCAGCGCGAAAACGCTCGATCAGCATCGCCAGTTTTTCTCTGCGCTCATCGCCTTCGCGGCTGCGGATCACCTCCAGCGCGGCGCGCAAGGCCTGGGCCTGCGCCGGGGGCATACTGGTGCTGTAGATCAGATGACGGGCAAACTGCAGCAGATAATCGGCCACGCTGTCTGAGCACAAGATTGCCGCGCCGCTGACGCCAAAACCTTTGCCAAACGTCACTACTAACAGCTCGGGTTTCACCTGCTGTCGGGAGCACGAGCCGCGCCCTTCCTCACCGCTGACGCCAATCCCGTGCGCATCATCCACCAGCAACCACGCACCCTGCCGCTCTGCCACCGCGTGGATTTCCGCCAGCGGTGCGCTATCGCCATCCATGCTGAACACACCTTCAGTGACCACGAGTTGTTGCCCCGGACAGGGAGTGGTCAGCAGACGTTCCAGATGGCGTGGATCGTTATGGGTAAAGCGACGTAGCACGGCAGGGCTAAGGCTGGCAGCCTCCAGCAGTGAGGCATGGCTGAGCCGGTCGGCAACAATCCGGTCCTCTTTGCCCATCAACGCGGCAATGACCGCCTGATTAGCGGCAAAACCGGAGATAAACAACAGCGCCCGGGAATAGCCGAGCCATTGCGCCAGCTCGTCTTCCAGCGCCTGATGAGCAATGGAATAACCGCTGACATGACCCGAGCCGCCGCTGCCGACGCCAAAACGCTCAGCGCCTTGCTGCCACGCGCAGATAATATGCGGATGGCGGCTTAAACCAAGGTAGTCGTTGCTGGAAAAGTTCAGGTACTGGCGACCGTCGGCCTGCAGCCAGCGACCGGCACCCTGCGTCACCGCATAGCGCCGACGCAACGCATCAGCACGACGACGCGCCGTTAGTGCATCGTCTATTTTTTGCTGCCAGGTCATACGGTTGCCGCGTTGTAGTATTCGTCGGTATCCGGGGTACGCAGCGCCTGCTCCAGGCGTTGCTGCTGTTCGTTATCGCCCGCCAGCACCGCCGTTTGCTGCGGATTGAGACCCAGCTTGCGAAACAACAGCAAATCCTTATCTTCGTTCGGGTTCGGCGTGGTCAGCAGTTTGCAGCCGTAGAAAATCGAGTTAGCCCCGGCCATGAAGCACATCGCCTGGGTTTGTTCGTTCATCTGCTCGCGTCCGGCAGAAAGACGGACATATGAAGTCGGCATCATGATCCGCGCCACGGCAATAGTGCGAATAAAATCAAAAGCATCCACATCGTCGTTATCGGCAAGCGGCGTGCCTTTCACTTTCACCAGCATGTTGATCGGCACGCTTTCTGGCGGCGTTGGCAGATTCGCTAATTGCAGCAACAGACCCGCGCGGTCGGTCACCGTTTCCCCCAGTCCCACAATCCCGCCGGAGCAGACTTTAATGCCCGCCTCACGCACTTTATCCAGCGTATCCAGGCGCTCCTGGTACGAACGGGTTGTGATGATATTGCCGTAGAATTCCGGCGAGGTGTCGAGGTTATGGTTGTAGTAGTCCAGACCCGCATTGGCCAGCCGCTGGGCCTGATTTTCGTTCAGCATCCCCAGCGTCATACAAGTTTCCAGCCCCAGCGCTTTTACGCCCTGGACCATCTGTTCCAGGTAAGGCATGTCGCGTTCATGTGGATTCTTCCACGCCGCGCCCATGCAAAACCGCGTTGAACCGGCCTGTTTCGCTTTACGCGCAGAGTCCAGTACCTGTTCAACCTCCATCAAACGTTCCGTTTCCAGACCGGTTTTATAGCGGGAGCTTTGCGGGCAGTATTTGCAGTCTTCCGGACAGGCACCGGTCTTAATCGACAGCAGCGTACTGACCTGAACCTGCCGCGGATCAAAGTGCTGACGGTGAACCTGCTGCGCTTCAAACAGCAGATCCAGCAGCGGTTTTTCAAATAATTCGGTGACTTGCGACATTGTCCAGCGAGAAGAATGAGCCATATTGGTATACGTTTCGTTATGAGTTTGGTGTAGACTCGTAAACCTAAATCTTTTTAATTTGGTTTACAAGTCGATTATGACAACGGACGATCTTGCGTTTGACCAACGCCATATCTGGCACCCTTACACCTCCATGACCTCCCCGTTACCGGTTTATCCGGTAGCACGTGCTGAAGGTTGCGAACTGATTTTAGCCAGCGGTGAGAGGCTGATAGACGGCATGTCGTCCTGGTGGGCGGCGATCCACGGTTACAATCACCCGCAACTGAACGCCGCGATGAAAACGCAGATTGATGCCATGTCACATGTGATGTTTGGCGGCATTACCCATGCCCCGGCCATTGCGCTGTGCCGCCAGTTGGTGGCGATGACGCCAGAGGCGCTGGAGTGCGTTTTTCTCGCGGATTCAGGTTCGGTCGCTGTAGAAGTCGCGATGAAAATGGCGCTGCAATACTGGCAGGCCAGAGGCGAAACCCGTCAGCGTTTCCTGACATTTCGTAACGGTTATCACGGCGACACCTTCGGCGCGATGTCGGTCTGCGATCCCGACAACTCGATGCACAGTCTGTGGAAGGGTTATCTGCCGGAGAACCTGTTTGCGCCCGCCCCACAAAGCCGCATGGACGGCGAGTGGGACGAACTGGATATGGTGCCTTTTGCCCGCCTGATGGCCGCGCATCGCCACGAGATTGCGGCGGTGATCCTTGAACCGATTGTGCAGGGCGCGGGCGGTATGCGCATGTATCACCCCGAATGGTTAAAGCGCATCCGTAAGATGTGCGACCGAGAAGGTATCCTGCTGATTGCCGATGAAATCGCCACCGGATTTGGTCGTACAGGCAAGCTTTTTGCCTGTGAACACGCCAGCATTACTCCAGATATTTTGTGCCTCGGCAAAGCGTTAACCGGCGGCACGATGACCCTTTCCGCCACCTTAACCACGCGTCTGGTCGCGGAAACCATCAGCAACGGTGAAGCCGGATGCTTCATGCACGGTCCAACCTTTATGGGTAATCCGCTGGCCTGCGCCGTCGCCACCGCCAGCCTGTCGATACTCGAAACCGGCGAGTGGCGATCACAAGTAGCGGCTATTGAAGCGCAACTGCGGACAGAACTCGCCCCGGCGGCAGACTCCAGTTGGGTAGCCGACGTGCGCGTACTCGGCGCCATCGGCGTGATCGAAACCACGCATCCGGTGAATATGGCGGCGTTACAGAAGTTCTTTGTTGAACAGGGCGTGTGGGTACGACCGTTTGGCAAACTGATCTATCTGATGCCACCGTACATTATTCAGCCCGATCAGTTGCGTCGTCTGACCCAAGCCGTAAACGAGGCTGTGCGCAGTGCAACATTTTTTAGCGATTAATCAGCGGTATGCTCTACGGTTTCTGGCTACACTTTTAAGCTAACGAGAGGAGTCAGCATGAAACTAATCAGTAACGATCTGCGCGATGGCGAAAAGCTTGCGCATCGCCATGTCTTTAACGGCATGGGATATGACGGGGATAATATTTCCCCACATCTGGCGTGGGATGACGTGCCCGCTGGGACCAAAAGCTTTGTCGTGACCTGCTACGATCCTGATGCGCCAACCGGCTCCGGCTGGTGGCATTGGGTGGTGGTAAATCTGCCAGCTGATACCCGCGTACTCACGCAAGGCTTCGGCTCCGGACTGGTTGCGCTGCCGGATGGGGTGATTCAGACCCGCACTGATTTTGGTAAAGCAGGTTATGGCGGTGCTGCGCCGCCGAAGGGTGAAACCCATCGCTATATCTTTACGGTTCACGCGCTGGATGTGGAGCGTATTGATGTCGATGAGGACGCCAGCGGCGCGATGGTTGGCTTTAATGTTCACTTCCACTCGCTCGCCAGCGCCTCGATTACGGCGCTGTTCAGTTAAGCTGTGTTGTGCCGGATGTCGGCTTCGCCGCATCCGGCCTACTAAACAAGGCTTCTCTACAGAAATTCAGGCAACAATTTCAACAACGTCCCCTGGGCTAACAGTTCGGTTGCGCACTCTATATCCGGAGCAAAAAAGCGATCCTGCGTATAGTGGGCAACCTGCTCGCGCAGAGCCTGGCGCGCCTGCTCCAGCAGTGGGCTTGAGGTTAACCCTTCACGCAAGTCAATCCCCTGACACGCCGCCAGCCACTCCACGGCAATCACGCCGCGCGTATTCGCCGCCATCTCCCACAACCTGCGCCCCGCTGCCGGCGCCATAGACACATGATCTTCCTGGTTGGCTGAGGTCGGCAAGCTGTCCACGCTGTGCGGATGCGCCAGCGCTTTATTCTCACTCGCCAGCGCGGCCGCGGTGACCTGAGCAATCATAAAGCCGGAGTTCACCCCGCCGTTCTTCACCAGGAAAGGCGGCAACTGCGACATATGTTTGTCCATCATCAGCGCAATGCGTCGCTCTGATAACGCCCCGATTTCCGCAATCGCCAGCGCCAGGTTATCTGCCGCCATCGCCACCGGTTCAGCATGGAAGTTGCCGCCGGAAATGACATCGCCCTCTTCGGCAAACACCAGCGGGTTGTCGGAAACCGCGTTGGCCTCTACCAGCAGGACATCCATTACCTGACGCATTTGCGTCAGGCATGCCCCCATCACCTGCGGCTGACAGCGCAAAGAATACGGATCCTGCACTTTTTCACAATTATGATGCGATTGAGAAAGCGCGCTGGTGTCGGTCAACACATGGCGGTACAGCGCTGCGGCATCAATCTGCCCACGCTGTCCTCGTGCGGCATGAATACGGGCATCAAACGGACGACGTGAGCCCAATACCGCTTCGGTGGTCAGCGCCCCACACACCGTCGCAGACGCGAACAGCTCCTGGGCTTCAATTAACCCGCGCAGCGCAAAGGCTGTGGAAGTCTGGGTACCGTTGAGCAGCGCCAGCCCTTCTTTCGCCTCCAGCGTAATCGGCTCCAGCCCGGCCTTTTTCAGCGCTTCGATCGCCGGAAGCCATTCCCCCTGCCAGCGCGCTTTACCTTCGCCCAGCAGCGTCAAAGACATATGCGCCAGCGGTGCCAGGTCGCCCGATGCGCCCACTGACCCTTTCGCCGGGATCAGCGGATACACCTCGGCATTCACCAGCGCGATCAGCGCGTCAATCACGCTGAGACGAATACCCGAAACCCCCCGCGCCAGGCTGTTGATTTTCAACACCATAATCAGGCGTACCATCGCGTCATCAAGCGCTTCACCAACACCTGCCGCATGGGAAAGCACCAGCGAACGCTGTAAATTCTGCAAATCTTCCGTGGCGATACGGGTCTGAGCCAGCAGGCCAAAGCCGGTATTAATGCCATACGCCGTTCGGCCTTCAGCGACAATATTATTGACGCAGGCGACGCTTGCGTTGATAGCATCAATCGCCCCGGCATCCAGGCTCAGTTTGACCGGCTGCTGCCAGATGTCGCGTAGTTGCGCAAAGCTCAGATGACCCGGCGTTAATGTCATGGTGTTCATATCAGCGTTTCTCCTGCGTCGCCGCAACCATCGGCAAATTCAGCCCTTCTTCGACGGCGCATTCCACCGCAATGTCATACCCGGCGTCGGCGTGGCGCATCACCCCGGTTGCCGGATCGTTATGTAATACCCGGGCGATACGTGCTGCGGCTTCATCAGTGCCATCGCAAACAATCACCATCCCGGCATGCTGGGAGAAACCCATTCCCACCCCGCCACCGTGATGCAGTGACACCCAGGTTGCCCCGCTGGCAGTGTTAAGCAGCGCGTTCAGCAGCGGCCAGTCGGATACGGCATCAGAACCGTCGCGCATGGCCTCGGTTTCACGGTTCGGGCTGGCGACGGAGCCGGAATCCAGATGGTCACGGCCAATAACAATCGGCGCAGACACTTCGCCGCTACGCACCATTTCATTAAACGCCAGCCCAAGTTTCTGACGCCATTCCAGACCGACCCAGCAGATACGCGCCGGTAATCCCTGGAAGTTAATCCGCTCACGCGCCATATCCAGCCAGTGGTGCAGATGCTTATCGTCAGCCACGATCTCTTTCACTTTGGCATCCGTTTTATAAATATCCTGCGGATCGCCGGAAAGCGCCACCCAACGGAACGGACCAATGCCGCGGCAGAACAGGGGGCGAATATAAGCAGGGACGAAACCGGGAAAATCAAAGGCGTTTTCCACGCCCATCTCTTTGGCCATCTGGCGAATGTTGTTGCCGTAATCAAACGTCGGTACGCCCATTTTGCGAAACGCCAGCATTGCCTCAACGTGCGTTGCCATTGAGCGTTTCGCCGCCTGTACCGTACCCTGCGGATCGGACACCGCTTTCGCCTGATACGCTTCCCAGCTCCAGCCGGACGGCAGATAACCATGCAGCGGATCGTGGGCGCTGGTCTGGTCAGTGACCATATCCGGGCGCACACCGCGCTTCACCAGTTCCGGCACAACATCGGCGGCGTTAGCACACAGTGCAATGGAGACCGCTTTACCCTCGCGGGTGTATTTGTCGATACGCGCCAGCGCGTCGTCGAGCGATGTCGCCTGCTCGTCCACGTAGCGGGTCCGCAGACGGAAATCGATCCGGCTTTGCTGGCACTCAATATTCAGCGAACAAGCACCTGCCAGCGTTGCGGCTAACGGTTGCGCCCCACCCATGCCGCCCAGTCCGGCGGTCAGCACCCAGCGTCCGCTCAGGTTACCCTGATAATGCTGGCGTCCGGCCTCAACGAAGGTTTCATAAGTCCCCTGCACGATGCCCTGGCTACCGATGTAGATCCAGCTCCCGGCGGTCATCTGGCCATACATCGCCAGCCCTTTGGCGTCCAGCTCGTTGAAGTGTTCCCAGGTCGCCCAATGCGGCACCAGGTTGGAGTTGGCAATCAGTACGCGTGGCGCATTTTCATGGGTTTTGAAAACGCCAACCGGTTTACCGGACTGGACCAATAGGGTCTCATCGGTCTCCAGTTTGGTCAGCGCGTTGACGATGGCGTCATAACATTCCCAGTCCCGCGCGGCGCGCCCAATCCCACCGTATACCACCAGCTCATGCGGATTTTCCGCCACATCGGGATCCAGGTTGTTCATTAACATGCGCAGCGGCGCTTCGGTCAGCCAGCTTTTGGCCGTTAAGGTGGTGCCGCGTGGGGCACGAATATCCTGCTGACGGTACTTGCTATGAGACATGGTAGAGCACTCCTCGCGAACGATCGGACAGATAAGCAACATATACTTGTCTATACAAGTCATCGCAAGTACGCTTTTAACAAATTAGATACAATTTTTTTATACTGCGGCAGCAATCACGCTTTTCAGGACATAAACCGCCCTTGCAGGCGATAGCGGGACCCTGGGAAGAGCAAACGGGCATGAGAGACAATGGATGACGCAGACCAGGTTTTACGGCGGATCAGCAGGCAGGGGTCATATTCTTTGATATTCAGCAGTGCGCACTCTTCGGCACTGGCGCGTACCGCCTCAACAATATGCTCACCTTCCGTTAAAGGGGCTATTAGCGACAGGTATGCGTGCGGCGTAGTCTGGCTGTAATCCTGCGCCAGATACTCCGGCACAATTTCGGCATTCACGCAGCGATCTTCAATCTGCACCGGTAGCTCGTTCTCGTAGTGCACCATGACAGAGTGAAAAATGGAGGTGCCCTCTTTGACATTTAACACCAAGGCCTGCTGCGCGCTTGCCTGGGTTCGTTCCATCGTCAGTACCTCGCACCGGTGCTGATGCTGACGGGCGTTGATTTCATCCGCGATGCTGCGAATTTCAAACAGTGCAGACTGGCCTTTCGGCTCGGCAACAAACGTCCCTACGCCCTGTAAACGAACCAGTAACCCTTCATCTGTTAACTCACGCAGCGCCCGGTTGATGGTCATGCGGCTGAAACCATACTGCGCCACCAGCTCTGCCTCAGAGGGAATGCGATCGTGAGGTTGCCAGATACCGCTGGCAATCTTTTCGCTGATCTCCTGTTTGACCTTTTCGTAAAAAGGCGCCGGAGCAGAACGGGATGGGAGCATGCGTAAGCCTTCCTTAAGCTGAGAATGTGAGTGGGTACAGTTTACAGGCATTACCCGAACCTGATAAGCGCAACGCCATCAGGTATATCAGTGCCACCAGTGCGCGATTTGCCAACCTAATCGCGCCGCAACGCGCGCCGCTCTGCCATCATCGTCAAAGCGTGGATTAAATTCAACCATATCCACCGCCTGCAGTTTACCGCTACGACACAGGGGTTCAATCAGACTCAACAGCGTCGCCAACGGTACGCCCAGCGCAGCGGGCGCCGACACGCCGGGCATTTCCCACACCGGCAGCACGTCGAGATCAATAGTCAGATAGATAACATCCAGGTTGGCGACAAACTGCGCTAACTGCGCCTGCGCCGTATCACAGTGCAGATCTTCCACCACGGTCACACTGAGCCGTTTCGCCTCATCCCATAGTGCCTGGGTGTTTGCCGCCCGACTGACGCCGATACAGGCATAGTGAAATTCACGCTGCTGTTCATCGCAAAGCTGCGCCAGTTGGCGAAACGGTGTACCAGAAGTAGCCTGATCGGCATGGCGCAAATCAAGATGGGCATCGAAGTTGATTACCCCCACTTTCGCCTGCGGGAACGCATCCAGTACGCCTGCGCCGTGCGCAAATGCGGTTTCGTGTCCTCCCCCCAGAACCAAGGTACGCATATTCTCCTGCTGACAGCGCTGTACTGCATTGCGTAGCGCCTGCTGCGCGCCCTCAAGATCGGGAGCCTGCGCCACAATGTTTCCCAGATCTACCAGTCGATGATGCCCATCATGACTGGCTAAATTCGCCAGCGCCTTGCGCAGCACATCGGGCGCTCCGGCGGATCCCGTCCGACCCTGATTACGTTTCACGCCTTCGTCGCAGGCAAACCCGAGCAGCGCTATCTGCTCGCGATACATTTCGGGGCTAAATGCCGGGCTCAGCGTGATAGTCTGAAACAGGCGCAGCGCATTCGGCGATTCGGCGCGATCATCACGTCCCTGCCACAGCGCAGGTGAAACAGGTTGCCAGTGAGTCATACTAGTTGTCCTTTGAATACGCGTTGGTAGAGCGGGTTACGCCCCGGTTCATACAAGATCTCGACCGGGAGAGTGGCATCCCACACCACAAAATCGGCCACAAACCCAGCCTTCAATTGACCATGAGTGGCATGACGTCCCAGCGCCCGGGCCGCATGACGGGTGACGCCCGCCCATGCTTCTTCCGGCGTTAAGCCAAACTGAACGCAGGCCATATTCATCGCCCAGTGCAAGCTGATAAACGGGCTGGTACCTGGGTTAAAATCTGTCGCCACCGCCATCGGTACCTGATAGTGACGCAGCAACGCCACCGGCGGACGCTGTTGCTCTTTAAGGAAATAGAATGCGCCGGGCAGCAGCACGCCGACCGTACCGCTTTGGCTCATCGCCGCCACGCCCGCTTCATCGAGATATTCAATATGATCGGCGGACAACCCGTGGTAGCGGCTTACCAGCTGTGCGCCACCCAGCAATGACAGCTGTTCAACATGGCCTTTAATCGGGATGCCCAACGCCTGCGCGGCCTGAAATACCCGCTCGCTCTGCGCCAACGAAAAACCGACGCTTTCACAAAACAGATCGACGGTTTCGAACAGCCCTTGTTCCCACAGCTGCGGCAAAATGGTCTCGCACACCAGCGTAATATAGCCGTCAGGATCATCCCGGTATTCTGCTGGAGTCGCATGGGCAGCCAACAGCGTGGGGCTTATTTCAATGATATTCTCCGCCGCCAGCGCCGCCGCCACGCGCAATATTTTTTCTTCTGTTTGCAAATCCAGGCCGTAACCGGATTTTATTTCCAGCAACGTAACGCCTTCTTTGATCAGCTGTTCCATACGCTGATGCGCTAGATGTAAGAGTTGTTCATCACTGGCGCTGCGGGTCGCTGATACGGTGGCATTGATACCCCCGCCCTGGGCGCTTATCTGCTGGTAGGAGACACCGTTTAACCGCTGCTCCCATTCGCCTGCGCGGTTTCCACCAAAGACCAGATGCGTATGACAGTCAATCAGGCCTGGCGTAATTAGCCTGCCCTGCATATCAAAGGTATTGTCATGTGTGAGATAGAGCGATGCCTCCGGGACGATATCGCGAATCTTCCCCTGGCGGACGATCAGCGCATGCCCCTCCACCAGCCCATACGGGGTGTTACGTTCGGGATCCATGGTCGCCAGACGAACATTGCGCCAGATATGATCATCAGGGAAGAATTGCTGCATTCGACTCACCACTTGTCATAGGTTGTATAGACATTTATTTTTGATTATACGGATGTTGTCAACCTGAAGGACCGTAATTGTTATGTATTTGTGATATAAGGACTCTCCGCGCCGGGCATTACGGCGATAAAAACAACTTTTTACCTTTTAACCTTCCCGTTTCGCTCAACTTAGTATAAAAAAGCAGGCTTCAATGGATAACTTTCAAAGCCCGGAGCAACCTGTGAACATATCATCAGTTTCCCGTCTGGCGCTGGCAATGGCTTTTGGCGTGACGCTGACCGCCTGTAGCTCTACGCCGCCCGATCAAATTCCTTCCGATCAGACCGCGCCAGGTACTTCTTCGCGCCCGATCTTGTCGGCCAATGAAGCGAAAAACTTCGTTGCTGCGCACTATTTTTCCGCGCTGACGCCAAACACCGCGCCGTGGAGCCCTTCTGCTATTTCTCTGCCTGCACAGCCTGATTTCGTGGTTGGCCCGGCTGGGACTCAGGGCGTCACCCATACCAGCATTCAGGCTGCGGTTGATGCGGCAATCATCAAACGTACTAACAAACGTCAGTACATCGCGATTATGCCGGGCGAGTATCAGGGCACGGTATATATCCCGGCAGCAACGGGGAGTCTGACGCTGTACGGTATGGGCGAAAAACCGCTGGATGTAAAAATTGGCCAGGCTATTGATGGTGACATGAGCCCCGCTGACTGGCGTCGTACGGTGAACCCGGGCGGTAAATACATGCCAGGTAAACCGGCGTGGTATATGTTTGATAATTGCCAGAACAAACGCGGCGCGAATATTGGCGTGATGTGTTCTGCTGTCGTCTGGTCGCAAAATAACGGTCTGCAATTGCAGAATCTGACCATCGAAAATAACTTGGGTGACAGTGTTGATGCGGGGAATCACCCGGCCGTTGCGTTACGTACCGATGGCGATAAAGTGCAGATCAATAAGGTCAACATCCTCGGTCGCCAGAATACGTTTTTCGTAACCAACAGCGGCGTACAAAACCGTCTGGAAAACGATCGTCAACCGCGTACTTTAGTAACCAACAGCTACATTGAAGGCGATGTGGATATTGTTTCTGGTCGCGGCGCCGTAGTGTTCGATAACACCGATTTCCGCGTCGTAAACTCCCGTACGCAGCAGGAAGCCTATGTGTTTGCACCCGCTACCCTGTCAAACATCTACTACGGCTTCCTCGCCACAAATAGCCGCTTCACGGCGAGTGGTGATGGCGTGGCGCAGTTGGGTCGCTCGCTGGATGTCGATTCGAACACTAACGGTCAGGTCGTTATCCGCGACAGCGTGATCAATGAAGGCTTTAACATGGCAAAACCATGGGCTGACAGCGTTATCTCGAAGCGTCCTTTTGCCGGTAATACCGGTGCAGAAGATGACAAAGGTGAAATCCAGCGCAACCTGAACGACACCAACTTTAACCGCATGTGGGAATACAACAACCGCGGTATCGGTAGCAAAGTGGTTGCCGAACCGAAGCAGTAATCACAGTAATCAAAGCGCTGGCGGGAACACTCCCGCCAGCCCCTTCACCGCCTTCAACGTCTTTTCTTCACGCAGATCATATTTTCACCAATACCGGTTTATAATCGATCGTGTCAATCAGTCAGAGTAATTCGAGTTGTATGAAGACAAGCCCTGGCGCTTACATAAGTAAGTTACAGAAACGCTTAACTGGATAAATATTACCCTGCCGCTAAACTCACTTTTTAACCCAAAATAGATTAAAGCTAATCTATATTAAATCTAATTCATCAGCCCCATCAATATATATATCACCATTCGGAAAGAGAAAATAAGCGTAACTTTGCCTAAACACATACCAAAAAAACCTTTATGATGTACGCCGCATATAAAATATAAATATGGGAAGAATCATTCTAAAAAACTCATCTGACCAGTGAGTCTTTTTCCTAATTATCCCGCCACAACTTTTAGCTTCTGGTGCTTTCTTAAAAATGCCGCATATAATATTTTGGCACGATGAGTGCGGAGTTAATTTTTTAATTTTTCAGTAACCAGTAATATCTAAGGATTGATAGACATGAAAAACATGATTCATTCATGGAAAAAAAAGGCGGAACAGTATCGTGAATTGAAAAAGCAGAAAGGTGTCACACTGCTTGAAATTATCATTGTACTGGGCATTATCGGTATCATCGCCGCAGGTGTGGTTATTCTGGCACAGCGTGCGTTTGCTGCGCAGGATATGACTGACACTGTCAATAACACTAACACTATTCGCGTAGCGATGACTGATGTATATCGTGATGCTAACGGCTATCCGGGATCTACGAGTCTGGTCGGCGTAAGTAAAGCCACATTGGATGCAGATAAATTGAGCTCCACTCCATCATATCCTGGCCCAATTTTGACCATGTTGAAAATGGGTAAACTGTCAACCAATGAGGCCTTTAACGGTTTCTCCAATGAACCATTTGAAATTGGACCAGCAACTATTGATGCTACGGCGTCAGGTAATAGCAAACCAAAAGGTTTTTATATTGCTGTCAACGGGTTAAGCCAGGAAGAATGTCGTAACCTCCTTTCTCAGACGGCTAGCAACTGGGATTATGTGGCAACTACGGTCGTTGCTGCTGGATCAGACACTCCCTATCGTGTAAACGTTGCGACTCCACCAGACATTGCTACACCATCATTGGCACTGGGCGCTGCTGCTGCTGCACCAATTATTAAATCGCTGGCAGGTGATATTATTTCCCCGGATGTTATCACGGGTAGTACTGTCTGTACCAGTGCCGGTTCTGATAACGCGGTAATCCTCGGCAGCCGTTAATTTATAACGTTATTTTCTGATAAATTGCCTCCATATAAATGGAGGCAATATTTATCCCACGGACGGAAAAATGTCGTACAAATACCTCAAAAAAAACGTTCGCCCGCAGGCAGGTGTCACCCTTCTTGAAATGATTCTTGTGCTTGCCATTATCGGCATGTGTCTGATGACTTATGCAAATTATAAACGAAAAGAAGCCCAGCAAAGTCACCAACTTATTGTCGCTGATATGATCGTCCGTGATATTTCTGGCGTGATGCGCTTTATTGCGCAAAATAAACTGAATGTTCTGGGGGCCGGAAAAGAAGCCAACCCACTTTTCGGGACGAAAAATACTAACGTCGCCGTCGCCAATTATGATAATCGCGTCACGAATAAGACATTACAGGATCAACCCGATACGGATAAAAATAATTTTTATTCCGGCTGGTCGGATATTGTATCAACGCAAGCCCAGGTAACGCCCACCCACGGTTCCCGCTATCTGTTTCTGGGTAGCGAATGTAAAAATGGCAATAACCCGAAAGGGAAATTGCCCTTCGAACTTGCGGAGTCCATGCTGCCGTGCGAATTACGTCCTGGCGCCGAATCGCTGGAGCTGGTACTGGAACGCGTAGACTTCGTCAACAATGTTCGACAAGTCGGCAACAGCGGGCCAGGTATTGAACGTGTCGATTTCTACATCACCTACCAGACAGAGGCCGAGAACGAAGGTCTCCATTTTGCCGGATTTATTAAGCCACTGGAAAAAGCGCTGAAGGGCGTCGATCTCGGCTATCTGCAGGCGGTGGTGTTTGAAATCGAGAGTAACGGTAATTTTAGACTGGTAACAACGGCCGCAGGCCAACCGCTGCAGATGGGGGACGTACCTAATCATATGGACAGGCTCAATGCGAATAAACGTTACGGCATTCGCTTAAGCTTAGACAAAAGCAGTGAAGATATTACAGCCGATGGTTCCGTCCCAACTGCCAAACTGTGCTGGAACGATGCCAAAGGCGAGGCCGGACCGTGTATTACGGCGATTGATGAAGACCGCCTGTTAATTACCAGCAGCGATGCGGCGAGTAAAAATAAAGACGAACCGGCGATGTGCTGGAGTAAAGAGCAAAAAACGAGCACGCTGTGCCTGGCGGCAATGAACAGCAACGGCGTTAATCCCGGCACGGATAACCCGGACGATCGCATTCTGCATTTGCGCACCAGCGCGAATAAAGCGGACGGTACCGAGGTGGACCCCACTTCACCGAGTTCGCTTAAAGGCACCACCGGCACGCTGTACGCCAATATCGTGATGGAAAACAGCTCGCGCAAGCATCCGGAGAAATGGTATGTGGCTTACACTCAAACAGATGCTAACAAGCTTAAAAACGGTATCCAGGGTGATGATCGCGACTTCCCTAATCAATTTGCAGATGCTTTCCGTGGTCAGTATGAGCTGGTGACGCCCACCACCACCTTTTATCAGTCATTTAAAAACGATTATCCGCGGGATAAAGGTCCGACAGGGGCTGATGATATTTATACAAAGGCAAATGAGGCTGCAAATTACGAAAGTCTCTTAAATGAGCCGGGCGTGATTCGTTTACCGTTACAAACATGTCCGAAAGTAAACGGGATCGATAACAGAGGTAACACCACGCTGCGTAGCCTCTATCCTCGCCTCTCGGTTGCCATATCGTCGGTCGCGGCAGATTCGGATAGCGATGCTAAAGATCACGGTGGCTACACTGACTACACTCAACAGGGGACAACGCGTTTGAATACCGTTCAAACCCGTAACAGAGTGGGAGCGGTAGCGGGAGTTGCGATCCAGGCCAATATTGTGGTTAACAAAGATACTGCAGCCCCTGCCAACGATCCGGCGAAAAGGGACATAAACGGAACCTTTGAGGACTGGATCGCGGAGGACTGGTTCAAAGGTGCAGGTACCAGGGACGACCCCGCCCCCTTCTGGTTAATCAGCGCCACATCGGCAATGATAAATCCCGATGGTGATGGTACCAATAAAGTTAACCCACAGTCTCTCTCGGTAGTAATTAACCAGTGGTGCAGCACAATCCCGCAGGGCGGCATGATTTCATCTCAGGGTAGCGAGTGGAAGGCGCCGGAACCAAACAAGTATGTGCTCCATTCTCTTGTTGCGGAAGATAACGATCTTAATTTTTACCGAGACGGTGACAAACTTGAGATCCCAGACCATGAAAGAAACACCTATTAATCATTGGAAGAGTAATATGAAAAAAACATGGATAATTGGGGCTGCCGTGTCCGCATTATTAGGCAGCCAGGGAAGTTTTGCCGCCAGCGCGCCAGCCGGGCAAAAAATTGACGCAGGGATGTTAACCACCACGCCAGTGAAAGAAAGTACAGCCGCGCCGCGAAATCCCTTTTCCGGGGATGATTCGGTGAAAAGCGTCGCACCTGTCAGTGCGCCAGTCATGGAAATAAAAATTGATTTACTGGAAGAGGAGTTATTAAGCCAGCAGCTCACAAAATGGGCGCAGCAAAATGGCTATAAGCTGCTCTGGAACAGCTCAACTGATTTTGTTATTTACAAGGCAATTCATTTGCAAGGTAAATCAACACAGGATGTGCTGGTTAAACTTGGACAAGTATTTACGTCAGAAAACTACGGGCTGGTGATTAAAGACTACCAGGCGAATAACGTACTGATCATTGATGAGCAGTAATTAAGCAAGGGAATAATGCTATGAAAATTAAAGTTTCGCTTCTGGCGTTGACGCTGGCTCTTCAGGGTTGTACGTCTATTGATACCAAGTACGATAAAAGTATTGTCCCGCAGGAAACCGGTAACCCTGTTACTGCGGATGAGATGAAAACAACCAGTTATATGAAATATAACGAGCCTTATCTGGGCAAAAAGGTTGAATATAACTCCCGTAAACAGGCGCTACTGCGTAAGCAGGTGAGTATTCAGTCTTACGAGCCTACCGATCTGGCGACAATTCTTGAGGCGGTAACCGCGCAAACCGGTATTAGCTACCGTATTAATACTTCTGCTCCCGGTGGAAAATCGGATGCGGAGGAACCGGAGTTCCGTAGCGTCAAGTTCAGCGGAACGTTTGAGGAATTTACCCGCTATATTTCCGCGTTGTATGACGTAAATCCGGTGCTGGATAACAACGGCGTACTGGTTGTTTCTTATTACCAGAACTATGTGCTGAAGCTTGATTTTTACGGCGAGGACAACAAGTTTGAGACCAGCCTCGATCTGTCCGGTAATGAAGCCACTTCCGGCGGCGGTCTGAAAGGCAAAGCCGAAACCAAATTTGAATCCAGCTTCTGGGATGACGTTGAAAGTATGGCGGAAAAATTCGTCTCCAGCGGCGTTTACAGCATTTTCAAAGACGCCTCTATTCTGACGATCACCGCGCGTCCTTCAGAATATCACGCGCTGAATGAGTCGCTGAAGAAATTCCAGGCGGATAATACCCGTCAGTTTGTCGTGACCTACAAAATATTTACCCTTGATAAACGTAAAACGAAAGAGCTGGGCGGTGGGGTAAACATGAAGTTCAACGACGGGACATCCTCCTTTAACATCGACAGTTCAGATATGCTGAAGAAACTCTCAGGCGGTTTAACCGCAGGCTGGACCAATCAGCATATGGACATCAGCACCCAGCTGGATGCCCTGTACCAGCTCACCGGCAGTAAGGTGATCCAGAGCGGTTCGTTTATTACCCGTAATAACATTCCTATTCCGCTCAACATGACCACGTCGCAATATTATGTCTCCAGCCGTACCAGGGAGGAAAATTCTAATACAGGAAACGTCAGTACTCAGGTGGAGACCACGGAACTGGTTACCGGTACCAGCTTTATTCTTACCCCGCGTATCTTAACCGACGGGCGAATTGAAGTGGCCAGCGGCTTTACCAAACGCTACCTCAACTCAATCGATACCTTTGATCAAGTCCAACTGCCGTCAGTAAGTACAACGGAAATGTTTAACATTTCCACAATTACACCGGGTAGCCTGATGCTGGTCAGCAAATACGAAGCGAAAGAGGATTCTGACGGCCAGGGATGGTCGGTGCTGGGAGGCGCAGTCAACAACAGCGATCATGCCGAAACTGTGGTTATGGTGGTAGGTATTGATAATTACCGTGCCCCAACGCAAACCCGATGAGGGCGTTATGCTTAATCGCTTATCAGAAAATCGGGTATTAATTGAGCTGGTCTGGAGCTACGAGCCTGCCTCTCACGAGCCTTATTATCTTGACTGGCTATCACATTTGCGGCGAACCCATCGCCAGTTAACGGGCCAGTCGGATGAAGGGGAAATGGTTACGGGTTTCTGTACCAAACACTCCACCTTATATGAGCCTTTCGCCCTGTGGATGAAAGCCCTGTACGGTGACGGTATTTATTATTATGAGCAGGCGGAAAGCTGCTATTTCCTGATTATCTCGCACGGTATTCCCGTTTCGGGCAGCGATCGTCTGGTCTCCAGACGCTTCTGGATGAAGCTGAAAGAGCAGTTGAAAGAATCGCCACAGTATGCGGAGCTACCGTTAATTCAGTTAACGGAACAGCACATTGAGGCGGTGGTTGAAGGCTGTACTGAACATCAGCGGCGACAGAAAAAACGGCGACAAATGATGATCGGCGCCCTGATAGCAGGCGGCATCGTATTTTTACTGGTGTTTATGACACTACTGAAATTATTTATAAAAGGATGAGAACGTGGCGGTCTCTGAAAATCTCTATTTCTGGAAGCGTCGTAATATAGGGGGCGTACCTACCGGGCGAGGCGGCAATATTATCGTCTGGGTCGTTACGCTACTGATTTTATTAGCTGGCGGCGGCGGGACGGGCTATTACTATTTTATCTGGAAACCGGAGCAGGAACGATTGGCCAGAGTCCAGGCTGAACAGGCTGCCCGCCAGCAAAAAATCAAAGCTATCGAGGATTTTTATCGCAACTCGCTCACAGGCGGCAGTATTTCTGATGCCAGTCTTTTGCTTGAGCAGCTCTTGCTGGCGAATAAAAAACTGTCGCAGGTGGGCTTTGCGCCAAAAAGTATTGAATGTACCAGTACGGGCTGTTCACTCAGCTATGCGCTGAATCCAGGGCGGATATTTAGCGTGGCCGATATTAATCTCTGGGGCAAAACCTGGTCGCCCAGTTTTTCAAAAAACACGCTGGACTATACGGGCGTTGAGTCCGGGATGAATAAACATCCGTGGTTCAGCGCCTGGCAGAGTAAAAACACGGTCAATCTGCCAGTCTGTACCGATGTATTAAGTTATATCAGCACCTGGAACTCATTGGGCGGACGAAATACCGAACTGGTATTAACGGGGATGCCCTCCTCTGCCGTCGAGAAAAATGAAAGCGCGCTGAAAAGTGCGGTGACGTCATTCGGGATGCTGTTTGTCGGCTGGACGATCACTTCACCGACCAAAATGGATATATCGGGCGTGTCACTGGTGTTGAATAAACAACCCTTTGCCGACGCGTTTATTATCAAATCAATCGTATTCAATGAAAACTCAACGCTTGTTACCGGAGGACTGGCATGCAAAAAGGGAAATTAATTATTGCGGGAATAGTGTTGACGCTTTCACCTGCTCTTTACGCCGCAGATACGGCAGAAATCATCCCGGCGCAGGAGGTTGTACAAGCGGAAGGCACGCCGCCGTTAAGCAGCGTATCGCCAATGCAGGATCACGTTGTTGAGATGATAGAAAAAGATTTCAACTTCGAGAGCCAGTACCGTGAGCTGGTGAATCAGCTTGCGCTGGAAAAAGTCCGCAGCGAGCTGCGTAAGCTACGCGGTGAGAAAAAGGCGAGTAGCGCAGGGGTTATGCCGGTGAGCACTGCCCGCACAATGGATGATATTAGCGCTTCCCCAGGAGCAACGTCACAGTCCGCGCCTGAACTGCGACCGCTGCTGATTTCCGAAATTGCTGGTCAAACGCGCGTGGCGATTGCCGGCGGCGACGGCGGCGTGAAAATGGTGCCGCTGAATCAGCGTTTTAATTATGGTGGTTATGACTATATAGCGCGTCATAACCAGGCAAATGACGTGACGGTCGAGGTTGTGGGTAAGTGATCGATTATATCCAGTTTAACGAGGAAAATATTCATTCTCAGGAGTGGCAATTCCAGGAGTATGACGGCGATATTCTGGTTGCTGAGCATGCGGATGAAGCCTGGTTACTGGTATCCACGCCTTTGATTGATAATCTGGCATCAATGCAGGCGGTGTGCCACCGCCTGCAGGTTTCCCATAATATTCAGATTAAGGGAATAGCGCAGGTTACTGAGAAAAATTATTACCTGATCGTTGAACAGCTGCTGTCGGCAGGAAGTAAGCTGCTTGAGCAGGAAAGCAGTAACACACAGCTTGCGCTGGAAGAGATGCTGAAAAAGGCCGTGGCGTTGAAGGCCAGCGACATGCATATCACCCGTAATGATATGGTGGCAAATATTGAGCTGCGCATTAACGGTGTGCTTTGTCCGTTTATACAGATGAAGGCGTCACGCTGCGATGAGCTGGTGTTCGTGCTCTATAACGTTGAGGCAAGCACCCGCGACACCACATGGAACCGCAATATTGCGCAAAACGCGAATATTCTCTATTCGCTGGCGGGGAAAAGCTACCGCTTCCGCTATGCGCACTATCCGATATTTGGCGAGACCAGCGATTGCTATCACGCGGTATTGCGAATTATTCCATCGGGTCTGGACAGAGCCAGCGTCGCGAGCCTGGATAATCTTGGCGTTTCCGATGAGGAAATTAGCGATCTCAAAAGGATCCTGAGTAACCCCTACGGCGCTTATATCATTGCCGGAACAACCGGTTCGGGAAAATCCACCACCCTGAAAAATTTGATGGAGTGGATGCAGATCAACCGCTACGACAATCGCGGCTGTTTTCTGACCGTAGAGGATCCGGTCGAATATCAGATCTATGGTGCGACGCAAAGTTCGGTATTAAGCGGTGAATCCGGAGGATTCCATTCGGCGATCAAATCCTCGCTGCGTCGCGACCCGGACGTACTGATGGTGGGGGAAATTCGCGACAATATCTCTTCTAACGCGCTGGCCGGGGCGGTGGAAAGTGGTCACTACTGCTTTACCACCGTGCACGCAGGCAACATCGTGTCGTTATTGCAACGCTTATCCGCGCTCGGTATTACCAGCGATAAGCTTTCAACGCCGGGATTTATTGCGGGCTTACAGTGCCAGAAGCTAATACCAGTGCTGTGTCCGCAGTGTAAAACGTCGTTACGGACCACCACCATTAAAGGACACACGTTCCAGCTCTATGAAAAGAATTCTGAAGGCTGTCCGGCCTGCAAACACACCGGCATTGGCGGACGCCAGCTGGTAATGGAGTATTTGCTGCCGGTGTATGACGAGCTGGAGGCCATTGCCGAACAGAAGTGGCTCAAGGTTTATACCGTCTGGCGCGCAAAGCGATTAAAACAGACTGGCCTGAGCGAGGGATTCGAAATCAAAGAGAAAACGATGGCTGCGGTACTTCAGGGGCGCGTGTGCGCGACCTGGTTTCAAATGGAGTTTGGGCAAGTCGTTCAGGAAGAACTGGAGGTAATAGTTGAAAAAATTCGGTAAGAAACAGCGTGTTTATCTTTATCAGTTTTGCGCAGACATGATTAACGCTGAGCTTCCGCTGTATGACGCGTTGCAAAAATTACGCTCGGAAGGGGAAAAATTGCTCGGCAAAGGATTTGCTAAACGTCTGGAAGAGCTAACAAGCAAAATGGCGAAAACCACCTCCATTGCGATGGTTTTCGAGGGGCTGGTCCCGGAATCTGAACTGAGCGTGATTAATGCGGCGGAGCGCAGCGGCAGCCTGGCCGACGGCTTTATCACCCTGGTGAACGTGATTAATTATAACGACGAGCTGCGCAAGAAAATCGTCGGCGCCATCACCTTCCCGCTCATTATGCTGGTCCTGTCGCTGGTGGTAATTGCGGGTTATGCCTATAAGGTGTTCCCGGCTTTTGAAAGCGTTGTACCGGTCGATAAATGGCCTGGCGTCACCAGCGCGCTCTATGTTTTTGGGATGGCGCTGTGTAAAGGGCTGTGGATATATATCCTCATTGGTTTTATTGCGCTGGTTACCGTGATCAAAATAGCGATGGGCAAAATGACCGGGAATATTCGTAATCAGTTTCTTGACCGGATTATGCCGTTCTCAACGTATAAGCAATTGACCGCCTCTATTTTTCTCAACAACCTGGCGCTGATGTTAAAAAACGGCATTCCGCTCAACGATGCGCTCAGCATTATTAACCTGAACTCCAGCCGTTGGCTGCGCTGGCATCTGGCCGGGATGCAGAAGAAAATGGCGGCGGGCGTCAGCTATGGGGAAGCGCTCAACTCGGGTTTATTGAACACGGAAACGCTGCTCAATATCAGCCTCTATGCCGCGCTACCTTCGTTTAATGAGGTACTGCTGGCGGTATCGAATAAATCACGTGAACACATTCGGGAATATATCAATAAACTTTCCGGGTTATTAAAAGCACTCTCCACGCTGATATTAGGCGGTTGCGTTATTTGGGTTTTTGCCGCGTTGTTTTCGCTCAGCGACAAGCTGGCGGCGATGGGTGCCAGCGGTTCTTTTTAGGAAAATTAAATCATGGATCTGTTAATACCATGGATGGTGGCGATTTTTATCCCACTTGGATTGCTGTTTGGCAGCTTAGCCAACGTGATTATTTATCGCCTGCCGTTGATGCTTGGCGTGACGGATGAGGATGATTCAGAAGGGGCGGCTGTTAATTTGTGGTGGCCGCCGTCGCACTGCCCTGCCTGTAAATCGGATATTAAGCCCTGGGATAATATTCCGGTTCTCAGTTGGCTGTTACTGAAGGGCAAATGCCGCCAGTGCGGCATTGCGATCCCGGTTATTTATCCGGTTTCTGAACTGGCGATGGGGCTGGTATGGGGGGCGTTGGCCTGGTTTTACCTGCCGCAATGGTCTCCTCAGCTCGCGCTGGCGTATGCGTTGCTGTTTATGGTGCTCTACAGCGCGGCGGTTATCGATTTTAAACATCTGATTCTGCCGGACGCGCTGGTCTTCACCGTGCTCTGGGGCGGGCTGCTGCTTGCCGCATCGGGCTATTCCATGGTGCGGGTGAAGGACGCGGTTTACGGCGTCGCCATCGCCTGGCTGTTGCTGTGGTGCGTGATGAAGCTGTGGGAGACGTTCTGCAAACGCGATGGTTTGGGTTACGGCGACGTCAAGCTTTACGCCGCCTGCGGGGCATGGCTGGGCTGGCAGCGTCTGCCGGAATTACTCTGCTTTTCGGCGCTGGTCGGGCTGCTGTTTTACGTCGGCGTACGGTTCTTTTATACGCAAGAGGATGACAACCATCGCTTTTATATTCCGTTCGGTCCGGCTATCGCGCTGGTCGCGTTTTTACTGCTGCTCTGACGGGGGTCGATCGTGTCGTGTCTGATATGGAGTGTATGGCTGACAATGGCGCCGCTGGCGACGACCAGCTGCGAACAGCCCTGGCAGCAGGCTTTCGTTCCGTCATTACAGACGGCGGAAACGTGGTCAGAAGAGAACCTGAAGATGCCGTCCAGCACTGCGGCGTTGGCTGATGATAACGCGCCGATACGCTTTATCTGGCCCGTGGCAAAGCGCCAGGTCAGCTCAGGATTTGGACAACGCCTGCATCCTGTGCTGGGGCGCATGATGCAGCATAAAGGGATGGACATTCCTGTGCAGCCTGGCAGCAGCGTGCATGCGATTGCCGATGGCGAAGTGGTGGAGAGCGGCTACGATCGCGGCGCCGGGCACTTTATCACTCTCCGCCATGCGCACGGCTGGCAGAGCCGCTATTTCCATCTCGCCTCTGCGCGGGTGCGTAAGGGCGAAAAGCTAATGGCGGGCGAGGAGATCGCCACATCCGGCAACAGCGGTTTAAGCACCGGACCGCATCTGCATCTGGAAATCGCCTGGCGGGGCGTGGCGCTCGATCCGCAACCTTTGCTGAACAACACCCCGATGCTGGCGCGCGCCGGGCGTACGTCCACGGAAGAAAAATCCGACGCTCAGCCCCGGGTCGTGCTGGTTTCTCAGGGACCGGACGGAACCCGGATTACCGTCCGGTTTAACAACAAAACGCGCACCGTGACACCAGGCAGTATGGTGTTTGGCGACTATCAGGTCGTACTGTTGCGCAGTGGTAAATATCAGATTATTTCCGTCGCATAAAGAGGGAGTGAAAAATGAAAAGGACTGTTTTCTCGGCAGCGCTGCTCTCGGCAATGCTGCTTTTTAGCACAAGCGCAATGTCTTCGAATAATGCTCCCAATTCAGGAGACGACATCAGCGCAAGATTTGGTTTTCTGGAACGCACGCCGGCCTCACTGGGACCACATTACTTTACCGTCCGGGTCACGTCGATCTTTGGTTTTAGAACCCTTGGACATATGGGATATAGCAGTGATGCTATACAATCTTTTGGTGTGAATGTGTACTGGAAAACGAAAGGATACGATCCGGATAAAGGTCGTAATATTCTTACTAAGGCTTCCCCAAATTTGCCGCGTTGTTCATTTATGCGCGAAATACAGTGCGATAGCGGCAGAGAAAAACTTGGAACAAGAGGCTCATCAGAACACCTTGAAGGTTTGGTTTGGACTTATAATGGTGTCATGAATGATTATAATATTCATGGCAAGCTCCCGGATAAATGGAACAGGGTGACACGGTTCTTTGAGCATCGTTTTAGTGGCGCCCAGTGGAACAGTGGAGACAGCGGCAGTACTCTTCCTCCTGGCCCGATACCAGTTGACGATCCTAATGTCCGACTTTCCTCGGTCTTTTTTACCCAGTCAAGCGATCTATGTAATGCGGCAGGCAAATTTTGCGGTGGTCAGGAAGGCAAACAAACCCCTCAAGATATTACTATATCAAGTAACGATCTGGAGTATCTCGTCATTGAGGTCTTCGGCTTCCAGCATAGAGTTGGAGGCCCTGTAAGAGCTGCTACTCACGAATTTTGGACATTCCCTGTTCTGGCCGTAAAATATGTCCCCACTGGGGATGGGAAGAAAATGAGAATATTAAGATCGGACAAACATGCCACGTCGGGAATGGAGATATTTGTGAATGACACACATGCGGGTGGCTTTCCTTCAGGGCCCATAAACAATACCACGGGGGGGTATTGGGATGCCGGTGACTCCAGTATTCATTACGAATACTCGGTAATCGATTTCGAAAATATTGATCTTCTTAATGTCCATCTTAAATATAATTACGACCGCCCTAGATGGGAGGACCCTGAAAATACCGGGATTGCTGTTGATTTCAACACAACGAATCTTCAGTGTATTCCATGGAAGGTTGATACCTGTCGTTATCCGGGGCCGTGACAACAATTCGTTACCCATAAGCGTTAGAGCTAAATGATGTAGCAAAGAAGGTTCACACGGGTGTGAACCTTCTTTTTTCTTTAGACAGGCTTTTCCTGCTCTGACTGATGGCGTCAACCGCCATCAGCCGGGTGCTGTTAGTACGCGTTCACCACGACCCACATCGGTCCCTGCCCTACCGCATAACGCCCCTTCTCTGCCAGCAGCCCCTGCTCGCCAGCAATCTCATACACCGCGATATGGTGCGATTTTTGCCCAGCGGCAATCAGGTATTTACCGCTGTGATCAATATTAAAACCGCGCGGCTGAGTTTCGGTAGGCTGGAAACCCTCTTTGGTCAGCACACTGCCATCTTCAGACACGCTAAAGATAGTAATCAGGCTGGCGGTGCGGTCACAGGCGTACAGATGACGACCATCCGGCGTGATGTGAATATCCGCTGCCCAACGGGTATCAGTGAAATCAGCAGGCATCATATCCAGCGTCTGCACACACTCAATCTTGCCGTACGGATCTTTCAGCGCCCAGACATCAACGGAGCTGTTTAGCTCATTCACACAGTAGGCATATTGCTTATTCGGATGGAACGTCATATGACGCGGGCCAGCACCTTCAACGGTGGTCACTTCAGCCGGTTCCTGCGCGACCAGATGTCCATCATCGCTTACGTCAAACAGACAGATACGATCCTGTTTCAACGCCGGAACCCACAGGATACGATTATCCGGTGAGATGTTGGCGGAGTGGCAGCCTTCCAGCCCTTCAACCACGTCAACCACGCCAACCGGCAGGCCGTCTTCCAGACGCGTGACGCTCACGCTCCCGGCGTTATAAGAGCCGACAAACACGAAACGTCCCTGATGATCGGTAGAAATATGCGTCGGGCTACCCGGCAGAGCAGACTCCGCCGCAAAGGTCAGCGCACCGTCATCAGGCGCAATACGGTAAGCCAACACGCGAAACTCCGGGCGCACGCCAACATAGAGGTAGCGCTTATCCGGGCTGACGACCATCGGCTGTACCTGACCCGGCACATCAACCACCTGCGTCAGCGTCAGAGAACCATCATGATTCAGGCTCCAGACGTGGATTTGCTGACTTTCAGGGCTGGCGGTATAAACGGTTTGCTTCATGAATACTCCTTTGCTTTTTTGGCAGGTGGCTGCAATTGCCTGACACACGCCTAAGGTAGACGCTTTTAACGGTGAATGCTTAATTAAGGCTCAGAATTTTGTCCGGCTCCCGTCTCGGTGTACCATTCCAGCAGACAAAATTCTCAACCTTAATCTGGAAATAACTATGACCGCACGCGTGATTGCCCTGGATTTAGACGGTACCTTGTTGACCCCGAAAAAAACCTTGCTGCCATCCTCTCTTGAAGCGCTCGCGCGCGCCAGAGAAGCAGGCTACCAACTTATCATTGTCACAGGTCGCCATCACGTTGCTATTCATCCTTTTTATCAGGCACTGGCGCTGGATACACCTGCAATTTGCTGCAACGGCACCTACTTGTATGATTATCAGGCAAAAAAGGTACTGGAATCCGATCCCCTTCCGGTAAACCAGGCATTACAACTGATCGACATGCTGGATGAACATCAGATCCACGGGCTGATGTATGTTGATGAGGCCATGCTGTATGAGCGCCCAACCGGGCATGTGGTGCGTACCGCTAACTGGGCGCAAACCCTGCCGCCGGAACAGCGTCCTACCTTCACCCAGGTACCTTCGCTGGCGCAAGCCGCACATGACGTTAACGCTGTCTGGAAATTTGCCCTGACCGACGAAGATATTCCGAAACTGCAGCAGTTTGGTAAACATGTTGAACAACAGCTGGGACTGGAGTGTGAATGGTCCTGGCACGATCAGGTCGACATTGCCCGTAAAGGCAACAGCAAAGGACGACGCCTTACCCAGTGGATTGAAGCACAGGGCGGGTCAATGGAAAACGTCATTGCCTTTGGTGATAACTTTAACGATATCAGCATGCTGGAAGCCGCAGGTACCGGCGTGGCGATGGGTAATGCGGACGACGCGGTCAAAGCCCGCGCCAACATCGTAATTGGTGACAACACCACCGACAGCATCGCGAAATTTATTTACTCCCACCTGCTGTAATCACGCGGTAATCGACACGCTCTTAATTTGCGCGTACAGCCACAGGCCAGGTTTGATACCCAGTTCATCCCTGGCCCACGGGCTGATCCTCGCCCATAGCGTTCTCCCCCCCACTTCAAGCTGAACCTCCACCTGACCATTATCGTCATAGCACTGCGCGACTTTCGCCCGTAACACGTTACGAATGCTGGTCTGCTGCGGCGGTTGGAGCACCAGCGAAACATCAGACGCCTGAATACGAATACGCAGCGCAGTTTGCAGCGGTTGATCCAGCTTATTGACCCATAGATGCTGATCGCCAAGCGCCAGGGCGGTCATCGCGTAGTGTGGATGATGTTCCAGCACGCTGACCTTCAGAATGCTGCTTTGCTGTTCCTTTGGGAGCCAGGGGTGCATCACGCTGCTGCCCCAGACATCTTCCAGCGAACCGAACGCTTTGACCTGCCCGTTTTCCAGCACCATCACTTTGTCTGCCAGGTGCAAGATTTCATCGAGCGAGTGGCTGACGTACAGCATCGGAATATTAATTTCACGCGCCAGGCGTTGCAGGTATGGCAACAGTTCACGCTTACGCGGGATATCCAGCGAGGCTAACGGTTCATCAAGCAGCAACAGTTCCGGCGCGGTAAGCAGCGCACGACCGATGGCTACGCGCTGTTTTTCACCGCCAGAAAGTCCGCCGGGCAGACGATCAAGCAGCGATTCAATGCCCAGCAGGGCCACCAGCTTATCAAACTGTCCGGCCATACTTTTCGCCATACCGTAACGCAGGTTGCCGCGCACTTTATAATGCGGAAACAGGCGCGCATCCTGGAAAACATATCCCACCCGGCGTTTTTCGGGCGTTAAACAGATACCGTTCTCGACGTCGTTCAAAACCCGACCGTTAAGCACGATGCGCCCGGACTGCGGCTGCGTCAGCCCGCTGATGGCATTGATCAGAGAGGTTTTACCCGCGCCGGAAACGCCAAAAATAGCGGTGATCCCACTGGCTGGCAGCGTTTCGTTGAGCGTCAGGCAATGCGTCCCCAGCGTCTGGGAGAAATTAAGTTCCAGCATGATTATCGCCCCGTCCGTTCACGGCTAATACGCGCCAGCCATTCAGAAATCAGCAGTGAAATCAGCGCTAATACAATAGAAATAATACATAACCTTGCCGCCGCGCTTTCGCCGCCGGGGGTCTGGATCAGGGTATACATCGCCGACGGGATAGTGCGGGTTTCGCCAGGAATATTGGAGACAAAGGTAATCGTTGCGCCAAATTCCCCGAGGGAACGCGCGAACGCCAGCACCGTACCGACAATAATGCCGGGCAGCATCAGCGGTAAAGTAATCGTCACAAATACGCGCCAGCGTCCAGCGCCCAGCGTGCGGGCCGCCTGCTCCAGCTTGACATCGACACCTTCCAGCGCCAGACGAATAGCCCGTACCATAAGCGGGAAAGACATCACCGCCGCAGCCAGTACCGCACCGCGCCAGCTAAAGGCAAAAGTAATGCCAAACCAGTCGTACAGCCATTCGCCAATGAATCCGCGACGCCCCATGGCAACCAACAGCAGATAGCCCACCACGACTGGCGGCAGTACCAGCGGCAAATGCAGAACGCTGTCGAGCAGCGCTTTGCCTGGGAACTTGCATCGCACAAGCAGCCAGGCAAAAAAGATCCCAAACGGCAGACTAAACAACACAGCCAGGGAAGAAACTTTCAGGCTCAGTATGACGGCCTGCCATTCAGGATCGGTCAGTATCATTACTTGGTCGTAAATCCATAACGTTTAAAGATTTCAGCAGCCTGCGGTCCTTTCAGGTAATCATAGAACGCGCTGACCGTTGCGTTTTTGTGCCCATCAACAATTGCGATAGGGTATTCCACTTTTTTGTGTGAATCTTCCGGGAAAGTCGCAACAACTTTTACGCCCTTACTGGCGACAGCATCAGAACCATAGACGATCCCCAGCGGCGCTTCGTTACGCTCTACCAATGCCAGCGCACCGCGCACATCTTCAGCAGGTGCCAGTTTCGGGGCCAGGGTATCCCATGCCCCCAGTTTTTGCAGCGCTTCTTTTGCATAAATGCCCGCCGGAACATGTTCCGGATCGCCAACGGCCAGACGCCCACCATTTAACAAACGGGTCCAGTTGGTTTTGTTGTCGATGGTGAAGTCTTTCTGCGCACTGTCTTTTGGCGCAACAACCACCAGGCTGTTACCTAACAGCGTTTCACGCGTTGCGGTATCAATCGACTTTTTGTCTACCGCGTAATCCATCCATTTCTGATCGGCAGATATAAACAGATCGGCCGGTGCGCCTGCTTCAATCTGGCGCGCCAGCGTGGAAGAAGAAGCAAAAGAGGAGACGACATCAACGTTCTTCTCTTTTTTGTATTGCGTCGCAATATCCTGCATCGCGTTAGTCAGTGAAGCCGCAGCGAAAACGGTAATCTTTCCTTCATCCGCCAGCGCCTGCCCGGCCACAGTAAGAGAAAGTGTTGCCCCGGCAAACAAGCGTAACCATGTACGTGCCATCTGTAACTCCTTTGCGTTTCGTTATGTACGCGCAAATATAACGAGTAAACCAGGATTTTCCCAGCGGTTATTGATACCTATTTGAGGTTACACGAAGAAAATATCGGCAGGGAAAGCAGGATCTTGAGAAACAGTAGCCAGAGAAAACGGGTTGGAGGGCGTAAAAAATATAAACGCCCGACTGAGCGGGCGTTTGGGGAATCAATGATTCTGTCTGGACTGGTCTTTTTGACCGATACTGGAGAAAATGTTGAACACTTCACCCAGTCCGTAAATCAGACCCAGAATGACGGCCATTACCACAGGTACCATGATTACGGCGAATACCAGACTTTTCAATAACTCTAACATGGTCAACTCCAGATGTAGTCCTTAGATGTATTCTAACCACATAACGCAGAAAAGCACTCCCCTTTTGTGCGGTCGACTTTGCTCAGGCACGGTTTTCCGTCACAATACCCCTTTTGCCAGGAGCTTGTGATGCAGGCTGAAATCCTTCTTACGCTGAAACTTCAGCAAAAACTGTTTGCCGATCCCCGTCGCATTTCTCTGCTTAAGCATATTGCGCTTTCCGGCTCCATCAGTCAGGGTGCGAAGGATGCAGGTATTAGCTACAAAAGCGCCTGGGATGCGATTAACGAAATGAACCAGCTCAGCGAGCAGACGCTGGTAGAGCGCGCCACTGGCGGCAAAGGCGGCGGCGGCGCGGTGTTAACACGCTACGGCCAACGCTTAATCCAGTTGTATGATTTGCTGGCGCAGATCCAACAAAAAGCCTTTGATGTTTTGAGCGATGACGATGCGCTACCGCTCAATAGCCTGCTGGCGGCTATCTCTCGATTTTCACTGCAAACCAGCGCCCGTAACCAATGGTTTGGCACCATCACCGCCCGCGACCACGATCAGGTCCAGCAGCATGTCGACGTCCTGCTGGCCGATGGCGAAACGCGCCTGAAAGTGGCGATCACTGCGCAAAGCGGCGAGCGTCTGGGTCTTGAGGAAGGTAAAGAAGTACTGATTCTGCTGAAAGCGCCGTGGGTGGGGATCACGCAGGACGACGCCATCGCTCAGGCCGCCGATAACCAGTTGCAGGGCACGATTAGCCATATTGAACGCGGTGCGGAACAGTGTGAAGTGTTGATGACGTTGCCAGACGGCCAGACGCTGTGCGCCACCGTTCCGGCCCAAGACGCCGCAACGCTGCAAGAAGGCGCTAACGTCACCGCCTGGTTTAATGCTGACAGAGTGATTATCGCCACGCTGTGCTGAGTTGATTGACATCAGCCTGAAGAACACGTATCCCTGTTATTAATCGCTGCAAATAATGGGATACAAAATGTCATCATTGCAAATTTCGCAAGGCACGTTTCGTCTTAGCGACACAAAAACGCTCCAGTTAGAGGCGTTGACGTTAAACGCGGGTGATAGCTGGGCGTTTGTTGGCGCTAACGGGAGCGGGAAATCCGCGCTGGCCCGCGCGCTGGCGGGAGAGCTGCCGCTTCTGAAAGGCGAGCGCCACTGCCAGTTCACACGTATTACCCGACTCTCCTTTGAGCAGCTACAAAAGCTAGTCAGCGACGAGTGGCAGCGAAACAACACCGATCTTCTTAGTCCCGGTGAAGACGACACCGGGCGCACCACCGCCGAAATCATCCAGGATGGGGTTAACGATCCCGCCCGCTGCGCTGCGTTGGCGCAGCAGTTTGGGATTTCTTCCCTGCTCAACAGGCGTTTCAAATACCTTTCCACCGGTGAAACACGTAAAACCCTGCTCTGTCAGGCGTTAATGTCCGCGCCGGATTTACTGATCCTTGATGAGCCCTTTGACGGGCTGGACGTAGCGTCACGCCGTCAGTTAGCAGAACTGCTCGCTGAGTTGCATCAGACTGGCTTTACGCTGGTGCTGGTGCTTAACCGTTTTGATGAAATTCCCGAATTCGTGCAGTTTGCTGGCGTACTTGCCGATTGCACACTGACAGAAACCGGCGCAAAAACCGACCTTCTGCAACAGGCATTAATCGCTCAGCTTGCCCATAGCGAGCGGCTGGAAGGGATTCAGTTACCCGAGCCGGATGAACCTTCGGTACGCCGCACGTTGTCAGATAACGAGCCGCGAATTGTGCTTAACGATGGCACCGTCTCGTATAACGATCGCCCCATCCTTCACCATTTGAGCTGGCAGGTAAATCCGGGGGAACACTGGCAAATCGTCGGCCCCAACGGTGCGGGAAAATCAACCCTGCTCAGTTTAATCACCGGTGATCACCCCCAGGGCTACAGCAACGACCTGACCCTCTTTGGCCGTCGCCGTGGCAGCGGTGAAACTATCTGGGATATCAAAAAACACATCGGCTACGTCAGCAGCAGTCTGCATCTGGACTACCGGGTAAGTACCACAGTTCGCAACGTTATTCTCTCTGGGTATTTTGATTCAATCGGCATTTATCAGGCCGTCTCCGACAGACAGCACAAGCTGGTGCAACAGTGGCTGGATATCCTTGGCATCGATAAACGTACCGCGGATGCAGCATTCCATAGCCTTTCCTGGGGGCAGCAGCGGCTGGCATTAATTGTTCGCGCGCTGGTTAAACACCCTACGTTGTTGATCCTTGACGAACCTTTGCAAGGGTTAGATCCGCTCAATCGCCAACTGATTCGCCGTTTTGTGGATGTCCTGATCGGTGAAGGCGAAACTCAGCTATTGTTCGTCTCTCACCACGCCGAAGACGCCCCAGCCTGCATTACCCATCGACTGGAGTTTGTGCCCGAGAACGACATCTACGCCTATCGACTAACGTCTCTGCGTTAGTTTTCATTGCAGGGCGTTTATTACGCCCTTTTTTTCTGCTTTTTTTTCAGACAAACGCTGAAATAACCACCTAACATAATGATTTAAAATAAAATAGCCATTACAAATTCGTGAAACTCATGAAGTGTAAACGATTCCACTAATTTATTCCATGTCACACTTTTCGCATCTTTGTTATGCTATGGTTATTGCATACCATAGGCTTAACGGAGCGAATTATGAGAGTATTGGTTACAGGTGGTAGCGGTTACATTGGAAGCCACACTTGCGTGCAGTTGTTGAAAAACGGTCACGAGGTAGTGATCCTGGACAATCTCTGCAACAGCAAACGCAGCGTTTTGCCCGTCATTGAGCGTTTAGGTGGTAAGCATCCGACCTTCGTGGAAGGGGATATCCGTAACGAAGCGCTGATAACCGAAATTCTGCACGATCATGCCATTGACACGGTCATCCATTTTGCGGGTTTAAAAGCCGTTGGAGAATCCGTTGCCAAGCCGTTGGAGTACTATGACAACAACGTCAATGGCACCCTGCGTCTGGTGAATGCAATGCGCGCCGCCAACGTGAAAAACTTCATTTTCAGCTCCTCCGCGACCGTCTATGGCGATCAGCCGCAAATTCCTTACGTTGAAAGCTTCCCCACCGGCACGCCGCAAAGTCCGTACGGAAAAAGCAAGCTGATGGTAGAACAAATCCTGACCGATCTGCAAAAAGCACAACCCGACTGGAGTATCGCCTTACTGCGCTACTTTAACCCGGTTGGAGCTCATCCGTCGGGCGATATGGGGGAAGATCCGCAAGGTATTCCCAACAACCTGATGCCTTACATCGCTCAGGTTGCCGTGGGTCGCCGCGAGTCCCTTGCCATATTTGGCAACGACTACCCAACTGAAGATGGCACCGGCGTTCGCGACTACATCCACGTGATGGATCTCGCCGATGGCCACGTCGTCGCGATGGAAAAACTGGCGGGCAAACAGGGTGTGCATATTTACAACCTCGGAGCAGGCATCGGCAGCAGCGTACTGGACGTGGTCAACGCCTTCAGCAAAGCCTGCGGTAAACCCATTAATTACCATTTCGCCCCGCGCCGTGATGGCGATCTTCCGGCTTACTGGGCAGATGCCAGTAAAGCCGATCGCGAGCTTAACTGGCGCGTGACCCGCACCCTGGATGAAATGGCACAAGACACCTGGCACTGGCAGTCACGCCACCCGCAAGGATATTCGGATTAAGGACCAATCATGACGCAATTCAATCCTGTCGATCATCCACATCGCCGCTTTAACCCGCTCACCGGACAGTGGATCCTCGTATCACCGCATCGCGCCAAACGCCCATGGCAAGGGGCGCAGGAAACCCCGTCTAAGCAGGTACTGCCTGCACATGACCCGGACTGCTTCCTGTGTGCTGGTAATACGCGCGTCACCGGTGATGTAAATCCGGATTACACCGGGACCTATGTTTTTACCAATGATTTTGCGGCGCTGATGTCCGATACCCCGGACGCGCCGGACAGTCACAATCCGTTGATGCGTTGCCAGAGCGCGCGCGGTACCAGCCGCGTAATTTGCTTCTCGCCCGATCACAGCAAAACGCTGCCAGAACTCAGCGTCCCTGCGCTGACAGAAATCGTAAAAACGTGGCAGGCGCAGACCGAAGACTTAGGGAAAACCTATCCCTGGGTGCAGGTATTTGAGAATAAAGGCGCGGCGATGGGGTGCTCGAACCCGCACCCGCACGGTCAGATTTGGGCCAACAGCTTTTTACCCAACGAAGCTGAACGTGAAAATCGCCTACAGAAAGCATACTTCGCCGAACAGGGCGCGCCAATGCTCGTTGATTACGTCCAGCGTGAACTGGCGGACGGCAGCCGTACCGTCGTTGAAACTGAGCACTGGCTGGCGGTTGTCCCTTACTGGGCCGCGTGGCCGTTCGAAACGTTGCTGCTGCCGAAAGCGCATGTGCTGCGTATTACCGATTTAACCAACGAACAGCGTGCTGACCTGGCGCTGGCGTTGAAAAAACTGACCAGTCGTTACGACAACCTGTTCCAGTGTTCATTCCCCTACTCCATGGGCTGGCACGGCGCGCCATTTAACGGTGAAGAAAACGAACACTGGCAGTTGCACGCGCACTTTTACCCGCCGCTGCTGCGTTCCGCGACTGTGCGTAAATTTATGGTCGGTTATGAAATGCTGGCAGAAACCCAACGTGACCTGACCGCAGAACAAGCGGCTGAGCGACTGCGTGCGGTCAGCGACATCCATTTTCGCGAATCCGGAGTGTAAATAATGAGTCTGAAAGAAAAAACACAATCTCTGTTTGCAGAAACGTTTGGCTACCCTGCCACCCATACTATTCAGGCACCGGGTCGTGTAAACCTGATCGGCGAACATACCGATTATAACGACGGCTTCGTTCTGCCCTGCGCCATTGACTATCAAACCGTCATCAGCTGCGCGACGCGCGACGATCGAAAAGTCCGTGTCATCGCCGCTGATTACGACAATCAGGTTGATGAGTTTTCTCTCGATGCGCCGATTATCGCCCACGACAGCCAGCAGTGGTCAAACTACGTGCGTGGCGTGGTAAAACATCTGCAAAAGCGCAATAATATCTTTGGCGGCGCAGATCTGGTGATCAGTGGTAACGTCCCGCAGGGCGCGGGCTTAAGTTCTTCTGCCTCACTGGAAGTCGCTGTTGGTACGGTATTCCAGCAGCTCTATCATCTGCCGCTCGACGGTGCGCAGATTGCCCTGAACGGCCAGGAAGCTGAAAACCAGTTTGTCGGTTGTAACTGCGGCATTATGGATCAGCTGATCTCCGCGCTTGGCAAGAAAGATCATGCACTGCTGATCGACTGCCGTACGCTGGGCACCAAAGCCGTTTCTATGCCTGAGGGTGTAGCGGTGGTAATCATCAACAGCAACTTTAAACGCACGCTGGTCGGCAGCGAATACAACACCCGTCGCGAACAGTGTGAAACCGGCGCACGTTTCTTCCAGCAGCCAGCGCTGCGAGATGTCAGCCTTGAAGCGTTTAATGCTGTCGCTCACGAGCTGGATCCGATTGTCGCCAAACGCGTTCGCCATGTCATCACGGAAAATGCGCGTACCGTTGAAGCTGCACAGGCACTGGAAAAAGGCGACCTGCTGCGCATGGGCCAATTGATGGCGGAATCTCACGCCTCAATGCGCGATGACTTTGAAATCACCGTGCCGCAAATTGATACGCTGGTAGAGATTGTCAAAGCGACCATCGGTGATCAAGGCGGCGTGCGTATGACCGGCGGCGGTTTTGGCGGCTGCATCGTGGCGCTGATCCCGCAAGATTTGGTTCCTGCCGTACAACAGGCTGTCGCCAAGCAGTACGAGGCAAAAACCGGTATTAAAGAAACATTCTACGTCTGCAAACCTTCACAAGGAGCCGGACAATGTTAAACGAAATCCCCGTGCAGGCTCCGGACGGTCAGCCGTTTCGCCTGCTCACCCTGCGCAATGACGCAGGGATGGTAGTCACGCTCATGGACTGGGGCGCGACCCTGCTCTCTGCGCGTATTCCGCTCAGCGATGGTAGCGTGCGCGAAGCATTACTCGGTTGCGCCAGTCCGGAACAATACCCGGAACAGGCTGCATTTCTGGGGGCTTCGATTGGCCGCTACGCGAACCGTATCGCCAACAGCCGCTATACCTTTGCTGGCGAAACCGTTGAATTACTGCCAAGTCAGGGCAATAACCAACTGCACGGCGGGCCAGACGGTTTCGACAAACGTCGCTGGCAAATAGTCAATCAGAATGACCGTCAGGTGCTCTTCGCCTTAACGTCTGATGATGGTGATCAGGGCTTCCCAGGCCATCTTTGCGCCACCGCGCAGTATCGTCTGACGGATGATAATCGTATTTCGATAACTTATCGTGCCACGGTCGATAAACCCTGCCCGGTGAACCTGACGAATCACGTCTATTTTAATCTCGACGGCGACAAAACGGATGTGCGTCAGCATAAGCTGCAGATCCTCGCTGACGAATACTTGCCGGTCGACGAAATGGGCATCCCGCACGATGGACTGAAATCCGTCGCCGGTAGTACGTTCGATTTCCGCACCCCGAAAATCATCAGCAGCGAATTTCTGGCTGATGACGATCAGCGCAAGGTGAAAGGTTACGATCACGCCTTCCTGCTTCAGGCACAGGGCGATGCGCGTATGCCAGCCGCTCAGTTGTGGTCTCAGGATGAAAAACTGCAGATGGTGGTCTATACCTCGGCTCCGGCATTGCAGTTTTACTCCGGTAACTTCCTCGGGGGTACGCCTTCTCGCGGGCCAGAGGCCTACGAAGACTGGCAAGGCCTGGCGCTGGAAAGTGAATTTCTGCCAGACAGCCCGAACCACCCAGAGTGGCCACAGTCGGATTGCTTCCTGCGTCCGGGTGAAGAGTATGCCAGCGTGACGGAATATCAGTTTATTCCTGCCTGATCGTTTCCCTTCCCAGGCCCGATGGCGTCACTTTTCGGGCCTGTTGCCTGTTAATCACAGTAGAACCGCTCAAATCCCCACCACCCAACGACAAAATCGCAACCTTGATTTCACAAGAACCTTACACTGTAGCGCTATTTTCGCTATGGTTATGCGTAAGCATTGCCGCTGATGCATTACGGCAATATAATGAGAATTATTATCATTAAATATGATTTATAGGAGTGAGTGTATGGCTGTAACTAAGCTGGTTCTGGTACGTCATGGTGAAAGTCAGTGGAACAACGAAAACCGTTTTACCGGTTGGTATGATGTTGATCTGTCAGAGAAAGGGGTGGGCGAAGCAAAAGCGGCAGGTAAACTGCTGAAAGAGGAAGGCTACAGCTTCGATTTTGCTTATACCTCTGTGCTGAAACGTGCCATCCACACCCTGTGGAACGTACTGGACGAACTGGATCAGGCCTGGCTGCCGGTTGAGAAATCCTGGAAACTGAACGAACGCCATTACGGCGCGCTGCAGGGTCTGAACAAAGCAGAAACCGCAGAAAAATACGGTGATGAGCAGGTTAAGCAATGGCGTCGTGGCTTTGCGGTTACCCCGCCGGAACTGACCAAAGACGACGAGCGTTATCCGGGTCACGATCCGCGTTATGCGAAGCTGACCGACAAAGAGTTACCGGTCACCGAAAGCCTGGCGCTGACCATCGATCGCGTTATCCCCTACTGGAATGAAACCATTCTGCCACGCATGAAAAGCGGTGAGCGCGTAATTATCGCCGCTCACGGTAACTCTCTGCGTGCGCTGGTTAAATACCTCGATAACATGGGCGAAGATGAGATCCTTGAACTGAACATCCCGACCGGCGTACCGCTGGTGTATGAGTTCGACGAAAACTTCAAGCCGATCAAACACTACTATCTGGGTAACGCTGACGAGATCGCAGCGAAAGCAGCAGCCGTTGCGAACCAGGGTAAAGCGAAGTAATTTTGGCGGTAAGTTAAAGAAAAAGCGTGGATTCCTCCACGCTTTTTTATTTCGGCACGACCAGAAAAATGTAGGCCGGAAAAGACATCGCCCTATCCGGCAGTCTGCACCGGAATATCGGATGGGGCTGCTTACATGACTTGGTTAACCACGACGCGCTTTTACCGCATCCGCCAGTTGACGCAACACCGCCTCGGTATCTTCCCAACCAATGCAGGCGTCGGTAATGCTTTTACCGTAGGTCAGCGGCTCACCGCTATCCGGGTTCTGATTACCTTCTACCAAATGGCTTTCGATCATCACGCCAATAATCGCTTTTTCGCCACCGGCGACTTGTCCGCAAACATCGTTCGCAACATCCATCTGCTTTTTGAACTGCTTGCTGGAGTTGGCATGGCTGAAGTCGATCATCACTTGCGCAGAGAGTCCGGCTTTGATCAGACCTTCTTTCACGTCCGCAACGTGCTGAGCGCTGTAGTTCGGCTCTTTGCCACCGCGCAGAATGATATGGCAATCGCCATTGCCACTGGTATTCACGATCGCTGAATGACCCCATTTGGTCACAGACAGGAAACAGTGCGGCGCTCCTGCGGCGTTGATTGCATCAATCGCCACTTTGATGGTGCCATCGGTACCGTTTTTAAAACCAACCGGACAGGACAGACCCGATGCCAGCTCGCGGTGCACCTGAGATTCTGTTGTACGTGCCCCAATCGCGCCCCAGCTCATCAGATCGGCGAGATATTGCGGGGTGATCATATCGAGGAATTCACCCGCAGTCGGCAATCCGCTGTCATTGATATCCAGCAGCAGTTTACGCGCAATGCGCAGCCCATCATTGATCTGGAAGCTGTTGTCCATGTGCGGGTCGTTAATAAGCCCTTTCCAGCCCACGGTGGTACGCGGTTTTTCAAAATAGACGCGCATGACGATTTCAAGCTCGCCTTTCAACGCTTCGCGCAGCGCCAGCAGGCGAGCGGCATACTCTTTGGCGGCTGCTGGATCATGAATAGAGCATGGCCCAATCACCACCAGCAGGCGATCGTCGCTCCCTTTCAGAATTTTATGAATCGCCTTACGGGCATGAGCCACCGTATTTGCGGCATTTTCAGTAGCGGGGAATTTTTCCAGCAGTGCGACTGGCGGTAATAACTCGTTGATCTCTTTAATGCGTAAATCGTCGTTCTGATAATTCATGATTATTCCAGCGTTGCCATACTTATATAAATGAATGCAATCCTTCCAATCTATATCTTCAGTTATAAAGTGTAAACGGGGTTTTACACTTTGGACGGATTAATCCTGGAATTGGCCAAAAAAACGCAATAAAGTAGCGAAAAACGAGATCCAGACTACAATTTCTAACTGTAACAGCTTTAATTTTCATATATTTCAAGATTCTATGCTGGTTTTAATTTCCATAGCAAAACGATTAACCACCTATTGATGATGTAACTGGCACATGCACTGTTGGAAGACGTTATCCGACATATCGACCTTAACAGGAGCATATTATGCATATGACAAAGCTGGCTTCACTCTTTCTTACCGCTACCCTCAGCCTCGCCAGCGGCGCGGCGCTGGCTGCTGAAACCAACGCACAGTCCAATAATGGTCAGGCAAATTCCTCGTCTGATGCAGGACAAGTCGCCCCAGACGCCCGCGAAAACGTGGCGCCAAATAATGTCGACAACAGTAACGTGAATTCAGGTGGCACAATGCTGCACCCGGACGGTTCATCAATGAACCATGAAGGGATGACTAAAGATGAGATGCACAAAAACACCATGTGTAAGGACGGTCGCTGCCCTGATGTGAATAAGAAGGTTGAGACCGGAAACGGCATCAACAATGATGTTGAGACAAAAACGGATGGCACCACGCAGTAACGCTGAAATTAAAGCTAATAACGGGAGAGCAATAGCTCTCCTTTTTAATTTTATCATCCCAAAAACGGTATGATGGCATACAGTAAAGATGAGAATAACAAAGGGATGGCATAATGGCGCACGCACATACTCATACTTCCTCTGAGCAACCCAAGGACAATAATGCCCGCCGACTGATGTTCGCATTCTGCATTACAGCCGGATTTATGTTGGTTGAAGTGGTGGGTGGAATACTTTCTGGTTCACTGGCCTTGCTGGCCGATGCCGGGCATATGCTCACGGATGCTGCCGCGCTGCTTTTCGCGCTACTGGCTGTCCGGTTTTCCCATCGCCCGCCCACAATACGACACACCTTCGGCTGGCTGAGGCTCACGACGCTGGCCGCATTTGTTAATGCCATCGCATTGGTCGTTATCACCATTTTAATCGTCTGGGAGGCGATTGAGCGCTTCCAGACACCTCGTCCCGTGGCGGGCGGCATGATGATGGTTATTGCTGTCGCGGGTTTACTGGCCAACGTGCTCGCTTTTTGGGTTTTACATCGCGGCAGTGAAGAGAAAAATCTGAACGTCCGCGCCGCAGCGCTGCATGTGATGGGCGATTTACTCGGCTCGGTTGGGGCAATCATCGCTGCGCTGATTATTATCTGGACGGGCTGGACGCCCGCGGACCCGATTCTCTCAATTCTGGTTTCCGTGCTGGTGCTGCGTAGCGCCTGGAGATTGTTAAAAGATAGCGTTAATGAATTACTCGAAGGCGCCCCGCTGACGCTGGATATCGCCGCGTTGCAGCGCCATCTCAGTCGGGATATCCCTGAAGTCCGCAATGTACATCACCTCCATGTCTGGATGGTGGGCGAAAAACCGGTAATGACGCTGCATGTGCAGGTGATCCCGCCGCACGATCACGATGCGTTACTGGAGCGTATTCAGCATTTCCTTATCCATCACTACCAGATTGAACACGCCACAATTCAGATGGAGTATCAGCCGTGCAATGGGCCGGACTGTCGCCTGTATCAGGGCGTGTCCGGCCATTCACATCATCACCATTAATGAGAAAGCGCGTGGGAACCCCGCTCACGCGCGCTATTAATCCACATCCTGCTACCGTTCAGGGCGATAACCGTCAGGATCATATATTCCAGCGACATGGCATATACGCCTTGCAGGGCAAAGATCACCACGCTAATGACGTTAATGATCACCCACAGCAGCCAGTTTTCAACGTATTTGCGCGTCATCAGGATCATCGCCGCAATCGACAGCACCATCATGCAGGAGTCCCAGAACGGGAAGGCATCGGGCTGTAGTTCAGGTACAACAACCTGTAATCCCAATGCCTGCATAATATTCACCGCAATGCGAGTCAGGAACGCAAAGACCGGATCGATATAGATCGACATCAGGCCGATCGCCACCACGCAAGCCGCCAGCCAGCCAATCGCTTTTGGAAATGGTAGCCAGCGAATTTTCAGTTCCGCTTCATGCTGGTTGGTTTGCCGGGACCAGGCATACCAGCCGTAGATGTTTGCGGCAAAGAAAAAAACTTGCAGCAACAAGCTGGCATAGAGCTGGATCTGAAAGAAGATAATCGCAAACAACGTGACGTTGATCAGACCGAAGAAGTAATTGCTGATTTTCTCAAGGCTCGCCAGGCCAATACACAGCAACCCGGCGATCGTCCCCACGGCTTCGATCCACGACAAATCGTAACCACCCGCGCCAATCGGAATATGTACCAGAATGTTCTGCGTGCTAAAAAAGTCCATCTTTTCCCCCAGAGCAAAAATAAATAATTACGCTCGAAGTGTAGCCGCAAATTCCAACATACGGTTTAATGGCAACAACGCCCCTTCTCTCAGCGCGTGATCAACATGTATCTCATGAGCCGCGCCGCCATGTTCCAGTCCTTCAGCAATCGCCTTCAGGCCGTTCATCGCCATCCACGGACAATGCGCACAGCTGCGACAAGTTGCCCCTTCGCCAGCCGTCGGAGCTTCAAGCAGCTCTTTATCCGGAACGGCCTGCTGCATTTTGTAAAAAATGCCCCGGTCAGTTGCGACTATCAACTGCTTATGCGGTAACGATTTAGCTGCGTTGATGAGCTGACTGGTTGAGCCAACCGCATCAGCCATATCAACGATAGACTGAGGGGACTCCGGGTGTACCAGCACCGCGGCATCAGGATAAAGCCCTTTCATGCGTGTTAATGCCTGGGTTTTAAACTCGTCGTGGACGATACAGGCGCCCTGCCAACAGAGCACGTCTGCGCCGGTCTGTTTTTGCACGTAGTTGCCCAGATGTCTGTCCGGTGCCCAGATGATTTTTTCACCCAAACTATCAAGATGCTCAATAAGTTCAACCGCGATACTGGAAGTCACGACCCAGTCCGCACGTGCTTTAACGGCGGCGGAGGTATTGGCGTAAACCACCACGGTACGATCCGGATGCGCATCACAAAACGCGCTGAACGCGTCAATAGGACAGCCCAGATCTAATGAACATTCCGCCTGTAAGGTCGGCATCAGGATGGTCTTTTCCGGGCTGAGAATTTTAGCGGTTTCTCCCATAAACCTCACGCCCGCAACCAGCAGCGTAGAGGCAGAATGTTTTGCACCGAACCGCGCCATCTCCAGAGAATCAGAAATACAGCCTCCGGTCTCTTCCGCTAACTGCTGAATTTCAGGATCGGTGTAATAATGCGCGACCATAACGGCATCACGTTCTTTCAGCAGGCGCTTGATTTTTTCACGATAAAATTGCTTTTCATCCACACTCAGCGGTACTGGCTTCGGCGGAAACGGATAAATTGCTGCTTCTGGATCAAACATCACGCTCATCTTGCTTTCTCGTTTTACTAGCTTAACGAAATAACCGATTAAAAGCGTGAAGAACGCTATATTCGGTTTGATTTGTTTTGTATGCTAAACAAGATAGCGGATTGGCGCAGAAAAGTCACAATAATTGCGTGTGAAGAATGAAGGATGGCGACTGACGTCGTATCCGGCCTACAGGAGTAGTGCCTTCTGTATGCCTGATAAGCAAAGGATATCAGGCAATCTTATCAATCGCAGATAGTAAAAAGGCGCCTTTAGGGCGCCTTTTTACACTGGTGGGGCGTGCAGGATGACTCGCTTTGCTTGCCCTTCGGGCCGTCGCCGTGAACGGCTCCGTTGTCTCACTACGTTCGACCCGAACCTGC
>Ga0153982_1000037_pt1 | contig 63164 bp, 71 predicted proteins | sample TSGA066MetaG_FD_104743 | JGI IMG/M metagenome (GOLD analysis project Ga0153982, IMG submission 104743) | Attine ant fungus gardens microbial communities from Georgia, USA - TSGA066 MetaG | ecosystem: Host-associated > Fungi > Mycelium > Unclassified | place: USA: Georgia, Alexander Wildlife...
AATGGAGAGATTTCTGTAGAACAATTTCAAAAGATGAAAAACATGGGAATTAAAGGCGTAGTAGTCAAATTAACTGAAGGAACAACCTACAAAAACCCGTTAGCCCCTAGTCAAATTACCAATGCCAAAAAAGCAGGTCTGACTGTTTCAACGTATCATTTTTCTTGGTTTGAAAATCAACAAGAAGCAATTGATCAAGCCAATTACTATGCGGATTACGCAGAAGAATTAGGGCTATCCCAAAATAGCGTCATGGTTAACGATGCAGAAACCACGCCAATGATTAACGCGGATGCTACAAAAGTTTCTGTCTACTTTAGAGATCAATTAGCAAAACGTGGCTTCAAAAACGTTGTCCATTATTCTAGCGCTAGTTGGTTCAATAATAATTGGATGGAATATGACGTTTTAGGTAAAGAAAATAGTTGGGTGGCAGAATGGCCGGCGAATCCAAGTGCCAATAACTTACTACACACAGACACAGCTGCTTGGCAATGGAGTAGTCAAGGCTCTTTTGATTTCGTTCCTGGAATTAACTTTGATTTCAACGTGGATTACTTAGGACGCTTTACTACTAATTGAATAAAAGAGAGTAGGATATAAGGACTAAGAATCATAAAAAAGAAGACCGAAAATTTTTTTACGATTTTTGGTCTTCTTTTTTTATTGTTTATAATTTGAATAAAGTTAATCCCATTGATATAAAGTGGAGTCTAAAATAAAAACACTATTGGCAAATAATAGTGTTTTTAGAGCAAAATTTATTCAATTAGTGAATAAATGTTTTAACTACTTATACATATACATGAGTTCCTTGCAGCGATTAATTGCGTGATCAAGTCTTTTATATTTATCAATATCAATATCTAATATGGATAAACGTAATTCAATATTTTTTATCTCCCTTAAATTTAAAACGGCATAGAAAGAATCAACTGTTTGATTATTGTTTATTTTTTTTGTTAAAAATGCTTTTGAACGTGAAGAATATAGATTGTAGTTTAAAGAATAAACTTTTATTGGATAAAAATTAGTATTCATATGAACACCTACTTTCTGATACAAGTAAATTCTAACATTAATTTTCATATTAGTTACTTTTATTTTTAAATGTAATTGAATCTTAATAAATTCGAATTAAGTACTATCTAAATTATTTCAATAAGACTTAGTTTTGTTTATTCCTTATTAATGTGTTATAGTGAACAAGTAATCAATTTTGATAAGTAATTTGAGTTATATATCTAAAAACTATACTTCTCCTTTTGCACTCAACATTTTTTGCAATAATTTGCATGATTTAGTGCACTAGGAGGAAATATACATGAACAATGGTACAGTAAAATGGTTTAACGCAGACAAAGGTTTTGGATTTATTACAGGTGAAGATGGCAATGATGTATTTGCCCATTTTTCAGCTATCCAAACAGATGGATTTAAAACTTTAGATGAAGGACAAACCGTAACGTTTGATACTGAAGAAGGTCCGCGTGGGCCACAAGCCACTAATATCGCAAAAGCTTAATTACGAGTAATAACGGATCAATTTTTGATCCGTTATTTTTTAATATTTATTGTATGAAAGAATTTGAAATTACAGAAAAGAGGAAATTATATGGGATTTAATGGATGGAAACCAAGTGTGCCTTCTGAAAGTAGTAAACAATTTTCTGAAAATCAACATGTGTCTTTTATGTATAGAAAAGAAATAAGAAGTGGTAAGATAAAAGATTTATTGACCAATTCAGCAATTATAGAATTGGACAGCATCAAAGGTCATAAAGAAAAAAATGAAACAATTGTGATTGGATATGACAAATTATATGGATCTAAGCATGAATGATAAATAGTTACTATTAATGAATTATTAAAATCTAAAAAAACTTTATGCAAACTAGTATTAACTAGTAGTTATACTGGATAATTTTTTTCGTAATTAGTTTATTAAATTATAACAGGTTATTTATCACATAAAACAAATTGAATAAATGCTTTTAAACAACATTTTATAATTATAGGAAATCAAAATATTTGTATAAATAAATAACATCCTATAAAATTTTATTGTAAACAAAAATTAGGGGGATATATAAAATGGAAAAAAGAAATACAAGATTCAGAACTTATTTTACAGATGATGAAGCAGGGACAAATATCTCTTGGGGGGCAGTTTTTGCTGGAGTAATCACATTTTTATCTATTTTTATGACTCTTGGACTTATTGGATCAGCGATTGGGTTCGGTACTTTAAAACCGACATCAAGTAACTCTTTAGATGGCGTTGGGACTGGACTCATTATTTGGACGATTATTACTATTGTGTTATCTCTGTTTGCTGCAGGATTTGTATCTGGTGTAGCGGCTAAAAGAATTGGTTTATTGCACGGCTTCTTAACATGGGCAACAAGTATGGTTGTAGTAATGCTTCTAGTGAGTTATACAGCAGTTAGTGCATTTTCAGCAATCGGTTCCCTTTTAGGAAATGTTGCTTCTGGTGTAGGGGATAGTGTTGGGGTGGTTGCTTCTACTACTGGCGATGCGATTTCAAAAGGTTTTGATAAAGTAACTGATGAAATTGGCACGGTCAATACACAAGAACTACAAAACAATGTAAATAAATATTTAAAAGATACGGATGTTCCAGAACTTCAACCAGATTATTTAAAAGACCAAATGAGTGAAGCAACTGATAAAATCAAAGATGCTGGTAAAGAAATTATAAAAAATCCTGAAAATGCAGATAAGGTTTTTGATTCTACAGCGGATTCTTTACAAGACCAAGCGAAAAAAATTGGCGATTCGGTAGATAAAAACGCGATTGCGAATGCTGTAGCGAAAAATAGTGACTTATCTCAAGAAGAAGCACAACAAGCAACAGATAATATTTACAATGAATTAAAAACAGCTAGTAATGAAGCGCAAAAACAAATTGGCACTGCACGTACTAATTTAGATAAAGCTAAAGATGATTTGAAAGAATCAATCGATGAAGCAAGACAAGCGGCAGAGGATGCGTCAAACACGACAGCTAAAGCATCTATTTGGGGATTTGTTGCAATGGTTATTGGATTAATTATTACTTCTCTATCTGGATTATTAGGAGCTAACTTAGTAAAAAATCCTGAAAGAGAACATAAATTGTAAATTCTATTGTTATACGCTATTTAATTTAATGGATATAATAAAAAAAGTTAGTAATGTAAATAGGAACTGACCCAATAAACTGAGACAAAATAAAAAAGCACCTCTTGTTGAATTCACGTTAAAATGAATTTAACTAGGAGGTGCTTTTTCAATGGGAAATCGAGTTTATTATCCGATTCACATCAAAGAAATGGCTATACAGATGAAAAAAGAGAATATTTCTGTAAAAACGATTATGGAAGAATTAGGCATTAAAAACAAAACACAAATTGAAACATGGCGGCGTTGGTACCGTAATGCGAGAATCATCGTCTGGTTCAACCCGTTGGAAAACAATATGCTTATGGAAAAGGTCCAGAAAATCTATCAAATGAACAACAACTTAAAAATGAAAATAACTATTTAAAAATGCACATTGAGGTGCTAAAAAAGTACAAAGAATTGGAAAGGACGTGGAGTCAGAAATATTTGTACAATTAGTTAAAAGAATGAAAGGGAAATTAACCATTACTGCATTTTGTTAACTTTTCGGCGTTTTGCGAGCTACTTATTATCGTTGGACTCATCGAAAAGACTTGGGAAAGTTAACTCTTTTTGAAGAAGCTGTTCGTCGTCTTTGCTTCCAGCATAAGTTTCGATATGGCTATCGAAAGATTACTGCGTTGATTAACAAGGAATACAAAGTAAATAAAAACACTATACAAAAGATTATGCAGAAATATCATTGGAATTGTCGCGTGAAAATGAATAAACGCAGTAAAGTGGGATAACCTTACATGGTTGTCGAGAACAAGCTGAATAGACAATTTCTTCAGATGCTCCTTTAAAGAAATTGGTAACAGATATACTTATCTACCTTTTGGTTAAAAGCAATTGTATTTGTCTTCGATTATGGATTTATACAATGGTGAAATTATCGCCTATACCATCGGTGATAAGCAAGATACGGCTTTTGTTCTGTATACACTTGATCAATTGCCCAAACAACGGATTGTCTATTGCATAGTGATCGGGGCTCTGTTTATACTTCTTTTGATTACCAGAACCAAATAAAAATAAAAGGCATTACCATGAGTATGTCCCGCAAAGGAACACCTTCAGATAATGCCTGCATCGAATCGTTTCATGCCTCACTAAAGTCTGAAACGTTCTACTTAGATGGGCTCACAAATGAACCTTCATCTATTGTAATAGAAATTGTAAAAAATTACATTACTTATTATAATGAAAGCCGAATTCAACAAAAACTAGACTACCAATCGCCGATAGACTATCGGAAATAAGCAGTCTAGGAAAATGCTTTTTTATTCCTGTCTCACAATCTTAGGTCAGTTCCTTTTCATTTGTCTACCATAATAAAAAATCCTTTCTAAATGAGTGTCTATTTAATTGATAGTATAGCAGAAAATCTGTCTACTTTATTAGCATACATGAAAAAGAGGAATTCTTATGGTAAATATCATTGGGGGTTAGTAGTTAATTAAAAGAATTGAAAGAAAGTTCTTGGCATGATTCAAACAGTAGATGGATAGAATTTCAAAGAGGCACGAAAAGTATATAAAAAGCTACTATTATATACAATAGCAGCTTTTTATGGTAAGGTAGTGTCATTAAAGTAGGGGAAAGTATGCAACGATTAGAATTGATGATGAATTAAAACATGATGCAGATAAAATGTTTGATGAAGTGGGCATGAATACGTCGGTTGCAGTTAAAATATTTTTGAATAGCTTTGTTAAGACTGGAAAATTTCCATTTGATATTGAGACAATTTCTTATCAGCCAAATACTGAAACATTACAAGCCTTTAAAGAGACGGAGAACCTTATAGAACGTATGGATTTAGAAAATGGTGAGGATTTGGATAGCTATTTTGGCAGAATGACAAAAGAATCAGTCAAGGAAGAACATGCTAAATTATAAAATGAATCAAATAACCTACAATAACTTTAAATAAACTATGCATTATCCTCGGATAACACAATTAGACAGTGTTTTTACGTATTCTACTAGACCCTATTTTAGTGAAGAATACATAATAGCATTTTTTATTTTGGAGGGAAATTAAATGGAAAATTTGGAATTAGTTATTAAAGATACAAAAGAATTACTACCCTTAGAATTTTTAAAAATTATTAAAGAACGTGTTCGTGTTTTCGTTGTAGAGCAGAATTGTGCATATCAAGAAGTAGATGATAAAGACGACACTGCTCGACATGTATATTTTAAATCCAATGATAAGATTGTAGCTTATGCTCGTATTACATTAGACCAAAATGCTACAACTATTAGTTTTGGTAGAGTGTTAGTAGTTAAAGAATATCGAAACCTAAAATTAGGGAAAAAAATTGTTACAGAAACAATTGCTGAAATACAAAAACTTTATCCAACCAAGGTTATTAAAATATCAGCACAAAGTTATTTAAAAAAAATGTATGAGTCTTTTGGATTTCAAGCAGTTTCTGGTATTTATTTAGAAGATGATATTCCACATATTTCTATGGTTTTGAATACTTGATTTGAAATTAATAATTTTTAATATATTCAATTTATGTTTAACTAGAGAAAAGATTTATTGAAGAATTCAAAAACACGTAAAGTTATTAGTGTATTTTTTATCATGAATACATTGGGTATTAGGTGTATTGTTTGTTGTTAAAATTTTGAGTTTAAAAATTTCTAAGCAGATTTCAATATATATTGTAGAAAATTATTAGGTATTATTATTAAATAAATTTTAAGAATTAATATGTTTTATTAATGTGTTTAGATGGAAAGTCTACTAGAACTGTTCATTATACTTGGTCCCTTTTTGCAGATGTGATGACATATATAATCTGTAAAGAACATTTAAAGCTTTATCAACATTTAGTATGATTTAAAAATTCAGGGAAAGCTTAAAACGATAACTTCAGATGAATATTGAGTAAATAAATCAGTTGTAAACTTATAGTGATAATTCTTGGTATCAAGAATTATCACTACTTTTTATATTCGAAACTTCTAAAAGTATAGTAAATATTTTCAAATAAATAGTTAATATTACAAAAATGATTTATCAGATGTTGAAACAACGTTAAAATAATTATTTTTTTCTGATATATATATCATTAATTATTTTCCGGATGTTAAAAAAGTCAATTGGAGAAGGGAATTCTTCAATATATATATATTCGGAGTTTCCATATAATTCATTTAGTAAAGAATCGTTATTTGTTGTTATTACTAAATCGATTTTAGAACTTTGAATATGCGAACTAGCAATAAAAATTTTAATGTTATAAATATGTGAGAACGAATCAGTTAATTCCTTCTTTAAGATATTTTCATAAAGTAGACCTAAATCTGTATTTAAAAAAATAATTATCTCTTTTTCAAAAAAACTTAATGGATAATATTGACCAAATATTAATTGATAATTTTTAAGTAAAGAATACGATGTATTTAAGCTGTACAGTTTTATCTCATATCTTTCAAACACTTTATTTTTAATAGTTGTTAATCTTTTTTTTAGTTCTGGGTAATTATTTAAATATGTATCTGTATTCTTAAAAGAATCCCAATTATAGTATAAGAAGTGGAAAACATGGCAAGAGTATATGAGATTGTATAAGTGTATAGAATCTATTAAATAACCATCCATAACCTTTTGTAACTCATTACAGAAATCAGTAGAAACTAAGGATGCTGTAGAATTTAAATCAAAGAGAGTTTTTGATAACTGATTTCCTAGAGGGCTTAAAATAAATCTAGGTGCAGAAATAAAAGACAAGAAGATATATAGTGCATCTGTATAAGGGATTGTAACATGACTACTTATTTTGGGCCATATATTTTCTTTGAACCACCTATCTTCAATATTAAGTTCTTTTGAAATAACAGGGGAATACCCTTTTCTACTCCTTATTATAGTTATAGCGATAGCATTTACCGCCTGATTAATACTGACAAAATTAGTTTCAGTCATTACTTGTTTAGGAATAATATTTGACAAGTTTGTAACTAATTTATTTTTATCCAATTCTTCAAAAATCCATTTTTCACCTTTATAGAGTGACCAAAAAAACTTTTGAGCTAAAATGCGTATACTATTTTCATCACCATATAATTTCGAAATATTATTTTGTGTTTTTATAGTAAAATTATAATCGCGTATTGCTTTTCTAATTATGTTAATCTTTCTTCTGAAGCTACCTTCACTGATAAAGTTATTTATCGTAAATTCAAATATATTAACTTCATTACGTAATAAAAAAGTTTTGAATAACTTTATATTTATATCCTCGCTTATTACATCTATTTCTAATTGTCTGTAACTAACCTCTATATCAAAATTTAATGTTTCTTCTATTTTAGATAAAGTTGAAATTCTATACTTAAATTCAGATATATATTTATAAATAGTATTTTTTGAAATATTTGATAAAGAACTCATTTCATTTACAGATAGATGCTTATTATTTTTTAACATTTTTAAAATAGTAAGCTTTTTGAAAGTGCTATTTTCAATTATCTCCATTGCTAGTCTCAAATTTCAATCTCCTTTTTAAAAAATGAACAAAAATAAATCAATTTATGTTAACTCAGTAGAATAAAAATATAATATCATTAAAAAAGTAAATACATAAGTTAAATGCTTATTCTTATAGCTAAAAACATCTAACTTATGTATTATAACTATCACTTTTTTAGGAGGAATAAAATGAAAAAAACATTATCTGGAGTTTTATTAAGTAGTATGACATTAGGATTACTACTATCAATCGCTCCAAATTCTGTATTTGCAGACGAAAATGGTGGCCAATTAGGTTCAGAGGGATCCATTAAGTACTTTCAAAATGATGAAGTTGTACCACCAATTGATCCGGAAGAACCAGATCCAGAGAAACCTGTTGATCCAGGTAACCCTGATCCAGAAGGTCCAGATCCAGAGCCAGGTACTGATGGACCTTTAAGTTTGGATTACGTTCCACATTTATACTTTGGTTTAAATCAAATTACTAATAAAGATACAGTTTATAATGCTTACGCAACACCTTTACGTAATCTAGAAGGTGGTGTGGATAAATATGTGCCTAACTATGTTCAAGTTACTGACGAGAGAAGTGAGTATGCAGGTTGGACATTAACTGTTGCGCAGAAAGATGAATTTACTTCAGGTTCAGGTTCTACTTTAGGAAGTGCAACTCAAATATCGTTAACTAATCCATCCACTAAAGGAGTCTGGGAGGATGCTACAGCACCTTCAGTAGTTACAGATTCAATTAACTTATTACCGAACAATGAAGCACAAACTGTATTGGCTGCAGCAGAGAATGAAGGGGAAGGTACCTGGATTAATTCATGGGGAACTGTTGAAACTGAACAACGTTTTACTGCCGTTGAAGGTGAAGATGAACCTCAATTGAAAGATGCACAAGTGAATAAAGCTGTTCAACTTTCAGTTCCAGGTTCTGTTAAAAAACAAGCTGAACGCTATGTAACAAATCTTGATTGGGTATTATCAGATACGCCCGCTCAATAATTATATTATTATCCTGTGAGAGGTTGGCTGTTTATGTCAGCTTCTCTTTTTATTAGAAACTGTATGATATAGAATTTTGAGGTGAAACATGAAGAAAAGAATGTTCGATAGAAAAAGTTATTTTTTGACTATAACAAGCTTAGGATTAATACTTGCTACAATTTTAGTTTCTATAAATAGCTTTGCAGAAGAGAAAGGCATAAATTCTCAAGGCACAACTGGTTTTTTTGGGATTTATGAAGAAAAGCATAGTCCAGATCCTGGAGGAGACAATGATCCTAATTTAAAAAATGAAGAAGAACTAACCAATAAATTGTCAAATCAAGCTAATACTTCTAATAGTCAAGTACTTCCAAATACTGGGGAAAAAACAAACGAGTTTACCTTGATTGGGTGGATAATGATACTTACCATAACTTTTTGCTTGATTTTCTTAAAAAAAAGAAAGGAGAATGCTTATGAAAATTAGATGGTTAAGCAAAGTATTTGTATTAAGCTTGTTTATTGCGGAAATTGTTAATGGATCAACAGTTTTTGCTGTAGAAAAAGATAATAATGTATCGAATTCAATAGAATCGAGTTTACAAGAAAAAACAAATAATAATATTATAGAAGACACTCCTACCATTGCCCCAGTTGTTATTGGACATGAAGATTATACTGAAGTTAATATATCACACAATACATTTAAGTTAAAGATTATTGGGGAATCACTCAAAGCGGACTATGAATTCGTTCTTTCAGATGAATTGAGAATCGAAGAAATTACTGGCGAAGTTAAATATAATAAAGAAAAAAACAGCCTCATATTTCCTAAGGATGAACCGTTTAATAGTGATATCAGTTTTATAAGTGATGAAAGTATTTCCTCAAAAACATATGTGTTTGATTTTGGGTTTGAAGGAGCTGTCTCTACTGTTATTACCAAAGTTACAATTAATGTAAAAGAAAATTTTTATTCTCAAAAGAATAATGATAAAGAATCTTCTAGTGAAAATAACACACATACACAAGAAGAAAATAGTTCTTCATTGAATAGCAGTAAAATAGAAAATAAATCTGAAATTACCATAGATGAAAATGAAAAATCTACAGAAGATTTCACTAATGCATATGCAGCACAAGAACCTACAGAAATTGGCTCTTTATTAGCTGCTCCAAAAAGTATTAATCAGGATAATATGGAAGATTTTCCAAGTAAATTTAATTTTACACCTAAGATTTATCCTGGTGTCACTCAAGTAGGATACAACACAGTATCTGCAACTCAAAGTATTTCAGAAAAAGAATTAACTAGTGAGGAAATGAAAGCCATTCAACAATATGGTGGATATTTTGTATATTATAAACGTGCAGGTATATACAAAGGTCGTTATATCGACATTAAGTGGAATTTTTTACAGAGTCCAAACGTAAATCCTAATATAAGAATCAAAATTCACTCAACATTAAATAGTAACTATCCTAATAATAAAATTATGTCTATAACAAGAATGTTTTATAATAGCCGTGTAAATACAAATATGAATTTTTTGGATAGTGCAACTAAACAACCAGCTACCATTTCAGGATATATCTCATATGGTAATGTTGATAATACAGAGTATTATACTTTTGATAATTCGAGAATTTCAAATTATGTATATTCTTTTTATCAGAATAATTTAAAATATATTCAAACAATTCCAGATGGTTCAGGAGTAACTACAAATTTCGGTGTTCAAGGTCAGCCTCAAGGAATGACAACAGTTGTTCCAGCTAACACTTTTACAATAATGTTTGAAGATCAGCAAAGCTTCCCTATAACATATGGATATGTTTCTTCAGGAGTAGGTTATGCTCAATGGTTGGGTGCAATTGACTTAAACTTACTTAGGATTGGTTATGAAGCGCCCACTTTTTATGGAGATGAAGAGGGGACTAATATTGAAGATAACACTTTAGAATATAGAGCTATTCAAAGTAATCCTTCTAGGGGAGGCGGGCAAACACAGATAGTACTCCCGGAGGATTATAAAATAAATATGGAAATTGAACACTATGAATTGTTAAATAGAATAAACCCATCAGACATTACTATTAAAAATATGGATACGGGTGGAAATATTACCAGCCAATTCGACATAACAATTTCTGAAAATGGAAAAGTAACTTTGAACTTAAAGAATATTGGGAATACTTCTATTCAAAAAAATAATTTTCCTTCAACCATGGAAATTAAATTTAAGGCAACTACGAAAACTGGTGTTAATTTATCTAAAGCCTATCAAAATATTGACGGTCAAGGATACTATGTTTTTTCAATTTCAGGAGATTTAACTTATCGACAACCAGCTGTTGAGAATGATATAACCTTGGCTTCAAATTCAGCATTAGCTAAAATTAAAACTGATGATGTGCCCATGCCAGAACTCCAAAAATCTTACACCAACATTACTAAAGAAGATGGATTAAATCGGGATGAAAGGGAATTGTATATTGGTGATATTTTACGTTATGATATAAAATATTACAATCCAGGAGATACTCTAACTAATGTTAAATTAGTTGATGAACTACCTGAACAAAATTTATTTAGAAAAATTGGAGAATACACTTTAACTATAGATGGAGAAGAAATCGAAATTCCTGAGGATTTTTATGATGAAAAGAATAACCAACTACAAATGGTATTTTCTGAAATAAGAAAGGATTCAGTAGTTAAATTAAGTTATCAACTGCAATCAACTGGTTTAGCACAAGGAAATCAATTGGTTAACAATGTTTTTTTCATAACAGAGAGTGGCAATTCTATGGAAACGGGTGTTTCTACAGAGCAAGTGGATATAGTTCCAATCCTAAATCCTGAGAGTCCAACAGAAATAATTACACCAAATACAGGAACTTTGGGAGCTCAATTAGGAAATTTAAATTTAGTTTATGTTCCTTCGTTTGATTTTGGAGAACAAAAGATTACTAATAGAGATAGTGAATATAGTGCAAAATTAGTAGAAATAAACGATGGAAAAGAAGTTCCAAATTTTGTACAAATACACGATACCTTACAAGATAAAAGTGGTTGGAAATTGTCAATGACATTAGATGAATTTTATAATCAAAATCAAGATAAATTGAATGGAGCGCAACTGACTATAAATAATTCTCAATATAATAATTATGAGGGATTAAATAGACCGTTTACAGGTGAACTTTCCAAAGAAATACTATTTATGGCTGGTGGAGATGCTAATTTAATTGCAGCGTCAACTGATAATAGTGATTTACAAAATAGCATTATTGCTTTTGGAAATACAGAGGAAGATACTGCAAAAAATTCAGTATCTTTAAAGATTCCTGGAGTCACAAAAAAAGTAGAAAGTGATTATAAAGCTAACCTCGATTGGCAATTACAAAATGTTCCTGAATAATTATTTGGAGAGCTTAGTCTCTCCAAATAATTTTTAAAATGATACAATGAAAGGACTATATTATGAAAAAAATACGATATATAATCGGTTCGTTATTAATGACAGTTATGATTATTATGACAGACAATATATATGCCTCTGCGGCAGAATTTAAATTTTCAGTTAATCCCATTCAATCTAGCAAACAATTGGATAAAAGCTTAACGTATTTTGATATAATGTTAAAACCTAACGAACAAGAAAATTTACAAGTTAAACTTGGAAATGCGACAGATAAAGATGTAAAAGTTGATATTTCAATAAATGGTGCGAAAACAAATGGTAACGGAGTAGTAGAGTATAGAAATAATAAATTAAAAAATACGAATAACTTACCAGTAGATATCAGTAATATTGTTGAATTTCCTGATCAGGTAATAGTACCTGCTAAAAGTGAAAAAATTGTGGATTTCAAAATAAAAATGCCTGAAAAGTTTTTTGATGGACTAATAGCAGGTGGTATTCAATTTAGAGAGAATGGCCAAGAAAATAAAAGTGATGATAATAAAGATGCTGTAGCCATAAATAATACATTTTCATACGTCTTAGCACTGCTTATTAGAGAAAATGAAAATGAAGTAATCCCAGATGTTTCTTTAAACAAAGTTTTTATAAATACTCAATATGGCAGAAGCAATACTATTTTAAGGTTGCAAAATAATTCTGCCAGTTATCTAAATAAAATGGCAATAGATGCTAAGGTTTATTATGAAAATAGTAAAGATGCTATCTCCGCAATAAAAAAAATAGATATGCAGTTTGCTCCAAATTCTATTATGGATTTTCGGATTGGTATGGGAACAAAAGCTATAAATGCTGGAACATACAGTATGATTGGAACACTATATGGTGATAAAAGTTCTTTAGGAAAATATGAATATAATGGTGAAAAATATAGATACAAGATTAATCTTAATCAAAACTTTAAAGTAACAAATAAAAACGCAAAAGAAGTAAACGAAGAAAATGTTATATTAGAAAAAAATAACAATAAAATTTGGATCATTATTATCCTGGGTCTATTAGTGATGATTATTACTTTATTTGCTATTATTGTATTTATTTTAAAAAAAAGAAAAAAAACTTCCGATAAATAGATTAAGGAAGATTTTTACTCTTTTTGAAAGTGTCTCTAGTTTTATTAACATTAGGTCTTCTTTTTAGAAGTATGGATACAAGAAGTAGTGTTAGTCTTATATTTGTTAATATTTTTCAATCGTAATTTTATCGTGCAATTTAGTTATATTAAAACAATAAATCGAGAGGGGGCTATTTCAAAAGTTTATATCCTGATTTTTTATTTAGTTAAAGTAAGATTTAAAAAGTATCAGTTTGAACCTATAATTAAAGGAGAGAAATATGAATAGAAAAATATATGATTTATTTGAAAATGAGATTAGAAAAAATAATACAAAATATACAATTTATTATGTTAAGTGTGATTGTCATAATCTCGCTATAAGGCAAAAAGGGTGTGTTAATTTTTTTCGATGTAGTTGGTGTTGTACAGAATTTATACGTGATCAATTTGGAAATATTGTGAAAAACAACAGTTGATTAACATAGGTCTAATAAGGGAGAAAAAATGATAAAAATAATTGATTTTTTTGTATATACGTTTGTAATTATTACTTTCCTATTTTTATTAGTTTTAGTAGTACTTTATTTCACGCCAAATCCCATATTTAAAATAGCTAATTCAATACCGATAGAAGAAAATTTATCAAAGCCAGATAATTATTCTAACATAGAAAGCAGTGTCACTGTGAATAAAAATATTCCTTATACAAACGAATACAAAAATAATAAATTGGATATATATTCACCAAAAGATTTTAAAGGAAAATTACCAGTAGTACTATTTATTCATGGTGGAGGTTTTTTCAAAGGTGATAAAGAAATGGCAAAATATTTTGGACCTACTATATCTAATAGTCATTACAGCTTCATCAGCATTAATTATGACTTAGCACCAGATACTACTTTATTTAACCAAGTGCAACAGATTAATGAAGCTATTAAATTTATTAAAAAAAATGAGAATAATTACTGTTTAGACACTAGTAGTATTAATTTGTCAGGATCATCGGCAGGTGGATTTTTAGCACTACAATTGTTGTCTGCATACCATAATAAAAAATATACTAAAGAACTACAAATAATACCCGTTGAAAACATTAAATTTAATAGCTTATTGCTATATAGTTCAGTATATAATTTGTCAGAATTCCAAAAATTTAATGGTAATATTTTAACTAACTATCTATTATCTAAAATTGGATGGGGGTTAACTGGAGAGAAAAAATGGAAGACTAATAGGGATTTAGGAGAAAAGTTAAACCTAAACAATTATGTGAATAGTGGTTTCCCGCCAATATTTATAACTGATGGTAATACTAAAACCTTCACAGAACAAGCAGAAGACTATGCTAATATATTAATCAAAAAACATGTTCCTGTAAAAACTTTATTTTTTGATTCAAAGAATAAAGTAGGGCATGGATATCAACTTAAAATGAATACAGAAGCTTCAAAACAGGCGGTAAAAGAATCTTTAAAATTCTTACAAAAATGGAATTAGTAAAAATTTATCAAATTAAACTATAGAAGATAGAAAAAAGAAATAGACAAATTTTGGACTACCAGACTACCCGTAGGTAAATAACTGCTAGTATAGATATAGCGAACATTTTGCAAAATATAAATTTAAATTAATTTAATTTATATCTAAAAAAACTACAGATACGGAGTATACCTTTTATTACGAATAGATAATAAATGTAATGAACATTTTGACCTACTTATAAAAAAGTCTGAGAATATTATTGTTAATATTTTTCAGACTTTTTTATTACATATAATTGTTATTGTTTAATCGAATTTTATAATTTTTAAATCTTTAAAAAACGCTTCTGTACCGATATCAACGAACAATCCTATACTACCAGAAGCAGCCTCCCCAAGTTTCATGTTCTCTACAACCAAAGAAGGAGTTTCATTATTGTTTATATAAAATTCACCTCTAGATTCTTGAATTATGGCTTTTAAAGTAATCCATTCGTTAAGCTTAATATCAGCTGAACCTTCATAATCCGCTATATTAAGATTTCTAAAATATTCAAAGGTATAGTTGGGGTATGAAAAATATTGTACTGCTCTATTCTTTCTTATAGGGTCTTCGCTATGACCATTGGTAGGGCGTATATAAAAAGATTCAAATTTAGAATCATCATCATTTATCCTGAATGCAATACCGATAAAACCTCGAGCAAAGTTTGGAGCATTCGACAATAACCTACTTAACATTTTTACTTCAATTATACCATTATGAAAAGAAAAATTAGTTACTTTAGCGTAGGTATTTTCATCAAACTCCATTATTTTATTTGATTTTACAACTCTTAAAACAATATCTTTTTTTAAAGTAGTAAGTTTGGCATTTACATTTACTTGCTCAAAATCAAACATTTCTATATCCATGTTTTCACGCTCCCTAATTTTCTATAATATAAGGATAGCTTATTTTTTTTAGAATGAGAAGTAGGTACAAAAATGTAACTATATGTTAACTTGTGTTTTGTAGAATTCTCCCCACTCTCTCATAGATTCAATTACAGGTAATAATGTATTTCCTAGTTTAGTTAATTTATATTCGACATGGGGTGGATTTTTTTTTAAATCAATACGTTCAACAAGGCCATCTTTAATCATTGACTTTAAACTAGCTGTTAAAACTTTTTGTGAAATTCCACTCAATGATCTTTTTAATTCACTATTTCTTTTGGAACCAGTCATTAAATCCCGGATAATCAAGACCTTCCATTTACTATTAACTAGTTTAACTGTTGTTTCTACATCACAAATAGGTAATTGTGGATTTTTTTTCATAATTTTGTTCTCCGAATAGAATTTTTAATTTATCTATAGTATAAATTAAATTTATAGATAATTTCAACGAAAATATCTAATAAAATTTTATTAATAGACTTTCTATTTTAGTTAATATTGTGTGAAAAATTATAGATATATATTTTAAAACATAATCAGTTGCCTTGAAGTTAACTTCAAGGTTTATAATGATGAAAAATAGATAGTAGGGAGTTAGATAGATGAAAAAGACACTTTATTTAATGAGACATGGTCAAACATTGTTCAATCAACAAAAAAAAATTCAAGGATGGTGCGATTCTCCTTTAACAAAACAAGGAATTGAACAAGCTAAGATAGCTAAAGAATTTTTTGAAAAAAACGTTATTGTATTTGATGGTGCACACACTTATACTCTTGAACGAGCTTCAGATACATTAGAATTAATTACAGAAATAAACTATGAGCGGCATAAAGGATTAAAAGAATGGAATTTTGGCAGATTAGAAGCGGAGCATGAATATTTAAATCCACCATTACCTTATAGAGATTTTTTTGTACAATATGGCGGTGAAGAAGAAATAGAGTTTAGAAAAAGAGTAACAAAATGCTTAGTAAATATTATGCAGAAAGAACAAGGTAAAACTATTTTAGTAGTCTCACATGGAGCAGCTTGTAGACAATTTATAAGAGAGTGGGCGCATTTAAGTGATATTACACCGCAAGCTCCTATTGGTAACTGTAGTATTATGAAATTTTGTTTTGAGAATGATCAGTTTTACTTAGAAGAGATTATTAATCATGATTTTTCACATTTAGAGTAAGGAGGTAAAGACAATAATGAATATAAAACAGGCAGCAGAAATGTTTAATTTAACAGTAGATACGTTAAGATATTATGAACGAGTGGGAATAATACCTCCTGTATCAAGAAACAGTAGCGGATATAGAGACTATAAAACTAAAGATTTAAATTGGGTTTATTTAGTAAAAAATCTTCGTAATGCAGGCTTATCTATAGAATCTTTGATTGAATTTTCAACTTTAGCACAAATTAGAGATAAACAAAATGTAGAAGATGCGCAAAAGCATATTTTAAAAGAACAGTTAGTAGAATTAGATAAAAAGCTAGAGGAAATGCAGCAAACAAGAGAATTACTTGTGTACAAGATAGAAACATACGAGGATCATATTGCAAAATTTAAAGCTGGTGAATTGGATCCTGATAAAGTCGAAAAACTATGGGAACGAAAAAAATAAAACTTTTTTCTTTTTATGTATTTAGCTCTAAGGTTTAGGATAGGACATGTAAAGAAATTTGAGGAGGAAAAAAATATGCAAACAATTACTTTGAATAATGGCGTAGAAATGCCTCAATTGGGATTTGGTGTGTATCAAATTCCATTAGAAGAAACAGCTGAAGCAGTCTATCAAGCCATTAAAGCAGGATACCGTCTGATCGATACAGCTTCTATTTACGGAAATGAAAAAGAAACAGGTGAGGGAATCAAACGTGCCATCAATGAAGATCTGGTCACTAGAGATGAACTTTTTATTACCTCTAAATTGTTTATTCTTCAAGCATCAGAGGAAAAAGCTAAGGAAACGATTGAACATTCTCTTAAAGTAATGGGATTGGATTATCTTGATCTTTACCTTATTCATCAACCATACGGAGATATTTATGGTGCATGGCGGTCAATGGTTGCTACTCAAAAAGCAGGGAAATTGCGTGCAATAGGAATTTCAAATTTCAAGTCAGCTAAAATGATTGAGTTTGTTGGATTGAATGAAGTAAAACCTCAAATTAATCAAATTGAAGTGAATCCATGGAATCAGCGAATTGAAGATCAGGAATGGCACGAAAAATATGAAGTACAAATAGAAGCTTGGGCACCATTTGCAGAAGGCCGCCATGAACTATTCAAAAATCCAGTATTAGAAGAAATCGGTGAGCAATATGGCAAGTCAATTGGTCAAGTTGTGCTTCGCTGGCTAATGCAAAGAGGGATTGTAGTTTTAGCAAAATCAGTCCATCCTGAACGAATGTCTGAAAATATAGATATTTTTGATTTTGAGCTTTCAAAAGAAGACATTGAAAAGATAGCTAATTTAGACATGAAAGAATCTGCTTTCTTTGATCATGACGCACCACAGCAAGTGGAATGGTTTATGAATAGAATGCTAGACACTGAAACTAATGTGGATTAAAGGAGTTAAAAAAGATAGGTCTATATGGTTACTTTAAAGTAACTAATTGCTAGCTATAATAAAACCTTATAAAATTATTTTAGAAAGGAAGTGATTGTTATGAACGAATATAAAAATATAATTATTGGTTTTGGAAAGGGAGGGAAAACACTAGCAAAAGAAATTGCTATGCGTGGTGAAGAGGTATTGATGATTGAAGAATCTGAACTAATGTATGGAGGGACATGTATTAATGTAGGATGTATACCATCAAAATCTTTAATAATTAATGGAGAAAAACATTTAGATATGTCAACGGCGCATTCAATAAAAAATAGTTTGACAAGTAAGTTGAGAGAAAAAAATTACAATAACCTTTTTGAAGAAGAGAATATAACTATTTTAAATGGAAAAGCTAAATTTTTATCAGATAAAATCATACAAATCACTAAGACAGATAATACGAAAATCCAAGTTGAAGGTGAACGTATTTTTATTAATACGGGCTCAAAAGCTATCAAATTACCTATAGATGGGTTAAATAAAAGTAAAAATGTTTTAGATTCTACAACTGCTATGGAACAAGTAATAGCACCAGAAAAAATAGTTATTATAGGTGCTGGTTACATTGGGTTAGAATTTGCATCAATGTTTAATTCTTATGGAAGCAAAGTTAGTATTTTAGATGCTAGCTCTGAATTTTTACCTAGAGAAGATGAAGATATCTCAACATTAATATATAAAGATTTTTTAGATAAGGGAATTGATATTCAGTTAGGCGTATCTATAAACCATATCATAGATAAGGATAATTATACTGAAGTAATATATACTCAAGCTGGTAAAATAAAGAAAGTAGAAGTGTCTAAATTGCTTGTAGCTACAGGTAGAAAACCTAATACAGATACCTTAGGATTAGAAAATACAAATATAAAAACGGATAGTCATGGGGCTATTGTTGTAGATGAATTTTTAAAAACATCTGTGGAAAATATTTGGGCAATAGGCGATGTAAAAGGGGGCCTACAATTTACCTATATTTCTTTAGATGATTATAGAATAATAGTAGATTATCTTTATGGTGACAAAAAGAGAAATACTATGAATAGAGGTAATATACCGTACAGTGTATTTATAACACCACCTTTTTCAAGTGTTGGAATAAAAGAAAAAGAGCTAGAAAAAAGCAAAGTAAACTATAAAGTTTTTAGTCTACCTGTTAAAGCTATACCTAAAGCACATATTATTGATCAGACAGTAGGGATTTTTAAAGTAATAATAGATGCAGAAACTGAAAAGATTTTGGGAGCTTCTTTATATGGTGCAGAATCTCATGAATTAATAAATCTTATTTCGTTGGCAATGGATTTTAATATGGACTATAAAGTATTACGTGATAGAGTGTATACCCATCCTACTATGTCGGAATCTTTAAATGATTTACTAAAATAAAAAATTGAAGTTCATTTCATAACCATAGAAATGAACTTCAATTTTTTAGATTTGTACAATCTAATTCTCTTTGACCCCATAGTTTCATTTGTAAAACAATAATTGCTAAATCCTTTCCCTTTTCAGACAAATAATAAGTAGACGAAGTAGTATTATTGAAAACTTCTTTTTCATTCTTAACAATCTCATTGTCTTCCAAAAGTTTTAGTTGTTGTTTGATCATTTTTGGAGAACTATTCGGAAGCAATCGGCAAATTTCTCCAAAGCGCATAGATCCTCCGTTTAGGGATTCTATTATTTGGGGGATCCACTTTTTTCCAAGTATATTAGATAAAGCCTCTACAGGGCATTTTTTTTCTACGTTTTTATCCATTATGTAACACTCCTTTTATGAATTATTAAAATAAAAACTAATTGAAAATAAATCTGTAGATATCAGTTTCTTTATGAAAGTAATAATTGTTAAAAAGTGTATTAGCGTGTGCAAAAGTACAGTTATTTACATACATAAGATGTTCAATGAGTCTATTTCTTAATGCAGATTTGCTCATAAAAAAGTATTGTGCAATTTCTTCGAATGAATAAAAATTTTTTAATGCGTAAAACAAGGCTTGGTCATTTGCCATTAACATGCTAGCACCGACATTAGCACGATATTCTTTTGGAAAATCTTCCATCAAATAACCATTTTTCAAAAGAATATCAGAAAAAGTATGGGTTGCATTATTAATTTTAGGTATATCTATGTAGTAATGCATAATTTCATGCATTTTAGTGAAATTTTTTCGTTCTAACATTAATTCCTTGTTTGTTGTTATAATGACTTCATCGTCTACTTTAGAGATTGAACCAAGCATCCGTCTTTTAAGTTGTTTTTGAAACGCGTATTCAACAAATTCAACATCTTCAACTTCTTTTACATATTTTTCAATATCAAAGCATTTAACTTGTTCAATATTTTTGGAAGAGTAGTAAGATACTTCTTTTATTAATTCGTTCGAAAAATTAAATGCTTCAAAATAGAGTTCTTTACTAATAAAATCCACCAACAACAGTCCAATCAATCTTTTTTGTTACGTTCCTTTTTTTCTTTTGCTTTTTTTATAAGAAAATCTTGAAAGTCGATTAATTCCTCTTCTAATTCTTCTATATCTTCTATGTCCATATCAGAAGTATTTAAACGAAAATGAGAAATAATATTTTGTCCGATGCTATCTTCATCTTTAGGTAGTAAAGGATTTGAAGTTCTATTTAAAAGGAAATCTGAAGATACGTTGAAGAAGTCTGCGATTTTTGAAAGTTCATTTTCTCTTATCGGGCGAGATCCTAATTCAATTTTTTTATAGACACTTATATTCATATTGATTGCATCGGCTATTTCTTGTTGAGTAACATTTTTGTTTTCTCTTAGTGATTTAATTTTTTTGTAAGTTTCCATTTTAGAACTCCTGAGTCTATTTTAGTATAGTTTATCATATAAAATTAAAAATAATAAATAAAGTTCCGTTTTGATATTGACGGTTCTATTTCGTTGTGTTATAGTTCTGATATAGAACTGTTAGTTCTGTAAATTAGATAAACAAAAAGCGTTCACGAGGAGAAAATGAATTTCTGTTTCGCAAACACTTATATAAATACTAGACACATTTATTTTAAGCGATTTGACGAAATAATACAAGAATGAAATTTTTGTTCGAGGTTGTAAGTCTTGTTGAGGTGATGCGTACCAGCCGTTGAATGGGACGCAAGGTGGCAGTAGTATCTTTAACTAGAGCCATATTGATGACAGATTAATGCAGAGCTGTCAGATTATTTTCAATAACCATGTCGTGAGACACGTTGGAAATAGTTGCTGAACTAGATTGAATAAAAAAATCTATGCAAGCTCAATAAAAGGAGGAGAGCTGTATACCGTATATTACAGTACTATCTAATGTGCCGTGATGTGATGTAAGAGTCACTAGCCGTTGAAGATGATTCTATGTATTGTGATGAACGTAAGAATCTAAAATTGAAATACAATTAAAGTTGTTATTTTTAAGCGTGGAAAAGATTTTTTATAAAAGAATATTCAATATTAACTTTAGTAAGCACAACTGTATTATTTTAGTTGTACTTTTTTATTTTAAATGAAAGAACAGAATTTGTTATTAAGTGAATAAGGAGGATAAAAATGAAAAAAGAGCTATTACTTTTTGTTGAGAAGTTTGTTGAACGTATGAAACGACAGAAAAAAGCTTTTTCTATTTCGGATATAGAAAAGAGCTATAACTTAGAACGTAAGAAGTTAGGTAAGAGTGCGGTTAAGTTAACAAACATGGAACGCTTAACAATTGAAAGTCGATTATTAAAAAATCAGATTTTACAACGAACATATAAAATGACAGGTTATCATAAACCTTGTCAAGTTGTGTTTTTTAGTTAATAAGAAGAATTGCATAAAGAGAGAAAGGCAGTCAATAGTTGACTGTTTATTTTTGTATAAAAATTAGTGAAAGAAGGAAATTATTTTGGCAAATAGAATTCAAGAAATTGCATTAACAGAAAAAAATCTAGGAAGTAAAATTAAAGCTGTTTATAAAACAGAACGTGATATTTATGTAAATGGGGCACCTGTTCGTGGTCGTGTGTTCACCGCTTCAAGCGAAAAGCAACGTGATTTTGAAATTTTTGTTCCTCATTTACGAAATTCACAAATGTTGAATGGCCGTGAAGAAGTAAAATTAATTGATCCAGTAGCACGAATCAATGTAAAACGGAATAATATTGGAAATAGTCGCTCAATTGACATGGTAGTTTATGCAAAACGTTTAGAAGTAGTTGGAGGTAATAAATAATGGGATTATCATTTGAAAATAACACGATTGAAAATTTTGATGTAGTAGGAACATTTGGTACGATGAATTTCTTGGAAGTAGTTGCAATTAATGAACGTGATGGTGAAGGAAATGTGACTGACGAAGTTCGTGAACAACGAGTAACGGTTTATTCTAGCAGATTAAATGACCAAGTAGAAATTGCGATTGATTCAGATTATGACGTTAGTGGTATCAATTATGATGATGAAATCGAGTTGACTGGAAATGTAACAGCTCGTGGATGGCTTAATGCTTATAAAGGTTTTAATGACAATGTACAAACAGAACAAGCATTTAAAGTCCGTGCAGTGGGTATTAAAAAAGTAGGAGCTGTTAAACCAGTGCAACCTACATTACAAAAAGAAAATAAGAATCAAGTAAATGAGCAAAAATAAATGTTAGATTGAGGTAGATTAAATGAGCAAAAGAGAAGAATTAAAAAAATAGGTGATGAATTGTATGAGGTTTTGGCACAAAAAAACGTTACCTTTGAACAAGCAAAAGTAACGCTAGATTATCTTTCAATTAAATTAGATTGTGAAATGAAACGAACAATGGTGTCTCTTAAGACGTTGTAAAATAGAGAATACTTTTTTCAGGAATGTAGTATTGAATATTGGAGCTGATAAATTCTAAAATTTTATCATCAATAATTGATTGGAATTTTTCAATTTTGAGTCTTTGGTTGTTGGCAAGAATAATTGTTACGGATTTCATGTCTATTTCACATGCTTTTTCAATTGTTTTTAGCATTATTATAGGACACCTCCTTTTGTTAATATTTTACCACTGAACCAGAAATTTCTGAAAAAATTAATTGGATGTGGGAATTGAAACGAAAGTAAATATCATATTCAGACGAATCGGTAGCACCGTTTAACAGCTATAAAGGGCATTCTAACGAGTGCCCTTTTTATTATTAAATAAAGGAGAAAATAATGGAATTAAAAATTGCTTTGCTAATAGTTATTTGTTATATGAATTATTGGGTATATTTATTATTCAAATGGTGGTGTGAAGAAATATACTCAGTTTCACCGTTATTTTTTGGTTTAATTATTTTGTTATATTTTCAATGGATAGCTGTAACGGTGACAGCTATACTTGTTTTATTTATTTAAAAAATAGGTTAATAGTGATAACAGCAGTTGGAGAATTGAAACAGCTATAAAAATTAGAATGAAGTTTTTAAAATAATAAAAAGTTACTCCTAATTTATTTGAATAAAGCTTAAAATTAATTCTGTATGAAAATTTGTATCTAGGCAATCCGGCTTTTCTTCTCAATTTATTTAAGTCTTTGTAGTAATAGTAAGAAAAGTTCTTAAATTCAAGATTATATCTTTGGAGTCTTTTTTTGCTGAGAGGCAAGCCAAATCTAATTATTCTGTCTAAATAATAAGTAGTTAAGTAGGATAATCCGAATTCTAGCTCGGTATCTTTGATTTCTTTGTGGAGCAAAATTAGATTTTTGTGAATAGTAGTGACATTCCCTATATCAATTTTTTTGAATAATGATTTACCAATAGAATTTTGAAAAGGGATAAATAAGTTGTGTAACAAGTTGTTAATAATTGGATTGATTCGACTAGTTTTTTGTTCACTGTTAAAAGTATATATACCAATACCTATATTGATAATTATTAAGAATAAATTTATATAAGTAGGAATATTCAAATTTTTCATGCGTACTGCTCCTTTTTAATTAAGTATAACAAAAGGGAAAAACCTGTAAAAGATTTATTATTAATATGTGTCAGCAATGTTTGCTAATAGATATTAATAATAAAGAAAAGGAGAGATTAAATGAAGTAAGGGAAACGCCCAGTTGGTAAAGAAAAAGAATTGTTGAAAAGTCGCAGATTGAATGCAATGAATTGGATAGTTGAAAGACAGTTGAAGAGTAGTGTTATTTTTTTGCATAAGGAAAGTGGTAATTTGAAAGAGATTTTTTATTAATCGTAAGGAGAAATTTTAATGGAAAAAAATAATGAAAGTAGTAAATTATTACAAAAAATTTTAGGAGAAGCTAAAATTCAATTTTATGAAACATTTTATGGATCGATTGGCTACAAACTTTTAGATGTCGCTCAATTTAAAAAAATTGAAAGAAAGATCAATTTACGTTATTGCTGTACAGACCCAAAAAAAAATATCTCAATTTATGAGGTGTACGATGAACAGTTTGGGGATGTATATATTGGAAAAGGTGATTGAAAGGGGGGATCTTGTAAGTTAATGAGTAGTCTGTCCGAGAAAATGGAGCATAAACAAGTAAGGTATCGAGCTTTTTTAGAAAGAAGATTGCATTCATATAGGGGGTGGCAAAGTTTTAATTATTACAGTGACTTGTACTTAAAACTATTTAATGAAACAAGCAATAGTCTTATTCAATTCTTATTACTAGATGATTCTTTTTTTGAAAGTGAACAAGCTATTTTGAAATTATTAGATAGTTTTTTTGATCAATTAGTTCGTGCCTACGATTTGAAGTTTCATGAAGATTTTGAAAAGAATGTGTATTTTGAAGAATATCCATTAGGAATAAGTGAGGTAAATTGATTGTGTATTTTGAATGCTTTATAATGGCTTTAGAGTAAACGTTAGAAGAGGTGAAACAGATGGTAATGACAATGAATGAAATTAAAGAGCGTGTGAAGCCAATAGCTGAACGATATGAAATTCCTGTCATTTATGTGTTTGGCTCTTATGCTAGAGATGAAGCGAAGGAATCAAGTGATATTGACTTTTTGGTTGGCACTACTGGTTTGCCAGAGAAATATCGTTGGTCTGTGTATAGTGATTTTTTCGATGAATTGAAGGAAGCCGTTGAACATGATATTGACTTAGTAGAGCTTGAAGCATTTGAACAACCAATTGATTCAGAATATCAGAAAGAGTTTTACGATACTATGATGAAGGAGAAAGTTAAGGTATTTGAAAGAGAAAAATAAAGATATTCGTGTTCTAAAGGGAACATTGATATATTGTGAAGATGTAAAATCGGCACTCAATCGTTGTAGTAGAAACTTTGAAGTTTTTTCTCACGATAGAGTGTTTTTTCATGCAATTAGTATGTCCTGTATGCAGGTAGGAGAACTTGCTAACTCTTTTTCTGAAGGGTTTAAGGAAAGAAATAGTGGTGAGGTTGATTGGCGACAATTAAGGTCAATTAGAAATATTTTTGCACATGCGTATAGTAATATTAATAAACGGACTGTTTGGGAACTTGCAACAGTCTTTTTTCCTGTTTACGAAGATTTTTGTAGACAAGAATTAGCACGATTACAAAAAGAAGGTAGGTAAATGTTTAAAAAATTATTTAGATATAGAGGAAGGCGTATCCGTTATTCTTCAAGAAATTTGTTGGCACTCTATAGAGTGTTATTTTTTATGCCAATTTTTGCTTGTTTAGGCTATTTTGTTGGCTATAAATGGCTTTATCCATTGTATCTCTCAAATCCATCTGATTGGAAAATTTATATTGTGCCAGCGTTAATCATTGTAGGTGTTTCGATAGGTGCAATTGTGCTAATTACATTGCTTGTTAAGGCTTCAATTATCAATTCAGGCTATTTTTCTAAAGTAGAACAACGTCAAGTGTTAGCTCGTATGATTATTGACAATGGCTATTATACGAAGAAGCAAGTTAAAGGTAGTGATGGCAAAATAAGAGAAAAAATCAAGTTTCCAAAAATTTATTATAAGTCTGCAAAAAATAGTATTTTCGTTTCATTTGAAACAGCAGGTAATAAATTTCAGGAAAAATTTGAAACCATTGGTGGTTTTTTGGAAACAGCGTTTCATGCGGATAATTTAAATCAGACTAGTGAGAAGGGATTTGTAATGTATGAGTTAGCAACTGATGTGTATAGTAAACGTATTTCCATTAGAGATATGCAAGCAGATAAAGGTAAAGTCCAATTGATGAAAGGGTTATATTGGCATTTCGATAAAGACCCGCATATGTTGATTGGAGGAGGTACAGGTGGGGGTAAAACTTTTACCATTCTTTCTTTAATCTATGCTTTGTGTCGTGTGGGTGAAATAGAAATTTGTGACCCAAAAAATTCAGATTTAATGGCATTAGGTAGATTACCTTTATTTGAAGGAAAAGTTTTTACAGGGAAAACGGATATTGTCAATTGTATTAAAAATGCAGTACAGGAAATGGAAGAACGATTCAAAACTATCAACGAGAGTCCAAAATTTAAAATGGGTAAAAATTATGCTTATTACGGATTAAAGCCAAAATTTATTGTCGTAGATGAATTTGCTGCATTTAAAGCAGAATTAGCGAATGACTATGCAACTGATGGTGATGTAGATGAATATTTAACCCAACTTATTTTAAAAGCTCGTCAAGCAGGAATTTTCTTTATTGTTGCTATGCAAAGACCAGATGGCGAGTTTATCAAAACGGCATTAAGAGATCAATTTATGTTTCGTATGTCGGTTGGCCGTTTATCAGAAACTGGTATTTTGATGATTTTCGGTGATGAAAATAAAAATAAAAAGTTTAAATATGTTGAAAAAATTGATGGATTAAAGGTTTATGGACGTGGCTATGCTGCTTTGGGTGGTTCTGTAGCAAGAGAATTTTATAGCCCGCAAGTACCACAAGATTTTGACTTCATTCAGGAATTTATAAAGATTTCTAAAGAGCTAGGATATGAAGATGTTTCAAAAGAAGTGCAAGAAGAAGTATCTCAAAAAATATCCAAACATGTGGATAAAGAAGCCCTTGCCGAAATTGATGAAGAGTTAGAAAAAGGTCAAGCAAAGTTAGCTAAGTTAAGTGAAAAATTTGAGTAATAAGAAAGGAGCTTTTTATTGGATTCTAGTGAAATAATCAAGCGCGTTAGAGAACGAGTATATGTTGAAGTCAAGAAACAATATAAAAAGCCTGATTTAGATACACGTATTCGTGACATTCTGTATGAACAATCAGAAAGCTATGCAAAATTAGTTCGATTTTCTAATGGAAAGCGAATAAAAAAATTAGTTGATCCTGTTGAGTTTGAAAAATTTATGGAAAATAAGGGAACTAAAATTGTTGAAGAAGTAACCTTTGCTTTGAATAAAAAGGAGGAAAAAGAAAGTGAAATTTAAATCGCAAGGACAAATGCTAAGTTATGTAAAGGAGAAGGAACAAGAAATTATTAAAGAAGTTGAGCGGAGGGCAGAAAAAGAAGGGGTTTCAGATGATAATAGATTACTTGATTATAAGTCTTTAGTGATTTCTATTTTAGATGCAGAAGCTGTTTACGATGAAGATAGACCAGTTGAGGAAAAGAAATTCTCAACATCACAAGAAGTTGATAAGTATTTAGAAACAAGATTTAAGGAGCATATGGATTCTGCTTGGAAAGAAATGTTTGGTAAGTAGGTGTGAAGCATGTTTTCATTTGATGAAGTAATTTTAGCGTTAGATAATGCTATTTCTTTAAAAACTTTGAAGAATTGGGCAAATAAAATTGAAAAGTTAACTGATGTCCAATTTGTTCGCCAATATGCTAAAAATAAACAAGGCAGAAATTACTCGTATAAAGTTTTTAGTGGGAATCAAATTGAACAATTTAACGAATTAGTTCAATTAAGGAAACAAAACGTACCGTTAGAGCAGGCAATGATTGAGGTATTTATGTCTGTAGAAGAAAAAGAAAAACGACAAGTAATTACTATTGCAAAAATAGATTTTGAAGAAAATAAAGCAACAGTGAAAGAACTAATTGATTTAGTAAAAGATGTCTTGTCGGATAATGCAGAGATAAAAAAACGACTGAAAGTTCTAGAAATGAAGCAAGGAATAGCAGGAGAGCAGACTAGAAGTTGCTAGGGATTGTTGCGTGCTTTGTAGATAGAATAGGGGCGGCGCCCCAAGGCGCCCGCCCCTATTCTATCGTTAACAAAAGTAGCAACGTATATCCCAAATACTTCTAGTCGTGAGGTGGGCTTGTCCCACCTCAAAAGTTTCTACCCCCGTTTTATAACATGGGGGTAGAATTTAATATATCATATAAAAAAGTTACTTAAACGCTATGTCCCACAAGGGATTGAGCGATTATAATTTTGTCACATTTTTCGACTAAAGTTGTCACATTTTTTGGAAGTAGGTTTAAAGCAGTGAGAGGTGTTGATTTAAAGCGGTATAGAAAAGAGCTAAAATTAAAACAGCAAGAATTGGCAAGTAAATTAGGAATTGAGCGTTCGTTAATTTCAAAAATAGAATCTGGAAAACGTGTTATTTCTAAAGAGTTAGAACAAAAGATTATTGATGTGTTGAACTTAGATGGTGGGCACGCTTCGGTAGAAGCAAAAATTGACTTTTTAAGAATACGATTTAAAACATTAGATGTTCGGACAGTTATTGAGAAGTTGTTGCACATGGATATGAACTGGTTTACTTATGAACCTAGAGGGTTTTATCATTATACAGAAACATTTTCATATAGCTCTATTCGGATTTTTCGGAATCCAGAAAACGTTAATATGGGAATTATGTTGGACTTGTCTGGTGAAGGTTGTCGACAACTAGAAGAAATTTTTGAAGAGGATAACAATAGATCGTGGACAGAATTTTTTCGCTCTCTTTATGATGACGATATTTTCGGTCAAGGTATTTTGGTAGATACAAAAATTACACGAATTGATATTGCTCTTGATGAATTGATTGTGAAAGGACAAGAAAATTTTGATTTATATGTTTTGAAAGAAAAAATGGAGCAAGGGCTTGTAGATACTACATTTAAGAATTTTGATTTTAGTGGGGGCTTTGCTTATGAAAATAAAAAAATGGTAAATAAAGGTTTGTCTCTTTATTTTGGCAGTCGTCAATCGCCATTATATTTTAACTTTTACCAAAAAGATTACGAGTTAGCAAGAAAAGAAAGTGTAAGTGTTGAGGAAGCAAGAGAAAAATATGAAATTAAAAATCGATATGAAATTCGCCTTTCAGATGAAAAGGCGTTTTTGTTTGTAGAATATTTTCTATCAAGCGGTGAGTCGTTAGACTGGTTAGTGAAAGAAATTATTAATCAATCTTTGACTGTATATGACATTGAAGATGATATGAAGGTCTATTGTAAATCTTGGTATGATGTTGTTGATAAATTGGAAGGTTTAAAATTATCTATTCAAGGTGAAAAACCGTCTATTGAAAAAACACTTCGGTGGTTATCAAATTATTTAGCCCCTTCATTAAAGATGATTAAAGAGATTGATAATCTGTTAGGAACAAATGAGCTGATGGAACGTATCGATTTAGCAGAACTAAAGGAGAAACACGAGGAAATTATTGAAATGGTGTGTGTTGATGCGAAAGATTTATTGTTTAATACTAATCAAAATAATAGTGTTCGGTATTATATGGAACAAGAATTTGATTTAGAAGAAGTATATCCATTTTAAAGATTAAGGGGGGGATATATGGATACAATTGATTTATTGCTAATTACTTTTGTTTTAGTAGTACTTAATTTTGAGATATTTATTTTTTCACTCTATTCGATGAGAAAGAGAAAAAAGCTAAATAATGTTGATGAAGAATTTAGAAAACGTCCTGATGCTGATTCTTTATTAATAGATAATATTGTAGTTGAAAGGAGTTTATGTATATGGGCAGAGAATGTATTAAACAAAACACTAAAGTAGCAATTACTATTACTGGGAAAATGAAACAAACTAGAAATGACATACAAAAAACAAAAGAAAAAATAATTCAATTAGATAAACAAGGAGAATTGATTATTCCTTATTTAAAAACAGTCTTTGAAAAGCTTTTAGAATCTAATGAAGAACTTTTAAAAGAAATTTCAAGATATAGTTATACTTATGTAGCTTATGAAGAATTAATGACGGTTAAAGAGAAAGCAATTTGGGAAGAATTTTTTAGTGTAAAAAAATATATGATAAAGAGCTTTCAGAATTTTCTAGTTTTAAAGAGAAATATAAATATTTTGAACCTAAAAACAGTGAAGAATTAAAACAACAAGCTCGAGTATTGTTAGAAAAGAAAGGGTATATTGTTGACAGTCCATTTGAAGGTGATTTTGAAAGATGGATTGGGGTTTACGCTAGACCAAAGGATAAACCAACTTATTTAGATCCAACGGATGGAGAAGAAGTTGGATTACAAGAAGTGTATAGTGTAGATGGATTTAAACAAGACTTTGCAGAATGGTTTGAAGGAGAAATTGTGGAAGGTAAAGTAAAAGAGATGCTTTAAATTTTTCAAATGCTAGGTGTTTTGTTGAAAACAGAACGTGCACCTTAATATATTTAATTGAATGAATCTGTGATGAAGCGATAGAAATTATTCTGTGGCTATTTTTTATACAAAAAAATAATAATGAAAAGAGGAAATATTTTGAAGAAAACAACGATTATTCAAGGATTAGCAACAACAATCATTTTAGCAGGCATGGCAATGCCAATGATGGTTCAAGGGCAAGAAGGCGGACAAGTTCCACAAACAGTGAGAGCAGATTTTTTTCAACGTGCAAATGTAAGCTCTAACTCAATCATTAATGCGCCGAATGCTTCTGTGGTAACACCAGATGATGAAGCTGGTTCAAAGTATAGTTTTATTGCAAAGTTTATTAAAGGTGTCACTACGGTTGAACAGGTGGTGGTGGGTGGACGAATGATGTTTACGTTAATATGCCTCCACAAAAATGGGACGGGAAAATCGGTCTTGATGTAACGAAAACGAAGAAAGGGCAATCGTGGATTCGTTACAACAACGTAGGTACAGCTGATGATGGGACACCAATTGATTTAAAAATTACCATTCAAGATTGGGAACAATATAAAAATGCACAAAATATGGTGTCAAATAATATTGTTGCTTTTAACAATGTATCCGCAATTGCAACCTACCAAGGTGGTTTCTCATGGGTGAAACAAACATGGACGTACCTAGAACATGGCACAGACAAAGAAAAGCCAGTTTCAGGCTACTATTCATGGATTGATATTGATAATTTACAAGGAATGACGATTGACAAAGATTCGTACAAAGCAATCGATAAATTGTACGTACCAACGAAAGATACAATTGTTAAATATAAAGAAGAAAAAGACGGTGGAAAAACTTTTTATGATTCTGATGACATTCCCTTAGATGATGGCGATAACCGTGGTGATTTTACGTTTTTGTATTCTAATCGTTCTCGATTCGACTTCACATATAGTGAGGACTTTGCGACACGTGAAAAGAATTTAGGGTATCCTTTACCGCCAAAAAATAATAACCAGTATAGTTATTTTGGTTATAGTGCTAAAAAACCAGTTCGAACATCGCCAATGATTCCTACTAAAACAGTGACAGATAGTGATGAAACAAATGTTGATAAGAATACCTTAGAAGGGTTAGGCGAAGTATATAGCTATACGATTACACATAAAGTTCCTGATGAAATGAAAGAATTCTACTACAGTAATTACGAAATGCAAGACGAGCTGGTTCCTGAATTAGAACGTGTGTCTGATGTGAAAGTCACGGACGAAGCAGGAAAGGACGTTACCAATAAATTTGAAGCGAAGCATGAAGGTAATTTAGTACGTATGGTCGCAAAAGCAGACGTATTAAAAACAGCGGATTTCTACAATCATGAATACAAGTTCAATTTTCAAACAAAAATCCGTGAAGGTGTTAGCTTAGATAAGTACCTTGTCGATGGCAAACTACAAATTCCAAATAAAGCAAAAATTATCCAAAACAACAAAGAAGTGCCAACTGATGAAACACATACAACTGTCACACCAAAAGACCCGTCTATCGCTAAGAAAATCCTTGAAGGCGATAAAGAAGTGGATTTGACCAGTGCCAAAGTGGGCGATGAAGTGACATTCAAATTAGATGTACAAGTGCCAAACACCAAAGATATGACATCTTTAGTGATTCAAGATGATTTAGAAGATGTATTGGAAGCGAATAAAGAAGTGAAAGTCACTCTTTCAGATGGGACAGATATTACGGATCAGGGGAAAATTAGTGTTGATGAAAAAACACAAAAAGTTTCTTGGACTGCCAATGAACCAAACAAATTAAAAGAAAAACAATTATTTGTGTACATTAAAGGGAAATTGCAAGACGCAGACTTTTCGCAATATGTCGATGATAAAGGGAATATTATGATTCCAAACTTGGCACAATTGGTGATTAATGATGAACCGACAGATTCTAACAAAGTGAATGTTACAACTCCACAAGAAAAACCAAAAGTATTGCCAAATACTAATATGGATTTTGGAACAAGTGCAGGTGTAGCTACAGTGATTGCAATTTCATTAATTGGTGTGGTCGTAGCAGTGAAACGACAAAAAGATAGCAAAGAGGGCTAATTAATGAAAAAATGGATTGAAAAAAACAAATATTTTGTTGGAGCAATTGGAGTTATTCTCATTGCTCTTTTTTCATTCCTTCTTTTTCAAAACCAACAAAAAGAAGAAGTGAAAGAAGCTATAAATACAATGGTATCAAGTGGTTTAGAGGAAGCAGAAAAGCCAAAAAAACATGTAGAGACAAAATCTAGTGAAACTGTTCAAAGTAATCAAGTAGATGTTATTACTGGTACGGAAGTACAAGAAGAAACACCTATTCCAACAGTGATTTCTTTAACCGAAGGCGAACGTCCGTCTGTTAAAACGATTCAAAGTGCCCAAGTAAATTTTAATGAAGTGTCGGATTCTGTTTTGGGGTCTATTGAAATTGATTCTATTCAATTAAAATTGCCTATTTTAATGGGTGATAGTTTTGACAATATGCTTTATGGAGCGTGTACTGTTTTATCAAAACAAATGATGGGAAAAGGAAATTATGCTTTAGCTTCTCACAATGCTGGATATGAAGGATTACTTTTTACCTCGTTAAATAAAGTTTCTGTAGGAGATTTGGTCAAACTTAATGATCGTGAAGGACATTCGTTCACATATAAGGTAAAAGAGCAAAAGCATGTTGATATGACTGATACAACTATGTTGAATCTAACAAGAAAGCCAACATTAACTTTAATAACTTGTGACCAAGCCACAAAAACAACAGGAAGAATTATTGTGATTGCGGAATTAGTTTAGAGGAGGGAAAAAGTTGGTTGAAAAAATAAGGGAATTGTCAAAAGAAGAATTTGTCAATCAGTACATGTTTGATTTTAAGTCATTAATTTTCAAATCCAATAATCCTGAAAAAATAACAGCTAAACAAGAAAAACTCTTGGAATGTGAAAAGAAAATCGCTGTATTATTTTATGAAACATATAAACGAATGAAGGGGTATCCGCCTGATGAAAAAGAACTGGGTAGGATTGTTCAAAGAAATTTCCTTGACCGTTTAAAGTTATTTCGAGTGGAATATGATGTGATTAGTGAAGAAAAATTTTGTGGTCTACACGTACAAATGGTCAAACAGCAAATGCCATTAGAAAAGTATCGATCCGATGATTTATCTTATATTTTAGGACGAGAAAAGAAGATAGCTATTAATTATTTTATCGCACATGATGATTTTCCTATGGGTTATGAAGAACTAATGATAAGTCGTTCTAAACAAGCAGTTACCCAAGGCTTGGAAGAGTTAAGGGGAGAATTTATGGAAAGATACCATAAATATTACAGAAAAATGGAAAGGAGTTGTATTTTATGAATCAACATATTATGCCAATTTTTAGAGAGCATAGTAAATTTTACCAAAGGTATTCAAATGTACCAGTTCCTGAAATGCTTCGCTTGCATGGATTCATAGTTGATGAAATGCCAATTGATGAAGCAGATATTGTTTATATGGAAGAATATAAAAATTCTTTACTTAAAATGGGGATTATTATTGATGAAGTACCTTTTAAGAAGGAATTTGTTGCGCAATACGTTTTTCATGGCGGTATAACTAGTTTGATGGCAGAAGGTCAATATTTGAGAAAGCCTAACGGGGATAAAATGTACAATTCGTATTATTTTTATTTGTATAAAGAAGGCTTTCAAACACATAAGGGGCATGTTAGAGAGAGAGTTTATGTTGAAAAGTCGATTAAATCTACTTTTTTAAAAACGTTTGAAAGTTGTTTGGGCTTATTAAGAGTAGGAGGGGAATATGAATTTAAAGAAAATTAAAAAGAAAGAGAAGAAAGAAAAAATACCAAAGGTTAAAACTTTTTCTCAAAAGAAAGCGAATCAGGTTGTGTTAATTGGCGCTAGTGTTTTACTGGTGATGTCAGGAGTTGGTGCGATTCGGGCCAATGTGATGGCAAGTAATGTAGACAATTTATATTCAAAAGTGGATACGTTAAGCGAACAATCAAAAAAGAATAAAGTTGATAGAGAGGAGCTTGATTATTCAGCCCTCTCTTTTTATACCGAAAATTTTGCGAAAGAGTATTTGAACTATAATTCGAAAGCAAGTGATGAAGCTAAAAAGGCTCGTATTGATCGATTATCTAAATATTTATCACTAGATGTAAAAGATGTTGATGAAACAGAAAACCTACAAGGGAATGTCTTGCGTACGTTTAAAAATACGTCTCTATCACGTATAGAGAAAATGGAAGATTGTTATTTGGTTTATCTAAATGTGAGTTATGAATGGGAGAAAGATAAAAAGACTGAAAATGTGACACAGAATATGGTTTTACCAATTCAAGTAAAAGACAATTTGTTTTCAATTGTAGGACGTCCTTATTTTGTAGCAAGTAGTTTACCACAAGGAAAAACAGTACCTCTAAAACATACAGAAAATTCAATAGATGTTGATGGGAAAGAAAAACAATCTATAGAGAAATTTTTAAAGATGTTTTTTACAAAATATTCAGTTGGGAACAAACAAGAATTAATGCTGTTAATGAAAAATCCAACAACGACAGCAGGTCAAGACTCATTTGTTTCAATAGATTCTGGTGATATGAAATTTTTTGATACAAAGCAGAAAGACGTAACAGGGGTTCAAGTATCGGTTACTTTTTCAGACAAAACAACAAAATTAACGCATACAGAGGATTTTTCGCTTTGGTTATCTAAAACGGAGAATTCTTATTTTGTTAATACGATGAGACATTACTTTACAGAGAAAGAAGGAAATGACTAATGAATACAGGAAATTTGAGTAATTTTTTAAGTACAAGTTTTATTACAATTATGGCGGCTGGTGTAATTATTTTGATTCTAAAACACTGGAAAGGTGCTGAATGGGCAAAAATTGGTTCAGTAATTGTCATTGCCTTAATCTTACAGGATTTTGCGACGAATCAAGGAAAAAATATTTTTGCAGTTGTTAAATGGTTCCTAAGTTTAGTTGGAATTAAGATGTAGGTGAGTATATGAAATATTACGATTATTCGAGGGGCTTAAAAGCCCCTTATTCAATGCAAGTTATTAAGTCGCCTAAGGGTCAAGTGGTCTGGGTATTTGCACAACCTGTTAGCCTATCCTATCTCCTAATTCTATTTTTAGGGATTGTGTTAACTGGTTTGTTTTGGAAAGAAGTACCATTACCACAAATTTTAGGAATTAACTTAAATTTGTTAATCATGGTGTTGGTGCCGAATAAAGTTGCTCGTTGGTATTCCGAAAATGAATTCGAAGGAAAAACAGGCTTTGGTTTTTTAAAAGATGGTTGTGTCTATGTGAAAAATTATGTGTTAGATAGTAGACCAATTGTAGCTTTCGAACGAGTAAAAGAAATAGAAGAGTTTTCGTTTAAACGATAAAAAATAAAAAGGAGTGTGAATATGCAACTAGAATATCCATTAACGAATCATATGAAAGGAAATATTGTTTTAACACAAGAAAAAACAGCGATAGCTTACTATCGTGTTCGCTCTGAAACCGTCATGTTGACTGATGTTGAAAAGAAATTAAAAACGAAAAGAAAAGTTACTCGTGCGTTAAATCGTTTAAAAGCAAATGATGGATTTGAAATTAACCTTTTGCCAGTTAATGCCGACATTCGAGGAAAAATGGGTGCTATGCGTTCTTTAATTGATTCTAATAATTATGAAGTAGGCGTAGATAAATTGATGAAAACGGCAATGGTTTTAGAACAAGAAATGGGCATGGTTTACGAATATACATGGGTAATTGGTGTACCTTTAATCAAAAAAGACTTGGCTGTTGATTTAAAAGAAACCGTTACTAACTCAATTAGTAACGTATCGGAAAAGTTTGTCAAAGGCTTAGGTTTTGATGTAGAACTAGCAGAAGATTGGGAAAAAGATTATCGAGAGCAAGAATTAGAGGTTTACCAAAATCTATCTGAATTGTTAATTGAACGATTAACAGAAGATGAATTGTATTATTACCAAGCGTACCAATTCTTGAAAAATATTCCTCATGAGCGACAAGATGTTCTTTCTAGTCAAAATTTAGATAATTTAATGGCAACAAAAATTAAACCATTATTTGGCGGGGGATTGCATTTGAATTGTGATTATGGCGAAAGCTATATATCCTATCTTCCAATGGGAGATGTAGGTGTTTTTCTTGATGGTAATCATTTTTTAGAGGTCGTTCAAAAAATGCCTTTCCCAGTCGAAGTGAAGATTCAAGCGACTTTTGCAGAAAGTAAAGGGCAATTAGCACTGTCTGGGCGTTCGTCACGTGCAAGAACCCGCACTAAGAATATCATGCAGGAAGCACACTTAGCTGGTTCTAAACAAAAACGAAAGATTGTTGAAGGGCAATTATCACTAGACGATTTAGACCAAAAAATTGATGATGGTGTGGATATTATTGACTGGAAAGCAGTGATTGTTGTTAGTGGTAGCACGAAAAAACAAATGCGTGCAAGAAAAAAATATTTAATCAATCGTTTTGATAGTTTAGATATTCCACTTATTAAAGCAACGTTTGATAATCCTTATTTATTTCAATCCACTTTGTTTGGTAATTTTATCCGCATGCAGACTTCTCGTTGGCAACACACGTCAACGATTGAATCGTTTGCCGAGTTGAATTTCTTTACTTCACTTCATGCAGGTACGAAGTTAGGCTTTTACCTTGGACGAGTGGATACAACTTTGGAAGAAAAAGAAGATAGAAAATCTATTATTTCTAGTTCAAAAAATCTAATTTTTATGAACATGCTATTAGCAAATAAAGAAGGGGTTGATGGAAAGAAAACAAACAACCCACATTGGGCGCTTACAGGTGATACTGGGAATGGAAAATCAGTGACGGCTAAAACCTTATTTATGCAAATGGCACTTTTAAAAGACAGAGTGTTATACATTGATCCAAAAAAAGAAATGCGAAAGCAATTTATGTATACAATCAATGCCCTTGAATATCAAAAGAAATATCCTTTAGATGTTGATTTTGTGAAGTCCTTTAATTTCGTCACTTTAGATGTACGTGATACGAAAAACCATGGCGTGCTTGACCCGATTGTTTTATTTGATGAAACAGAAGCGATTGCAACAACTAAAGCAATGTTAACCAATATATACGAAGGAACATGGAATTTAAAGCAAAAAACAGAAATTAATGAAGCGATTGCGAAAGTTGTTTTGGAACGGAAAGAAGGCAAAAAGGTTGGGTTTTGGCATGTAATTGAGCGATTAGTGGAAAGTGAAATTTCTGACGTGAAAGATATGGGTAGATTTATTTTGTCGACTGTTAAAGGTTCAGTTTTAGAATTAGCTTTTTCTCATGGTGATGTTGAGGGTCTATCATTCGATAAGAAAGTAACAATTTTAGAAATTGAGGACTTAGACTTACCAACTGATAAAAATGAAAATTTAGATGAAAATAAACGTCTTTCTGTTACATTGATGTTTGCTTTAGGAACGTTTTGTTCGAAGTTTGGTTCAAGAAATCCAAAAGAAGAAACAGTGACGTTCTTTGATGAATCTTGGATTTTTCAATCTTCGCCAGAAGGTAAAGCGATTTTAAAATCAATGAAACGTATTGGTCGTTCGTTTAATAATTTCTTAGTATTGATTACACAATCAACAAATGATTTGGATGATAGTGAAGATGGTACTGGTTTTGGTACAGTGATTTGTTTTGATGAAGTTCAAAATCGAGAAGGTGTTTTGAAATATCTCAATTTACCAGTGAACGAAATTAACATGAAATGGGTCTCAAATATGGTTCAAGGTCAGTGTTTAATGAAAGATATGTTTGGTCAGACTAATCGAATTGTTGTTCATGTTATTTTTGAAGAATGGTTGGAACTGTTCAAAACCGTTGATGATACAGAAGCTTCTAAAATGGAGAACCGCTTTGTTGCATAGGAAGGAAGTGAGAATATGCAGTATCTAATTGACAGTTATAGTGCGTATACGGTTGATGGTGGTTTGTTGGATAAAGGATGGCAAGTAGTGAATTGGTTCTTTGTAGATATACCATTCTTTATCTTACGAATGTTTGTTTCTTTTTTCCTTTTTTGTGAGAACGTCTTAAACCAATCTAGTTTCTTTGAAGGAAAACAAGAAACAGTATTGAATATGTCAAAAAATGTTCTAAGTGGCATTGGTGGCAAGGGATTTAGAGGTGGTTCTTTACTAGCATTAGCGATTCTTATTAGTGCATATTATCTGCTTTATCATTTCTTTTCCAGTCGTAGAAGCTTTTCAAAAGTATTCCTTCATTATTTAGCAGTTGTTGTTTTGTTTGGTTTTTGGTTTGGCTCTGTATCAACGTCAACGGGCACAACAAGTGGCTCAATGTTCTTGATTCAATCAACTAACGCAATTGCTAAAGGAGTACAAAGTACATTTACTTCAAGTGCTAATTTAGGAACAGAAGGATTTAAAGATGGAGAAGTATATCAAAGTCCAATTTTTGATGCCACAGTAAAACAAACATTTAATTTTGTGAATAGTGGTTCGCTAGATGGAAAAATGGAGAATGGTAAGAAATTAGATGAAGGTAAACTACTAGAAAAGCCTAAATTGTCTAAAAAAGAAAAAGCAAAGTTTGAGGATGAAAGAAGTACCTATATAAAAAATAATGAGAAAGATAATTCATACTTCTCACAGGACGGAGCAAAAACAATGGAAAAAGCTTTTGGCGTTGGTGTGGGTTTAGTCAATTTAGCAGTCTTAGCAGTGCCTGTCACGTATATTAATATTATGCTAAATGTAATTCAAATCATTGTTGATTTACTCATTCTTGTTTTTCCGATTATTGCGTTGGTGTCTTTCTTCCCTCGGTGTCAAATGATGATGTTTAAATTTTTTAAATCATTAATTGGCATTTTATTTTTACCTGTAGTTTTCGGTATATTTTTGTCTGTGTTATTTTGGATCAATAAGTTAATTGACCAAGCGTTTTTAGGATTGATGGATAAAGTAAGTAGTAGTTTATTAATGGTGATGTCTGGTGGTGTTTTTCTTTTAGGCACATTAATTGTTACTGCATTGGTGAAAATTATTTTGTATCGGAAAATTTGGAAAAGCAGATATAAAATATTATCATTCTTTTCTGATGGTCAAGTTCAACAACCTTCTTTTGAATCAAAAATGAATGAAAAAACAAAAGAAACGGTTGAGCGTACAAGTGAAATTGGTGTTGGAGCAGTAAAAGCAGGAATAGGTGCTTCCACTGGAAATTTAGCGTTGGCTGCTGATGGTGCTAGTCATTTAATGCCAAAGCATGACAAGGCATTGAACTTAGCTCAAGACCATTTTATTGACGATAATGGGCAATTTGCTGGTGTTAAAACAGGATTGAATTCATTGTTGAATCGTTATACTCAAGAAGAACAACAACCATTAAAAGATGATTTATTGACCGAAGAAGAAATTGTGGAAGTAGAAGAGCCAACTAATGTTGATAACGAGGAATTAGAAGAAATAGAAGATAAAGCTTTAACTGATGAAGTGGATAATTTTGAAGATTTAACAGATGATGAAGCGGATAATTCTTTAGAAGAAATTGATGTTCCGGTCTTAGATGAAACTGTATCTGATTCTGATACTTCTTTAGCTGATGAAAGTAATATTGAGTTAGAGCCAATTATTGAAAATGAACTTGATAGTTTAGATTCAAGTGTAGAATCAAGTGAAAATGATAGAGAGGTATTACATCAAGAACTTGATAAGCAAGAAATAGCAGACAATTTGAATGTTAGGGTCGATAATTTCGATGAGCTGGCATTTGCTCGTGAAGAACGTGCATTTTTTGATGGTGGAGAGGATAGCGAATTAATCACAAACAACAATGATTCATTAAATAACGTTTATTCATTTTACCAAACAGAAGAAAACTTCAATAATTTAGAACAAACAGAGGAACAATTTTTTGGAAGTGTAGACACGGAAGAATATAATGTTGAGGTTGTAGAGGGCTGATGAAATGTTTATCAGTCTTCTTTTTTATTGAAAGGAGAGACCATGAAGAAATCAAATAAGGTTTTAATTGCTAGTTGCTTTGTCTTTATTCTTCCTTTTTTATTATTTTTAGGTGTATTTTCTTCTAGTGAAAGCGGAGATTCTTCCCAGTTTCAGCCTGCTACACCACAGGAAAAAGTAGCATTAGAAGTTTCTAACTACGTGACGTCACACGGTGGAACGTTGCAGTTTGCTTCCGCTTGGATTGGCAATATGGAACATGAAAGTGGATTAAATCCTGCTAGAATTCAAAGTGATTTGGCTTTTAATCCTTCTATTGCTTATAACGCTAGTTTAGGCAGTTATGGAATTGGATTAGGACAATGGGATTCAGGACGAAGAGTTAATTTATTAAATTTTGCAAAAAGTCAAAAAAAGGAATGGGAATCAGTAGCTTTACAAATGGATTTTGCGTGGAATAAGGATGGTTCTGATAGTGACTTACTTAAAAGAATGTCTAAATCAGAAGATGTGAATACACTTGCGGTAGATATTTTGAAGCTGTGGGAACGAGCTGGAACAAAAGATGATCCTGTAGAACAAGCAAAAAGAAAAACTAGTGCTAATAATTGGTATAAGCGACTTTCTACAGGTTCCATGGGCGGGGGTTCAGCCAATATTGGTGGAGGAGAAATTGATATTTTAGAAAAAGTACTAGGACAAACTATTAATGGTGGTCAATGTTATGGCTTATCTGCTTTTTTTGTTGAAAAACAAGGAGGTCTACAAATGATGGGTACGGGGCATATGTTTGCGAGTGAAATTGGTAATGATTATCCTTGGAGTTCAATTGGTTGGACAGTCATAAAGAATCCAAATTATTCAGATATTAAAGCAGGAGATGTCATTAATTTTGGTCAAGGTGGTGTGGCTACTAGTATTTATGGGCATACTGGTGTAGTGGCAAGTGTTGAAGGTAAAAACAAGTTTACTACTTATGAGCAAAACGCTGAACAAGGTCAAATTGTTGCTAAGTATTCTCGGACTTGGGGATTAGATTTTCCACATGTGACCAGCATAGTAAGGAAATAGGAGGAATTATGAATGACTTTGAGTAAGAAAAGTGGTTTAACTAATCGTCAGATAAAAGAAATCTGTTCGAAATTTAACTGTAGAAAAAATGAATTTGCAGTTCAAAAGTACCAAGATAGTTTTTTATTAGCTGTGAATAATAAAGAGTATCGTGTTAAATTTTCTGAGGGGATTTTTTCAAAGATTATGTATATTAAAGAAGTGCAACGCATTTCAAAGAAAGTAGGTAGAAAATGAAAAAGTTAAGTTTAGTAGTTTTAGTATTAGGTGTTGGATTAATATTTTCTGCTTGTGGAGGAAACACCAAAGGTCATGAAACGGCGGCTTCGTCAACAACTGAATTGGTGACTATGAAACCAGTTGATAATATAAATACTACGAAAAGAAGTGAAGTAACTGAAAAAAGTAGTACCAAGTCTATACAGAGTAAGGATAAATCAACGGAAGAAAAGGTATCTAACACTTACCAGTTGGTAGAGGACTTTGGAAATGCTTATGCTAATTTTTCTAGTATCAATGATCGTAACGAAAAATTGAAGAAATTAATGACTGCTGAATGTATAAAGAAAAATGGTATTGATGTGAAAACTGGTGCAAAATTGGAAAGTAAAGGTGAAGTAAGTTCAATATATCAAAATGATAAAAAGGAATACGCAGTCGTGCTTGATTGTGAACAAAACGGAACAAAAACAAGGGTACTTTTACTAGCAAAAGTGAAAGGGAATAAGATAGCAGAAATTACCTATAACTCAGTGAAACAAGAGTATTAATTTTGATATACAATTTTTTGCTTTATTTAATAGTATTACGTTTATATAAGTTAGGAGATGATAAAATGAAAAAGGCAGCTTCAATTGTGTTGATGGTTGTTGCAATTTTTATGATATCTGCCTGTGGTTCTAAATTAGATAAAACAGGTGAAGAATTTAAAGACTCTATAATTAAAGATTCTGCATATGGTGATGAGTATTCAGAAGATAGTTTTAGTTTTTTGATGTATAAAGATAAAGACACTAATCGTTATTTGGCTGATATTTGGGTTCCTGTTAAAGATGAGCCTAGTGCATTGGAGTATTTTTATTATTATGATGAAGATAAGCAGTTAGATAGTACAAAAAGCAAAGTAACTTTTGATGATATGAAAGCTAGTGGTAACTATGAAGTTATCTACAAGTCGGGTAAATTTAAATAGAAATTCAATTTTAATGAACATTTGACATAGGGTAGTGCTAATTAAGTACTGCTTTTTTTTATGTAATTAAATAGAAGGAGATGGTATTATTAATGTTAAGTACTGTGACAAAAAAAGACATTATTAGCCTTGGATTTTCTCCATACCAATCACAACGTGTTATTCGTGAAGCCAAAGCTTTACTAGTAGAAAGAGGTTGCCACTTCTATAGTGGTAAGAAAATCTCTTGTGTTCCTGTGAGTGTAGTTGAAGAAATTTTAGGAATAGAGGTTAATAAAGGTGGCAAAGACATCAAATGTTTATAAAGACAAAAAGACAGGTAAGTATTATTTTGTTGCAAGTTTGGGTTTTGATTTAAAAGGGAAAAGAATACAAAAATTTAAGCGTGGATTTAAGACAGCAAAGGAGGCAAAAAAAGCTTATAATCAGTTTATGATTGATTATCAAGAAAAACGTGAAAAGATTACATTTGGTAATTTTTACGAAGAATATTATAAATGCTGGTACAAAAATCATGTTAAGGAAGGTACTTTTAAGACCAATACAGGTATAATTGAAAATCATTTATCTATCTTTAATGAGGTACAGATAAATGCTATTGAAACGGTTGATTTACAAAAATTGATTAATTATTTATCTGGTGAGTATAAAACTAAAACAGGTGAAAGTTTATCTCCAGAGTATATTAATTTAATCATTTGTAATATTCAATCCGTATTCGAGCGAGCTTTTATTTTTGGATTTATTGATGAAGATATATCAAAAAAAGTAAGTAGAGTTCGAGTTGAAGAGAAAGAAGTTAACATTTGGACTATAGATGATATGCAAAAAGTAATGCTGCTTAGTGATGAAAGCGATAGTTTATTGTTCTTTAAAAAAATGTTTTTTAGATTTTTATTCATGACAGGTCTTCGGCTAGGTGAAGCCTTAGCTTTGAATTGGGAAGATGTTGATTTTGACAGTAAAGTTGTTTATATTAATAAGACGATGCTTGTTAAAAATAAAAGAGAGTTTAGAACTACAACGCCAAAAACAAAAAGTAGTATTAGAACGGTATCTCTTGACGATGAAACGCTACGGCTTTTTGAAATATGGAGAGAACAGCAATCTCCTTTAAAAATAAACCTTATATTTTCTATAGATGGTGGAACATTGGCTAAGTCTACAACGCATGGCTGGCTTAAAAAACTTTGTGACTTAGCAGATGTGCCAGTGATTAAGATACACGCTTTAAGACATTCTCATGCTTCTATGTTAATTGCCCTTAAGGAAGATTCACTGGTTATTAAGGAAAGATTGGGTCATAGTCGTATAACAACCACTTTAGAAAAATATGGGCACCTTTATAATGGAAGAATGAATGATGTTTCTAAGAAATTAACTGATTTAAAAATTTAGAATAGTAATTGTTAGCTTTATTGTTAGCAAATATAATGAAAACTAATTGTAAGCTTTGTTTTAAAGCGATTTAGAAAGGGATTAATAGAAAGTGAAATATACAGAAATTATGGTTCGCTATGGCGAATTATCAACTAAAGGAAAAAATCGTAAAACGTTTATCATGCAGTTAGCACAAAATGTGAAACGTGCGTTAGCTGATTTTCCAGCATTGAAAATCCATGCAGATCGAGATAGAATGCATATTTTATTAAATGGGGAAGATAGTGAAGAAGTGATTCCGAAACTAAGTAAAGTGTTTGGAATTCAAAATTTTTCGCCAAGTATTCGTATTGAAAAAGAAATGCCAGCGATTCGTGCAATGGTTCAAGAGGTTGTTCGGGAAGTTTATACGCCAGGTAAGACGTTTAAAATTACTGCTAAACGCTCGGACCATTCATTTGAACTTGATTCAAATGGCTTGAATCAAGAATTAGGTGGGGCTGTTATTGAAGCCATTCCGGAAATTCAAGTACAAATGAAAAAGCCTGATATCAACTTAAGAATTGAAATTCGTAAAGATGCGGCGTATTTATCTTATGAAACGATTCGCGGTTCGGGTGGATTGCCAGTGGGCACCAGTGGTCGTGGTATGTTGATGTTGTCAGGAGGCATTGATTCACCAGTTGCTGGTTATTTAGCTATGAAACGTGGCGTGGAAGTGGAAGCTGTCCATTTTGCTAGTCCACCTTATACAAGTGAACAAGCGTTACAAAAGGCTAAAGATTTAGCTGAAAAATTAGTCCCTTATGTAGGAACTATTCAATTTATTGAAGTGCCCTTTACAGAAATTCAAGAAGAAATAAAACGAGTTGTTCCCCAAGGCTACTTAATGACCATTACACGACGTTTAATGTTACGCTTAACAGATGCAATTCGTGAAATGCGGAAAGGTTTAGTCATTATTAATGGTGAATCGTTAGGACAAGTGGCTTCGCAAACACTTCAAAGTATGGTAGCAATTAATGAGGTTACTTCAACACCGATAATTCGACCCGTTGTTTCAATGGATAAGACAGAAATTATCGAAATTGCCGAAAAAATTGACACGTTTGAATTAGCCATCCAACCCTTCGAAGATTGTTGTACAATTTTTGCGCCACCGCAACCGAAAACACGACCTCGCTTGGATAAAGCGCAAGATTATGAAGCGCGCTTAGACTTAGAAGGTTTAATGGCTCGGGCCTTAGAAGGACTCAAAATTACAGAGATTTCAGCAGAAACAGCGAAAGATAAACAAGAAGACGAATTTGCAGATTTCCTATAAGAAATAAATACAGTGACGGTCGCTTAGACGTCACTGTATTTATTTTGTACTTATTTCACAAACAAGTTGCTCGGAGAGGGGAACCGTGATAAACTGAATATGTGAAGTAGGTAACAAGGAGGACAGAGGATGGAGAAAAAAATGCCTAAAGCAACGGCAAAACGTTTGCCGGTTTATTTACGTTATTTAAAAATGTTAGGGGATTCTGGTGTTAAACGCATTAAATCACGAGAGTTTAGTGAAATGATCCAGATTCCTTCTGCAACGATTCGGCGTGATTTTTCCCACGTTGGTGAACTGGGCCGAAGCGGTTATGGTTACGATGTGCCGTATTTAATTGAGGTATTTAGTAATATTTTAAATACGCAAGAAGAAAAAAGAATTGCTCTGATTGGTTGTGGCAATTTAGGCAAGGCATTATTAAAAAATAATTTTAGACGCAACGAGAATTTGAATATTGTCTGTGCTTTTGATAATGATTCGGCTTTAGTTGGCACCACGATTAATGGATTATTAGTTCATGATATGTCTGAGTTAGAAGCATTCGTTCGACAAGAAGGGGTCACGGTAGCCATTTCTACAGTACCAAGTCACCATGCCCAAAAAGCCATCGACAAAATTGTACAAGCGGGTGTGACTGCGATTTTAAATTTTGCGCCAGACCGTGTCAGTGTGCCAGCCAACGTTAGTGTGCAGTATATTGATTTAACAACGGAACTGCAAACACTGATTTATTTTAATGAAACTTTTTCACTAGCAAATAGCCCAAAGCAATAAAATTGTCTTCATAAAAATCCTCTACTATACTTATTATTGAAAGTGGAAAAGGAGGATTTCAGAATGAATGTTACAAGAAAAGGGCACGTATTAGAATTGACAGGTGAACAGCCCGAAGTTGGCACAAAAGCCCCCGTCTTTTCTTTGAAAAATTTAAACAACCAAGAAATCAACTTGGCAGATTATAAAGGTAAAACGGTTTTAATTAGTGTGGTTCCTGATATCGACACACGTGTTTGTTCACTGCAAACGAAACGTTTCAATCAAGAAGCGGCGAAATTAGACGGTGTTCAGATTATCACGATTTCCAATAACACAGTTGAAGAACAAGCAAATTGGTGTGCCGCTGAGGGTGTCGAAATGGAAATGCTTCATGATACTGAAGACTCATTTGGTGCAGCTTATGGTTTGTATATTCCAGAAATGGGCCGTTTAGCACGTGCTATTTTTGTGATTGACCCAGAAGGAACGTTAGTTTATGAAGAAATCGTCTCAGAAGTTTCGTCGGAACCCGATTATCAACAAGCGTTAGAAGCTGCAAAAAAAGTGTAATCCCTCTAGATTACAAATTGACTTTGCTTGCGCTTCATTGTAGAATGAAGCAAAGACAGCGAACAAGAGGAGTATCATTGGCGTCGTTTTAGAGAAAAAGTCGTTCAGGTGCAAGACTTTTACACAACCAGTGAGAAGGTAGCTTGTGAGTCAATGGTTTGAACACAGTACGTTAGTAGAACGATTCGTTTCGTGAACGTTATCTCACGAATGAGTGGCATTTGAATGAATTCAATTCAAATGCAATTTAGGTGGTACCGCGTAAATAAGATGAATCTACGCCCTAAAATACGAAAGTATTTTAGGGCGTATTTTAGTGTTTAGCCAAAAAAACTCATTTGTAAAATAATTACCGCTCCAAATCGCGTATTTTAAGAAAGAAGGGGAAAAAATGTCAGAAGAAAAAAACTTACCAACGAAATATCAACCGACAGAAATCGAAGCTGGCCGTTATCAAAAATGGCTAGATCAAGATTTATTTAAACCAAGTGGCGACAAAAAAGCGAAGCCCTATTCAATTGTTATTCCACCACCTAATGTAACAGGGAAGCTACACTTAGGACATGCTTGGGATACAACATTACAAGATATGATTATCCGCCAAAAAAGAATGCAAGGCTTTGATACGTTATGGCTGCCAGGAATGGACCATGCCGGAATTGCCACGCAAGCAAAAGTAGAAGAGAAACTAGCACAAAAAGGAATTTCACGTTACGACTTAGGTCGTGAAAAATTTGTTGATCAAGTGTGGGAATGGAAAGAAGAATACGCTTCTCATATTCGTGAGCAGTGGGCAAAAATGGGCCTTTCTTTAGATTACAGCCGTGAACGTTTTACTTTAGATGAAGGGCTATCTGAGGCCGTTCGTAAAGTGTTTGTCTCTCTTTACGAGAAAGATTTGATTTACCGTGGTGAATATATCATTAACTGGGATCCAAAAGCGAAAACAGCATTGTCTGATATTGAAGTAATCCATAAAGATATTGAAGGAGCTTTTTACCACATGAGCTACCCATTATCAGATGGTTCTGGCGTTGTTGAAATTGCGACAACGCGTCCTGAAACAATGTTGGGAGATACGGCGATTGCGGTCCATCCAGAAGATGAACGGTATCAAGAACTTATTGGTAAGACAGTTGTCTTGCCATTAGTAGATAAAGAAATTCCAATTATTGCAGATGACTATGTAGATATGGAATTTGGAACAGGGGTTGTAAAAATCACACCTGCCCATGATCCAAATGACTTTGAAGTCGGTAATCGTCATGACTTACCTCGAGTAAATGTTATGAACGAAGACGGCACGATGAATGAACTGGCTGGAAAATACGAAGGAATGGATCGTTTTGCCGCACGTAAAGCGATTGTCTCTGACTTGAAAGAATTAGGTCGCTTAATTAAGATCGAAACAATGAATCACAGCGTGGGCCATTCAGAACGAACAGGCGTTGTCGTGGAACCTCGTTTATCGACCCAATGGTTTGTAAAAATGGGACCATTAGCTGAAAAAGCAATAGAAAATCAAGAAACAGAAGACGCTGTTGAATTTTATCCACCACGCTTCAATCAAACATTTTTACGTTGGATGGAAAATATTCATGACTGGGTTATTTCGCGACAATTATGGTGGGGCCATCAAATTCCTGCTTGGTATCACAAAGAAACGGGCGAGATGTATGTTGGGATGGAAGCACCAGCCGACAGTGAAAACTGGGTTCAAGATAGTGACGTCTTAGATACATGGTTTAGTTCTGCTTTATGGCCATTTTCAACGATGGGTTGGCCAGATGAAGCAAGCGAAGATTATCAACGTTACTTCCCAACAAGCACATTAGTTACTGGCTATGATATTATTGCCTTTTGGGTAAGTCGTATGATTTTCCAAAGCTTAGAGTTTACAGGCGAACGTCCCTTCCAAAATGTCTTAATTCACGGCTTAATTCGTGATGAGCAAGGACGCAAAATGAGTAAATCATTGGGGAATGGGATTGATCCAATGGATGTCATCGAAAAATATGGCGCAGATGCATTGCGTTGGTTCTTATCAAATGGTTCAGCTCCAGGTCAAGATGTTCGTTTTAGTTATGAAAAAATGGATGCTTCTTGGAACTTTATCAATAAGATCTGGAATGCAAGTCGCTTCGTTATCATGAATGTAGAAGGTATGACTGCTGCAGATATTGACTTTAGTGGTGAAAAGACTGTCGCTGATCGTTGGATTTTAACGCGCTTAAACGAAACAGTCGCCCGTGTGACAGAATTATTTGATCGTTTTGAATTTGGTGAAGCAGGTCGCCAATTATACAACTTCATCTGGGATGATTTCTGTGATTGGTATATTGAAATGAGTAAAGAAATTCTTTACGGAGAAAATGAAGCAGCTAAACAAACAACACGGAGCATCTTGGTGTACACATTGGATCAAATCTTACGCTTATTGCATCCAATTATGCCGTTTGTAACAGAAGAAATTTGGGAAAAAATTCCGCATCAAGGTGAGTCATTGGTTGTGGCAGAGTATCCAGTTGTTCATGAAGAATTTAACGATGAAGCAGCAGCTCGAGGAATGGAAGTTCTGAAAGAAGTTATTCGTTCGGTTCGGAATATTCGAGCAGAAGTGAATACACCACTTTCTAAACCAATTACCTTGTTAATTAAAACAAACGATACAGAAGTAGAAGAATTTTTAACAGCTAATACTAGCTACTTGGAACGCTTCTGTAACCCAGAGGAATTAGTCATCAGTCGTGAAATAGAAGCGCCAGAATTAGCCATGTCCGCTGTATTAACAGGCGCAGAACTATTCCTACCATTAGCTGGGTTGATTAATATCGAGGAAGAAATTGCTCGCTTAGAAAAAGAATTAGACAAATGGACAAAAGAAGTCAAACGTGTGCAAGGCAAACTTTCAAATGAACGTTTTGTGTCAAATGCACCAGATGAGGTCGTGGAAGCAGAACGTGCAAAAGAAAAGGACTACCTTGAAAAACAAGAGGCTGTCAAAGAACGGATTGCCCAATTACGTTCAATCTAAAAAAGAAAAGACAACAAAACCAAACGTTGGTTTTGTTGTCTTTTTGTTATAATTTGCCAAATAATTGAAACAAATACAACATTAAATAGCTGTAAGTAGCCACAGACCAGAATTTTAATAAAAGAACAATTTTCATGAATTCCTTTAAAGATATATCTGTAATTCCCGCCACTAAACAAACAATATCATCTGGAGCGAAGGGGACTAACATAGTAAAGATTAAGAGCTTTTTGACATTGTGTTCATTTTTGTCCAAAATCTCTTCAAATTTTTTGTATTTATTGGGTGAAAGGATTATTTTTACAAAGCTACGTCCATAGTAACGAACCAGTAAAAAGCCAATAAACTCACCAATAATCAATCCAAGATAGCTATACAAAAGGCCTTGCAAATTGCCAAACATCAACATTCCTGCAACAGAAGAGATTCCTCCAGGTAGAATAGGGATAATCACTTGGACGATTTGTAAAAGAATGAAACACAGAACCGCATAGTTACCAAACTGTTTAATAAAAGCTTGCAAGGAAGCAACAGAATGAAAAATTCCTCTGGAATATCCCCATAAAATTAAGCCGAAGAAAAGCACCAGTCCAACTAGGGGTAACCACCGAATGAGTCCATTTAAAAATTTTTTCTGATTAGTCATGAGTGGCCTCCTGACGTTTTCGACGGTATTTTTTAAAGCCAAGATAACCAGCCGTTCCCAGTAAAATCGTTCCGCTGACGGCAGTGCCGAGATAAATCATTCTTGGATGATAGGCAAAGGTTAACTGCTGTTTGCCAGCTGGGACTTCAACAGCTAAAAAGCCACCTAGAATGCGTTGTGTTTTTAAGGGTTCTTTTTGTAGCGACGATTTGACTTGCCAATCTTGGTCATAAGGAATGGACGTATACAGTAACTGAGTATCATTTCCAGGTACATTCAGTGCGCCATTTAAATGGCCTTTTTTAGTTGCATTCACGTGAAGAGCTTGTTGGCGTAATTTGTCAACCGCACGATTAAAGGCTGTTTGGTCTAAAGTTTGAAGTTGCCAATTAGTTAAATCAACCACTTGTTCAGCAGTTAGTGACAGGGTCACGGTAGTTCCTTTTTCAAAATGCCCTAAATTGAACAGTTGATTGGTTGCAATATAAATCGGCGTCGAGATAACTTGTTGGTTTACCTTCAATTTTGTAACTTTTTTCCATTTTAAATTCGGAATATAAAGATGCAAGTCGCCAGTGCTATTCACTTTAAAGGTTGCTTCAATTGTTTCATTGGTATGATGAGGTTCATTTATCAACGAAGCTGTTTTAAAGTAAGGTTTATCCGTCGGCACGAGCGTTTGCAGGAGTTCTTCTTGGGCATCTAAAGGATTATTTTTTGCTAATTTTAACTTGGTTAATGCGGTTGGCGCCAAAAAGCCCATACCGATCGCTTCATCATTTTCCATGATTTTCGTGGAACCAACTGTTTTTAGCAATTTTTCACTCGTAGGTTTTTCAATTGGTAAAAAGTCATATTTCACATTTAAAAGTAAATTGGTTAATTGTGAATTATCCACATAGGCAATCCGGCGATCATTTTTTCGATATAAACCTAGCGCACTTAATGTGTCTTGGGTAGTGGCAGTTAAAGTCGAAGTATAGCTAGAAACGCCAGCATAGCCATAAAGTAAAGGATTATTGTAGCCGTTATTGATTTCACGGAACCCTGTTTCTTTGGAAGGAATGACTTGTTTCATGCGATAAAGTTCTGGTGCTGAGGCCATTTTTTCATCGATTAATTGGCTGTGTTTTCGGTAATCTTGGGCAAATGTTGCTTGGCTACCAAAGGGCATGTGTTTAAAAGAAATCCAGAAATTCGTTGTTAATTCTGTGCTGACCAGTAAGAATAAAGCAACGACTACATAGTTTCTTAAGGCCTTTTTGTGTGCTAAACGCAAGCAAAAGAAAATCAACCAAATAAAAAGTAAACTTAGCCATAAATAATTGATCGAAATTAAGAGATTCTTTTGTGGACCATAATACAAAGATCCGTAGCCAATGACTAACAGCAGACTAAAAATAATAGGTGCGGTCCAAGGAATGGTCACTTTTTTAAGCCAAACTTCATAGGCAAAGACAATCAATAAAAAGCTAAAGATAAAGACATTTCGGTAAGGGAACCCAGCTGGGCTTTGAAACATGTGCCACACAGTGTTAAAGGCTTCTAACCAAAAGCTTAAAAAGAGAATGAATAAAAGAATTGCTGAAGCTATTCTTTCTTTTAACGCAATTTGTTTCGTTTGAAAATAGGCAACACAGAGGAGTGTCACAAATAATCCAGCAAAAACGGTTGGTAAATGGTCTAAACGCAACTCATAATTAATAGAACCTAAGCCTAATTGCGAGAAGAACGAAGTGTTGAACTTAGGCGTTAAAAAGAACGTCGAGACATCAAAATCTGCTTTTTTTGTATAGAGCATCCCTTCTGCTGCAGGTAATAATAAAAAGCTAGTTGCAGTTCCTGTTAAAAAAGAAACGAGGATGAATAACGGACTTTGTTTAAAAAATTGCCGAATAGCATGGGCTTGGGTATTCTTTTTAAAGAACCAATAGATACTGTAAAAAACAGCAAAGAGACAAATCATATAACCCATGTAGTAATTCGTCACAATCGCTAAAAACAGGGTTATACTGTATAAGCCCCATTTGCGTTGATCCCATAAACGTTGGAGTCCCAATAAGATAAGCGGGAATAGAATCAGTGCATCCAACCACATAAAGTTTTGGCTATAGACGGTGACAAAGCCACAGAAACTATAGGACGTTGAAAAAAGTAACGTGGTGCCATCAACTTTTTGATAAGTGTATTTTAAATAGCTAAACATCGTAGTGCCCATCAAGGCAAGTTTTAAGGTAATAATCCATAAAATTGCTATAGGTAATTGTTCATAAGGAAAAAAGAAAGCCAACACATTAAAAGGGCTCAGTAAGTAATAGGCTGCCAAAGGAACAATCGATTCACCAATCTCATTGGAAAAAGAGTAGAATGTAGTTATTCCCTCGTGAAAAGAGCGTTTTAAAAAACTCAAGAAAGGCATGTATTGTGTGCCTAAATCACTAACTAATAAGTTGTTGTCACCAAAAGGCGCAAGTTGTAATGTCATCCATACAAGCAACAGAAGTAAAAACGGCAAGAAAAAACTTCCTAACCATAAAAGCTTCGATTTGTTTTTCATCAAAATAAGTCCACCTTTATAAAAAAATCATGAATAAGCGTGTTGAACGCTCTAAAAATAGTTTTTAATTGGCTGGCTGGAATGAACCATCCAGAATGTTAGTTTACCATAAGTTCATTAATGTATCCGCTAATAACGCAAAATTATGAAAAATGCAAAAAGTTTTCAAGAAAAAGTTTCAATTGGTTATTAGTGAAAAAGTCACCTAACTTAGTTATAATGTAGAAGAAGACAAGGAGTTGGACAAGATGCAATTAACAATAGAAGAAGCCATTGAATGGATTCATAGCCGGTTACCCTTTGGCTCAAGACCTGGTTTGGATCGGATCAATGCGTTATTAGAAAAAATTGATCATCCAGAAAACAAAGTGCCAACGATTCATATCGCAGGAACCAATGGTAAAGGCTCAACCGTGACATATTTACGCTGTCTATTAGAAGAAATGGGCTTGAAAGTCGGAACCTTTACCTCTCCTTATATTGAATCATTTAATGAAAGAATTGCGATAAATGGTCAACCAATTTCAGACGAACAATTGATTACCTATGTGGAAAAGTATCAACCAATCATTAAAGAATTAGACCAGATCACTGAAGTGGCTGGAATTACAGAATTCGAAACATTGACAGGAATAGCCTTGGACTATTTCGTGAATGAACAAGTGGATATCGCCGTTGTTGAAGTTGGCTTAGGTGGATTACTTGATAGCACCAATGTCGTGAAGCCATTATTGACGGGAATTACGACAATTGGGAAGGATCACACAGAAATTTTAGGTGAAACAATTGCTGAAATTGCCTATCAAAAAGCGGGTATTATTAAAGAAAAAGTCCCAGTAGTAACAGGCAATATTTGTGCTGATGCGCTAGCAGTCATTGAAAAAGTCGCACAAGAAAAACAGAGTCCAATTTTTCGTTTTGGCAAAGAGTATCAAGTGGAATATCTACATCCTGATACACAATGGGGGGAAGTATTTAATTTCTATGGAGAAATGGGCAAACTGACAAAAATTAAAGTTCCCTTGTTGGGGCGTCACCAAGTAGAAAATGCGGCGGTAGCTATTCAATTATTTGACAAGTATTGCCAACTACAACATTTGCCATTTAAAGAACGAGACATTACTCAAGGGTTGGCTAAAGCGCAATGGCCAGCTCGAATGGAACGTCTTAGTGATGAACCGTTGATTGTTTTAGATGGTGCCCACAATGATCATGCAGTAAAACGCTTAGTTGAAAACTTGCGCAAAGAGTTTCCACAACACACGATTCATATTTTATTTTCAGCTTTAGCAACTAAAGATGTGGATGAGATGATTCAGGACTTAAAGCAAGTACCGAATGCGCATCTTTACTTAACTAGCTTCGATTATCCTAAAGCTATTGCACTTACAGAAATGGAAAAATATGAAGACGATTTAACAGAAATTGTGTCTTTATGGCAATTTGGCTTAGGCGAAATTTTAGAAAAAATGTCGACAGATGATTTATTATTAGTAACAGGTTCATTATATTTTGTTTCTCAAGTAAGAGAATTACTTTTAACTATAGGAGGAAATGATGAAGAAATTTGATGGCGTAATTTTTGATATGGATGGGTTGCTTTTTGATACGGAGTTGATTTACTATACATCTACTCAAAAAGTAGCAGATGCAATGGGGTTACCATATAGTAAAGAAGTCTATTTAGACTATGTTGGGATTTCCGATGAAGAAGTACAAGAGAATTACCGACGTATTTATGCATCCTATGGTCATGACACAGTGGAAGAATTTATCCGCCGTTCTTATGATGATACCCTGCAAGAGTTTCGATCTGGTAACGTCCCTTTAAAACCAGGGGTGGTGGAATTTCTCGACTTTTTAGATGATCAAAAAATTCCTCGATTAGTTGCTTCAAGTAACGTCCGTCCAGCAATTGAAATGTTATTAAGCCATGCTGGGATTCAGGATCGTTTTGTAGGAATTGTTTCAGCAGAGGACGTTAAACGAGCAAAACCGGACCCAGAAATTTTTCAAAAAGCTCGTCAACTTTTAGGAACAGAAGCCCCGAAAACCTTGATTTTCGAAGACTCATTTCATGGGGTAAGTGCGGCTCATAGTGCGGGCATTCCAGTGATCATGGTACCTGATTTATTGCAACCAACTGAAGTTATCCAAGAGAAAACATTACATGTCTTGGAGAGTTTACATCAAGCGCCACATTATTTAAAATAATAAAAACAACACTTCTTTGCGTAGTTTATTAATGACTAGCAAAGGAGGTTTTTTTATGCAAGTATCGGATCTGTTTATTCGTGAGATGCCGAGTGATTGTTTACCACGAGAACGGCTCTTAGCGATAGGAGAAAAAGCATTATCGAATCAAGAGTTGTTGGCGATTCTGTTACGTACTGGCTCAAAAGAAGCAGACGTGATGACTGTTGCCGCAACGCTGTTAAAACAGTTTAAGCAACTTTCTTATTTGCAGCAAGCCACGTTGAACGAGTTAATGGCTATTAAAGGCATTGGCCAAGTGAAAGCCATTGAATTACGTGCGGCTATTGAATTGGGGTGTCGAATTTATCAAAGTAGTCAAATCAAATTTGGCAAAGTTACATCCAGTCAACAAGTCGCTCAACGATTACTCCAAGAGATGAAGGGGCTGCAACAAGAACATTTAATTTGTATTTACTTGAATACCAAGAATGACATTATCCAACAGAAAACGATTTTCAAAGGTTCACTGAATCAAAGTATTGCTCATCCACGCGAAATTTTTCGGGAAGCGGTTAAATATTCTTCTGCTCGCATACTATTAGCTCATAATCATCCATCTGGCAATCCGACACCGTCTCCACAAGATATCCAATTTACCAAACGAATGGAAGAATGTGGCGAAATGATGGGGATTCAATTGTTGGATCATATTATTGTTGGTGATAGCGGATACATTAGTTTGAGAGAAGAGAATTTTTTTGCTTCAGAATGAGGACAATTCTTGCAAAAATATTTTATCACGTGTAAAATGAAAGGGTAATCTTGTTTGGAATTATGTAGACTTTTTAAATTTTTTTAAATATTCTATTGGAAGCGAGCAAAGTTACGACTATTTATGTGCAAATGCACGAGGAGGAACAAAAGAATGGAACAAGGAACAGTAAAATGGTTTAACGCAGAAAAAGGTTTTGGGTTTATCTCACGCGAAGACGGAAGCGACGTATTCGTACACTTCTCAGCTATCCAAGGTGATGGTTTCAAAACTTTAGAAGAAGGTCAAGCAGTGACTTTTGATGTTGAAGATTCAGACCGTGGCCCTCAAGCAGTTAACGTAGAAAAAAACTAATAAAAAATAATCCAAAAACACCTAACATGCGTTAGGTGTTTTTTTGTTAGAAAAAATAGAGAAGAAAAATGGACAAGCATTTTTCTTCTCTATTAAATGAGAGCTTTATTGATCACTAACTGTGGCAGTCATAATCATTGGTAGAATCATTGGATGACGTTCTGTTTGTTCAAACAAGAAAGGCTGTAAAGCGGTCGTCATGGCTTCGCCTAATTTTGCTTCGGTACAGTTTTTATCTTTCATTGCTTCACGTAGAGCATTGAATAAAAGACGTTGGCCTTCATGAATCATATCACCAGACTCACGCATGTAGACAAAACCACGGGAAAGAATGTCTGGACCAGCCATAATTTCTTTATTTTTAATATCAACTGTTGCTACCGCTAAAACTAAACCTTCTTCAGATAAGATACGACGATCCCGTAAAACAACATTCCCGATATCACCGACACCATTTCCATCAACGTACACGTCATTAGCGTTGAAGTGACCAGCAGGACGTGCGCTATCAGCCGTTAAAGCTAAGACATCGCCGTTGCCCATGATAAAGCAATTTTCTTCAGGAACCCCTGTATCTTGAGCGAGCGAAGCATGGATTTTTAACATTCTAAATTCACCATGAACAGGCATGAAATATTTAGGCTTCATCAAACGAAGCATTAATTTTTGCTCTTCTTGTCCACCGTGACCAGAAGTATGGATATTATTGATTTTTCCGTGGATAACTTCTGCACCGGCTTCAGATAATAAGTTGATTAAACGGTTAACGCTTGTCGTATTCCCAGGAATTGGTGAACTTGAGAAAACAACCGTATCGCCTGGTTGAATACTAATTTGGCGATGTGTACCGTTAGCAATCCGACTAAGCGCGGCCATAGGTTCTCCTTGAGAGCCAGTACATAAAATCATTGTTTCATTTGCTGGCAATTGATTCAGTTCCGCCGCATCGACAAACGTTCCTTTTGGCACTTTGATGTAGCCTAAGCGTTCGCCATTGACAATGGCATTTTCCATGCTACGACCAAAAACAGCAATTTTGCGACCGGTTTTCACGGCTGCATCAGCAGCTTGTTGTAAACGGAAAATGTTTGAAGCAAAACTGGCAAAGATAATCCGACCATCAATTTTTTCAAAGATTTTTAAAATAGAGGTCCCAATTGTTTTTTCGGATTTTGTAAAGGTGGGTATTTCAGCATTGGTACTGTCTGAAAGAAGACAAAGAACGCCTTCTTCACCTAATTTTGCCATTCTGTGTAAGTTGGCTGGCTCGCCAACGGGTGTAAAGTCAAACTTAAAGTCACCTGTTGCGACAATGTTACCAGAAGGCGTTTTAACCACAACGCCCAAGGCATCAGGAATACTGTGAGTCGTCCGGAAAAAGCTAATCGCTGTTTTTCTAAAACGAATCACCGTATCTTCATTAATTTCGTGTAATTCCGCTTCTCGCAATAAACCATGTTCATCTAGTTTGTTGGTAATTAAAGCCAAGGCTAGTGGTCCCGCATAGATTGGGATATTCGCTTGACGTAAAAGATAAGGAACGCCACCAATATGGTCTTCATGACCGTGGGTAATAACGAGTGCTTTGACTTTATGCAAATTTTGAACGATGTAGCTATAATCTGGAATCACGTAGTCAATCCCAAGTAAATCATCTTCTGGGAATTTGATCCCAGCATCAATAATGATAATTTCATCTTGGAATTGTACCCCATATGTGTTTTTTCCAATTTCGCCTAAACCACCGATTGCAAAAACGCCAGTTTCGTTATTTTTTATGTTTACTTTCATGTTAAAACTCCGTTAGAGTGAAGTCCGCATGTTCTTGCTCGTAAGCAAGATGTTTTTCGTCTAATAATTGAACGTATTCAATATTGTATGGGGTATTTTCTTCAACTAATTGGCGCACGATTACATCGCTATCGGCTTCCATGTAAAGAGATTTTGTGTCTTCTCTTTTTGGGTTTCTGATTTTTGTTTCTTGATAGTATACTTTGTAAATCATCGATTCATTTCTCCTTCAGCTACTAATAGTAGCAATTTATAGTTTTTTTCATTTTAAGACAGAAAATTAAACACAACAAAACGAGGTGCTGATCACCTAAAAAAGAATGCTCATCAAAAACATCTGTTAATGATGAAATGAAGCCTCGACTTTGCTTCATTCTGGGTATTTGATTTTATGTGTTCTTTTTTCAACCGTCCCGTGTGTTGTGAATAACAACAATTAAGCTTATTTTATCATAGAATGATAAGGAAGTATAGAAACACTCACTGGACTTTTAAAAAAAACAAACTTCTTGTTTCACCTTATTCTTGATCAAGTTCGAGTGCCTTTTTTTTAGGACGCCAATACCAACTTAAGCCGATCACGTGGGCTAAATAAACAATCGCTAAAGTCGTAGTCATCAACGTATTTCGGACAATTAAACACGGAATGGCAAATAAAAGAAACATGGAAATAAATAGTTTCCATTTACCTTTACGAGTAATTTTTTTCTCAAAGAAGGCTTCTTGGATATATTTTTGATAATAAGAAGAAGCTAAAAATTTGTTATAAAGTTTATCTGAACTACGCATCCAAAAAAAGGCCGTTAATAAATAAAAACCAGTGGTGGGTAAAAGCGGCAAAAAGATTCCTAACGTGCCTAAAGCAAACGTACAGGAACCGAGAAAAATGAAGAATAATTTTTTCATTCAAAGGGTCCTTTCAGTTTTTCCCAATTATGGCACAATCAAAAGGAAGTAGCAATTTTAATCGTATAAGTAAATCATTAAAATTATCTATTTTTTAGAAAATCTAAAAGAGAAAGGATAGAAAGAGAAAGGCTGTTTTTTCTAGCCAGACAGCTTGTATTACCGATTTCTTTTTGATACAGTGGGAGTACTAGAAAATTTAAAGTAAGATAAGAAGGAGATGATTAATTGAAGTTAATGTGGCGTTACACAATGCGTTATAAAAAATTACTTTTTGCTGATTTTATTTGTGTGTTTGGTTTTATTTTGATTGAATTAGGCTTGCCGACCATTTTAGCACGAATGATTGACAAAGGAATTATTCCTAGAGATATGGACTATATTTATCAGCAAGGGATTTGGATGGTTGTAATTACGATTATTGGTGTCGCAATGAATATTTTGCTGGGGTACTTTGGTGCCAGAATTACAACAAATATTGTTCGTGATATTCGTGATGATTTATTTGAAAAGATTCAAACTTTCTCACACAGTGAATATGAAAGTATTGGGGTTTCTTCCTTAATTACGCGAACGACCAATGATGCATACCAAATTATGCTCTTCATGGGAAATATTTTACGTCTTGGCTTTATGACGCCAGTGATGTTTATTGCCAGTCTTTACATGGTGATGCGAACGAGTCCGTCGTTAGGAATGTACGTTTTAGGTGCCTTGCCTTTTCTGCTGCTAGCAGTTGTCGGAATTGCTCGTTTGTCAGAACCGTTATCTAAAAAGCAACAAAAGAACTTAGATGGAATCAATGGGATTTTAAGAGAAAATCTTTCTGGATTGCGGGTAATACGCGCATTTGTTAATGAAAAATTTGAAGAATCTCGTTTTAATAAAGTCAATGAAACTTACACTAAAAGTTCAAAAAGTTTGTTTCGTTTAATGGCAGCAGCCCAACCAGGGTTCTTTTTCTTATTTAATATTGTGATGGTCTTAATCATTTGGAGCGGGACTGTTCAAATCAGCCATGGGGATTTAGAAGTTGGGAATTTAATTGCTTTTATTGAATATATTTTCCATGCGCTGTTCTCGTTTATGTTATTTGCCAGTGTCTTTATGATGTATCCGCGGGCTGCGGTTTCGGCTTCACGGATTCAAGAAGCCTTAGACATGGAACCAGCTATTCGTGAAGAAGAAGGCGTAACAGAAACAGCTACTAAAGGCTATCTAGAGTTTAAAAATGTAACCTTTGCCTATCCTGGACATGCGGAAAGCCCAGTCATCCGCAATGTAAGTTTTAAGGCGTCACCTGGTGAAACAGTGGCCTTTATTGGGAGCACAGGTAGTGGGAAATCAACATTAATTCAATTGATTCCACGGTTTTATGATGTATCAGAAGGTGAAATTTTAATCGATGGAGTGAACGTAAAAGATTACCAACTTAGTGCATTACGCAATAAGATTGGCTATATTCCACAAAAAGCGTTACTTTTTACTGGTACAATTGCTGATAACCTTCGCTACGGTAAGGAAGATGCGACGTTAGAAGAAATGGAACGAGCAATTGACATTGCTCAAGCTACAGAATTTGTTTCACAAAAACCGCAAGGCTATGATGAACCTCTTTCAGAAGGTGGCACGAACTTTTCTGGTGGTCAAAAACAACGTTTAGCTATCGCACGGGCGATTATTCGCAATCCGGAAATTTATATATTTGATGATAGTTTTTCTGCGTTAGATTATCAAACAGATGCAAATTTACGAGCGCGTCTGAAAAAAGAAACAACAGAATCTACTGTTTTAATTGTGGCACAACGTGTTGGAACAATTATGCATGCGGACCGCATTGTTGTTTTAAACGAAGGCGACGTGGTCGGAATTGGCACACATCGTGAATTACTTGAGACTTGTCCAATTTACTATGATATTGCGGCTTCTCAATTGTCAGAGGAGGAATTAGCATGAAACACGCCTTTTCTTCTATGAAACGAATCGGTCGCTATATTAAACCGTACCGAGTGACGTTTTATTTAGTTATTTTATTTACAATATTAACCGTTGCCTTTAATGCAGCGTTGCCTTATTTGACTGGATTACCAACGACAGAAATTAGCCGTAATATTGCGGCTGGCGAATCCATTAATTTTGATTATGTAATCCAATGTTTAATTTGGATTTTAGTTGTGGGAACAGGTTATTGTGTGGCACAATTTTTGTCAGGCTTTTTAATGACGAATGTCGTTCAACAATCCATGCGCGATTTACGTCGCGATATTGAAGAAAAAATCAATCGTTTGCCAGTTTCTTATTTTGATAAGAACCAACAAGGAAATATTTTGTCACGGGTGACGAACGATGTGGATGCTGTCAGCAATGCGATGCAACAAAGTTTTATCAATATTGTTTCAGCAGTCTTAGGGATTGTGATGGCGGTAGTGATGATGTTCTTAATCAATCCGCTGATGGCGATTTTTTCAGTTATTATGATTCCGTTGTCGCTGATTATTTCCAGAACAATTGTTAAAATCTCCCAGAAATATTTCCAAGGAATGCAAAATTCTTTAGGAGACTTAAATGGTTATGTCCAAGAAAATATGACTGGGTTCAGTGTTTTAAAATTATATGGTCGGGAAAAAGAAACCCTTGAAGGCTTTAAACAAGTCAATCATCGTTTAAATGGTTTTGGTTTCAAAGCATCCTTTATCTCAGGATTAATGTTGCCATTGGTTCAGATGACCGCTTATGGGACCTATATCGGGGTAGCTGTCCTTGGTAGTTACTATGTGGTTGCTGGTGTGATCGTAGTGGGGCAATTACAAGCGTTTATTCAATATATTTGGCAAATTAGCCAACCAATGGGGAATATTACGCAGTTGTCTGCAGCTTTACAAAGCGCTTCAGCTTCGACCATGCGGATTTTTGAAATCCTAGATGAACCAGAAGAAGAACTTAACGAACAAGATGTTCCTTTGCCAGAACCTATTTTAGGCTCTGTTGAATTTGAAAATGTCAGCTTTAGTTATGACCCAGAAAAACCGTTAATTCGTAATTTGAACTTTAAAGTTGATGCGGGCCAAATGGTTGCGATTGTGGGACCAACTGGCGCTGGGAAAACAACCTTAATCAACTTACTGATGCGTTTTTATGATGTAACAGAAGGCGCCATTAAAATTGATGGCATTGACACGAAAAAAATGAACCGTAGTGATGTCCGTTCTGTATTTGGAATGGTATTGCAAGATGCTTGGTTGTATAAAGGTACCATTGCAGATAACATTCGTTTTGGGAAGTTAGATGCCACGGATTATGAAGTTGTCGATGCAGCGAAAACGGCCAATGTGGATCACTTCATTCGGACAATGCCAGACGGGTATGAAATGGAAATCAATTCTGAGGGAGATAACGTTTCCCTTGGTCAAAAACAATTGTTGACCATTGCCCGAGCGGTAATTTCTGATCCGAAAATTTTGATTTTAGATGAGGCGACTAGTTCAGTCGATACACGCTTGGAAGCCTTAATTCAAAAAGCAATGGATCGTGTTATGGAAGGACGAACGAGTTTCGTTATTGCCCACCGCCTATCAACTATTCGTGAAGCTGATTTAATTCTTGTTATGAAACAAGGAGAAATCATTGAAAAAGGTACGCATCATGAGTTGCTGGAACAAGGTGGCTTCTATGAAAAACTATACAATAGTCAATTTGCTGAAGAAGGCGACTATGAGGAATAAAAAGAGGTCGGGACAGAAGCGTTTAACTCCGAGAAATAAGAAGGAATTTCCGAAAATTGTTCTGTAATTTTTGGAGAATTCCGGCTTATTTCCGAAGGAGTTGCTTTTGTTCCCGCCGTTTATCAG
>Ga0153982_1000038_pt1 | contig 63102 bp, 49 predicted proteins | sample TSGA066MetaG_FD_104743 | JGI IMG/M metagenome (GOLD analysis project Ga0153982, IMG submission 104743) | Attine ant fungus gardens microbial communities from Georgia, USA - TSGA066 MetaG | ecosystem: Host-associated > Fungi > Mycelium > Unclassified | place: USA: Georgia, Alexander Wildlife...
ACGTGTTCACTCAGAGACTTGGTATTCATTTTTCGTCTTGCGACGTTAAGAATCCGTATCGATGAGTGCCCACACAGATTGTCTGATAAATTGTTAAAGAGCAGTGCCGCTTCGCTTTTTCTCAGCGGCGCGGGGTGTGCATATTACGCTATCCCGCTACAGAGTCAAGCGTTTATTTTCGCTTTTCTCCGCTGACCCGGCGGCGTGTAATCCGTTGTTCCGTGTCAGTGGAGGCGCATTATAGGGAGTTATTTCAGGCTGACAAGTTAAAAATACAAAAAACTTATCAAGCGATTGCTTTTCAACCACTACATTGCTTTTTGCTTGGTTTTTAAACAAAAACGAGCCCCGCAGGGCTCGTTTATTGTCATTTTGTGACTTACTGCACTGCCACAATGCGATCGTCATTCACTTCCAGCCGAATCGTTTTGCCTGGAATCAGCTCACCAGACAGAATTTGCTGCGCCAGCGGGTTTTCGATCTGTTGCTGGATAGCACGTTTGAGTGGACGTGCGCCATACACCGGATCGTAACCATTCGCACTCAGCAGTTTAAGCGCCTCGTCAGAGATATGGATTTCATAGCCACGCTCTTCCAGACGTTTATACAGACGTTGCAGTTGGATCTGTGCAATAGACGCAATGTGCTGCTCACCCAACGGATGGAATACAACCACTTCATCTATACGGTTGATGAATTCCGGGCGGAAATTATGGCTCACGACGCCCAGGACCATATCCTTCATGTGGCCGTAGTCCAGCTCACCGAAGCGTTCCTGAATCAGATCGGACCCCAGGTTCGAGGTCATGATGACAACCGTATTACGGAAGTCGACCGTTCTCCCCTGCCCGTCAGTCAGACGACCATCATCAAGCACCTGCAACAGAATATTGAACACATCCGGGTGCGCTTTCTCCACTTCATCCAGCAGGATGACAGAGTAAGGACGACGACGTACCGCTTCTGTCAGATATCCACCTTCTTCATAACCGACATATCCCGGAGGCGCCCCGACCAGACGAGACACCGAGTGTTTCTCCATAAACTCGGACATATCGATACGCACCATTGCATCATCACTGTCGAACATAAAGTTTGCCAGTGCTTTGCACAATTCAGTTTTACCGACACCGGTTGGGCCCAGGAACAAGAAGGAACCAATCGGGCGATTCGGATCGGACAAGCCCGCACGGCTACGACGGATGGCATTAGAAACGGCTTCCACCGCTTCGTTCTGGCCAATCACGCGGCTGTGTAACTGCTGCTCCATTCGCAACAGTTTTTCCCGTTCGCCTTCCAGCATGCGAGCAACCGGGATCCCGGTCCAGCGCGCCAGCACTTCTGCAATTTCTGCATCCGTGACTTTATTACGCAGCAGACGCATGGTTTTGCCTTCAGACTGGGTGGCCGCTTCCAGCTGTTTTTCCAGTTCAGGAATTTTGCCGTACTGCAGTTCAGACATCCGCGCCAGGTCGCCGACGCGACGCGCCTGTTCGATGGCGATTTTCGCCTGCTCCAGCTCAGCCTTGATAGTTTGCGTACCCGAGAGGGATGCTTTTTCAGCTTTCCACTCTTCTTCTAACTCAGAATACTGGCGCTCTTTATCGTCCAGCTCTTCGTTAAGCATATCGAGACGTTTTTTACTCGCCTCATCAGACTCTTTCATTAATGCCTGCTGTTCCAGTTTGAGCTGGATAATACGGCGGTCGAGTCTGTCGAGTTCCTCCGGCTTGGAGTCAATCTGCATACGAATGCTGGATGCCGCCTCATCGATAAGGTCGATAGCTTTGTCCGGCAACTGACGATCGGCAATATAGCGGTGAGACAGCGTAGCTGCCGCAACAATCGCCGGGTCAGTGATCTGCACATGGTGGTGCAGCTCATAACGTTCTTTCAGGCCACGCAAAATCGCGATGGTGTCTTCTACTGAAGGTTCGGCCACAAATACTTTTTGGAAACGACGTTCCAGCGCCGCATCTTTTTCGATGTACTGGCGATATTCATCAAGCGTTGTTGCGCCTACACAGTGCAGTTCCCCGCGTGCCAGCGCCGGTTTCAGCATGTTCCCGGCGTCCATTGCACCATCGGCTTTACCCGCCCCAACCATGGTATGCAGCTCATCAATAAACAGGATGACGTTGCCTTCCTGTTTCGAGAGATCGTTCAGCACGCCTTTTAAGCGTTCTTCAAACTCACCACGATATTTGGCCCCAGCCACCAGCGCGCCCATATCCAGCGCCAGCACACGGCGACCTTTTAAGCCTTCCGGCACTTCACCATTGATAATTCGTTGGGCAAGGCCTTCAACGATGGCCGTTTTACCGACGCCTGGTTCGCCGATTAACACCGGGTTATTTTTAGTACGACGCTGCAGTACCTGAATGGTGCGGCGAATTTCTTCATCACGACCGATAACCGGATCGAGTTTGCCCTGCTCGGCGCGTTCGGTCAGGTCGACGGTATATTTTTTCAAGGCCTGACGTTGGTCTTCAGCCCCTTGGTCATTCACGCTTTCACCTCCACGCATTTGTTCAATTGCCTGAGTGATATTCGCGGTCGTCACACCTGCTGATTTTAGTAAATCGGTCAGCGTACCGCGTGACTCAAGCGCCGCCAGTACGAACAGTTCTGACGAAATAAAGTTGTCCCCACGTTTTTGCGCCAGCTTGTCGCAAAGATTCAGAACACGCACCAGATCCTGAGAAGGCTGCACATCACCGCCGGTACCTTCTACCTGCGGCAACCGGCTCAACGCCTGGTCAATGGCTGTACGTAACTGGCCAGCATTAATGCCAGCAGACGTTAATAAAGGACGTACCGATCCCCCTTCCTGATTCAGCAAGGCGCTCATTAGATGAAGTGGTTCGATGAATTGATTGTCGTGCCCTAATGCGAGTGACTGGGCATCGGCAAGAGCAAGCTGGAATTTATTAGTAAGACGATCCAGACGCATAACTCCTCCCATAACAGGTCAAAATTGCTACTGGAGATTAAATGAGGTCATCCCTCAATTATTCAAGGTGAATGACCTGAATTATGTGAAAAGAAAATTACACGTACCGGATCGTCTTGATTCTTTAGGTTATATCAGCCAAATAAAACTTGCCATACGACCCGTGGTATTGTCGCGACGATAAGAGAAGAACGTCTCACTTTCGCTGAAGGTGCAACGGTCGCCACCGTAGATGTTCTCTACTCCGATATTTGCCAGACGCTGATGCGCCAGTTGGTAAATATTAGCCAGATATTTGTCGCCACGCGGTACAAATGCGAGGTCCGCTTGCGGATCTTTCGCCATGAACGCTGCGCGAACTTCTGCTCCCACTTCAAACGCGTTCGGGCCAATCGCCGGGCCTAGCCAGGCAATAATGTTTTCAGGTTTGTCGGCAAAACACGCCACCGTCTCTTCCAGTACGCCAGCGCATAATCCGCGCCACCCCGCATGTGCCGCCGCGACTTCCGTTCCAGCGCGATTGCAAAACAGCACCGGCAGACAGTCGGCCGTCATCACTGCACACACGGTGCCCGGCGTGTTGCTGTAAGAAGCATCCGCACGTTTGGAGGCGTAAGGCTCGCCGGTCAGTTTCAGGACATCCTTACCGTGGACCTGCTCCAGCCAGACTGGCTTTGACGGCAGATTGCCCGCAGCAAACAGTCGCTTGCGGTTCTCTTCAACATGCTCCGGGTTGTCGCCGCAATGGGCGCCCAGATTCAGTGAATCATAAGGCGGTATGCTAACACCGCCAATACGGGTAGAACTACACGCCACAACACCTTGCGGTATCGGCCACTGCGGGACAATTAGCTTACTCATAGCCAGGCAATATCATCCTTATGTTCTTCAAAATCAGCGCGCATCACTTCAATCAATTGCACCATATCTTGTGGAATCGGTGCGTGCCATTCCATTTCGATACCTGAAATTGGGTGATATAAACGCAGCATAGTCGCGTGCAGCGCCTGACGATCGAACTTACGCAGCACAGAGATAAATTCGTCAGAAGCGCCTTTCGGTGGACGCGGACGACCGCCGTAGACCTGATCGCCCACCAGCGGATGGGTGATATGCGCCATGTGCACGCGGATCTGGTGCGTACGTCCGGTTTCCAGACGCAGCCGCAGACGCGTGTGCACACGGAAGTGTTCCATAATGCGATAGTGCGTCACCGCCGGTTTCCCCATCGGGTGTACCGCCATGTGCGTACGTTTGGTCGGGTGGCGGCTAATCGGTTCCTCAACGGTTCCGCCTGCCGTCATATGACCAATCGCCACGGCTTCGTACTCACGGGTAATTTCACGCAGCTGTAGTGACTCCACCAGACGTGTTTGCGCCGGAACGGTTTTTGCCACCACCATTAATCCGGTCGTGTCTTTATCCAGACGGTGCACGATACCAGCACGTGGAACATCCGCGATTGGCGGGAAGTAATGCAGTAGTGCATTCAATACCGTGCCATCAGGATTACCGGCACCCGGATGCACTACGAGGTCACGGGGTTTGTTGATGACAAGAATATCGTCATCTTCATAAACGATATCCAGTGGGATATCCTGAGGTTCAAAACGAACCTCTTCATCAATTTCTGCAGTGATGGAGACGCGCTCTCCACCCAACACTTTTTCTTTCGGTTTATCGCAAAGATTGCCATTTACCAGTACGCGCTGGTCAAGGATCCATTCTTTTATGCGCGATCGCGAATAATCAGGGAACAATTCGGCCAAAGCCTGATCTAAGCGTTGACCGAGCTGATTTTCGGAGACTGTTGCGGTGAGTTCTACTCGTTGTGCCATAAACTGCTTCTTCGTTTAACGTTGGGTTTTACGGCTTTGCCGTTTAATATAGTGTGCTATTGTAGCTGGTCTTAACCGGGAGCAGGAACAGAGAATCTCCCGTAAAACATTTTGAGGAAAGTCAAAACGTCATGACGCGCATGAAATATCTGGTGGCAGCAGCCACGTTGAGCCTGTTTTTGGCGGGTTGCTCTGGTTCAAAGGAAGAGGTGCCCGATAATCCGCCAAATGAAATCTACGCGACTGCTCAGCAAAAGCTGCAGGACGGTAACTGGAAACAGGCAATAACGCAATTAGAAGCGTTAGATAACCGTTATCCATTTGGACCGTATTCTCAGCAGGTGCAATTAGATCTCATCTACGCCTACTACAAAAACGCCGATCTGCCACTTGCTCAGGCTGCCATCGATCGTTTTATTCGTCTTAACCCGACACACCCTAACATTGATTATGTCATGTATATGCGTGGCTTGACCAATATGGCGCTGGATGATAGCGCACTGCAAGGATTCTTTGGTGTTGATCGCAGCGACCGCGATCCGCAACATGCCCGAGCTGCGTTTAATGACTTTTCCAAACTGGTACGGGGTTATCCGAACAGCCAGTACACCACTGACGCCACCAAACGTCTGGTATTCCTGAAAGACCGTCTGGCGAAGTATGAATATTCCGTTGTGGAATACTACACTGCCCGCGGTGCATGGGTTGCCGTGGTAAACCGTGTGGAAGGCATGCTGCGCGACTTCCCGGATACCCAGGCAACACGCGATGCCCTGCCGTTGATGGAAAATGCTTATCGCCAGATGCAGATGAATGCGCAGGCAGAAAAAGTAGCGAAAATCATTGCCGCCAACAGCAGCAATACCTGATTTCTCTCAAAATGCAAACGGCAGCCCAAAGGCTGCCGTTTTTTTATCCGTAAACGCCACAACTGAAGCGGTTTAGCTGCAACGCATCTCATCAAATATGGCCTGCTTTCAGGTATTCCTCAAGTAAAAGATCGCTTGTTCCTGCGGTGCCTCACAAAAAGGTTTTCTTGACAAAAAGCGACAAAAAAATGTGATTAATATCACACATTTTGACATTAGGAACGGTATGCTGGAATCACCAAGACGGGAAAGACAAGAGGTAAAATTTATGACAATGAACATTACCAGTAAACAAATGGAAATTACTCCGGCAATTCGCCAGCATGTCGCAGACCGTCTCGCCAAACTCGAAAAATGGCAAACTCATCTGATTAATCCACATATCATTCTGTCTAAGGAGCCGCAGGGTTTCATTGCTGATGCCACCATCAATACACCGAACGGACATCTGGTCGCCAGCGCAAAACACGAGGATATGTACACCGCAATTAACGATTTGATCAACAAGCTGGAACGGCAGCTCAATAAAGTGCAGCACAAAGGCGAAGCCCGTCGTGCAACAACTTCAGTCAAAGACGCCAACTTCGTCGAAGCAGAAGAAGAGTAGTCCCTTACATTGAGTGTATCGCCAACGCGCCTTCGGGCGCGTTTTTTGTTGACAGGGTGAAAACAGTACGGGTACTTTACTGACGTAGCCAAAGGAAAATTACATGAAACTTGTCCCGTTCTTCTTCGCATTCTTTTTTACCTTCCCCTGAATGGGAGGCGTTTCGTCGTGTGATAAAGAATGCGAAGACGAACAATAAGGCCTCCCATAACGGGGGGCCTTTTTTATTGATAACAAGAAAGGCAACACTATGACATCGGAAAACCCATTGCTGGCGCTGCGCGATAAGATCAGCACGCTGGATGAAAAACTACTGACCCTGCTGGCTGAGCGACGTGAACTGGCCGTAGAAGTTGGCAAAGCTAAGCTACTTTCGCATCGTCCAGTTCGTGATATCGACCGTGAGCGCGATCTGTTGGACCGACTGATTCAGCTTGGCAAAGCACATCATCTTGATGCTCATTACATTACTCGCCTGTTCCAGCTCATAATCGAAGATTCCGTCCTGACTCAGCAGGCACTGCTCCAGCAGCATCTGAACAAAATTAACCCGCACTCAGCACGCGTTGCTTTCCTCGGGCCAAAAGGGTCATATTCTCATCTTGCCGCACGTCAGTATGCTGCTCGCCATTTTGAACAATTTATAGAAAGCGGCTGCGCGAAATTTGCCGACATTTTTAATCAGGTCGAAACCGGACAAGCTGACTACGCAGTGGTTCCGATTGAAAACACCAGTTCCGGTGGTATTAACGATGTTTACGACCTGCTACAGCACACCAGCCTGTCTATCGTTGGCGAGATGACTATTACGATTGACCACTGCCTACTGGTGTCCGGCACGACAGATCCCGAGACCATTGAAACGGTATATAGCCATCCGCAGCCATTCCAGCAGTGCAGCAAATTCCTGAGTCGTTACCCACACTGGAAGATTGAGTACACCGAAAGCACCTCGGCGGCGATGGAAAAAGTTGCGCAGGCTAATTCGCCGCGCGTGGCGGCCCTGGGGAGCGAAGCCGGAGGCGTACTATACGGTTTGCAGGTTCTCGAGCATATCGAAGCTAATCAGACACAAAACATCACCCGCTTCGTAGTACTGGCGCGCAAGGCAATCAATGTTTCCGATCAGGTGCCAGCGAAAACCACACTGCTGATGGCGACAGGACAACAAGCCGGTGCGCTCGTTGAAGCGCTGCTGGTACTGCGCAACCATAATCTGATTATGACTAAACTGGAGTCACGCCCGATTCACGGCAATCCGTGGGAAGAAATGTTTTATCTTGATATCCAGGCCAACCTGGAATCACCCCAGATGCAAAAAGCATTGAAGGAGTTAGGTGAGATTACGCGCTCGATGAAAGTACTTGGCTGCTATCCAAGTGAGAATGTGGTGCCGGTCGATCCAAGCTAACGTTTGACAATGCCGGATGGCGCTGTGCTTATCCGGCATTCTATTTAGCCGATCCTTGTATGACTGATAAAACGCATCAGCGTTGCCATCAAGCATCTTATTTATTGGCGGCTATCGTTAGCCTGGCGCAACAAAGTACGGCTTTCGTTCTGGAAGCGTTTCGCATAATCACCAAACCAGTGCTCCACCTTACGGAAGCTGTCGATGAACGCTTGCTTATCGCCCTGCTCCAGTAAACCGATCGCCTCGCCAAAACGTTGGTAATAGCGTTTGATCAGCGCAAGGTTACTCTCAGACGACATAATGATATCGGCATAGAGCTGCGGATCCTGGGCAAACAGACGTCCAACCATCGCCAGTTCAAGGCGATAAATCGGCGAAGAGAGTGCCAGTAACTGCTCCAGTTGAACATTCTCTTCCGCTAAATGCAGACCGTAAGCAAAGGTCGCAAAGTGACGCAATGCCTGAATAAATGCCATGTTCTGGTCGTGTTCAACGGCGCTGATCCGATGCAGTCGCGCACCCCACACCTGAATCTGCTCCAGAAACCACTGATAGGCCTCCGGCTGACGTCCGTCACACCAGACGACCACCTGCTTTGCCAGACTGCCGCTGTCCGGACCAAACATGGGGTGTAATCCCACCACCGGGCCGTCGTGCGCTGCCAGCATCGCCTGCAAAGGACCATTTTTCACCGAAGCCAGATCCACCAGGATGCAGTCGGACGGCAGACGCGGTAATTTGGCGATCACCTGCTCGGTGACGTGGATCGGCACGCTGACGATCACCATGCCGGCATCAGAGACGATCTCCGCCGCGCGATCCCAGTCCTGCTGCTCCAGGATCCGTACCTGATAACCTGACAGGGTGAGCATTTTTTCGAACAGACGTCCCATCTGACCGCCGCCGCCGACGATCACCACCGGTCGCAGAGAAGGACAAAGCGTTTTAAATCCTTTGTCGTTCTCACTGGAGTACGATTCGCGCATAACCCGGCGCAGCACATCTTCAATCAGGTCCGGCGGTACACCAAGGGCTTCCGCTTCCGCCCGGCGGGAGGCCAGCATAGAGGCTTCCCGTTCCGGCACGTAGATCGGTAGCCCAAAGCGGCTTTTTACTTCACCGACTTCGGCAACCAGGTCCAGGCGACGTGCCAGTAAACCCAGCAGCGCCTTGTCGACTTCATCAATTTGATCGCGTAATGCGGTCAATTCAGCAACCATAACCAACCTCTTATGCTACACGCGCCGACAGCTGGCCGTTTAAATCCTGGCTAATTTCACGCAGTAGCGCATCCGTCATTTCCCAGCTAATGCAGGCATCAGTTACAGACACGCCGTATTTCATTTCGCTGCGCGGCTGTTCAGAAGACTGGTTGCCTTCGTGAATATTACTTTCAATCATCAAGCCAATGATCGAGCGATTGCCATCTTTGATTTGTGCAATCACGGATTCAGCCACAGCAGGCTGGCGGCGGTAATCTTTATTGGAGTTACCATGACTGCAATCTACCATCAGAGAAGGTCGTAGTCCCGCTTGCTCCATCTCTTTTTCGCACTGGGCGACATCTGCCGGGCTGTAGTTCGGCGCTTTACCACCGCGCAGGATCACGTGACCATCCGGGTTACCCTGAGTTTGCAACAGTGCAACCTGTCCGGCCTGGTTAATACCAACAAAGCGGTGCGACTGTGCCGCCGCGCGCATCGCGTTAATGGCGGTCGCAAGGCTACCGTCAGTACCGTTCTTAAAGCCGACCGGCATCGAAAGACCGGAAGCCATTTCACGGTGAGTCTGTGATTCCGTGGTACGCGCACCGATTGCGGACCAGCTAAACAGATCGCCCAGGTATTGCGGGCTATTGGGATCCAGCGCCTCAGTTGCCAGCGGTAGTCCCATATTCACCAGTTCAAGCAGCAGCTGACGCGCAATTTTCAGGCCGGCTTCAACATCAAAAGAGCCATCCATATGAGGATCGTTAATTAACCCTTTCCAGCCGACGGTGGTACGGGGTTTTTCAAAATAGACGCGCATCACCAGGTAGAGGCTATCGCTGACCTCTGCGGCAAGGGCTTTAAACCGACGAGCGTACTCAATAGCCATTTCAGGATCGTGAATGGAGCAGGGGCCACATACCACCAACAGGCGCGGATCGCGACCGGAGATAATATCTGAAATGGTTTTACGCGACTGGGAAATTTGCGCTTCTTGCGCCTGGCTCAGCGGGAATTCAGCTTTCAGCTGTTCCGGAGTCATCAGAACCTGTTCGTCGGTAATATGTACGTTGTTCAGCACGTCTTTTTGCATGATGGTGATCCTGTTTAGCTCGTTTGCGATAGTTGATCCTCAGCGAGGAGGTGATAACGATAACACAGCAGGTAAAGATTTCAATCCACAAACCGTAAATTTTAATTTACGGAATGCAATTTAATGACAAAATACGCCATTCATTATGTACATTAAAATTTACACCATGCAATTTTGAGATCCACTATGCTTAAAAAAACGAGGGAGTACAGGCAATGAAGCAACTCATCAGCACCCTATTTCTATTACTTCTTAGCGGATGTCAGATAGATCCTTATACCCACGCCCCCACATGGATGGGAACCGACTGGTACGACGCCGGAATACAAGATGCCATTTCGGGGTATGCCGTTAAAGATAATGAAACTCTTGCCGACAACTACAATGACCCCGAAGTCGATCGTACGGAATATCTTAAGGGTTATGCCGAGGGACAACGTAAAACCTGCCAGCCGGATTTTGTTTACGCCAGAGGTTTGACCGGGAAAACCTTTCCCCCAAGTTGTGATACGGTCGAAAATATTGACCAGTTACGCAGTGCATGGCAAAAAGGAGCAAACGAAGGTGCTTCCTCAATAAGATTAAATTAAACAATAGCTTATATTTTATAAATTGCTAAGACTTAACTTAAATTACTATTGGCTTTCTACCTGGCATAATGACGGCTTAGGAAAATAATGTTATTTTGTCCTAAATAATCTTGAATGTATTTCGACGTTTTACGGCAAACGCTGGTAGGTAACTATTCATGAGCTATTCTTACCGACTCATACTTCTACTGGCACTGCTCCTGACCGGATTACCGCTGTATGCCCAAAGCGTTACGGAAGAAGCAAAATCTGTACGCGCTATGGTTTCCGGCATCGTCAGTTATACGCGCTGGCCTGAACTGTCCGGGCCACCCAAACTGTGTATTTTCTCTTCATCGCGTTTTTCCAGTGTCCTGGGAGATACCAGTGCAGGAGCATTACCCTATCTTCCCGTCATCATTCGTACGGAACAAGAAATATTAGTTTCGCAGTGTGACGGTTTTTATTTTGGAAAAGAATCCCCTACTTATCAGGTGGAATTAAAGAATAAATATCCCTCTAAGGCATTGCTATTAATTGCCGAACAGAACCCCGAATGCGTTATTGGCAGCGCCTTTTGCCTCATAATTAAAGATGAAGATGTGAGATTTTCCGTAAATATGGATTCCCTTTCACGCAGTGGCGTAAGGGTCAGTCCGGACGTATTAATGCTTGCACGGAATCAGAAGCATGGATAAGGGCCATTCTCCCATAACACGCCCGACGTTTAAGCGGACATTACGGCGTATCAGCATAATCAGCGTTCTGGTAACCATGACGTTGATCTGGCTGCTGCTCAGCATTTCTTCCGTGCTGGCATTAAGACAGTATGCGCAAAAAAACCTGGACCTGACCGCAGCAACCATGACCCGCACGCTTGAAGCAGCATTAGTTTTTTCTGATGGCGTCGCGGCAACTGAAACGCTGGCAGCACTGGGCCAGCAGGGGCAATTTTCCGTTGCAGAAGTTCGTAATAAAAACCAGAAAGTGATCGCCACCTGGCGCTATAACGCGCAGGATACCACTGAAAAAATCAGCGGAATTATCAGTCACTGGCTATTCCCACAACCGGTTACTAAACCTATTTTGCATAATGGCAACGTCATCGGCGAAGTGCGACTGACTGCGCGCGATAGCGTTATCAGCCATTTCATCTATTTGTCGCTGGCCGTCCTTACCGGATGCATTCTGTTGGCCTCAGGCATTGCATTAATGCTCACTCGCTATTTGCATAATGGCGTCGTGGAAGCCTTACAAAATATAACCGAGGTGGTACACGATGTTCGTACCAACCGTAACTTTTCACGGCGCGTTTCAGAAGAGCGCATTGAAGAATTTCACCTTTTTGCCCAGGACTTTAATAGTCTGCTGGACGAGATGGAGGAGTGGCAACTTAAGCTGCAGGCAAAGAACGCCCAGCTTTTGCGTACCGCGCTACACGATCCGCTGACCGGTCTGGCGAATCGCGCCGCATTTCGCAGCAGCATTAACGCCCTGATGAATGACGATGCCGCCCACAGCAGCTCCGCACTGTTATTCCTTGATGGTGACAATTTTAAATTTATTAATGATACCTGGGGCCACGCAGCCGGGGATCGGGTCCTGATTGAAGTTGCAAGCAGGCTGTCCGAGTTTGGTGGCAATCGACATCACCCCTACAGACTTGGCGGCGATGAGTTCGCTATGGTGCTGTACAGCGTTCACTCTGAATACGAAGTTCAGCGGATCTGCGCGGCACTGTCACAAGAGTTTAACCGACCTTTTGACCTGCATAACGGTCATCAGGCAAGCATGACACTCAGCATTGGTTTTGCGCTGACGTGGGAACATGCCTCTGCTGAGAAATTACAAGAACTTGCCGATAAAAATATGTATCAGGCCAAAAATTTGCGTTCTGAACGCATTATTAAAAAATAAGGACTTACACATGCTAAAACGTCTATCATCCCCGTTTCTTCTGCTTTTACTGATTTTGGCAGGCTGTCAGGCACCTCAGGGAAAATTTACCCCGGAGCAAATTGCAGCCATGAAATCGTACGGATTTACTGAAGCTTCTGGAGACTGGTCTCTTGGTTTGTCTGACAACATTCTGTTTGACAAAAACGACTATAAACTCCGTCCTGAAAGTGAAAGGCAGATTCAGGAAATGGCATCCAAACTGGCAGCGACCGGGCTAAACCATGCGCGCATGGATGGTCATACCGATAACTACGGCGAAGACAGCTACAACGAAGCGCTGTCGCTCAAACGCGCGAATGTGGTTGCCGACGCCTGGGCACAGGGCGCGAACATTCCCCGCACTAACCTGACAACCCAGGGACTCGGGAAGAAATACCCGATCGCCAGTAATCAGACGTCAAAAGGTCGTGCTGAAAACCGCCGGGTTGCAGTCGTGATCGCTACGCCGTAATCAGTCCTCAACTGGCTGCGCGCCGCGCAGCCATCCAATTGCAAAAAACAAAAGAGTAAGGTCGGGATAAAAAAAGGGCCAGCCTTTCGGCCAGCCCTTTTCTAACAGGATGTCGCTTGCGCGAATCTTAGTTAAGACGCTCTTTGATACGAGCAGACTTACCAGTACGCTCACGCAGGTAGTACAGTTTAGCTTTACGAACAGCACCACGACGTTTAACAGCAATGCTGTCAACTACCGGAGAGTGAGTCTGGAAGACACGCTCAACGCCTTCGCCGTTGGAAATTTTACGAACAGTGAATGCAGAGTGCAGACCGCGGTTACGAATAGCGATAACCACGCCCTCGAATGCCTGCAGACGTTTTTTGGAACCTTCAACAACCCATACTTTCACTTCCACGGTATCACCCGGACGGAAGGAAGGTACGTCCTGCTTCATCTGCTCTTGTTCAAGTTGCTTAATAATGTTGCTCATAATTTAATCTCTTATCCTGGGTAAACTGATATTTGGGGGTCTCAGACCAGCCCATCATGTTTATGCTGCTGTTGTGCGTGTTCCGTTTTGAACTCCGCCAGCAACCTTGCTTGCTCTTCAGTCAGAGCCAGGTTTTCCAGAAGTTCAGGTCTTCTAAGCCAGGTCCGGCCCAGCGACTGTTTTAAACGCCAGCGACGTATCTCAGCGTGGTTCCCCGACAGTAACACTGCCGGTACTTCCATCTGTTCTAACACTTCAGGTCGGGTATAGTGCGGGCAATCCAGCAACCCATCAGCAAACGAATCTTCAATTGCTGAAGCTTCATGACCCAGCACTCCCGGAATGAACCGAGAAACGGAGTCGATCAGCGTCATTGCCGGTAACTCACCACCGCTGAGAACGTAATCGCCTATTGACCATTCTTCGTCAATTTCGGTTTGAATCACGCGCTCATCTATTCCTTCGTATCGACCACACACCAGAATCAGCTTTTGATTCGTGGCCAGTTCGCTAACGCCCGCTTGATCAAGCTTGCGTCCCTGAGGTGACAGATAAATCACCTTTGCGCCTTCACCAGCCGCAGCTTTTGCTGCATGAATGGCGTCCCGTAAAGGTTGCACCATCATTAACATCCCTGGTCCGCCGCCGTAAGGACGATCGTCCACGGTACGGTGCCGGTCATGAGTAAAGTCACGAGGACTCCAGCTCTGGATGTTCAGCAGGCCATTTTTTACTGCCCGGCCAGTTACCCCGTAATCGGTAATTGCGCGGAACATTTCTGGAAACAGGCTAACGATACCTATAAACACAAGCCAATCCCCATAACGCCGACTTTTACCGTTTATCCGGTGGTTTAAAAACCAGGATCCCAATCTACTTCAATAGTACGAGTAGCGAGATCGACTTTCTTGATAACCTGCCCATCGAGGAACGGTACAAGACGTTCCTTGATACCAAACGCATCTTTCAGGTTTGCCTTAATGACAATGACGTCATTCGAACCGGTTTCCATCATATCAACGACTTTACCGAGATCGTAACCTTCAGTGGTCACTACCTGGCAGCCCATAAGGTCTTTCCAGTAGTAGGAACCATCTTCCAGCGCAGGCAACTGCGAGGAATCCACGACAATTTCGCAATTCGTCAGTAGATTCGCCGAATCACGATCGTCAACGCCTTTCAGCTTGATGATCAGATCCTGATTGTGGTGCTTCCAGCTTTCCAGCTGTACTTGCTGCCACTGACCCGCCTTCTGGATAAACCAGGGCTGATAGTCAAAAATGCTTTCGGCGTCTTCAGTGGAAGAAAACACTCTGAGCCAACCACGGATACCGTAAGAAGACCCCATTTTCCCCAAAACGATGGGTTCCACAGGAGCCTGTGCGGCGAGTTGCTTGCTCATCATGACCACCGTGACAGATTAAGCTGCTTTGTTTGCTGCTTTGATCAGCGTAGCTACGCGATCAGAAATAGTCGCGCCCTGGCCAACCCAGTGAGCGATGCGATCCAGATCCAGGCGAGTGCCTTCTTCTTTTTCGCTAGCGATTGGGTTAAAGAAGCCAACGCGCTCGATGAAGCGACCGTTGCGTGCATTACGGCTGTCGGTAACAACAACCTGGTAGAACGGACGCTTTTTAGCGCCGTGACGAGCTAAACGAATAGTAACCATAACATCCTCTTGTGTGAATAAAACACCCAGGCCCCATCGAGGAACGGAGCCCGGGTGTCATATTAAAAGCCCGAAAATTTTACTGATTTCTGGGAAAAAAGCAATCAACAGTTAATAACTCTGCTGTAGAAGGTCGTCGGCGGCGCAGCAAGTTCGGTACCAGCGTGCGCGCAGCCACCGCAGCGTACACAGTACGTGAGGATGGCAAGCACACCCCGGTGCCGAAATAGCAAGTGAGCCAGGCCGGGAAATTAACGACCAGGGAAGCCGGGCGGCATCATACCCTTCATGCCACGCATCATCTTCGCCATACCGCCTTTCTTCATTTTCTTCATCATGCGCTGCATGTCGTCGAACTGTTTCAGAAGGCGGTTTACGTCTTGTACCTGCATACCGCAGCCGGCAGCAATACGGCGTTTACGGGAACCTTTGATGATTTCCGGCTTAGCGCGTTCTTTCATCGTCATCGAGTTGATGATGGCTTCCATACGCACCAGCACTTTATCGTCCATCTGCGATTTCACGTTGTCTGGGATCTGCCCCATGCCCGGCAGCTTGCCCATCAGGCTTGCCATGCCGCCCATGTTTTTCATCTGGTTGAGCTGCTCAAGGAAATCGTTGAGATCGAAGCCGTCGCCTTTTTTCAGCTTGCTGGCTAATTTCTCTGCCTGCGCGCGGTCAACCTTGCTTTCGATATCTTCGATCAGCGACAGCACGTCGCCCATGCCGAGAATACGCGAAGCAATACGATCCGGGTGGAACGGTTCCAGCGCTTCAGTTTTCTCGCCGACGCCGAGGAATTTAATCGGCTTGCCGGTGATATGACGAATAGAGAGCGCCGCGCCGCCACGAGCATCACCATCAACTTTGGTCAGCACGACACCTGTTAACGGCAGCGCTTCGTTGAAGGCTTTTGCGGTATTCGCGGCATCCTGACCGGTCATGGCGTCGACCACAAACAGCGTTTCAACCGGCTTGATAGAAGCGTGGACCTGTTTGATTTCGTCCATCATCGCTTCATCAACGTGCAGGCGACCAGCGGTATCCACCAGCAGCACGTCGTAGAATTTGAGTTTGGCTTCTTTCAGCGCGGCGTTAACGATATCAACCGGCTTCTGGCCGACATCCGACGGGAAGAAGTCCACACCGACCTGCTCAGCCAGCGTTTCCAGCTGTTTTATCGCCGCCGGGCGATAAACGTCTGCGGAGACCACCAGCACTTTCTTCTTGTGCTTCTCACGCAGGAATTTCCCCAGCTTACCGACGCTGGTCGTTTTACCCGCCCCCTGCAGACCAGCCATCAGCACAACGGCTGGCGGCTGTGCAGCCAGATTCAGGGTCTGGTTTTCTTCGCCCATCGCCGCAACCAGTTCGTTACGGACAATCTTGACGAACTCCTGACCCGGCGTCAGGCTTTTGTTAACTTCATGACCAACCGCTTTCTCTTTTACGCGATTGATAAACTCACGCACTACCGGTAGCGCTACGTCAGCCTCCAGCAGCGCCATGCGCACTTCGCGCAGCGTCTCTTTAACGTTGTCTTCAGTAAGGCGTCCACGGCCACTGATATTGCGCAGCGTGCGCGACAAACGATCGGTTAAATTATCAAACATTGTCTCTCGCCTGGGGTGGAAACGGTCGGTCGCGACAGCGACACATCAACAGAAATTTGTCGCAGTATAACATGAAGCCGCCTTTGTTGTTATGCAACGGTTGGAGCAGCGGTCACGTAACGCTATACTGCTTTTCTTTATCACTGGCCAACTGTCGACACCTATATGCCCGTTTTTGCTCTGCTTGCCCTTGTCGCCTACTCAGTCAGCCTCGCGCTGATTATTCCCGCTCTGCTGCAAAAAAACAGCGGCTGGCGGCGTATGGCTATTCTCTCTGCGGTCGTCGCGCTGGTAAGTCATGCTATCGCCCTGGAAGCGCGAATTCTGCCCGGCGGTGAAAGCGGACAAAACCTGAGTCTGTTGAACGTCGGCTCGCTGGTTAGCCTGATGATCTGTACGGTAATGACTATCGTCGCTTCCCGCAATCGTGGCTGGCTATTGCTGCCCATTGTCTACGCCTTTGCGCTGATCAACCTGGCCTTCGCCACGTTTATGCCTAACGAGTTCATCACTCATCTCGAAGCTACGCCGGGCATGATGATTCACATCGGGCTATCGCTATTCGCTTACGCCACGCTGATTATCGCCGCACTCTATGCGCTGCAACTGGCATGGATCGACTACCAGTTGAAAAACAAAAAACTCGCCTTCAGCAATGAGATGCCGCCGCTAATGAGTATTGAGCGGAAAATGTTTCATATCACCCAAATTGGCGTGGTTCTGCTGACGCTCACCCTGTGCACTGGCCTGTTTTACATGCATAACCTGTTCAGTACCGAGAACATTGATAAAGCCGTTCTCTCTATCGTGGCATGGTTTGTCTATATCGTTCTGTTGTGGGGGCATTACCATGAAGGCTGGCGCGGACGTCGCGTCGTATGGTTTAACGTCGCAGGCGCAGGCATTCTAACTCTGGCCTATTTCGGCAGTCGTATCCTGCAGCAGTTCGTGAGTTAAATCTTTAAGGAACCCTACGTGGAACACATCTCCACCACCACGCTCATTGTCACGCTTCTCATCATGGTGGTCATTTCCGCCTATTTTTCCGGTTCTGAAACCGGAATGATGACCCTGAATCGCTATCGTCTACGTCATCGGGCCAAGCAGGGAAATCGTCAGGCAAAGCGCGTTGAAAAGCTACTTCGTAAGCCGGACCGTCTGATAAGCCTGGTGCTCATCGGTAATAATCTGGTGAATATTCTGGCCTCCGCGCTCGGCACCATTGTCGGTATGCGCCTGTATGGCGATGCGGGTGTCGCCATTGCCACTGGGGTACTGACGTTTGTCGTGCTGGTTTTTGCCGAAGTACTGCCCAAGACTATTGCCGCGCTGTATCCTGAAAAAGTCGCCTATCCGAGCAGTGTACTTCTGGCGCCACTGCAGATATTGATGATGCCGTTGGTGTGGCTACTCAACACTATCACGCGGCTACTTATGCGCATGATGGGCATCAAAACGGATATCGTGGTGAGCGGTTCGCTGAGTAAAGATGAACTGCGAACGCTGGTGAATGAATCGCGCTCGCAAATCTCACGCCGTAACCAGGATATGCTGCTGTCAGTGCTGGACCTGGAAAAAGTCAGCGTCGATGACATCATGATCCCGCGTAACGAAATCATCGGCATTGATATTAACGATGACTGGAAGTCAATCGTGCGTCAGCTTTCACACTCTCCACACGGCCGTATTGTGCTGTACCGCGACTCGCTGGACGACGCCATCAGTATGCTGCGCGTACGTGAAGCCTGGCGATTGATGGCAGAGAAAAAAGAGTTCACCAAAGAAACCATGTTACGTGCCGCCGACGAAATTTATTACGTCCCGGAAGGTACACCTCTCAGCACCCAGCTCATTAAGTTTCAGCGAAATAAAAAGAAAGTGGGTCTGGTGGTCAATGAATATGGCGATATTCAGGGGCTGGTCACGGTCGAAGATATTCTGGAAGAGATTGTCGGTGACTTCACCACCTCAATGTCCCCAACGCTTGCCGAAGAGGTGACGCCGCAGAATGATGGCTCGGTGATCATTGACGGCAGCGCCAACGTTCGTGAAATCAATAAGGCATTTAACTGGCACCTGCCGGAAGATGATGCACGTACCGTGAATGGTATTATTCTTGAAGCACTGGAAGAGATCCCGATTGCCGGCACGCGTGTGCGTATTGGACAGTATGATATCGATATTCTCGACGTGCAGGATAATATGATTAAACAGGTGCAGGTATTGCCGGTCAAACCGCTACGAGAAAGCGTGTCGGACCAGTGAGAGTCATTCAGGCCGGGTAGCGCATGAGCATTACCCGGCCTGAAGGCTGATTAGCCTTTGGCTTTCGCCACAGAGACCATCGCAGCGCGGATGGTACGTCCGTTCAGGGTATAGCCTTTCTGCATTACCATCAGCACATTACCGGCAGCAACGTCGTCGGACTCTACCATGGCAATTGCCTGGTGAACGTTCGGGTCCATCGGCACATCAATATCCGCAACCACCTGTACACCAAACTTCGCCACGACATCCAGCATTGACTTACGGGTCAGCTCAATACCTTCAACCATCGCCGCCATAGCGTCATTATCTTTGTCCGCCACTTCCAGCGCACGGTCCAGGCTATCCAGCACCGGCAGCAGTTCGTTGACGAACTTTTCCAGCGCAAACTTATGCGCTTTTTCTACATCAAGTTCGGTACGACGACGCAGGTTTTCCATTTCCGCTTTGATACGCAACACGCTGTCGCGCTCGCGAGTTTCGGCCTCAGCCAGCTGAGCTTCCAGATTCGCAATTTTTTCATCGCGCGGATCCACCTGCTCAGCAGAAGCGTCTGATTCAACCGCCTCAACTTCTTCGTGCTGATCCATGATAATTTCTTCCGGGGCTTGCCCCTCAGGCGTTTTCTGTTCTTTACTACTCATGAATTTCTCCGCGTTTTTTTCGCATTCATCTCGCTAACTTGGCTTATTATGGGGATCAGATTCAGGGATTCAAGGGAAGTACTCACATTGTCACTAATCTTCGTTACAAGGACCTCGAGAAAATGAACAAACATTTCAAGTGTATTGGCATTGTGGGGCATCCACGTCACCCCACTGCACTGACCACACATGAAATGCTCTACCGCTGGCTGTGCACCAAAGGTTATGAGGTTATTGTTGAACAACAAATCGCCCGTGAACTGCAACTGAAAAATGTGAAAACCGGCACGCTCGCAGAAATTGGCCAACAGGCAGACCTCGCCGTGGTAGTCGGCGGCGACGGGAATATGCTGGGCGCTGCACGCACCCTGGCACGTTATGACATCAAGGTTATTGGCATTAACCGCGGCAACCTCGGTTTTTTGACCGACCTTGACCCAGATAATGCACAACAACAATTAGCTGACGTGCTGGAAGGCCACTACATCAGCGAAAAGCGCTTTTTACTCGAAGCCCAGGTGTGCCAACAGGATTGTCAGAAACGCATTAGCACTGCTATCAATGAAGTTGTGCTGCACCCCGGGAAAGTGGCGCACATGATTGAATTTGAAGTCTATATCGATGAAATTTTTGCCTTCTCCCAACGTTCAGATGGGCTAATTATCTCCACACCAACCGGCTCTACCGCCTACTCGCTCTCTGCCGGGGGCCCAATTCTGACGCCTTCTCTGGATGCCATTACGCTGGTACCGATGTTTCCGCATACGCTTTCCGCGCGACCGCTGGTGATCAACAGTAGCAGCACCATTCGCCTGCGCTTTTCTCATCGGCGTAACGATCTGGAAATCAGCTGTGACAGCCAAATCGCCCTGCCTATACAGGAAGGTGAAGACGTATTGATTCGCCGCTGTGATTATCATCTGAACTTGATACATCCAAAAGATTACAGCTATTTCAACACATTAAGCACTAAGTTAGGTTGGTCAAAAAAATTATTCTAATTTAACGCCAACCTCTTTACTGTATAAAAAACCAGTTTATACTGTATGTAATTACAGTTATGGTTTTTCATACAGGAAAACAGCTATGTTGGCACAACTGACCATCAGCAATTTTGCTATCGTTCGTGAACTTGAGATCGATTTCCAGAACGGAATGACCGTTATCACCGGCGAGACCGGTGCGGGTAAGTCCATTGCCATTGATGCTCTCGGTTTGTGTCTGGGCGGACGCGCAGACGCAGACATGGTGCGTGCAGGCGCCATGCGAGCCGACCTCTGCGCCCGTTTTGCCTTAAAAGATACCCCCGCAGCCCTGCGCTGGCTGGAAGAAAACCAGCTTGAGGAAGGCCGTGAGTGTTTGCTGCGCCGCGTTATCAGCAGCGACGGTCGCTCCCGTGGATTTATTAATGGTACCGCCGTTCCGCTGTCGCAGCTGCGTGAGCTGGGCCAGTTACTTATTCAAATCCACGGCCAGCATGCGCATCAACTCCTGACAAAATCAGAACACCAAAAATCCCTGCTTGATGGTTACGCCAATGAAGCGTCTCTGACCCAGGAAATGGCTGTGCGCTATCAGCTGTGGCACCAAAGCTGCCGTGACCTGGCGCATCATCAGCAACAAAGCCAGGAACGCGCAGCCAGGGCGGAATTGTTGCAATACCAGTTAAAGGAACTGAACGAATTCAACCCGCAGCCAGGCGAGTTTGAGCAAATTGATGAAGAGTACAAGCGTCTGGCTAACAGTGGGCAATTGCTCACCACCAGCCAACAGGCTCTGGCTATCCTGGCGGATAGTGAAGACATCAATCTGCAAAGCCAACTGTACACCGCAAAACACCTGGTCACTGAACTGGCAGGCATGGACGGCAAACTTTCAGGTATCCTGGATATGCTGGAAGAGGCCACCATCCAGCTCAGCGAGGCCAGCGACGAGCTGCGCCACTATTGCGATCGTCTGGATTTAGACCCAAACCGCTTGTTCGAACTTGAACAGCGTATCTCCAAACAAATCTCGTTGGCGCGTAAGCATCATGTTGCCCCTGAAATGCTGCCACAGTTCTATCAGTCGTTACTGGATGAACAACAACAACTGGACGATCAGGCCGACTCACTCGAAACTTTAACCCTGGCGGTGAACAATCACCACCTGCAGGCGCTGGAAACGGCAAAAATGCTGCACCAACAGCGTCAGCATTATGCGCAGGAACTGGGACAACTTATTACAGAGAGCATGCATGCTCTCTCGATGCCGCACGGTGTCTTTTGCATTGATGTGAAATTTGAGGAGCAGCATCTGAGCGCAGACGGCGCCGATCGTGTGGAGTTTAAAGTAACCACTAACCCTGGTCAGCCATTACAGCCAATCGCGAAAGTCGCTTCCGGCGGAGAACTGTCACGCATTGCGCTGGCTATTCAGGTCATTACAGCACGTAAAATGGAAACGCCTGCGCTAATTTTCGATGAGGTGGATGTTGGTATCAGCGGCCCGACGGCTGCGGTAGTGGGTAAAATGTTGCGACAGTTGGGCGAGTCAACGCAGGTAATGTGTGTTACTCACCTGCCGCAGGTTGCGGGCTGTGGTCATCAACATTTCTATGTCAGCAAAGAAACAGATGGCGCGATGACGGAAACACACATGCAGCCGCTTGATAAACGCGCTCGCCTGCAGGAATTAGCCCGTCTACTTGGCGGTAGCGAAGTGACGCGCAATACCCTCGCAAATGCAAAAGAACTGCTGGCGGCATAAACTTTTTTACCTTGTGAAGGTCTGAGTTCAACATAAAATCGCCGAGCGACCCGACAGCAAAAGGTTTTAAAGTGGTGAAAGGTCTATTATCATCGGCATATTACATATGAGCCGCGTACCGCTCGGGCCCGAAAAGGAATCAAATCACTATGCGCTGTAAAACGCTGACTGCTGCTGCAGCAGTACTACTGATGTTGACCGCAGGCTGTTCCACTCTGGAGCGAGTGGTTTACCGCCCTGACATCAACCAGGGAAATTATCTGACACCTACGGATGTCGCCAAAGTGCGCACGGGCATGACGCAACAGCAGGTTGCTTATGCTCTGGGTACACCAATGATGTCCGATCCATTTGGCACTAACACCTGGTTTTATGTGTTCCGTCAGCAGCCTGGACATGAAAGCGTAACCCAGCAAACGCTGACGCTGACCTTTAACAGCAGCGGCGTATTGACAAACATTGATAACAAACCCGCTCTGACCGATAACAAGTAGGTTTGAGAGATCAAAAAAAGGTGCTCATTGAGCACCTTTTTTATTGTCTGTTATTTTTTAGCGGATTTCTCTGCTCGCTGTCTGCGCAACTCTTTTGGGTCAGCAATCAGTGGCCGGTATATTTCCACCCGATCGCCGTCATGCAGAACATCAGCAAGCTTCACCGGACGGCTGTAGATGCCCACTTTATTTTTACTGAGATCAATGTCGGTACGTAACTCCAGTAGCCCGGAAGCGCGGATAGCCTCCTCCACCGTTGCGCCCTGCTGCAGCGTTACGCGCTGTAAATACTGTTTCTCGGGCAGCGCGTATGCCACTTCAACGACAATTTTAGCCGACGCTGACACTGTAAACCTCTTTCGCGCGAACCGTGAAGGCCTGCACCATATTGGAAGCCAGTTCTTTAAAGATACGGCCAAACGCCAGCTCGATTAACTTATTGGTGAACTCAAAATCGAGGTGAAATTCAATACGACACGCTTCATGACTCAGTGGCGTAAACGTCCAGCCGCCAATCAGTTTCTTGAACGGCCCATCGACCAGTTGCATCAGAATGCTCTGGTTACAGGTCAGTTGATTGCGCGTGGTGAATGTTTTGCTGATCCCTGCTTTCGAGACATCCACAGCAGCCGTCATTTGTCCCGGAGTCGACTCCAGTACGCGGCTACCGGTGCAACCCGGCAAAAACTGAGGATAGGACTTAACATCATTCACTAGCTGATACATCTGTTCCGCACTGTAAGGTACTAAAGCGGTCCGGCTAATCTGAGGCATAACAATTCCCATCAATATCAATCACACAAATAATACCATTTATCACCCGCTAAAAAAAACGCTATAGCCTAACTCGTGCTAAGATAGCGCCTTGCGCCCCGCTGGATGAAATGGGGTGTTTTTCGATTCCAGATTACCTATACTGAGCGGCATTATGACGAAGAAAAAAGCACACAAACCTGGCTCAGCCACAATCGCGCTAAACAAGCGCGCACGACACGAATACTTTATTGAAGAAGAGTTCGAAGCTGGACTCGCTCTGCAAGGTTGGGAAGTCAAATCCCTGCGCGCGGGTAAAGCCAACATCGGCGACAGCTATGTCATACTCAAAGACGGCGAAGCGTTCCTGTTTGGCGCCAACTTCACGCCGATGGCGGTGGCCTCAACACACGTGGTATGCGACCCCACTCGAACCCGCAAACTGTTGTTAAACCAGCGTGAACTTGACTCCCTGTATGGCCGTATGAATCGTGATGGTTATACCGTCGTTGCACTTTCGCTGTACTGGAAGAATGCCTGGTGCAAAGTGAAAATTGGCGTTGCGAAAGGTAAGAAACAGCACGACAAGCGCTCTGATGTGAAAGAACGCGAATGGCAGTTAGATAAAGCGCGAATCATGAAAAATGCTGGCCGCTAAACGCCACTCCCCAGTGACCAGTCTCTCATCCTGAGACTGGTTCTTATTTTTTAGTTATTGAAACCCATACAATACATTCACCAGGTTTATAGTTTATTTATGCTGAATCGTTCAAATATGAAATAAACTTCCTGTCATTACCGTAGCGGTTCATAGTCCAACAATATAAAACTTCAAGACCATACCGTTGATATTTTCATTTATTTAATAACACTATTATTACTGTTGTTTATTATATTACCGTTCACTTCAATAAAATAAAAATAATTTAAATACAATCGGTTGCCATGAAATTAACCATTAAAAGCAAACTGGAAAGTATCCTTTTCAAATGACTAAATACTTTTTTAATATGGATAAGTTGCAGAATACTTTCTTTCTGACTATATCATCTAATACGAAAGAACTATTCAGCCCAAAGGGCCCGGACGTATTTAATCAATAAACTAACATCTTTGTGACCTAATCAATGAAATTATATGTGTAAATTCATCTTTATGATGAACGGAGCCCCTGTCTGCTCATTTTACCAGCGCGCTGTTGCGGATTAATACTCCCGGCATGCCATCAGGAGTGAACGTATGCGTCTACTCACCGTTGTATCAAAATTAACTGGCGTTTCCACAAATGTTGAAGCCTCTGCAGTTACGCTCAATTCACCTTCTATCGTGAAACTGTCTGTGTCGCGTGAGGAGGTGAGCCAACTGACGCGTGTTAATCAGGATTTAGTTGTCACACTGCGCTCAGGTGAAACCATCACCATTAAAAATTTCTACCTCGGAAAAGGTGAAGCGCAAAACCAACTTGTTCTGGAAGACAGTCACGGCGCTCTGTGGTGGGTTCAGGATACTGACGGAGCATTCCATTTCCAGCACCTGAACGATCTTACACCGCTGATGACGGCCGAAGGCGGTCATGAAGGCGGCGCCGTCTGGCCTTGGGTTCTTGGCGGGATCGCTGTCGCTGGTGGGATTGGCCTTGCTGCGGGTGGCGGTGGCGGTGGAAGCGATAATAACGCCGGAAATGGTAATGGCGGGAACGGCAATGGTAGCGGCGGCAATGGCAATGGCAATGGCAATGGCAATGGCAATGGCAATGGCAATGGCAACGGCAACGGTAGTAACGGTGGCAGCGATGGCAACGGTGATGACGGCACACCACCAACGACAACGCCTAACAGGCCAGACATCCCCGTTATCACCAACATTATCGATAACCAGGAACTGATTACTGGCCCTGTCAATCAGCAGGAATCCACCAACGATAATACACCCACTCTCCAGGGCACCGGCCCCGCAAATGCCACATTGCATATTTTTGATAACGGCGTCGAAATAGGCCAGGTCACCATCGATGCCAACGGCAACTGGTCGTTTACGCCATCATCTCCACTGGTAGACGGCACCCACCAGTTTACCGTCAGCGCTTCAGACGGTACGGGCAGCAGCGGCATGTCGGACAGTTGGGTAATTATTGTCGATACGCTTGCCCCCGACGCTCCCATACTCACTCAGGAAACCGACAATGTCGGTCCCATTACCGGCCTTATCGCCAATAACGGCGTAACCGACGATGCCACGCCGACTCTCACTGGCACAGGTGAAGTAGGTAGTTTTATCAGCATTTCTGATAACGGCATTCTGATTGGCATGGTCCTGGTGGATGACAAAGGTAACTGGACGTTTACACCGGACACGCCACTCAGCGACGGCATTCACAATCTGACGCTGACGCAAACTGACGCCGTGGGTAACGTGAGCGCGGAAACGCGCGTGCCGACATTCACCGTTGATACCACCCCGCCTGCAGCCGCAGTCATTTCCTCCGTTAATCCGGAAGGTACAACGGTAACCGGTAGCGCGGAAGCGGGAAGCCAGGTCATTATTATCGGTAGTAATAATCAGGTTTTGGGTTCGACAACGGTCGGTCAAACCGGCAATTTCATCATTGCGATTTCACCTTCACAGACGCACGGCGAAGCACTGATCGCGAAGATTCAGGACCAGGCAGGCAACATTGGGCCAGATACCTCTTTCAATGCCACCAACTCTGGCTACCCGGGCGTGCCTGTTATCGTCAGCGTTATAGATGATTTTGCCCCCTCAACCGGGCCATTGAGCAATAATCAGGCCACCAACGACCAAACGCCTACGCTCTCAGGTACTGCGGATGCTAACAGTACGGTTAACATTTATAACAATGGGGTGTTTGTCGTAAGCGTGCTTGCCGACGCCGCCGGCAACTGGACCTGGACCTCCACGACGCTATTACCTGACGGTCCACATGCCTTTAGCGCCACGGCGACAAACCAGTCCGGGACAGGAGGTATGTCGGCGGCGTTCAATATCAGCATCGACACACAACCACCGTCAGCGCCGGACGATCTGAACGTATCTGCCGATGGCACTGTTGTTACCGGGACGGCCGAGCCGGGCAATACCGTGGTTATCACCGATAGCCATAATGTTCAGATCGGCAGCGGCGTTGCCGGAACGGATGGCTCATTTACCATCACCATTAACCCACCGCAGACCAATGGCGAAACGATTACCGCTATCGCCACCGATCCAGCCGGAAACCCAAGCCCGCCGGAAACTGCGCTCGCGCCTGATATTACGGCCCCGCAGCCGCCTGCTAACCTGGTAATTAACCCCACAGGCGATCAGGTTACCGGGACCGCCGAACCCAACAGTACGGTACATATTCTGGATCCTGGTGGTGCGATTATTGGAACGGCAACCGCCGGCCCAAATGGAGATTTCACCGCCACGCTGGTTCCGCCGCAGACTAACGGTGAACGGCTGAGTGCAAATGCAACGGATGCAGCAGGCAATACCAGCGGTAACACGTCCATCACCGCATCAGACACCACGGCACCTGATGCGCCAACCGGCGTCACCGTCGCCGGAGACGGCGGTTCTGTAAGCGGACATGCTGAAGCGGGAAGCACCGTCACCGTTAAAGACAGCAACGGTAACCAGATTGGTATAGGCCAGGCTGACAGCGGCGGCAATTTCACCGTGTCTATAACGCCGTCGCAAAAGAACGGCGAAACGGTAAATGTCACCGCAACGGACAGCAGCTATAACGAGAGTCAGCCTACCTCCGCGTTGGCTCCGGATATTACTGCACCAAACCAGCCGGTTATTATTGCCGTTACTGATGATGTTGACAATATCACTGGCCCCATCAATAACAATGGGTTAACCAACGACGATAAGCCGAAAATTGAAGGCATCGCCGAAGCAGGTTCGCGGGTCAACATTTACGATAACGGCACCCTGCTTACGACCGTTAACGCGGATATCAACGGTAACTGGAACTATACGCCCACTGCGGCATTGAGCCAGGGCGCGCACGTATTTACGGTGACGGCAACAGACGCAGCCAACAACACCAGTAGCGCAGCCAGTTGGAAAATTATTGTCGATAGCATCGCCCCGACCGTTCCAGTAATAACGTTGGTTAACGATGATGTTGGCAGCATCACGGGCAACGTTGCCAATAACGGTTGGGTCACCAACGATAACACGCCAACCTTCTCGGGCACCGGTGAACCGGGTTCGCTGGTGAGCCTCTACGATGGCAGTCTGTTGATGACGGTTATTCTTGTCGACAGTTCGGGCACCTGGCGCTATACCGTCCCGGCAAATCAGGTGCTCAGCGACCGCACTCATCAATTTACGGTCTCGGCAACCGATGCTGCCGGTAATGTCATCACCTCACCCACAGTGGTCAGCGTTACCGTAGATACCCAACCGCCGGGCGATCCTGTCATTTTGGCTGCCACCGACGACGTTGGGAATGCGCCGATCGATCTGCCTTCCGGAAGCCGTTCAAACGATACCTTGCCGGTGCTGAAAGGAACCGGGACGGCCGGTTCTACAATCACCATTTATGATGGCGCCACGCCAATTGGCAGCACAACGGTTTTACCTGCAGGCACCTGGAGTATTCAACTCAGCCAACCACTCAGCGAAGGCTCACACAATTTGTCTGCTATAGCAACGGACGCTGCAGGCAACGCCAGCAATGCCGGAAACTTTACGCTGACGATTGATACCACCCCGCCAGCAGCCCCGGTTATCACCACGGTGGAAGGTTTGATTGGCTCAACCACGTTACCCTTGAGTAACGGTGGCAGCACGAAGAGTCTCGCGCCTAAATTGTCCGGTACCGGCGAGTCCGGTGCAACAATCACCATTTTTGATAATAACAACTCTATTGGCACGACTACCGTTCAATCAGATGGGACATGGACATTTACACCAAATCCCCCGCTTCTGGAGGGTCCACACAAATTCACCGCCACAGCGACTGACGTTGCAGGCAACACGGGGATCCCGTCGGCAAGCTTTACTCTGACAGTAGACAATACGCCTCCCGCACAACCTGCCGCCCCCATCATTACCGACGATGTGGCTCCGGTCACGGGTGTGGTCACTAATGGCAATACCAATGACACCACGCCAACCTTTAGCGGCACGGGGAACATCGGGGATCTGATTACCATCTATCTTGACGGTACTCCCCCATTACAGGGAACAGCAACAGTAGGTGCAGACGGTACCTGGAGCTTCACTCCGTCAGCGCCGGTTGTTCCAGGTAGTTATCAGATAACTCTCACCGCAACCGATCCAGCAGGCAACGTCAGCCTGCCATCTAACGCCATAACACTGAACATCGACACGACGCCGTCTGCACCTCCGGTGATTATCGCCGCCAACGATAATGTCGGTGACGTTACGGGCGACCTTGCGCCAGATGCCGTGACTGATGACACCACGCCAACCATTCGCGGTACTGGCACGGACGGGGATACCATCACCCTGTACAACGGGGGGACGGTGATCGGTACGACAACGGTGGCTGGTGGAACCTGGAGTATTACGCCAGGGACTGCGCTGGCGAACGGAAGCTACACGTTAAGCGCCACCGCAACCGATCCGGCAGGTAACATCAGCAACAATTCAAACAGCATTTCGTTTACGGTTAACAACACGAAGCTGACGCTGCCGCAGGTAACGGATATCCAGGATAACGTTGGAATCTTTACCGGTTCGCTAACCAGTGGCAGCGTCACGGACGATACCACCCCCACCCTCAGCGGAACTGGCACACCAGGCAGTACGGTGTTAATTTTCGATGGCAATAATCCCGTCGCAATTGCTACGGCTACCGTTGCGGCTAACGGCAGTTGGAGTGTGGATGTTCCCCTCACGCCGAACGTCACTCACACACTGACGTTCGGCGCAGTGGATGCGGCAGGCAACTCACTGGCAGCAGATAACCCGCTGACGTTGATTGTCGATACGCTGCCGCCTGCAATGCCGATGGTTAACAGCGTAGATCCTAACGGGACGCTGGTAAGCGGTACGGCCGACGACGGCAGCACCGTGATTATTCGCAGCGGTAACACCATTCTCGGCCAGGGAGTGGCAGACGGTTCAGGTAAATTTGCTGTCACCATTTCGCCAGCGCAAACAACCGGTCAGGCGCTCAACGCCATCGCTCAGGACCCCGCCGGAAATCAAAGCGATCCGACAACGTTTAACGCCGCTACCTCCAGCGTTCCGCATCCACCGACTCTTGAGATCGTTGATGACATCGCGCCCATCATGGGGGTGATTGGCAACGGTAAAACCACCAACGACACCTTACCGCTGCTGCAAGGGACCGCCACTGCAGGGGCATCGGTAACTATCTATCAAAATGGCGCATCTATCGCCACGGTAACCGCCGATGCCGTGTCTGGCGCATGGAGTTATCAGCTACCCACTGCGCTGACTAACGGCATAACCTATAACTTCACGGTTTCACAAACGGTGGGCGGTACCCCAAGTGGTCTGTCGCCCAACTACGCAATCACCATCGACACCACGCCCCCGCAGGTGCCCACTATTACCAGCATTATTGACGATATTGCCCCTGGCACCGGATCGTTGGATAAAGGGCAAATTACCAACGATTCACGCCCGACGTTTAACGGAACCGGCGAAGCGGGGGCAACCATCACCCTTTACGATCATGGCATCGCTTATGCCACTACCACGGTAAACAGCAACGGATTCTGGAGTTTTACCCCGACCACTCCACTGGGAGAAGGCGACCATCTCTTTACCGCTCGCGCAACAGATGCCGCAGGCAACCAGGGAGATCCATCCAGTGATTTCCAGATCATTGTCGATACCCAGGTGCCAAATGCCCCCTCTATAGTGACGGTCACGGACAACGTTGGTGCGACTCAGACCCTGACCTCCGGGCAGTTGACCAACGATAATACCCCAACGCTTGCTGGCGTGACCGAAGCGGATTCGATTGTTACCATCCGCGATAACGGGGCGGTCATCGGCACAACTATCAGCGATGAAAACGGCAACTGGAGCTTTACGCCTGCGCCTGCTCTCAGTGAAGGCAGCCACGCGCTGACTGCCACCGTCACAGATGGCGCGGGCAATATCAGCCCGGCAACGCCACCGTTTGTGGTTGTCGTCGACACGCTGCCGCCTGCGGCACCGACCATTACCTCCGTCATTGACGATCAGCCTGGCAATACAGCGCTGACCAACGGACAACTGACGAACGATGCGCAACCTACGCTGAACGGCAAAGGCGAGATCGGTGCCATCATCACGATCCGTGATAACGGCGTCGACATCGGTACAGCTCAGGTGGACGAGTCAGGCAACTGGCGCTTCACACCGGATGCACCGCTGGGACAGGGACAACATATATTCACCACCGTTGCCACCGATCAGGCAGGTAACACTGGCGGAGTATCACCATCGTTTACTATTGAGCTGGACTCAGTTGCCCCATCAATACCGGTCATCAGTTCAGTTCAGGACAACACCGCTCCGACAACAGGCCCGATAACCAACGGCCAAACCACGAATGAATCCCGTCCGGCCCTGAGCGGCACCGGTGAAATTGGCGCGACCATTACCGTCCTGAGCGATGGTCAGCCCATCGGAACCACCACCGTTGGGGCAAACGGCACCTGGAGCTTAACCCCAACGGATGCCCTCAGTAACGGCCCGCATACGCTGACCGTCACCGCCACCGACAGCGCCGGTAATACCAGCCAGCCATCCAATAGCTTCGCGCTTATCGTGGATACCGTGTTACCTGGTACGCCAGCGATTACTCAGGTTGCAGATGATGTCGGCCCGCTGATCGGTAATCTGAACAACGGTCAGGCCACGAACGATCCACGCCCGACGCTTAGCGGCACGGCTGAAGCCAATTCCACGGTAAGAATTTACGATAACGGAGCGTTTATCGGCTTTACGTCAGCGGATGGTACGGGTGCCTGGAGTTTCACGCCGGGAACCGCGCTTGGCAACGGTAACCACGCGCTGACGGTGACAGCCACCGACGCCGCCGGAAACGTCAGCCCAACGTCCGCTGGATTTAACATCGTTGTTGATACCGTCGCCCCGCTTGCGCCAACGATTATCCAGGCTTTTGATGATGTGCTACCGGGAACCGGAACGCTGTCGAGCGGGGCCTTTACCAATGACACCCGTCCCGTACTCAACGGCTCAGCGGAAGCCGGTGCCCAGGTGGGCATCTACGATAATGGCACGCTGCTGGCAACGGTAACTGCGGCGATAGACGGCACCTGGGAATATCTACCTGCCGCGCTGGGTAACGGTCAGCATGTGTTTACCGCTATCGCCACCGATGCCGCCGGGAACGTAAGTCCCACCTCCGGCGGGTTTATTATTAATGTCGACACCATTGCGCCATCCGCCCCGCTACTGGTCTCGGTGGTGGATGATATCGCAGGCGGCGTGTTCAATGCGGCGCTCAGCAACGGACAACTGACCAACGATGCGCGCCCGACGCTGAACGGTACCGCCGAGGCAGGCAGCACCGTCAGCATCTATGATGGAAGCACCCTGCTGGGTACGGCGTTGGTGCAAAGTGATAACAGTTGGTCGTTTACCCCAACCACGCCGCTGACGAATGGATCGCACACCTTGACCGTCACCGCCACCGATGCTGCGGGCAACACCAGCGGTGCGACAGCAGGCTTTAGCGTAGTAGTCGACACCACGGCGCCAACGCAGCCGGCAATCAGCAGCATTATTGACGATGTCGGGCCAAACACCGGGGCGATTGGAAGTAATCAGCCGACCAACGACGCACGCCCAACGTTAAACGGCACCACAGAGGCCAACGCACGAGTCGATATTTACGATAACGGCAGCTTTGTCATCAGCGTGACGGCGGACGGCAGCGGCAACTGGAGTTACACCCCAGCCACCGCGCTGGCGCAAGGTACCCACTCCTTTACCATCACCGCAACGGACAGTGCGGGTAATACCAGTGGCATATCGTCTGCGGCAGCGATCGTGGTCGATACCGTCGCCCCGGGCATTCCTACAGGGCTGGCGGTAAACGCCAACGGTACCACGCTCACCGGCGTTGCCGAGCCAAACAGCACGGTCATTATTACCTCCAGCGGTGGAACGGTGCTCGGCACGGCAACCGCCAACGCCTCCGGTAATTTCACCTTCACGCTGAACCCACCGCAAATCAGTGGGCAAACGCTGCAGGTCAGCGCCCAGGATGCCGCAGGCAACATCGGCACGGCGGGTAACGTTCTGGCACCGTTTACCGGCGTACCGCCTGCGCCGGTTATTGCCAGCGTTCTCGATGACGTCGGTACGATCACGGGGCCCGTCGCCCCCGGTAAAACCACCAATGATACGCTGCCAACGCTCAGCGGAACGGCGCAGGCTAACGCCATCGTTAGCCTGTACAACAACGGCGTGCTAATGGGCACCACGACCGCAGACGGTAACGGGATCTGGAGCTTTACCCCATCCGGGGCGCTCAGCGAAGGTAACCACGCGTTTACCGCCACTGCAACAAACGCCAACGGCGCAAGCGGGTTGTCCAGCTCGTTCAGCGTGATTGTGGACACTACGCCACCGACCGCGCCAACGATACTGATCAGCGCCGATGGCGGCACCGCCAGCGGCGTCGCCGAAGCGGGAAGCACGGTCACTATCTCCCTGCCCGGCGGCTCCAGCGTGACGGCAATCGCCAACAGCAGCGGTGTCTACAGCGTCAACCTGCCGGTTCGCCAGATTGAAGGCCAGTCGCTATCCGCCACGGCGACGGATGCGGCGGGCAATACCTCATCGCCGACAAGCGCTATCGCACCGGTATTGCCGCTGCTGGCTGAAGACAACGTCACCAGTCTGCCGCTGCAAACCGATGTTATCGTCAGCACCGAGCATCAAAGCGATTATGGTTTCCTGCTGGTTAATGCGTTGGGGAATGTCGCCAACGTACTGGGGAACAATACGGCAAGCGTTAATTTCAGCATCGCTTCTGGCGGCAGCGGGTCCATTACGATCAATGCCGCCGCGACCGGCGTGGTGCTGTCGCTGTTAAACACGCTGGAGATCGTCATCCAGCGCTTTGACACCTCGCTGAATGCCTGGGTAACGGTGGTGGATACCGGTAAACCAGACTTTGCCAGCTTGCTCACTCTGGGCGCCTCGGGCGTATCGCTCAATTACGGCGGACTGACTGGCGGTGATTACCGCGTGGTCAGCTACAATACCAACCTGCTGGCGACCGGCGCATACACCAGTCTTGATGTCTCGGTAGTGAAAGCCAGCGCAGGGACCATCATTGGCGGTACCACGGAATCCGGGAACATCATCACGGATACCGATCCCGCCAACGGGCAGGATAATGCGCCTTCCGGCACGTTGGTCACCGCCATCACCGACGGTAACGGCAACGTCGTGAACATCCCGGCGGGCGGTATTGATGTGCAGGGGAAATACGGCATCCTGCATATCAATCAGAACGGTAGCTACACCTATACCCTGACCAATACGTCAATCTCGGTGTATGGGCGTTCTGAAAGCTTCACCTACACGCTGACGCATGGCAGCGATCACTCCTCGGCAAAACTGGTGGTAACGCTCGGTCAGGCCCCAACCACCAGCACGGTAACCGCGGCAGACGATGCAGCAGTGCTGACTTACGGAACGCAGGTCATCGCGGTTGACCACTTGCCTTCACAACAAACCGGCTTCACGCTCGCCAGTGTCGGACTCGGCAATGTGCTGGACGTCAGTCTGGTCAACGGACTGACTAACCCGATTAAGTTCAACGTTGACGATGGCGCTACCCGTACGCTGACCGTACAGGCAAATGTTCTCGGCGTGACGCTTGGCGGCTTTGATCTCTATGTTTATCGCTTCAACGAGTCAATTCAGCAGTATGAGCAGTACCGGGTACAGCCAAACTGGGTCACCGCCCTACTGGGCGGAAGTTCATCAGCGTATACCATTACGCTACCGGGTGGCGATTATCTGTTCCTGCTTAACGCTTCCGGCGGACTGACGCTGCTGACCAGCTATACCCTGAATATTCAGGCCGATCACACTTACGCCGTCGACAGTCTGAGTGCGACAACAAATGGAAATCTGCTGGTCAACGACTCGGCTCCGGCCAATACCGTTATCACCGAAGTAAACGGTATCGCCGTTAACGGGACGGGCACCACCACTATTAATGGGCAGTACGGCACGCTGACTATCGATGCGAAGGGGAACTACACCTACACGCTAAGAAGCGGACTGGGCGCAGACGGTATCAACACGCCGGACAGCTTCGTGTATAAGGTCAGAGCACCAAACGGCGATACCGGCAGCGCATCGCTGAACATCACGGCAACCCCGCAGGCGCTGGATGCCGTAAATGACATCAGCACCCAGATGGCAGTCACTACGCAGGCGGACACTTCCAGGTTGTTTGCCGACAACAGCGTCGGGAACGCCAGTTGGAACGCTCAACTCCTTTCACCCACCTCACAAAATGGCACCGGCGTCATTGAGGTCGCGACGGGAACGGCAGTGCAAAATGCCATACTACATTTTAACGTTGCTTCAGGTCTTACGCTGGGCGGACTGACCGTCACTTGGGCGCTGTATGACAGCAACAACATCAAGGTTGCCAGTAACTCATTCAATGGCGGACTGCTCATTGGCGGCAATATCGATATTGCCCTGGGGATCATGTTGCACCCCGGTAACTATCGCCTCGACTACACCGGCAGCGTCGGGGCCTTAGGGCTGGGGAATATCACCATTACCCCCAGCGTGAAAGGCACGATAATCGATCTGCAGAACGTCGAAACTTCCGCGGCAAACAGCGTCGCTGGCAACATTTATGACGGAGACCATATTGCCAGCGTGCATACCTTACTGACGGTGAACGGCTCAGGCGGGAGCACCGCCACGCTGGATCCGCTGAGCAGCACGACCAGTGCCATCATTAACGGGCTGTACGGCAAACTGACTATTGGCATTGATGGTCATTACTCCTACGCCCTCAACAGCGATGTCTCACTTTCCACCATCGTCACCAAAGAGACATTTACCTACACCCTAAACGATCAGAATGGGCATACCGATACCGCTACGCTGACCATCAACATGAATCCGCAGGTGATAAGCACCGCCGATGCCGATCGTTTTACCGGCAGTGTCTACGGCGATACGCTGATTTATCACCTGCTCAACGCCAACGATGCTACCGGTGGTAATGTTGGCAATGTTGGCGTTGGACCTACCGATACCTGGACCAACTTCTCGCTGGCCCAGGGCGACAAAATCGATATCAGCGACCTGCTGGTGGGCTGGAACGGGCAGAACGCGACGCTCGGCAACTACCTTACCGTGACCACTAACGGTAACAACACGGTGATTGCCATTGACCGCGACGGTACCGGCAACACCTGGCACTCGACCAATCTCATAACGCTGGAGAATGTACACACCACCCTCGATGAGCTGGTGCAACAAAATCACATTGTGCCCTGAAGCTAATACAGCCCCGGATGCCATGACGTCCGGGGCAATAACAGTCGTCGCTGCCGTATTTTGTAAGGGATAATTTATGAGAAATGTCGCGCCTGTTGCCTTACTGCTGGCATTAACGCTCTGTACCTTGCGGGTGAGTGCCGAAGATGAACCGCAAATTATTACGCCGGAAGGACTGGCCACCAGCCAAATGCTTCCCTCGCTGGACGGCGCAGTTGACGATCTGCCGCTGAGCGCTGCCGCCCCCGGCAGCCTGACGCTCAACGACGCGGTGAGTCGCGCCGTGAGCTGGCATCCTTCTATTCGTGAATCCATCGGCAAACTGCTCTCACAAAATGAGCAGATCGACGTGGCGAAATCAAAATATTACCCGCAGGTCTCTGCCGGGATGAACAACGGTTACAGCAATACTTACACCGATCACGGCTTCAGCCCGGCCCTGGTTATTTCCGTGTCGCAAATGCTGTACGACTTCGGCAAAGTGGCAAGCCAGGTCCGCGCTGAAACTGCCGGATCCGCACAACAGCAGGCGAATGTGTTACTCAGTATTGATACCATCGCCCACGCAACCGCCGACGCGATGGTCCAGGTGCAGACGTGGCAGCAAATGGTGGACGCCGCCGAAGAGCAGCTCAGCGCCTTGAACGGCATTGGTCAACTGACCCGTCAACGCAATGATGAAGGGGCAACCTCGCTATCCGACGTGGTGCAAACCGATGCACGTATCGAGTCTGCACGTTCACAGCTGGCGCAGTATCAGGCCAATCTCGACAGCAGCAAAGCAACGCTGATGAGCTTCCTCGGCTGGAACTCGCTTAACGACATCAGCAACGAATTTCCGGGCAAACTAGACAGCAGTTGTGATGTGGTCAAACCGGACGATAAGCTGGTTCCCGCGGTGCTGGCGGCATGGGCGCAGGCAAATGTGGCACAGGCAAATCTCGATTACGCCAACGCGCAGATGACGCCAACGATCTCCCTGGAGCCGTCGGTTCAGCACTATCTCAACGACAAATACCCCAGCCACGAGGTGCTCGATAAAACCCAGTACTCCACGTGGGTAAAAGTCGAGATGCCGCTGTATCAGGGGGGCGGACTCACCGCCAGACGCAACGCCGCCAGTCACGCGGTAGAGTCTGCGCAGTACGCCATCCAACGTACACGACTTGAAGTACGGCAGAAATTACTGGAATCCCGCAGCCAGGCGATGAGCCTCGCCACTGCCCTGCAGATCCTGCGTCGCCAGCAACGGTTGAGTGAAAAAACGCGCGAGCTTTATCAACAGCAGTATCTGGACCTCGGCTCGCGCCCACTGCTCGATGTGCTTAACGCCGAGCAGGAGGTATATCAGGCTCGTTTTGCTGAACTCCAGACTCAAAACCAGCTGCGCCAGCTCCAGTTGAACTGCCTCTATAACACCGGTTCGCTTCGCCAGGCGTTCGCCTTAAATAACCGCAGTATTCAATCGGTGGAGATAAAGCTATGAGCGACGTCGATTCCAAGGCGGAAGATGCGATTGGCGAACACGCCCTGAGCCAGTGGGCGCAGGCGATGACGCATATTGCCAGCCACTATCGCGTTGCCTGTTCGCCCGGCGCAATCCAGGCCAACGCCCCGTGGTTTGCGGGAAAAAGCCGAACCATAGCCTTGTCACAACTGGCACGTCAGGCGGGATTGTCATTTCATACGCTGGATACCACCACGCAGGTATTCGGCCAGTGGCGTCTGCCGGTGGTGGCGGAACTGCGCGACGGCCAACTGATGGTGATAGAACATTTCAACGGTGAAGATGCGTTGGATGTTTTTATTATCACCGAAGAGAGCCAGCGTAACCGACTCACCGTTGCAGAACTTCTGCCGGAGATCGTGAGCATTACCGCACTGCGCCCGTTGTCGGCGCTGAAGGACAGTCGGGTAGACCGCTATATTTCGCGTTTCAAGCCCGACTGGATGCGCGAACTGGTGTTACAGGACATCCGCCCTTACCTGCCGGTCATGATTGCCGCCTTTCTGATTAACGTCCTGTCGCTCGCCGGGATTATCTTTTCGATGCAGGTCTATGATCGGGTGATCCCCGCCCAGTCTTATCCAACGCTGTATGTTCTCTCCACCGGCGTTCTGGTGGCGGTGCTGTTTGGCTTTTTACTGCGCGAAGCGCGTACCCACATAATGGACCTGCTCGGCAAACGCGCCGATATGCGCATTTCCGATCGCGTGTTTAGTCACGCATTGCGGCTGCGCAACAGCGCCGTCCCCCGCTCGACGGGGAGCTTTATTTCTCAACTGCGCGAGCTGGAACAGGTTCGCGAGATGATCACCTCCTCAACCCTGTCGACGATTGTCGATCTACCGTTTTTCTTTTTGTTTATCGTGGTGCTGGCCTTTATCGCCCCGCCGTTGGCGTGGATAGCCCCCGTCGCGGCCCTGCTGATGATCCTGCCTGGTTTGCTGTTACAGAAGAAACTGGCGGTGCTCGCCAACCAGGCAGCGCATGAATCCACCCTGCGCAACGCGGTGCTGGTCGAGAGCGTTCAGGGGCTGGAGGACATCAAGCTGATGCAGGCGGAAAACCGCTTTTTACAACAGTGGAACAGCTACATCCGCATTACCGGAGAGTCCGGACTGCGCACGCGCAAGCTGACTCAGGGGCTGATTGGCTGGGGCATGTCGGTACAAAGCCTGGTCTACGCCGCCATCATTATGTTCGGCGCGCCGATGGTCATTGAAGGCACAATGACCACCGGGGCCGTGGTGGCCGCGTCAATGCTCGGTTCCAGAATGATTGCCCCGATGGCGAACCTGTGCGGCGTACTGGCTCGCTGGCAGCAGGTCAAGGCGGCGAAGATGGGGTTAGACAGCATCATGCAGCTTCCAACCGAAACACAGTACGATGAAGACCGGGTGCATCAGGAGATTTTTCACGGCCATTATCTGTTTGAAAACGCGCACTTTCGCTATCACAGCGACGATCAGCGCGTTCCGCTGCGCATCTCTCGTCTGGAGGTCATGCCCGGTGAACGGGTGGCGATCCTCGGGCGTAACGGCGCCGGGAAATCAACGCTGCTGCAGGCCATGGCGGGCGGCGTGGAGATTATCCAGGGCGATGTCCGGCTCGATAACCTGAGCCTGGCGCAGATCGATATGGCCGATTTACGCCGCAATATCGGTTTTCTCAGTCAGAATGCGCGGCTGTTTTTCGGCACCCTGCGCGAGAACCTGACCCTCGGCGCACCGCATGCCAGCGACGCGCAGATCTTCGAAGCGCTAGAGGTCAGCGGCGCGGCGGCTTTCGTTAAACAACTCGCCAAAGGGCTGGCGCACCCCATTATGGAGGGCGGCAATGGTCTGTCCGGTGGTCAACGGCAATCGATCCTGCTGGCAAGAATGCTGCTGCGATCGCCCAATATCGTGCTGCTCGACGAACCCAGCGCCTCGCTGGATGAACATACCGAACGGGAGTTTATTCAACGCCTGAAACAGTGGCTGGGCAACCGTACATTGATTGTCGCCACCCATCGTGTACCGGTTCTGGAACTGGTCGAGCGCGTAGTGGTGTTAAAAGAAGGTCAACTGGTCATGGATGCCCCGAAAGCGCAGGCGCTGAATGCGAGCCGGGCACCAGCCCCTACTCACGGTCGGGAGTGGAAAAATGAAAACCAATCCGCATGACGCTGCCATGGACGACCTCGATATCCGCCGCGAGCACCGTTTTTCCGGGGCCAGCCGCATTATTTTGCTCAGCACGCTGCTGTTTGCCGTCCTGGGTATTTGGGCGTATTTCGGCAAACTGGATGAAGTCTCGACCGGCAGCGGGAAGGTAATCCCCAGCTCGCGCGAACAGGTGTTGCAGTCGCTCGATGGCGGCATTCTCGCCGAGCTCACGGTACGCGAGGGAGATAACGTACAGGCTAATCAGATTGTGGCGCGCCTCGACCCCACTCGCTCTGAATCCAACGTTGGGGAGAGCGCCGCCCGCTATCGCGCCTCACTGGCTTCCAGCGCAAGGCTCAATGCCGAAGTTAACGATCTGCCGCTCGTTTTTCCCGCTTCACTGCGCGCATGGCCGGATCTCATCGCCTCCGAAACGCGCTTATATAAAAGCCGCCGCGCGCAGCTCGCTGATTCTATGGCAGAACTGCAGGATGCGCTGGTCTCGGTAAATAAAGAGCTGGCCATAACCCAACGGCTGGAAAAAAGTGGGGCCGCCAGCCACGTAGAAGTGCTGCGCCTGCAACGACAAAAAAGCGATCTGGGGTTAAAAATCACCGACCTGCGCTCGCAATATTTCGTACAGGCGCGGGAAGCGCTGTCAAAAGCCAATGCCGAAGTGGATATGCTGGCGGCTATTTTGAAAGGACGCGAGGATTCCGTCACCCGCCTGACCGTGCGCGCGCCGATGCGCGGTATTGTGAAAAACATCCAGGTCACTACCATTGGCGGCGTTATCCCGCCCAATGGCGAGATGATGGAGATTGTACCGCTGGACGATCATCTGCTGATAGAAACCCGCCTGTCTCCGCGCGATATCGCATTCATCCACCCCGGCCAGCGGGCGTTGGTGAAGATAACCGCTTATGACTACGCGATTTACGGTGGTCTGGAAGGCGTAGTCGAAACTATCTCCCCGGACACCATTCAGGACAAAGTGAAACCGGAAATATTCTACTACCGCGTGTTTATCCGCACCCATCAGGACTTCTTACAGAACAAACTGGGCCGCCATTTCTCCATCGTACCAGGCATGATTGCCACAGTGGATATAAAAACAGGTGAAAAAACCATCGCCGACTATTTAATCAAACCATTTAATCGCGCAAAAGAAGCGCTGCGCGAGCGGTAAATCCTTGAGGATTAGAGGTTGCGGGGGCTGGTCACGCGTGTCACAAGTCTGTTATACTTGCTCTAACACATTGGGGCTGATTCTGGATTCGACGGGATTCGCGAAACCCAAGGTGCATGCCGAGGGGCGGTTGGCCTCGTAAAAAGCCGCAAAAAAATAGTCGCAAACGACGAAAACTACGCTTTAGCAGCTTAATAACCTGCTCTGAGCCCTCTCTCCCTAGCTTCCGCTCTTAAGACGGGGATCAAAGAGAGGTCAAACCCAAAAGAGATCGCGTGGAGGCCCTGCCTGGGGTTGAAGCGTTAAATCTAATCAGGCTAGTCTGGTAGTGGCGTGTCTGTCCGCAGGTGCCAGGCGAATGTAAAGACTGACTAAGCATGTAGTACCGAGGATGTAGGAATTTCGGACGCGGGTTCAACTCCCGCCAGCTCCACCACTTTTTAGTTGTTTGAAGTACAATGAAGTCTACTAAGCCCGCACAGCACAAGCTCTGTGGGCTTTTTTACGTCTATTGTCGTCCAGTGAGAATTGCTGAGAACTATCACTTATGGCACCCTGAATGGGACCCACAACGAAGGGTCCAAAAACTGAGGGTCCCAAAATGGCAAAAATCGCTAAGAAGCTCACTGACACTGAAATCAAAAACACGAAGCCAGCCGATAAAGAAATCAACTTGTTTGACGGTGATGGTTTGATCCTGCGAATCGCTCCTCTCGCAAAAGGAGGGAAGAAGAATTGGTATTTCAGATATGCGGTCCCAGTGAGTAAGAAAAGAACCAAAATGAGCCTTGGGACCTATCCTCACCTTACACTGGCAAGAGCCAGAGCCTTTCGAGATGAATACCTTTCCTTGATTGCCAATGGCATTGATCCCCAAGTCCATAACAGCGATAAAGCTAATGCCTTAAAGAATGCTACTGAACACACTCTCCAAGCCGTGGCAAGGAAATGGTTAGATGAGAAGGTAAAGACCTCAGGTATCTCACAAGACCATGCAGAAGACATCTGGCGAAGCTTGGAGAGAAATATCTTTCCCGGATTGGGTAATGTTCCTGTCAATGAGATCCGACCCAAACTCTTAAAGCAACATCTTGACCCTATTGAGCAACGAGGAGTCCTCGAAACTTTACGGCGAATCATTTCCCGATTGAATGAAATTTTCCGTTATGCAGCAACTGAGGAACTTATCGAATTTAATCCGGCTGACAACCTGGGGCAACGGTTCAGTAAGCCTAAAAAGCAGAATATGCCTGCATTACCCCCTTCCGAGTTACCCCGCTTCCTATTGGTGTTAAACAATGCCTCTGTCCGTTTGGAGACACGATTGCTGATTGAATGGCAGTTGCTGACCTGGGTTCGTCCTGGTGAAGCTGTTCGCACAAGATGGGCTGATATAGATATCGATAATTCAATGTGGAACATCCCGGCTGAGTTTATGAAAATGAAGAAGCCTCACAAAGTTCCACTAAGCAAAGAAGCTTTGAGAGTCCTAGAGACAATGAAAGCGATAAGTGGGCATAGAGAGTGGGTTTTCCCAAGTATCAAAGCTCCACTCAATCACATGCATGAACAAACAGCTAATGCGGCCATAATCCGTATGGGCTTTGGAGGGGAGCTTGTAGCCCATGGAATGAGATCTATTGCCCGAACGGCCGCAGAGGAGTCTGGAAAGTTTAGGACAGACGTCTTAGAAGCAGCCCTTGCCCACTCGAAGAAGGATGAAATAATTGCGGCCTACAATCGTGCAGAGTATCTCACAGAACGGGTGGTTCTCATGCAATGGTGGAGTGACTATGTGCAAACTCAAAGACTAAAAGCTATTGCGGCCTGACTTTCTTGAGTGAGCATGAGTAATTGATATAGAGGACTGATGCTCAAAAAAGATGTATTTTCTACAAAATATTATGACCTTTCGAACTCAGTGAATGACTTAATCAATTCATCAAATTCATTGCAAAATTGATTGAAATTCATCCATTTAATCATTTTATTGATTTAAATCAATGCATGGCAATATTACTCAAAGCTCATGCTTTTTATGTTTGACAAAATTGCAGCATAATTTTAATTTACAATTGCATGATTTAATTTAAATTATGCTTCACGTGAATTTAATATTTAGTAATGCTAGGTGATTTTATGAAGTTAAAAAGTAAAGTAAAGAAGGTTGTTATTAAGACTCGAACTGGCGCCATGTATTGCTTCAAAAGTTGCCAAGCGAATCAAAACTAATAAAAAGCGGGAGAAATCCCGCTTTTTTTACAATGGAATAATCATGAACCATCAAACAATAGAATATATAGATAACGAAATTGAATTAGATGATAATTATATTTTCAGGCTTCCTAAGAACATTCATAGAAAATACTTAAATAACCATTGCGTTATTATAAACCCTCAAAGTGGCATCTTCATGGTTCTTTTCAATGAAGTTCAGATTAGTTATTATGATTTTATTGACGGGAAAAATGTCCAACAGTTGAAAGAAATATTTGGTGAAGATGATGAAGATCTTAACTATGTGCTAATGGCATTTTTTGACTCCGGGCTTTCAACTTGTAATGAGCAGTTTACCACCAATGATAAAAATTCATCTCTATTTATTTATCTTACTGATAAATGCAATTTTTCTTGTAAACATTGTTACCGCAATAATGACACATTACATTCTAAAACATTAAACATTGAGCATTGGATAAATATTGTTAAAAAATTCAAATTGCACAATGGCAAAGAAATAACAATATCAGGAGGAGAGCCTCTACTTTATAAAGATATTGTAAAACTTATTACTTACATCAAAGAACAGGATTTAAAACTTACGATTTTATCGAATGGAACCCTGTGGAAAAATTTGTTCAGAAATAAAATAGACATTATTAGTAAAATAGACGAAATACAGATAAGCCTTGACGGATTTGACGAGCATTCATTTTCATTGATGCGTGGCCCAGGTAATTTTCGAACAGTATTAGATAATATTAGTTGGCTAAAGAATAACAATGGTAATATCAGCATTGCCGTTACAGCCAATCCTGAGATCATTATTAATAATGATAATTATCTGAAACTTCGAGATTTTTTATCTTCGTTGAAGCATGATTTCATAATTAGACTGACCCAAAAAATACTACCAAATAACGGTACGGAATCATTTGATGAAACTTTGTACTATAAAAGAATGCAAGAGTTGAGTGAGTATTTATACCCCAATAATAATATTTCAAAATGGATATCGGTATATTGGTCAGAACTTCCAAGAGAAAATAATTGCGGGTGGGGCAATATGACAATAAACTCCATTGGTGATGTTTATACATGCAATAGAACGGATCAAGCATTAAATCTAGGTAATGTTTTGACTCATGATTTACAGGAAATAATTTCCCTTGCAGATATTGAAAAAGAAAGAACATCAGTTGACAATGTATACCCGTGCAAATTTTGTGAGCTACGTATGGTATGTAATGGTGGATGTCGTATAGATGATTTTAAACTAAAAGACGAAAAATTATTTCGGATATGTAGCGAATCATCTAAAACAAAGAAATACACAAACATTATAAATGCCGCATCAGAAATTTATTATGGGGATGATTGCGATGCCAATTGAAGCAATAATTATTTATGATGAATGGAGAGAAAATAACAATTTTAGAGTTGAGTTACAGTCATATAAAAAAAATAACAGCGTGGGACCATTCATTAGAAATATCACCGACGCTCCGGAGCTAGAGATTGAAATAATAGAAGAGCATAGACAATTACTTTTCATGCTACGATTACTATCTAATCCGCTATATTTCCCAATATTCATTCAGGATAGAATGGCAGAATATTACCTTTCTTTAGCTAAGGAAGGTAATGTGAAATTTTACACAAAAAAAACAAGCACATCAAGTATAAAAAAAAGCAATATAATATCAACCTCAGCAATCAAGACAAACCTTAACAAACTCCTTAACATAAAATTATATTTTTATTTTTTTAAAAAAAACTTTTTTATTATTCCATTCTTCCAAGATTCTGGCGTAGAAAATGCTCTCCCCTTGCACATTAATTTATTTAACAATGAAAATCACTTCAAAGAATATTTTCATTATGATGATTTGATAATTAGCAAAGCAAAAAAAAATTTGAACTCTATGTTTTGGAAGATAACAGTAGAAGATTTACTAAAAATTCAAAAAAAAACTGAAAATAACGATTTCGAATATATTTTTTACCAGCAACAAAAGAAACACCGTACAGGCAGAACATCAAAAAATAATTATAATATAGAATGGATTAATACGACAGAAACCTCCTTAAATTTAAATGAGAAAATAATAACAGCTTATTTGCATGAAAAAAATTTCGAGGAACTGTCTGTAATCAAAGATATAATCTCAACAGATGCTGAAAAAAATAACAATCTGACCAGCACCACAATGTTAAAGTCATTACATTCACAAAAAAGAAACAATATCTCAATCACTAATGAAAACGAATTAAATGAAAAGATGTTGTGTTATGGATTTAATAGCTCACTAAAAGATTATCAATCACATGGCATTTTATGGTTGCTAAAGCATTATGCTGAATATTCACCAGGCGTTTTACTATCAGATGATATGGGCTTAGGGAAAACAATCCAGAGCCTTGCATTTTTAACTTGTATATATTCAGTAAAAAACAAATATCTTATTATTTGCCCCTCATCTTTAAAATATAACTGGAAGTCAGAAATACAAAAATTTTTTCCCATCCTTTCAGATAAAGTCAGTATAGACTTACAAAAAAATTGTGAAAATATTCATATCGTGTCCTATGAGCAGGCAAAAAAAATAGCTTCTTTGCAAATTTACTATGACGTGATTATACTTGATGAATCTCAAAAAATAAAAAATAAAAAAACACTAGCATGGGAAAACATAAATAACATAAATAGTGGATATCGAATTCTTTTGACAGGAACGCCCATTGAAAACTCTGAAAAGGATTTAATCAACATTATTAGTTTTATTTACAATGGCACACCGCCCGAACCATGGGCTATGATAGAAAACAATAATACATTTCACTCACTTCCCCATGAAGAAAAAGTTATTATAATAAAAAACTTCTTCAAAGAAATCATACTATCAAGAAAAAAAGAGGACTATTTAACACTTCCAAAATATACAAAGCAAGTTTCATCTATAGAAATGGAACCAAAAATGAAGGAAGCATACACATATTTATCTGTATTTTTTGAGCAGGCTCTATCATTAAATAATGGCCAATATAATTTTATTATACTTGATGCACTATTGAAATTAAGACAATTATGTTCCCTCCCAAAACTGTTGCAAGGTGTGCTACCTGACGAATTAATAAACTTTGAATGTAATAAGATGAAAATCACAAAATCAAGAATTAAATATAATATTGAAAATAATAAAAAAACAATTGTTTTTTGTACTTTTAAAAAAATTCTAGATGAGTTTTCTTCATTCCTAGATGCAACAAAAACAAAATATGTAAAAATAAACGGTGATGTTAATAATAAAGAAAGAAATAAGTTGGTTTGTGAATTTCAAAATGATGACTCATGTCTAATTTTTTTAAGTACTATGCATGTAGGTGGTGTTGGCTTGAACCTTACAAAAGCAAAAGATATTATTATTTATAACAACTGGTGGAATCCGGCAATTGAGGCTCAAGCAATTGCACGAGCACATAGAATTGGTCAAGAAAATGAAATAACTATATTTCTCCCGGTTTACAAGGACACTGTTGAAGAAAAGATGAACACTCTTTTAGAAAAGAAAAAGAAGCTACATGAGGCATTTTCTGACTCTTTAAATCAAGACGACTATAAGTTTTTAATTGAAGGACTCAAATAATGAATTTCGATATATTAAATAATCTAGTTTTGTGCCCATCAGTTTCAGGACATGAGAGCAACATAATGAAATATATCATTTCATTTCTATCAGATGACTTTAAGGAGAGTATTGATTTATCACCTGATTATATTTACGTAAGTAACAGCAAAGAAAAGCATAAAGATATATGTTTCATTTTACATGTAGATGAGGTTGGTTTTGAATTTGGAAAAAGTATTTCAGATAATACAATTGAACTATCAACAATTGGCTCAGTTCCTGAGGTAGCCTATTGGGGAGAGTTTATACTGGATGCTGATGACAATGTTCTAGGTTGTATTCAACCAAAGGACGAATTATCGATTTATGGTAATCATGAAAATGAAATTGTCTTGCATACTTTTAATAATACACATCCTGAATTAAAAGGAAAAGCAGCCAATATTAAATCAAGTCTAATAGTAACAAGTGAATATATTATAGGGAAAGGTCTAGACAACAAAATAGGAATTATGCTAATTCTTGATTTAATAAAACAAAGATTCCTTCAAAAATACAATGCAAGTGTATTATTTACAACTAAAGAGGAGATCATGGCTACTCAATATCCTGATGTTATCTTCAATACAAAAATATTTGCCGTAATTGATGCCTATTCTACAATAGAAGATGATTGTTTTCTTTGCTTAGGTCCCATTTTAGATGGAAGTAAAAATGACATTGATGATTTCATTGAGCATATCAAAAAAAAAGAAATCAGCTACCAGAAGGCAACACATATACAAAAGACTGGAACAGAGATAGATATTTTGACTCAAGATGAACGTTATAACTCAACTCCTTTTTGTATATTATCCTACCCATTATCGTTCATGCATACTCCAAAAGAAATGGCTTCGATATCTGATTGTATAGAACTGGGCAAAATAATTAATTCATTTGCTGAGTACATAACAAATAAGAAATTTCAAAATGCATAGTTATTAAGGGAGACTACATAGAAAGTAAGAGTGCGGGCATGGATACAGAACGGCGGCATCTTGTTGAACAAAAATCATGCTGGAAAAACGAGCTTTGATATTAATCCTTCTTTCACATTAGAGTACAAAAAACATTCATATGCATTACAAACTAAAAGCTACACATTGATAATATATTTCACAGAACTTAATATATGGGAATGTGATCTATCCACCCTCAATTACATTGCTCTATTTTGCCATCTTATCTTCAAGAATAAATTTGCATCCTGCTTAAATCGCAATAACATAAAATACAGCATTCAACATACTTTATATTATTCAGGATATGGAAATCCTTTGCAATCATCAACCAATCCAAATACTCATAGAGAATCTTATCAAATAGGATGTTTTGCTTTTGTGCCTTGACCAAGGTATACTGCAATATATATAATGAGTCCATGATGTCATTATTTTGTAGATATTTAAAATAATTACCCACACTTTCTCTATAACATTCCCCATTACTAACTCGTTGCAAAAACCTGTCAACAAATTTCTCTGCGAAGCCACCTAAAGAAATATTTGGATATTTAACATCTTCTTTTGTTATTGCATTTTCATAGATTAATTTATCATTTAATATCTCATAGTATATAAACTTTGCATTTTTTTCTTTCCTTAATGAATTCATTTTTGTTATCAAAAATTCATCATCGTACTTTTCATTAGAAATCGTGTCCTTGTTATAATAGAACCAGCTATTTTTAAATCCATTTATAAAAAAACGTTCATTATCTGACATAAGTATTTTTTTGTATCTCTGTTTCATTTTAAACACCTTCTTTTTATATATTATCCTCTAATATTATCCGCAATAAAAAATTGCCTTCTTGTCTGTTATTCTATATAATTCTATTTTCATTTATAATGGATGAGTTGCATATGTCAAATCATAGTCATAAGATAGTGTCAATTTGCGTTCCATATTCTTTTTTCCCAATCCCTAAAAAGCTTTTTACTCTTTTATTCAAAACCGATTGCAAGCTTTGCCCTAATAATTATATTCTTTTATATCTACTATTAGATAAAAATGAAATAAGAAACATTGAAATATTTGTTTCATTAAGTGAAGCTCAAGCTCAATTTTTAAAAAAGAGCAACATAAGGCCCCAAGACAACAAGATCCCCCGTTTAGAGTTAGAACTTCCTGATGATTGGTCCCTGTTTTATCCAAACAAAGATAAACCTATAATTGTACTTCCAATAGATACTACAGGTCTTGAAGATTATTTCTCCATATTTGAGGATCAACTTCCTCAATATTTATTAGATTATAGGAATAATATTATGGACGAGATATTCATAGACATGAAGGAAAGTTATCAAAAAAAACACTCCCCCTTGGAACAATCTGAAACACCTGAAAAAAATTCGACTCGTTCAATCAAAAAATCGAAAAAAAACCAAATTATAACCGAAACAGCAAGAGCTAACTCAGCGAAGCTGAGTAGTCTTGCTTTACTTGCTCTTCGATTAGTAAAGGAAAGCAAAATCTCAAATTCTTATTGGTCGCTTCGAATTCGTCAACATTAACTCATTTGTGATTATTGAATTGAAGTAGCCCTGATCAAGGAAATATAATAGTTGCTTCACTTCTCTTTTAGAGTTTGGCATAGTGATTTTATTATCACCATTCACATTAGTTATACCTAATTGATATCCAATCTTCTGGGCACACTCAATTAGATTTTCAATAGGCTGATCGTTTAGTATTCCAGAATTTATTATCAAAGATACTTTCTTTTTAATTGCAGAATCTGCAAACGTCATAAAATCCTCAGCATTTTCCACATGAAATATATCATTACCGATAAAGTTATCTAAATCCTCTCTAGTAGCTTCATTAAAATACTCTTCCATGTTAAAAAATCGCCGGAGCATAAAGAAACTCTTGAACAATAATTTATCACCCACAAGGATAGCAGTTAATCGATCACTAAGTGAAAAACCAGGACGAGTGGACACTGAGAATCTATTTCCAGGCTGTGTTACTACTTGGAAAAAGGATTTTTCATTATTAATTATTTGTCGTCTGTCGAAACATTGAAGCCAAACCTGAGTAGGATTACCATTCGAAGCTGGCTCACCCGTAAATAACGCTTTAAAATAATGAACTGACACATCATCAGGGTCCCAAACCGGAACAGCATCAGGCCGTTCGATTGCATTAATAATGCCTATTTCGTCATCAAATGGATTGATAGAAAATATTTCACCATCCTGAACATTATAAGATGCACAAAAGTCTATCTCTTCGATATCTTCATTTATAAACTCACTTCTCTGAGTTCTAAATAGATTTTCTACTACCGTTTGTGCGGGAGCATCTATGTCAATCTTAATTATTCTAGTCGGTATCTCGCTGTCTGTAATCGCAAAAAGTTCCATATAATATCCTTATACAATCATATAGGTATGTTCAGTAAGCTTCTTTACCCTCAAACCTTTGATCTTCGCATTGGTAAGAGGTTTTGTTGACAAAAGAACAAAGCTCACCCCAGTGTCATCTTCGGCTTCATAGAACTTGAATCCAAATATAATAGACAAAATTGGATTGAAACTATACGAAGACGAGTGTTTTATGTAGAAGAAAAGACTTAAATAAAAAAATAGAGCTAATCGCCAATCCATAAAAGTAGTCGGCCCAGATATAAGTGGAAATAAGTAAGTCAAGAAATAGTTGGTTATTTCCTTATCTGCCGGAGATGCCGATTCTAAGTTTTTCAATGTGACCGGATTATATTTTTGTGCTTGTTTGATTATAAAGACACAAAAAACCACACTTACGACAGCCAAAAGAATTGAGGAAACAAGAATCTTATAGTTATCATTAATATAAGCTAAGAATGCCAATGTCAGGCAAACTGGGGCAACCGAACTAGCAGTCAAAGCATAGCGAGCAAATCCATTAAGCATACACCACCCACCATAACTGTATAAAAAACCAGTATACATGAAGTCCGTGGTCATAGCGATCAGCCTTAGTGCTAAATTTCATCGAACTCAATACATATTATAAAGTTCAGATTGACAAACACAATTCATTTGGTAGATGTATTTTATCATCATAATCAATAAGTTAACTCGATTCACCATTTTTTTTGCATAAGGAAATGCTATGGAAAAATCTAATCATGACGATCAGCATCGTGATCGATTTAGGAAAGATAAAAATCTAAGGTTGTTACGCCATTTTTGTATCAGTGTGCGTTTGAATCAGGCAGAGCTTGAGCTTTTAAACAACAGAAGGGGCAAGCATAAAAAAGGGGAGTGGTTAAGATTAACCTTTTTAAATCATACCCCAACCAACATCCCGTTAGTAAATGTTGAAGCTTGGAAAATGTTGTCGGACATATCGCAAAAGCTAAATCGAATTGCGATCCATATCGATGGTAAGAGCAAAGACAGCAAGCTTACTCATACAGAGCTTTTCGCAGTGAAGCGACTACTCGTAGAGCTTCGCAATAACCTTCTAAGAACTGATTTTGGGAGTATCTATCGTGAAGGGTATGCGGAAGATCAAGAGGGGTAAGAGCTTCGCTGGTGTTGTTCGTTATGCATTGCAGCCGGGAGCACATCATAAAAGTGATCCAGTCGTAATCGGGGGCAATATGCTGGGTGGCTCCGCTCTTGAACTGATTGCTGAATTTGATGGCACCAAACAGCTTCGGCCAGATGCCCAGAAACCGGTATGGCACAACTCGCTTCGCTTACCTGATGGTGAATCATTATCGAATGACCAATGGGTAACCATAGCTGACGACTACATGAAGAAGATGGGGTTCGGTGATACCCATCTCCGTTGCTATGTCTTACATGACGACGAAGGTCAGCACGTACACATTATCGCCAGCAGAATCGACATAGCCGGTGGGAAGCTTTACTTAGGTAGGAATGAAAACCTCATCAGCACCCGGATTATCAGTGAACTTGAAATCGCTCATAACCTGACAGTTACCAAAACAGCTTCTGCGATTGCACCAAAGCAACAGAAGCGAAGAAAGGTTTCCCGCAACGAACAGATGCTTTCAGAACGGACTGGCCAACCCTCACCTAAGGAAGCTCTCCAACAGATACTTGATAAAAGTTTGGCAGATACACCTGACCTTTTAACTTTTATTAAGAGGCTGGAAGAGTCAGAAGTCGGCTGGACGGCAAATGTCGCAAGCACAGGTAAAATGAACGGATTCTCATTTTCCTACCGCGATATTGCTTTCAAAGCTTCACAGTTAGGTAAGGGTTACTCTTGGGCAAATCTTCAAAAGCAACTTAGCTATAACCCTGACCACTTAGAAGCTATACGAACCAACACACCGACAAAAGACCACCCTGCTCCTGCTCCTGCTCCTGCTCCTGCTCCTGCTCCTGCTCCTGCAAAAGATGTTGCAACAACGGATATTCCAAGGGAAAGCATAAGTGAAAAAATTGCTGAACTCGAACTGCGACTCAGAGAAGACAGAAGAAAAGAAATAGTAGAAAAGATTCTTCAAAAAAACGCATTACAACAGCAAAAGCATCTCAGACTTATCGGCTGGCTTCCATTTCTTAGAAGGCTTGCAGAGCTTCTCCGAATCTATGGTAAGAGCATTCTTCACAAGCCCCTCCCTGGATTCTCAAAACTCCATGCCACACGACCTCTACACAAAGGAAGAAAAATTCATTTATAGACATCAAGTTACCGCTTACACCCGACTGCGATATCAGTTAGAAAGTGGTGGGTTTAGGATAAGTCAACAATAAATTGATCGTTATTACAGATCAATAATCCAGTTACGATAGTTTTTACCTATCGTGATTCAAACATCGATCGGTACAAGTGATTTTACTAAAGATAATTATTCATCGAGAATCCCTGAAAGAGCCTGATGATTTTTAAGCAATAGCAGTATCAGGAACCGATTGTAAAAATGGAGTTAATATGAATAACGAAACCATTAAGTGCCCGTTCTGCTTCAAAGAGAGCCAGTTTGGTGTCCGGGTTTGTACCGGCTGTCATTCAACCATCAAATATGGCGAAGTTTCACCCTGGTTATCGTTGTTCATAGGATTTATTTTATTAGCAATTGCCTACATCATACTTTATATAAGTCAAAGTTTTTTAGTAGCTTTCGTTATTTTGCTGGTTTTAATGATTTCTACAAGATTGTATATTCGTAAAAAATTTGCACATAGAGCAATTTTCACGCACCAACATTAATAAAGGGATTTAAAATGAAAACATATGCTATCATAACAATCATTCTTTCAACTTTTTTATTAACAGCCTGTAATTCTGAACCTTCCGATAAAGACATCTATAATGTATTCAAAAGTGTTGTAGATAGATCAAATGCAAGTATGAAAGCTCTGAACTCAAGTATTCCCGAAAAAGATCTTTTAAAAATCGATTATGTTAAGAAAGTTAGCTGCACAGAAGAAGCAAACAATGTTTACAACTGCATTGTCGATGCTTCTATCAGCCACATGAAACAAACAAAGCCTGTTAAGCTTGTGAAAGCTGATGGTGTCTGGAAAGAAGTTCAGTAGTAGCTATATAAAGAAGTCTTTTGCCCCTGTTTAGGGGCTTTTTATTACCTATAATCTGACGGTTCTTATGCGAACTGCTTCATGGGTTAGCTCGTTCTCGATAACCTTAACTTCATATTGTGCCCTGACAGTAGCATAGATTTCCTCTGCTTTTTCTTGATTGTTATCTATGTAATTAACAAGCGAGTTTAGTTCCCTAATAACGCCTTCTTTGTTATTTAATCGTTGTATAAGATTGCTTGTCAGACTTTTGTAAACTGAGCTAAACATAGCCATTATGTTATCAATATTACGATTGGATTTGGAATAAATCCTTTTAGGGTAGAAATATTTTAAATGATAGCCCACAAAAATTAAGTAAAGCTGGTATGAGAAACTTTTATCGCCTGGCTGGTATCTTTTTGAGATATACTTATCGATGATAATGATAAGTTGCTCTTCCAGAGTAAATTCTGGATTGATGTTGCTTTTGTCCATAAAATGCATCCTTGCATTAGTTAAATAGTATTCCTGACCATATATTTATATTTATCGCATTTATTTAACTTGTCAATAGGTGTAACCTATCAACTATTATTTTTTATTGAATGGCCTATTCAATTGTTCCATACTAAGACCATGTCTATATGCATTATACTGCCAATAGCTGAATTGTTCTTTATATCTATTATTCTGTTTTTTTAGCATTTCATTTTCGGCTTTTAGGTTTAATATTTGCTGTGCCGCAATAGTTAAGTTAGCTGGTTTCTTTAAGCCTGATCCTTTCAAGTTGAGCAAGTTCTTCTTTGTTCTATATGCTTCAACAACTTCATTATGAGCACTTAATGATTGCCTTGTGATGGTTCTGTTTAGATGCTTATAAACAGAGTTGCATAAATCACTCCATGTGATTTTTCCGTCCCAAGTCAGTATAATACTTGTAATTATCTTTATTTCGCTCCTGTTCAAATGTTTTGCCATATGTATCTCCTGTTTCAATTATTTAAAAGTTTATTAATTCTTTCCAAATTTTTTTTGTGGTGTTGCAACCATTTATCAGCCCCAAAGTCACCATTTTCAAACGCGATTTGAGTTATATTTATCAATTGTATTACTTTCTCTCGGACAGATTGCAGTCTAATTCTATCTACTGATTTCATGTTCAGTGTTTCATTATTATATTCCACAAACTGATTGATTTTAGAACAAGGTTGAACCAAATAGTTATGCACACAGTAACCAAACTCTGTTAAGTGAATTGCCCCTTGATAAAGGTTATCAAAATCAACTGGCGATTCATTTGAGGGAATTGACTCCATTTTACAATAATTACTCTTGTTCAATTTAATAGATCTAATTTTATCTAACATATCTTCTTCCGACACATGGTTATAAACTCTGTTTTGATTCACATTGATACGACCAGACCATTTAGCTATATCAAGCTCAGACATTTCACCATAATGGGCTATTGTGTTTAATAGGTGCCGTGGTTGGTGTGAGCGAATATGTAGTGGTTTACCCTCATCATCATAATATCCGTATCGGGCGAAAATATTTTTAAATCCAGACTCATGACTTGTTTTATCTTGTATGTCTCTAAAAAAGAATCCATTAGTAGGTTTATAAAATGAATAGATATCGCTCATTTGTGATAAAGAAAGTTGGCGAGGGATCAATAAACATAAGGCATTGCTAAATTTTATAGATTTTTCTTCATCATACCAAGGAAAGTCTCTGCTAAAACCTGAGCTAATAATTTCCCATAGGTCACTCAATGAATAGTTATAATCATTGGAGTTTAAGAAACTTTTCCCACCATCCAAACTCGTTCTTTTAATTTTTAGAACGCATGATTTACGATCATGTAAAGGGTAGCCAAGTGCATGACAAACCTGTACAACAGTCAACTTTAATTTTTCATCAACTTTTGGGCAAAGTTCATGTCGGTAAAATTTATCAGGGTATTTTTCGCACCATTGAGCTAATTCCCTTGCATTTTGTGATAAGGAAAGCAGTCTCCTAATCGCTTTCTTCGCAACTGGTATCATAACCTGTGGAATCCACTTGATATTAGGACCATACCCCTTAACCGAATAGAATCTCAGACCATATCTTTCGACACCCTTATCATCTTTTTGTGTAATCTCACAATCAGCAGGTAAGGCTAAAATCTCAGAAATTCTGCTCGGACAACAAAGCAGAAGTGCAAATACTGAACTGGTGAATTTATCCCTTGGACTCAGTAGCTCATCATTTTTAGAAAAAATATCAGCAATGGCAAGTAATGCTGATTCATCCGGTAACTTATCGTTTCTGTGATAGTCCTCAATCTCAGGAAGATAGTTGTTTTTGACCTTCTGCTTCACATGGTTTTTCCAGGATATGTATCCTGATTTCACAAGGTTATGTTCACATATAAATTTTGATAATTTTTCAAGCTGTATCCCACATTGAGCGAGGACATTACCTTCAAAATATTTACTTCCGATTTGCAATGCCTCATCAAAAACAACGGCTGTAACATTATAAATGAGACCACTGTTCAGAACTTGCAAAAGAGCCTGTTCGAGACATCTCAAGGCCATCATTGTTGCCCCATAATTTTTCAAGGGTTTCAATGAGTGTTGATATCTGATATATGCTTTTGCAAAATCAAGAAAATCTTCATGCATTGCATCTTTTGAGTTAAATGCTTTATGTCCAACCCCTATCTTTCTAAAGGTTACATACCCTTTCCAGACATATTCTTCCCAATCCTGAGTTTGGGTTAGCCCAGATAGTTGATAGCGACAAAATTTTATGAATTGATTATAATTGTTTTCTGCCGTAAGTTGTTTTTTAGACTTAAATAAAATGATATTGTTCATTGGGCATTTACCTCATCAATATCAACTGGCATAAAGAAAACACATTTATCACAAGGGAAACTTGCATTTAAATTCTGACTTTCGCATTTTCTCGAAGAGCAAAATTTGAAATCTTTTTTCTCTTTAGACTTTATTCCATTCATAAAAATATCAGCGACAAATGACAATTGTTCTGAAACAGCGGAATCAATTCTTTCAACACTTCCAGCAAGATTTTTAATATAAATTCCCGTACTTGAAGTAGAAGAATGATCCAACAATTCAGCTATAGTATTGGCATTATGTCCCTCTCTAGCCAGCATGGTTGCTATCGTATAGCGAAGCCTGCGAGGAGTAGCATTAAGTAGAGAACCTGTACGATTTGAAATTAAGTTCTCAGTATTAATAATGTTCTTCAATGCTGTATTAGCAATTGTTGGTTTTGCATATATTTTATTAGACCCCAGGAAATTAGAATCTATTATGGCTAAATCAAGCAGTATTTCCTCGTTCAAGAAAACTGGAACCTTGCCTTTGTTATAATCATCAAGAGTTTTACCAAGGGTTTGCTCAACAAACCTCACGGATTGATTAGCTTGCAGTTGAACAATTGATGCAACCTCTGAGATTATTGGCAGTTCTCGATATTGTAGTTGTTTACCCCTTTGTTTAACTCGTGGTACTGAAATTAAATATTCTACTTTACCATTATCTAAGTTCTTTTGAAGAAGGTCTTTATATTTCAACATAACTAACTGCTGAGGTCTTCTACCTGTCAGACTCATTAATAGCGATATTGCATAATCTGACAGTGACAGTACACCTATTCTATATGCATGATTCATAGCTGTGATCAAGGAAGTATGTTCCTCTTTAGTTAGTGGGCCCTTTGTTGGATCATCTTGTAAAACAGACTGACCAGATTTTTTTATTTTTAGGTCCAAATGCTTTAACAGGTCTACTGCACTTTCATCTATTCCAGGATATCCAAACTCAAACCATTTAATCAAAAATGGTCGTAAAACGCGAAATGATGCTGGGGCTTTTGATAATTGCTTATTTTGATATTCAATTAGAACCTTATCATCAATATAAGTAGGAGAAAGTTTACTGATAAGATTCTCCATATTTCTAACAATACTTTTCACATACAAGTAGCTGTTGCTATTAAAATAATATTGTACTGTATATACAAATCCACAAACCAATTTTTCATTCATAATACATATCAATTCTCTAATTTTGATTCCATTGCTTTCAATCGAAGTGACGATTTTATGTTCATGCAAAGACATTTTATCAGAGTTATATTTGATTAAATTATTCATCAAATCCTCCCTTGAATAATTGCTCTTGTTGTTCAAGTGCAGTTTTTTTCGATAGCTCAAAAATATGCCTGCGATTATAAATTATTGAAGTATCTGAACCGGGTCGCCATCCCATGAGATAAGAACGAATTTGCTGTTCTTTTTCATCGGATATTTCCTGATTCTTATCTATTGCTTTCGAAAACTCATAATTCCATGTATGCCTGAGTTTATGACCTGTTAATCCACTTAGATGTGACGAGGATTGACGAACAATACTAACTATCTTATGGTATGAGGAAAATGACAGAGGTTGCCCTTGAGTCTTCCCTTCCTTATAGGTAATAAACAAAAAATCATGCTTATTAGAATTTTTAATTTTCCTGCGATCATTCAAAATATAATCTGAAATTTCATATATAAGTTTTGTATCAGCAATTAATTTTCTTTCGCAAGTCTTCACTAATGGCTGATAAACTCGTGAATCTGTTTTATCATTTGCTCTCCTTCTTATTGCGATTGTTGATTCTGCAAAATCGATATCTCCAATACGCAGATTCAAAAGTTCACCTGCCCTCAAACCAAAGCAATGTAATAGAAGAAATATTAGATTGTTTCTTTTTTGCACTTTTTCCTTAAACGGGTTCAAGTTACCCCCTGGCGAAAGTATGCTAAACAAAGAATCCAGTTGTGCTTTGTCTAAGCTCTTTTCGATTTCCATATTATATTTATCATTATTTCTTGGTCTCTTTCTTTTTATGTTGTTAATGAAAGCCATTACCTCCTTGATAGTATTTTCCTGACCTGCATGTGAGAGAAGTATTTTGCACAACCATTCAAGATAGTTAGCTACTGTTGTAATGCGAAAATACTTAGTTGGTTTTTTGACATTTAAAATCCTAAAATTACCATCCCCTCCATATCGGAAATTTAATGAAGTGAATTCAATCAAATCCTCAATTTCATGAGGAGCGAGAAACAGCTTCTTCTGGATTCTCTCATCAATATTGATATTTTTTATCATAAAGAATCGATATAACAATGAAATGCTACCGGCAATAACCTTCATTGTTGATATAGACTCTGACCGATTCCTGACTTGTGTTGTTATATACAAGTTTGGATAATACAATGGTTCACCAGTATCTTTATTTACGACATGACAATATCTCTCGCCATTTTCAAACATAAAAGAATCCACACAAATACTGCACATATTTTCCTCCTAAACTTTACAAAAAGTATAATTCAAATATATTAATAATAAGCATTTCGTAGATTTACAAATTTATTTGGATCGATTAAGATTTTAATTTAAATTAAAACAGTGAGATAGACTATTATTCTTGTCAAATTATCATCTGGTAGATCTAGTTCATATTATGTACACCTAATACTTCGGAAACTATCTCACTGCCTTGCTAATAAACGGTAACCAAAATAATGTAAGTAATTTTGTAAGGTTTTAAGCTAAAATATAGAATCAAACTTTACATTTTTACAAAAGAGTTCTCAGTCCAATATGGTATTGAATTACTCGTTTTGAAATATTTTTCATTTCAACGGGACATTTAATTAGCGAGAACCATGTTTCATACACATAAAACTGTTCGAAAATATTAAGCTCTGAGATCGAATCTAACGGTTCTCTTAGATTCCCCACTAAATACTGGCTTAACCAGTAAACAATCTTTCTGTTAAATTCATTATCAGGTAAATCGTAAATCGCTCCGGGTTCGAAGATTTTACAGAAAAGTTCCTGGCCCAGATTACACATATGGTTATCTTCACTCACAAATTCTTCGATATTCATAACATTCCTCCCGAAATTAACTAAGCAACATTATTTCGACTTGTTTCGATTACAGACTGAATCCAGGTATCAATCTCACTTTCAACGAAAGCTACTGCACGACTTCCAATTTTGACAGGAGCAGGAAACTTGCCATCGTTGATCAGACGATAGATCCATGCTTTTCCGTAGCCAGTTCGTTCGAGAACTTCTGGTAGGCGTATGAGGCGGGTTGGTTGATTGTTCATTTTGTTTTCCCTTGTCGTTGTGGTGAAGTCACTATACGAACACTTGGGAAAAGAAAGGAGTGAGACTCCTGAAGCGGAGGTTCCTTGCTGCTATGCAGGATGGTTCTCTCGAAGTTGGTGCAGTACAGAACAGGGGAACTTGAGAGTATCTGAAATTCCCCTATTTCGCTTAAGGTGTGTCTACGGTTGCGGCCATATCTAGATGGGAGTAATGGTTGATCAATTTACATCTCACGGCCACATATTGCTGATATAGAGGCAATGACAACTCAAGGCTAAATTTTTCTACCATTAACGAATTTCATAGTTCTGATTTACACATAAATATCATAAAATTTTAGCACTAATCTTTTATATGAATTAGAGTATCCTTTATATAAAATAATTAATTTTACTTCCTTTGCCCGGCACAAAAATTTGGTATTGAACGACCAATCCAGATCCTTCTTCATTTACTCCAAAAATTAAATTTGATATTTCCTTTTATAGATGTTAAATAAAAATAATTAAATCTATTAATAGGAGAGAATATGAATAAGATATCTATAGCATCACTTATTACAGCATTAACTTTCATTTCATTTAGCTATAAAGTAAATGCTAATGATATTGAAAATTCATCAGCAATTCCTGTAATCCACTCAATACCCACATCAATAACCCCCCTCTACAACAGTTATTCGGGCGAAACTATTAAGTATGAATTGAAAGTTTATGAGAATAAAAGCACCAAGATATATGATGAGAAAAAAAAGACCGGAGTGTTTGATAACAACTCTAATGCGATAAATGACATAGATCATCATACTTTCAAATTTATCACAATAAAAATATCTCATAATAATTCCTTGGAATTACTCACTTTTAAGGAATCATTAAATCCTGAATCGATACCATCAGGTAATAATTTTTTAATGTTCGTTCAAAAGTTAGATAAAGAACATTACCAATATGTTTTACTGGAACTGCCAGATTTTCATGGCAGTAGTAATTATTATTTAGACAATCCAATAAAGAGTTTATTTTATGAGAGAAGAAAAGTAATAATTAGAAAAGGTCAATCATTAAGAATAGAGATAAGAAATAATGGAGTACAACGGATTTACATTCTAACCCCCAAAGAACAAAGTTAAAAATTAGACAGGGCAACTAAAGTCGCCCTGCAACTACACTATTGGTTCATTAATGTATAGACAGGCTGCATCTTTTTATTAAATCTAAATTCAAGCAAATAATTCTTACCTTTAATTGCCACGTTCACTGGCTCACCTTCAGTAAGATATAATCGTCCATTCTCAGGTGTAACTATAATTGATAATCCTTTTTTATTCACTCCACCGCCAGAAGCTTCTTCCATCTCTATAATAAAATCAGGAGAGAAGACCACCTTTTGTCCACCACCGATTATACTTATTGGCAGTTTTAGTTCACTTTCTTCTTTATTTAATATCTGTGAGGATATATTCCGTTCTTCTTTTATATTCGCTAAAAATAAAGGTGTGATTTTTTCTACACAATCTCGATAACTGTCATTATCCAATTGTTGATGTTCCCTAAGAACTTGTTGTACGCCATCCCACTCACTCTTTGTAAGAGCAACCTTTGCATCAGCCGCTACTTTTCCTGCAAACTTAAGTCCAACTTTAACATCACCAGAGGCAAGAACCTGAACATCCCATTTCTGCCCTTTGCTACTAGGAGCATGGCAAACACTAATGACGCTTTTAGAAACCTCATCTAATACAGTATCTGCAAAAGCAATCTGGCTGAAGCTTATTAAAAATGATACTAACCAATGTTTAATTTTCATCACTGACCCCAGAAAATATTCTTTCTGTTAATGCAAGCCGTTATAAGTAATCAACTTTTTAACGGCTTTTTTTGATAAAGTATTCTTCAAATATTAGATAGCGAAATCTTCCAGCTTCTTACCACTTTCAATAGCAGCGGTGATAACTTTCGGAGTTCGACCCTGACCAGTCCAAAACTTCTCATTACCGTTTTCATCGATGTATTTGTATTTAGCCGGTCGTGGTTCACGGCTGGATTTTGGCTTAGAAGAAGAACTCAGACCAGAAAGCAATTCTGCTGGATCAATGCCATCCTCAAGGAGTTGCTGACGAAAAGCTTCGAGCTTGGCCTGTCGTTCTTCCTTATCTTTCAGAAATGTAACTTCTTCTTGCCGACGATCTTCAACCACCGTAGTCAGTTTCTCCAGCATTTCTTCAAGATTTTCAAGAGAAAACTCACGAGACTGAGCGCGAAGTGTACGAATGTTGTTTAATATTTTAAGAGACTCACTCATTTTTTATCCTTCCTGGTGATGTTTAGATACATTAACTTCTTAATGTGTTTCACAATAAAATGCAAGGATTTATATTGGAAATACAAAGAAAAGCATCCTGTAAAAGATGCTTTTGATAAATTATCATAATCACCTTAACATGAGTAAAGAGACACGCCGTCATCCTAATAGTTGGTTAATGACAAGAATGAATATAAATTTCATTCGTGATTCTAAGTTAAAATATTCGCTGTTATTTCATTTTTATTTATATAAATTTCACCCCAAGGTATATTCAATACACTTAAAAAAACCATCAAACAATAGTCAAAAAACTCAATTATAAAATAATTTTAATGAATGTCATCGACCTTTTTACAAATTATCCACATTAGAAATGAAAATATTTTTCAATACACCTAAGAATTATGGGTGTCATTTTTCAATCCGATAGTTTCATTACATCAGAGACTTTCATTTGCTTCAAATGGCTATTTTTGTTCATGAAGTAAAGGAATTGTCGGATAAAGTCAGTTGTGCAGGACTTAAGGGCCAAAGGCCTGTCGGTATCTTTGATTTGGCTGGACTGCCTCATTTCGCTTTCTTCGTCATCATCTGTATATAATAGTCTGGATAACCTGTCGTCAGAAACACGGATTTTTTTAACGGCTGCCCACACCAAGATATCTAACATAGGTATTACACGATAACTGATGAGTTTCTTGATAGTTCCGTATCCAAAACGAACAGATTCCAATGGGTTTTCATCAATACCCTTAATTTTACGCCATTGCGGTAATGCAGCTTTAAGCGACTCTGCAATCTCTTCGTCTGTGCCACTTGCCAAATCAATCTCGATCATGACTGTTCGTGTAAACTGATCTGGCATAATGTCTGAAAGTGATTCCTCTCGAAGCTCTGCGTTTATAGAATAATTGTTACCTTCATGCCAAACAAAACCTCCGCGTTGCATAGCAATAATGCTCGTTTCAGCAAGGCGATCAAGAGTTGTTAGAAAAAAATGGGGGGGCTGAAAAAGTTTGTTGGCAGGAGTCATGTATCCAAGTTGCCCTTCTGGAATCAAAAAAGGGTTACCGGTGAAAATCTTTGAGAAGTAACCCATAAGAGTTCTGCTCTCAAACTCTTCCCGATACTCCTTAAAGAACAGATTCCGGGCCCATAACTCGTGATAGAAGTGCATCAATGAGAGATCGTCAAACTTGCGATAGTTATCTATGTTAAGCCAAGCTTTGATTTCTTTTGTA